>Ga0307515_10021151_pt1 | contig 11551 bp, 10 predicted proteins | sample 17_EM_MG_FD_194513 | JGI IMG/M metagenome (GOLD analysis project Ga0307515, IMG submission 194513) | Populus trichocarpa ectomycorrhiza microbial communities from riparian zone in the Pacific Northwest, United States - 17_EM | ecosystem: Host-associated > Plants > Roots > Unclassified | place... | reverse complement strand
CCCGTGTGCCAACGGGCAGTTGACATTGATGAGTTGCGTAAACTTGTCAAGAAAGGTAACACATCCTGGGCCACAGATGCACCTACACCGGGAATACCCCCTCCAGGAGGAAGTGGTAATGAGAGTGACCTCTAATCTCAAAGCACTGCTCACACTTGTTGTCATAATATCAATTAAATTACCTTAAACATTGCTTAGTCCCTGTATGTATTTTGTGAGTGCCTCAGCCGTGTACGACGAGAACAATCGTCTTTGTTGGGCCCGCTACACGAGGCCCTTCCAGGCAACCGAGCTTGAAACCTGAAACATATGGAATTGATGGAATTACCAATTCCATATGTTTCAGGTTTCGCGCTCCGCCGGTTACCAGATGGACGGTTATATAAGAGCCTCAGGATAGGACTTGTCGCGGGCCCCAACAAACACGATTATTTGTGTCCGAGTCCACGGCCTCGCGGAAATCCTAACAACTCGCCAACAACAAACGAAGGATAACTTTTGACACATGCACCCCGCAAGTGCCCTGCCGATTGACAAAGCTGTGGAAAAGATCGCTGCTGCCTACGATGCTTACTACCCCGATCTGGCGAAATTCAGCCTCACATCAAAACCCCCTCTGCTCAACACCGTCGCAGTGTTCCAGGCGTTGCTCTGCCACGCTATCGCACCTTCCTCAGTTGCGTTGGCGGTCTGGAAAGTCATCCAAGTATACTTCAATGGTGTTCTTGTACAGCATGGCGACCCCACAGACCCGCAGTCCCTCACCCTCAGTCCTAGTGACGGCGAATGGGTAACGGTCGACAATTGGCTAATGAACATGAGTGAAACGGTCCTTGATGAACTCACCGGGAAGATGAATGATTACGCCCATGAATGGATGACCATGTTTTTGCTCCCTGGTAAGTTCCTTTCCCCTAGCTACCTTTGAGAGACTCTGAGACTGAGATGGCTATCCGCAGTCCGTTCCCATGGGAAGACACCGGGTACACTCTTGAGCAACGAACCGTCCCACCAGAGGGTCCGTAAGTTTCGTGAACAAGTACGTCGACAAATGTCCGTCTTTATGCCTCGAATAATTATAGGATTCTAGATATTGCAACGTGAAGGGTATAAGTGTCCTGTCACTCATCTCATGGACGAGAATGGATTCGACCCAGATAGTGACGACGTGGTCAGCGGAAAGCTCGAAGCAGCACACATAATCCCGTTTGCCCTCAGCGATACCCAGGTACGTGGAGCGTTGTGTAGCACATGGTCTGGCTAGTTGACCACATGCAGTAGAGCCTGGTGTGGCAGTACATTGAAATATTCACGGGTAAAAACGTTCAAGACATTCTCCGCGAGATAAACGTCGTCGAAAACGGTATATTGTTTGAACACAACGTACACATTTCCTTCGGGGACCTCGCATGGGGAATCCACACGCAGACGGAGAATGGTATTTGCCGTTACTTCATCAAAACATTCCGCCCGCGTATCTACTTCCAACGCTCGGGAGTCGGGGATGGCACAGAGATACATTTCCCTACCACATCTGGCCATAACCCTCCGAACCCAGATTTGTGCCGCCTCCACCTCGCTGTCTGTGCTGTGGCCCACGCCTGCGGTGCGGCAGCGGTTTTCAACAAACTTTTTCAACACGATCCAGATATTATTGGCCCTGTAGCCGAGCAATATACACTCCCAACCGACCCTAATTCCGACTGCTTTGTCATTCCTTACTTTGAGAGACGCTTGCTTGAGGAGAGCATTCATGTGCACCCGTATAGATAATCACGTCATAATTTCTTGTAGTGTTGCAGCCTAGACATTAATTTCCACGTTCACCAGCTCCGCCGCGCAGATAGGGGATTGAGGCGTAAAGGAATATAACTAAGAAAGAAATGATGTACGATTGGTGCGAAAGACGCTTTATCGATCGCCCAACGAGCGAGTCTTATGCATTTCGTCGATATCGTGCAGTATTCCAACTCCAAATGAAATCACACATATACCCTGGCCCCAGCTTTGAAACTTTATGTATTCTAGCACTTTTGGCGCTCGTTGGCCGCTTTGTTTCTGCCATTCCCCACAGAGAAATCGATAAGATGGTTCCGCCAGGCCACCTGAATTATGAACATCTCTGAGTGCTGATGCTCCATTCCTCAAAGTATTCTTTTGGACTATAAGGGCAGGTGCCTCAAGCATAGGCCACTCGAGGACAGGCATTCCATGACAATTGTGGTCTAGAAAAGAACTCCACATCATACTCATAGCTAGGTGAACTCCACTTGTAATCTAAGATGTTGAGTTTTTGCCATAAACACAAGAGTACCTGCTGATGGTTGGTAGTTTGCTGCAGATCAATGCTAAATTGAGGTTGATCAGCTGTCCATGCACCATCACTCTCTGGATCAGGCCAGTGCATGAAATTACCATCACTCATATTGCAGTGCATCATTCTAAGCCACCAGAGTTGGAATTTCATTGATTCTTTTTTTTTTTTGGTTGGGGGAAGAGGAGGGAAATGCATCATGCATATTGTGAGGGACTCCAGAACAGCTTGCCAGTGGGCCTTCTTGCCTGTTGGGCAGTCTGCTGCCTGACCTACCCCCTAAAACCCCCCTCTGCCAGTGTTACTGGCCACATCCCATTATGAGAAATTTACTGTTGGGTATGGTTCAGTGTTGAAGTCAGCAAAGCATTTATCACCCCAGAGGGCTCTGAGTTCTCATTGGTGGATCAGTTTCTTCTTGTCTTCCATGAAGCATGTTTCAATCCAACTCTTTCTTATGAGGCTTGATATTAGGTCTTTCAGTACAGTGACTCAAAAAACTGGTTCACATTTGGCAAAAATTTCCTTGCAAGGCCAATTGTGGCTCAGACAACAAAGCTAAACTCACAGGGATTTTCTGTAACAAAGCAAAGTATCTTGGCCCTGTTTATACCAAATGTCAAAACATTAGCACTATGTGTTGATTTAATACAGGATTTACAATCCCCCACACTCAATGAACCAGTTTTTGTGCTGGTAGCCAGTTTTCCCTTCTTTGGCCTTTACCATTGCCTGGATCCTCCTGGGCATACTCTCAATCAGGTTTCTACAAACCTCCTTTAGTATTCTATCTAATTCCATCTGCACTTGCCCCCCAAAGCTCATCCACACCAGCAGGAGGTGCCCATAGACATTGGGCTGCCATTTGTGGTGTTGCCACCCATATTCAAAAGGGCCAAGGTCATGTGACTGCAGGCCACTTCAGGACAATCACCTTGTTCTGTTGGGACCATTTTGGGGCCTTCTTGAAGGTGTCTTTGGGGTCATTTTCCTGTTGAAAGGTGAACCATGGCCTGTCCAACCAATAAAACTCTACATTTGCCAGGAATTCAACTTGATGAATGCTGGTGTGCAGCTCAGCATCCATTCTACTATCTATTGGGAACATATGCCTTGCTCCATGAGCAGGGTTGCAGCCCTGAGCAATAGGGAATCAATCCTTAACTTTAGAGTAGCCCAGACCTGCAGCTCAGAGCCAGCTTTTTTCCACCCCAAACCCCCCCATATGGCCCTACCCTGTTATACTTAGTCCTGTCTGACCATATGACCCTCCTCCAGTCATCCAGAGTCCAATGCCAATGCTCCAGAGCAAACTCTAACCTGTGCTTTGATGAGTCTTGGAAGGAACAGGCCATTTTACCTTAACTGTGGACATTAACCCCTCTTGCTTTAATGTGTCCCTAATGGTATGGACACAAACACCCATGTCCAGAGTTTCCTTGAGTTCAGTGGCAGTGTGAGCTGCTCCAGAAGTGATTTTGTGAACAAGGGGCTTTGGCCTTGAGCAGAAAGCCTGGCTGAGTGCCCACCACACTGCCTGGGGAGGGTGTAACTCATAACAGAGTAGTGTCTCCTGACTGTAGAGTGGCTGACGTGTGCTTGGGCAGCCACTTTATGTCAGGAGACTGAAACCCCGCTTCAGTCAGCCCCTTTGGTGTCACACCTAGTCAGAGTGTTTATCACTGAGACAGATTGGGTGCCCGTTGTGCTTTTGGGAAGTTGCCTGGGAATTAGGTCCAACAAACCCATAAGCCATTGTACCCATTTCCCCCCCTTCCTTCGGAGATCGTATTCCCACCAGTGTGCACAGACAAGAGGAGAACCCCACTTCTGTCGGCACACAGATGAGCCTCAAGATATTTCTGCTTTCTTTGTCTCTGAGTGTTGGTTCCTATAGGGAACCTTCAGATTGACTGATTCCATCACACAAGGAAATTTTTGCCAAATGTGAACCAGTTTTTTGAGTCACTGTATTTCTTTTGTTTCAATTGGGGAGATGTCTTGGTTGCTTATTGCATTTTTGTTTCTAGATTTCCATATGGCCCATGTAATCATATAGATTAGAATGCACAGTCTCTTGGAGTCTCTATTGTAGTCATTGTCAAAAACTAGGGCTGTTGCCCCTTTATTAGGCCTATTGAGATGAGTGGCCATGGTCTGGTTGTTGTCTTTTGCCAGGAGGTTTTGGCTGTTTCCAATGCTATTTCCTGTCCATTGTTCTCACAGTCTAGCCATAAGTGTTTTTCATCTTCCAGAATTTCATTGATTCTGTGAGCCCCATGTGAACCTCACTCTCCTATGGTAAGTACCACTGTTTACCCACTGTTTATATCAGTTGGTGCTTTTTCAAGGTCTTCAGCACACCCAGAGTGAGTACAATATCATTCAAGGCATTGTTGAGTAGCTAAGGGCTTACAGCTTGAAAACCTTGCCCAGACTAGGCTGCACTGCATAACAACCCCAGGGCAACTCCTCCATGTACATGCATTATACAAATATTTCTTGGGCTTTGCTGATGCTTGTGGCCAAACTCACAGTCCACACACAGCATTTATTTGCTTTGGACTCCCCCCTCCTTGCCACTGCCCTCCTTGCCACCCCAACACTTCTGTAGGTGAATTCTTAAGGTCTTCAGCATACCAAGAGGTGAGTGCAGTAGGATTCAAGGTGTCATTCAGTGTCCAATGGCTTACAACTCAAAGACCTTGCCTAGGCTCAGTCAGACTGTGCAATGACCCTGGGAATGACTCTCCTTATACAGTGACTCCAAAAACTGGTTCACATTTGGCAAAATTTTCCTTGCAAGGCCAATTGTGGCTCAGATAACAAAGCTAAACTCGTGGGAACTTTCTGTAACAAAGAAAAGTATCGTGGCCCTGTTTATACCAAATGCCAAAACATTAGCTTCATGTATTGATTTAATACAGGATTTACAATGACCACCACTCAATGAACCAGTTTTGTGCTCTCCCAAAAATTTGGGTTTGTCACATATATCACATGACTAAACCTTCAATATCATGTAAATATGTCTTGATAACATCTATAGGACCCACCAGCATCATCACCCCCCCAACAAACATGTCCACTGTCTCCAACCAAACTATCCTCACATTGCTCCAGAATGGCTACTCCTTACATAAAGTGGCTGCCCAAACACATGTCAGCCACTCTACAGTCAGGAGACACTACTCTGTCATCAGTTACACCCTCCCCAGGCAGTGTGGTGGGCACCCAGCCAGGCTTTCTGCTCAAGGCCAAAAGCCCCTTGTTCACAGAATCATATCTGGAGCAGCCCACACTGCCACTGAACTCAAGGAAACTCTGGACATGGGTGTTTGTGTCCATACCATTAAGGACACATTGAAGCAAGAGGGGTTAGTCTCCAAAGTTAAGGTAAAAAGGCCTGTTCCTTCCAAGACTTGTCAAAGCATACATTAGAGTCTGCTCTAGAGCATTGGCATTGGACTCTGGATGACTGGAGGAGGGTCATATGGTCATACAGGACTAAGTATAAGAGGGTAGGGCCATATGGGGGGGTTTGGGGTGGAAAAAACCTGACTCTGAGCAGCAGGTCTGGGCTACTCTAAAGTTAAGGGTTGATTCCATATCATTTGGGGCTGCAACCCTGCTCATGGAGCAAGGCATATGTTCACAATCAATAGTAGAATGGATGCTGAGTTGCACACCAGCATTCATCAAGTTGAATTCCTGGAAACTGTAGAGTTTTATTGGTCAGACCGGCCTTGGTTCACCTTTCAACAGGAAAATGACTCCAAAGACACCTTCATGAAGGCCCCAAAATGGTCCCAACAGAACAAGGTGATTGTCCTGAAGTGGTGTGCAGTCACATGACCTCAGCCCTTTTGAATATGGGTCACAACACCACAAATGGCAGCCCAATGTCTATGGGCACCTCCTGCTGGTGTGGATGAGCTTTGGGGGCAAGTGCAAATGGAATTAGATAGAACACCAAAGGAGGTTTATAGAAACCTGGTTGAGAGTATGCTCAGGAGGATGCAGGCAATGGTAAAGGCCAAAGAAGGGAAAACTGGCTACCAGCACAAAAACTGGTTCATTGAGTGTTGGTCATTGTAAATCCTGTATTAAATCAATACATGAAGCTAAATTTTTGACATTTGATATAAACAGGGCCACGATACCTTGCTTTGTTACAGAAAATTCCCACGAGTTTAGCTTTGTTGTCTGAGCCACAATTGGCCTTGCAAGGAGAAATTTGCCAAATGTAAACCAGTTTTTTGAGTCACTGTATGTGCACTATACAAATATTGCATGCACTTCACTAATGCTTGTAGCCCAACCCACAGCTCACATGTAGTGACTTTTGGCTTTGTAGGACCTTGGATTTCCCTTAGTATAGATGTATAAAATACCCCACCATAATTTAGTCATGTGTGATGGAATCAGTCAATTCTGAAGGTTCCCTATAGGAACTGACATTCAGAAGACAAAGGAAATGGAAAGGGTCTTGATGCTCATCCATGTGCCAACAGAATAGGGATTCTCCTCTTGTCCACACATGCTGGCAGGAATGGAATCTCTGAAGGAAGGGGGGAAATGGGTATGATGACTTACAGGCTTGTCAGACCTAATTCCCAAGCAACTGCCCAAAAGCATGATGGGCACCCAATCTGTCTTGGCAGCAAGCACTCTGACTAGGTATGACTCTGAAGGGGCTGACTGAAGTGGGGTTTTGGTCTGGCTGGCTAGCCCAGCAGTGCTATGGGTGGGAGTTAGCTTGCAAGGGCAGGGGAATGAACCACACAGTCTTGAGGTCTGAAGTCCAATGGTAAGGGAGCAAGCAAGCAGGCAAGCAAGAGTGTTGGGATTCTAATCAAGCAAGGCAGGATGCACAATACAAATGTCTATTATTGAGACATTGAGTGAGGTATGTTCCTCATCGAGTCTGAGCTTAAATACAAAGTCTAATTTACAAACATGCAGCTACCAGACTGCAGGGGGTGGTGGAGTGGAAGGCAGTGTGTGGGTGGCATTGCATAGTGGAGGTGGAAAGAAGTGGAGGTGGGGGTGGTGTGGAAGTGGAAGCTACACACAGGTGGTGAAGTGGAGGCTATGCGAGTGCAGTGGTACAGGAGAGGGAGCAAGGTGGCATTAGTGGAGTGTGTGAAGCGGAGGTGGGTCTACACTATAGGGGTGAGTCTAGTAGCATGCAGAGAACAATACAAACATAAGGAAACATAGGATACAAATGGGTAGCATCAGAAAGAGTCCATAATATGAGTCATGAGTCACAGGGAGCAGGAGGAGGGACAAGGGGTTTGGAAGGAGGTCAGGAGTGGGAGTGGGATTGGGGAAGCAATATCGGGAGGAGTGAGCATCAGGTAATTGAATGAGGGGCAGTAGTTGGTTGGAGATATTGGAGTGACTGGAGGGAGTGGAGATCATCAGAATGAGGAGGAAAAGAGGCAAAAAAGGGTGATATTATTGCATCATGTACTGTATGTATTTGAGTATATTTGAATATATTTACATGCAGGGTGATTGTGATAATATTGCCTTTTTCTTCCTTTTCCATCTCATCCCAATGCTCTTTGCTCCTCCCAATCACTCCAATATTTCTGACTGACTATCATCCTTCAATTGTCACTTCCCACTCACTCCCATTTGCACCATTCCTCCAATCCCAATCCCACTCCTGACTTCCTTCTGATGCCCTTGTCCCTCCTCTCACCTCCTCTGACTCATGACTTGTGATACAGACTCAGACCAATAGTATACTGTATATGTACCAACTTGAACCCCCTGCTCAATGGAAGATCCATGATGTTTTCCATGTCAATGTCCTTTCTGAAGCCACTCATGACACTATCCTGAACTGTACAAACCCTGCCCCTCCTCCAGTCAAAGTCAATGATGAGCACTTCTGGGTTATGGAAAAGTACCTGGACTCCCAGTGGTTCTGAAACTGATTCCAGTTCAAGATCTGATGGGAAGGCTTCACAGAGGAGCATGATATGTGGGAAAATGCTGACAACATCAATTCTGACACTGGACCTCACCTCCTACAGGATGGAGATGTGTCATGCTCCGTGCATTCCACAATTTAATTCTGATTATTCCTATTACCTATTCGACTACACTAAACCCATCAGAACCAAATCAAACTGACTCCAATTACCACAACCCATAACCTGTCGGTTTGTAGGAATTATGGTGAAGTGAAATACAGACTTATGATTCCTGCCAGATACATTTGCTCTCGGGTATATATGGCAGCTACAATGACATACTACTCTGCACTTTACCTACAGTGTTTTACTTTAGTGAGCAGGCTCCACTTTCCATTTCATATTCCTCTTTACTATTTAAATCCTCATGTATTCCTTCTTACTTCTCCAGTTTTTGGATCGAATTAAGAACTGGTCCTCTACTCATTCCCATTGTCTCCCTAAGGGTCTTACTCTATTCCTTCTGACTTCTTACTCTTCTTAAATCCTCTGCCATCGTCCTTGATATGATACTCAAGAAATACACCAAATCCCAAAGATGTATAATTCCAATTTATTCCTCCAGCCTCCAACTGGAATTGTCTTTAACAAGATGATGGTTTCAACATTGAAGAGGACTTCTACTGCAGACACCCAGACACCCCTAAGCATACTGACCCTCCTGCTGCTTGCACACAACCTACCAGACAACTGAGGGTTCACAGATAGTCAGTGAGGATGCTGACCCTTGGTGGGGGTACTGCAATAATATCACCTTTTTCTCCCTTTTCCTCCTCATCCCAATGCTCTCCACTCCCCCTGATCACTCTGATATTTCTGACTGACCATCATCCTTCATTTGTCACTTCCTGCTCACTCCCACTCCCATCATTCCTCTGATCCCAATCCTGTCCCTAACCTCCTTCTGATCCCCTCTCCCCCTTCTCATTCCCTATGACTCATTGCCTTGTGATACAGACTTGGACCAATGATATTTTACTTGTATTCTGTGTTTCCTTGTGTTTGTATCATTTCTCAAACACTACCCAGCTCCCCCCCATAGTGTAGACCTGCCTCTGCCTTGTGCCCTCCACTAATGCCACCTCACTGTCCCTCCCATGCCACTGCACTCACATAGCCTCCACTTCATTGCCTGTGTGTAGGTTCCACTTCAACATCATCCCTGCCTCTGCTTCCACCTTGTTTCCACCTTGCTATGCCACCCACCCACAACCTGCCACTCCACTGCCTCCTGCAGTCTGGTGGCCACATGTTTGTAATTTAGACTTTGTATTTAAGCTCAGACTCAATGAGGAATGTACAGTGAGCAAAAAAACTGATTTTCAAAAGGGCAAATTTTGCTTGTGAGTCAAATTGCAGCCCAGAAGACAAAGGTAAACCCGTGGGAATTTGTAGTAACAAAGCTAGGTATCATGTCCTTTGTTGTGCCAAACGGCAAATATTTGGCCCTCTTTGTTGATTTGATATAGAATTTAGAATAGGCCCCACTCAACCAATCAGTTTTTTTGCTCACATTGAAATCAGGCCTAGTCATGTCATATCACATGACTAAACCCCATATATTACCTAACCTGCCCTCAAGAGTATATATACCACCTCTGGGTGTTAAAGGATGTTTCATATTATATCATGTACTGGTACATGTGTCAGCTCAATGCTAGTCATCATTGCCTGGTGGTTAATAAAGGATGCCATTTGTTGCCATCCAGTCCAGCATGTATTGCATGATGGAATGACTTGTTTACAGTGTTGTTGGTGAGGCAGTCATACATAACCTTCTTATAAGGCATAACATTGGTGATTGGGGGGACCTCAGCCTTGGAGAAGTGGTTTGTGGTACCCCTATATGTAGACCTTGGAAGATGGTATTAGACATAATAATATATAGTGAATATACCATATCTGAATACTCACAGTAAGGACTTCTGATAACTCCTTCATGATCCTCCATTTCAGTGCTGGACCACTCATACTGTATTGACACAGCTTTGCTTCCATTGCACAAAGTGCCTTGATTACATCAAGATACATGACAACAAATTCAACCATGTCACATGTGGAGTTCCAGTGTGTCCACACATCCTGTGGCATAAAGCAAAATTGGAGGATGGGCTTGCACTGCTTGGAATTATCAGGAAGGGCTGCATTATCATGCTCCCTGATGAGGTTTTCACAGTGAATGAGCTCTATTCATACTGGCTAGATAGCAGTGGTAGAATAAAGGATTGAAGAGCAATGCTTTGCAACTTCAAGGGATCCTTGATCAGCTCCAGCAGCATGTATGCTCATACTGTGTTTTTACCTTCTGAAGAGTCATCCTGACTGAGAATCCTGTATCCTGAATTGGCTTGAAGAGATCACAGGGAAGAAGCCAAGATCAAAGAAAATGCCATTAGAAGTTTATTGAGAAGGAACTCACACCAGAACAGAAGGGGTATGGGCTCTCTCTCTGCTTTGGGCTTGATATTGATGAACTCTAGGCTGGAGATTGCAAGGTGGTTTACTGAAAGAGGGTGCCCATTCAATCTTGTCAGTGATGGTGGTTTCCAAATAATGTCTCTGAGTGGCCAAAAATACCACTGGCTCCATCTCCTCAAATGGTGTCTTGAGATGTTAAGATTGCATTTGGTGCTACATGCATGAAAGATGCTGAGCTACTCCAGGTATAATTGCTGGCCTGTTGTTGCACTCTGTTGAACTCATGTTGCTTGTAGGCACATGTGGGTGGAATCCACATTGGTGCAGATGCATGGACATCACCCAATCATTGTGCATTCATTGCATTTGTGGCCTGATATGCAGAGGGAGATGAAATAATAGAATCCCTCCTGGATTTTGTTGAGCTTCCAAAGGCATGGGGACCACATACCAGTTCTTTTTTCTTTTCTTTTTTTTTTTTTTTTTTGTGGGGGAAAGAAGGGAAATGCGTCATGCACCGTGACACTGGTGCGCCGTGTGTGGGACTCCAGTACGGCTTGCCATTGGGTTCTTCTGCCCGTTGGACAATCTGCCGTCTGACCTACCCACTAAAACCCTCCCCTGCCGGTTGTCTCGGCTACATCCCGTTAAGAAAAGTTGATTGTCGGGTATGGGTTAGCATCAAAATCGACAAAATTTCCATCACCCCAGAGTGATCGGAGTTTGCGTTGTCGTTTCATTCTCCTTGTTGGTTCCATGAACTTCGTAGCGATCCAGCTATTTCTTATTAGGCTCGATATCATGTCTTTCAGTATTTCTATAGTCTCGT
>Ga0307515_10021150_pt1 | contig 11552 bp, 1 predicted proteins | sample 17_EM_MG_FD_194513 | JGI IMG/M metagenome (GOLD analysis project Ga0307515, IMG submission 194513) | Populus trichocarpa ectomycorrhiza microbial communities from riparian zone in the Pacific Northwest, United States - 17_EM | ecosystem: Host-associated > Plants > Roots > Unclassified | place... | reverse complement strand
CCTTCTATTTATTACCTTCCTTAATTTAGATCTAATAGTACGCCTATCTTAGATCTATCTTTGTGAAGATTTACGCGTTGCCTATCCTATTTTAGATTTCGCTAATTAAGGGTAAAGGATACCTATCCTTCCTGGTAATGCTGTTTAACTACCTATAGTTAATATACAGCCTTAGTTTGCTATTTTTCTTTAGTATAAACAGTACTGGATAACCCGCTAATAACTGCGATGGTCTAATATATCCCTTTTATAAGTTTTTCTAGATAAACTCTTTTAATACTCTACCTTCCTCTTTAGTAAGCTTGTAGATTAGAAAGAACCTTAGACTTATTCCTAGTTTTAATTCTATCTTATAGTCCTATACTATATACTCTAACAGCTTTTTACTTTCTAGTAACTATAGTTTTTTACTATACTTATAGTATCTCTTTAGTATATAACTTAAGCCTCGCTTAGTCTCTTTATATATTACTCTAACCTAGTACTATACTATTTTAGCCTATTATTATATCTTACGGCGTTAAGTATTTCTAATATTAACCTGACCTGTAATCTAATTAATCCTTAGATTGTATTCCTGTAATTAAGGTATTTCTAATACTGCCTTATCCCGTCCTAATGGTAGGATATTAAAAGATATCTCAATTTATCTTCCTTTAATGGTTAACTAAATAGGTCCTATTTTAAGATTAATAATCCCTTCTTTATAGGCTATTAGATCTCCTAAAATTATAACTAATAGGTAAGGTTATTCCTTCTATCTATAAGGTAATCCCATTCTTTTAACTGCTACTAATAAGATATAGTTTTGCGTTGCTCTACTATCTATTAGCGCCTTAAACTGTTAATCTTACTATTTAACTTATAAATTTAGGTGCTGTTTTTAAATTCCTTTAAGGGTCTAAAGCTCTACTACTAGCTCCCTCTAGTTCTATAGGCCTCTACTTTTCCTAACTATTAGCTACTTAATCCTTATGCACTTAGCTTACTCTTTAGCTAATATTTAGTTCGCTTTTTGTCTTTAATATACTATAGATACGTATTCTCTAGGCATTCCTACTACTGTTGTCCGTCTAAGTATTCTTCTATAAGGAATCTTTCTGGTTAAAGTATTAAATCTCCTTCCTCTTAGACTTCTGCTAGATGCTATCTATATATATATTTAGCATTCCTATATTATTACTCGTTTATTATCCAGTATATCCTTATAGGGTATTTCCAATTCTTTTCCTTCGGATTCTTATATATTTTATATATATTATCTACGCATATAATCTATAATAGCGTATAGTATACTAGGTGCTTTAGGTTAACTCTTAGCTTATCTTTATCCTTAAGTTTAAACCTTTATCGTGCTAATCTAAACGTTATAACTTTATTTGCAGGTACTAAGATACGTCTTTCGCTTCTCTAGTCCTCTAATTACTCTTTTAGATCCTTTAACATTATAATTAAGGCTCCTTTAATATGATTTATGGCCTTTTCTATAATCGGGTAGTCTTAGATAACTTTTTCGTCTAACTATATATAGAAATCTTCCCACTTATCGTTGTGTCGCTACCTATACCACTTTTAGTACAGCTGCTGGAGTGTGTACAGCTTATTCGTAAGGAAGTATCTTCTTATTACTGCATTATAATAGCCTTTAGTGTGTTGTTCCTTAAACCTAGTTAGGATTCCTAGGTCCTTTTCTTATTCTAATTTAATAAGCTACTTAGCTCTTAGTGTGCCTACCCTAGGCCTATTAGTAATTCTTTGTACTAATGCTTTATCCTTTATACGTCCTAATATGCTAGATCTCTTATCTAGTTTCTGTTCTTGCTATGCGATAATTCTTCGTCTAAATTCTTCTATGGTTTCCTTTAGTTGGCGTCTTACGCTCTAATCCTTAAAGTCTTCTTGCTTCTTAATCTTAACATTAACTTTTTAATCTTTAGTTTAAACACTGTGTTTTACTAATAAGTCCTCTAGGTTTATATGTCTATCTCCTAGTCTAGTTACTGTTTATACTGCAAATTCTCTAATCTATAAAGAAGCTCCTTGCCTCTTATCTGTGGGTGTTTTAATTTATACTCCAAATTCTTAGTCCCTTAGATTCTTTAATCCCGAGCTTGCTTCTAACTTAAGCTTAGCTCTAGCCTTAGTCTAACTAGGCTTGCTTAGTGTTCTTATCTTATCTTAAAAGTCTTAAATCTCACTTATCTCGTCTTGAGAATCTTATGCCTTTAGGAAACTTCGTCCTAAGCTTATTTGTATATTACTAAACTAAGCTACTGCTCTACTCTATCGGTTTTCGTTTATTATAGGTCCTTAAGCTTACCTTATCTTGTCTTAAGAATCTTAGTTATCTCTTATCTCGTCTTAAGAATCTTAAGTCTATAGCCTTTTGCCTTTATTAAGTGCCAAAGTGGTTCACTGTCCTACTTCTCTTGCGTCTTGTAAAGTAATAGATATCGTATCTAGTGGGGTCTCGATCCCTACTAATGTTCCCTATTTTATAGTGGAATTATCCTCTACCTCTAGTATAATATTTCTAATAGCTACGTGTTCCTAGTAAACCGCCTTTATTGCCTTATTGTTACAAAATATTTCGCCTATATTAAACTTATTGTCCTTAATATCTAATTTACGAACTGGTTCGTTGGTACCTTTATATCCTATAGGTACTAGCTCCTATAGCTAATAGCTTACGCCGTACTTAGCGTCCTTATAAATTCGGTATGCGTTATTATAATAAAACGCAAAATTCTTAATTAAATATTCTTTTATTCCTTGCAGCATATTATCGTCCCTCTATATATATATATTGTCTACTATTAGTCTAGTTCCCTTTATTATATAGTATCTCTAACTATCTTTATAATCCCTTACGAAGTGACCTTGTTTTCTATAATTTATATAAGCTCCCTCTCTAAACTATTACTTTTGCTATAGAGTCTGCCTAAACGTCTTCTGCTACTAAGATCCTTAGTTTAGCCTATGCTCTTTAATCCTGTAATTACTTAATCCTTAACCTCTAGGTTTTTACGGTTTCTTGCTCTATCTCTTATAGGCTTCTTTAGTACTACTTAGGTCTATTAGCTCTGCGCTATACTATAGTTTCTAACTTAGCTTAGGTTATTGCGTACTCTGCGCCTTATATAACTATAGAACTCTATCCTAACCTTTTTTAGCCTGTTTCCTTTAGTAGATCTAATTATTAATCTTAATCGCCTAATCTATTAGTTCCCTTAGGGTATCCGCATCTTTTATTAAAATAATTATGTCCTAGACTTTAGCCTTAAGTCCCTGTTTGTACTATACTATAAGCGCCCTATTATTTTACTCTACTTACGTTACTAATGTTTAGAACTACGTTGTATACTTAATTACTAAGGTTCGTTACGTAATATCTTAGAGTTTTCTTTCCGCTATAGTTACTGCCTCCGGGTCTCCAAATATTTATATAAGTCGCTCTACGAATCTATTTTAGCTTAAGAATATAAACCGTACCTCTTGGTTTGTAGTTATTATTCTATTTACTTAGATCTTTATAAGGTAAAGCTTAAACCATTTAAGTGCTCTTCCTGTTAAAAACAATCCTGCGTATGCTATTTGATCTATAGGTATTACCAGCTTAGCTCCCTCTTACGCGACCTTAAAGTGTATTTACGTAAGGAATCCTTTAAGCTTTAATCTCTCTCCTAAGTATCTTTTAATTAATAGTAACTTAACCTTTACTACGCCTATCCTATTAATCCTATTTTCTAACGTTATATTATTTTTTATTAACTAGTCGACTATCTTTTATAGCTGTCCGACCGTTATAGGTTACTATAAGTTAGTGTTTGCTATACTAGTGTTATTACCTAACCTCGATATAGTTGCCGCCGTTAATGGCGTTATGGTAGCTGCTTTTAGTGGCATGTTATTTAACCTTTTATATTTATTACCGTAACTAGGTAGTAATTATATAACGGAACCTTATAGCAAGAACTACGGTAGGTCCTGTTATTGGGCTAGGTATATAGGAAAAGTAAGTATAGAAGTTAATAACGTAATAATAACTGGCGGAGTGGTTGCCCAATAGATTAACTCTAATTGTATTCTGAGAATTACTATAAGGAAGGAACTATCTAGGTAGGGACTAAGGGTCCTTAAATACATAACCATACTCCTATAAAATCCTCCTTATATATAATATATATATGCTCTGTCTGCTCTATTATAGATTACGTAGATCCTATAGATTATACAGATTATATTATATAACCTCGGCTACTATTTCTCGTTATATGGTTCTATTGGCTCCATCCTAGACCGTGCCTAAATTAACTAACTAGCTTCTTCCGTCTCTTCTCTAAGTAGTTATAACATTGTATTTAAAGTGTCCGTAATATAAAGCTAGCAAGATTAGCTATAGAATGTCCCATTTAAGTAAAAATACTATATAAACTATAGACCCATTCTTCTATAACGGCACCTTTATTAATTTTAAAAATTTTATCTCTTTACTAGAATAAATATATAATAACGCTAGCCGTAAACACATAGCTATTACTAAACTTAAAAACCTATAATAACGGAACCAAGACTTTACTAGCTTCTTTTTAGAATTTTTAAGCCTTATTAGTAAACTAGATTGGAATAAAGCTGCTAGAGTTACTGCTCTTCGCTAAGCTATTTTAGATAAAATTAGAGTATAGTTAGTAGGCAGAAAACTACTAAAGGACTTACCTAAATTTACTATAATATATTAATGAATTAATAAGGACCTTTAATATAACAAATAAACTTATTCCCTAAAGCCGACTATACCTTATATTTAAAACTCTACGAAACTAATATATACCCTAAAGCGCGATCCATCTCTAAGACCTAAAAGCCCTATATACGACCCTATGGACCTTAACACCACTTAATTCTATACACCCTTAGGAACTAACGAATAAAGAATATAAGCCGTAAATAGAGAATGTTTTAGATGTGGAAAAAGGGGATATATTTAAAGGGATTGCCAAACTTACTCTTTTGAAAAAGTCCGCTGTAGCTCCTCTCGGTCCTTAAGTCGCACTTATTTTATAAATTATACTTATTTTATAAATTATACTTGGTTATTATAAAGCGTCCTACCTTTAGTTAATTCAGAAAATAAATTATCCTAGGGCTAAGTCGCGCCTTAGGATAAGAAGTAGAAGAGTATAAGTGTTTAGGCTCTTCTAGCGCTAATATATAACATAACTCCCTTAATATACTCAGCGAAATTTAAATACTTAGAAAATAGAAGAAAGTATAAATCCTTATAGATAGCGGAGCTATTAGTATAGGCTTTATTAATACAAACTACACAAAAACTTAACGCTTAAATTTAAAGAAACTTAATAAGCCCTAAGGCTTATAAGCCTTTAATAGTAAGCCTTTAATATATAGTAAACTAATGTACTACGCTTTAGTAAAGATGCGAATAGGCGAACACCTTAAATACATTTCCCTATTTATAATACCCTTAAAGCATTATAAGGTAATACTTAGATATAGATAGCTGAAATAATATAACCCTTTAATTAGCTAGGTTAAAGAAATACTAAAATTCCGTATAACCTACTACCGAAGTTATTACTTAAAATACCACTTGCCCTATAAACATGTATATAACTATTTAAATTTAATATAATATAAATTGCCCTTGCTATAAACCTTAAACTAATATGGTAAAGTTATAACTGCTAATTACGGGAAAGAATATAAAGATAATATATTAAAACCTTTTAAAATTTATATAATACAAGCCGCACCCTTTTATTCGTTAGCAAGAAAATAAGACTATAAGATCTTTATTATAACACTAGAAGATATTAAGAAGGCGTTAAAACCAAAGTAATATATTAACCCCCAACCTCTTATACCTAAAGAATATTACAATCTAATTAATATATTTAAGAAATAATTTATAGACTAACTACCCCTATATTAAGACGAGCACGATTTTAAGATAGAACTTAAACCTAATATAATGCTAAAGTTTGGCCCGTTATACGGTATATTATAAGAAGAGCTGCTTATAATATAGTAATACCTTAAAGAGCACCTAAAGAAAGGATTTATTTGCCCTAGTTAATTACTATTTACCCTACCTATACTATTTATTAAGAAACCTAGAGGAGGCTTAAGATTTTATATTGATTATTAAGCCCTAAATACGATTATAATTTAAAACCAATATCTAATTCCTTTGCTTTAAGAAACGCTTAACCGCTTAGCGAAAGCACAATACTTTATAAAGCTCGACGTAGTCACTACCTTTAATTAAATCTGTGTTCGTGAAGGAGATAAAAAGTATACGGCTTTCTATATATAATAGGGACTTTTTAAATACCTAGTAATGCTATTTGGCGTAAAGAACGGTCCTAGTACGTTTTAGTAATACGTTAACACTACACTTCGCGAATTCCTTAATATATTTGTTACTATATATATTAATAATATCTTAATCTATTTATCTTTGCTTTTTAAGCATTAGAAGTACATCTAAATGGTCCTTAAACGCCTATAAGACGCGGGCTTATAATGCGATATTAAGAAATATAAGTTCTATATATCCAAAGTTATATACTTAGGCCTAATTATATCCCGCGACGGAATTAAAATAGACCCTAAGAAAATTGCTATAATTATAAACTAGGAAAGTCCTAGTAGTGTATAAGACATCTAAGGATTTCTAGGATTTGCAAATTTCTACTATTAATTTATTAATTACTTCTTAAAAATCATTTAGCTATTAGTAAACTTAATAAGAAAGAATATAAGATTTAAATAGACTACTAAATGCAAATAAGATTTTAACGACTTAAAATATCGTTTTACAACTACTTTAATTCTCGCCTACTTTAATCCAGACCTTAAATATATCGTTAAATTAGACTTATCTAATTATACACTAGGAGGAGTATTATCGCAGTATAATAAGAACGGCGAGCTGCGCCTAGTAGCCTTTCTCTCTAGGAAACTTACCCCTACTAAATTAAACTATAAGATATATAATAAGGAACTGCTTATAATTATTAGATGCTTTAAATAATGGCGCTTAGAACTTAAAGAATTGTTATTCCCAATATGCGTATTAACGGACTATAAAAACCTGTAGTACTTTATAACTATAAAGCAATTAATATAACGCTAAATTCGTTAGGCTGAATACCTTTTATAATTTAACTTTAAGATTATATACTAACCTAGTAAACTTAATTAGAAGCCTAACTTATTAATATAACAATTATAGGATTTATTTACAAACGCCTCTAATAAACGGATTATAAATTGATTACAAATTCTACTACCCCCTAAATGCTTTAAGAAACTATGCCCTATATTCCTAAACGCGGAGCTTAATAGGAATAAATCGGAAATTAATAAGTGGGATATAAAAATTAATAAATTAATAGAGTATAAATATAAGAACGACCTCTAGATAGTAGATGTAATAAAAGCGATTTAAATAGGGAAATGGCAATATAAGGATATTACACTCGCTAAATGCGAAATCCGCAATAATTAGTTGTACTATTTATAGAAAATAATAGTCCTAAATTCTAAACCCTTATAATTTAAGATACTCAAATTTATATATAATTCCCTAGTAGTAGGGTATCCTAGCTATATAAAGACCTATAAGATTATCTAATAAGTATACTACTAGCCTATAATGCATAACTATATACAAAAATATGTTTAAGTATACAGAATATGCGTATATAGAAAGACCTCTTATATAAAGAAGTAAGGAGTACTTTAACCGTTGCCAATTCCAATGCAAAGATAGCGAGATATTTTAATTAACTTCGTAGTTAACCTACCTAACAGTAATAGGTTTACGAATGTTATAGTAGTTGTTAACTATTTTATAAAAATGCGATATATGATTCCTATAGACTTAATTAATACAATATTAGTAGCCGAATGTTTTATTAAGCACGTCTTTAAGCTATATAGACTTCTTAATTTAATAATATCTAACTACGGAAGCTAGTTCGTTTTAGACTTTTAGTAAGCCCTATATAAATAATTAAGTATATAAATACAACTCTTAACTATATTTTATCCAGAGATAAATAGTTAAACTAAAATTGCGAACGCAATTATAGAATAATACCTATAAATATACTGCTCCTACCTATAAGACGACTAGGAAAAATGGCTACCGTTAGCTAAGTTTACTGCGAATAATATAAGAAACAAATTAATAGGCGTAATACCGTTCTACATAACCTACGGATAAGACACTTAACTTAAATTTAAATTATAACCCAAAATTAATATAACAGGACCTATAGTTAAGAGGATTTAACTAATTAATGTATATAACTTCGCCAATTAAATAAAGTAGTTAACGGAATTATTATAAAGTAAATTAGTATACGCTTAAATGGTATAAGAATGGTATATAAATAAAGGACGAGCTCCCACGTAGGACTTTAAGGAAGGTAATATAGTTTACCTAAATATATAAAACCTAAAGACTTAATAACCTTTAAAGAAACTAGACTGGAAGTTTACGGGCCTATATTAAGTTAAGAAGAAACTAAGCCCATACGCTTATAAACTTAAACTGCTAACTAAAATAAAAATATATCTAACGTTTTACGTAAACTTGCTATAACCCTTAAAGGGTAAACCTATAACTCGCGAAGTACTACTACTACCTTTTATAATTGTTAATAACGGCAACGGTTTTTACTTTATTAACTTAATTAACGATATATAATAGAAGATATAATCTAAATAATTTAAACTTCTTATTAAATGGGAAGGATATAAAATATAAACTTAGGAAACCTATAACCAGATTAAGACCAATGCGTCTTCCCTAGTAAAAGAATTCTATAAGGACCATCCTTTGCGGCCTACTCTAGCTAGATGGACGCGATATAAAAGTAAATAATTGCTACCTAATATAAATACATAAAACACGATAACAGGAAGCTCAAAATTAAAAAAGACTTAAAATTAAAAAAGTTTTAAAATATGTTACAACGTTTATAATACAATTACGTAACACGCGAGATATTAAGGAACTTTAACCGGCGGTTAAAGTTATCTAATTAGTTAGATCTGCCTTACTAAGACCTACTATAAAGATGTTAGTTCTGCTTACCGCCTTAACTAAGCTAATAGCGATTTTTTATCCCAGGGATGGAAAATCCTAATTAGTCTATTTAATGATAGAATTAGTAAAACCCTACACTACTACCTAATGTAAAAACACGACACGCAATAAGTTATAAGTCTTAACTAAAATTAAATTATTTAGACCTTTAGCTAAAAGGGGGGGTACTATAACGGGACTAGCCTAGTTATAGTAGGAATGTCTTAGTAAAATACTTAATAGATAAATTCCGATGCTTTAACCAAAATCTATTAGATTAATTAAATTACCGAAGTCTATTAATAACCGCGTGCGTATATATGTACGCATTGACTATAATAGAACCTTATAGCAGGAACTACAGTAGGTCCTATTATTAGGCTAGGTGTATAGGAAATGCAAGTATAAAAGTCGACACGAAAGATAATAACTGGTAGAGTAGTTGCCTAATAGATTAACTCTAATTGTATTCTAAGAATTACTATAAGAAAGGAACTATCTAGGTAGGGACTAAGGGTCCTTAAAATCACAACCGTACTCCTATAAAATCCTTCTTATATATAATATACGTATGCTCTATTTACTCTATTATAGATTATATAGATTATATAGATTATATAGATTACGTTATATAACCTTAGTTACTATTCCCCGTTATATAGCTCTATTAGCTCTATCTTAGACCGTGCTTAAATTAGCTAACTAGCTTCTTTCGTCTCTTCTCTAAGTAGTTATAACATTATACTTAAAGCGTCCGTAATACTATCTCCCTTCTCTTTATTTTTATCCTTAAAGATTCCTAATATCTTTAAGTTATTTACTAAAGGTGTAATATCCGTCTAATTAATTTAGTTAATATTATTGCTTATTATACCTAAAGCAATTTCTTCTTCTTTAACCGTCCGTTGTGCTCGCACCGTTGCTATAATATTATCTCTTAGTGAGATTATACCATCTCTATGTTCTTACTGTTTAAAAAAGGGGTTAGTTTATATTACGTTAGCAAACCTATCTTCGCAATAACCGTCCTCTTACTTAGAGTGCACTAAAGCGAATATTTATTCGTCCTATAACGTTTGCTTTGTCTCTAATACTAAATATATATAACCTATTACTCTTAATAATCGTCTAGTTCCCTAATTAATTTATCTTAGGGTTTTATATTTAATCTACTACTACGCGGCTAGATAATAAACTGTCTATTACTCTGGCGGAGTTATATCGTTCCTATAATATAGAACGGGAGGCTGCTAATACTTAGCAACGGGCCCTTAAGTTTTATCTTACGGCGTCTACTTGGTTAATCCGTCTTAAGAAGGTCTATAAGAAGGTTTATTTTAAGGAGTAGAAACTTATAGAATAAGGTTTATAGGAACTTAGTAATAAAAGAACGGATTCTCTTTTAACTAAGAAGGAAATAGATCTAAATAGCTTAGTAACTGCTCTTCTTAGGTCCCCCTTAGGTGACTTATTTTTTAGTAATTCTTCTTTATTAATACTACCTAACCTAATCTCTTCTAATACTCCTATACCTTTCTTATAGCGTTCTTTAAATTCTCTAGTGGCTTTTAGGTAGTCTTAGTGTAGCCTATCTACTTAACCTTATATTATATTTTATTGTTAATGTCCTTATAACTAATAATCTTTAAAACTTGCTATTTGTCTTCTTCCTATCCTTTATATATGTCTACTTCGTAAACTAGTGGCTTAATATTCCTATATGCTAGCTCTAGTATTACGGTATATATAACGGAACCTTATAGTAAGAACTATAATGGGTCCTATTATTAGGCTAGGTGTGTAGGAAATGTAAGTATAAAAGTTAATAATAAGATAATAACTGGTAGAGTGGTTGCCTAACAGATTAACTCTAATTATATTCTAAGAATTACTATAAGGAAGGAACTATCTAGGTAGGGATTAAGGGTCCTTAAATATATAACCATACTTCTATAAAATCCTTTTTATATATAATATATATCTTATACGTAAGGTACATAAGTTTTTTTTATTCCTCTTATTTAATACGTAGTATATTATATAACCTTAATTACTATTCCTCATTATATAGTTCTATCGGCTCTATTCTAAACTATGCCTAAATTAACTAACTAGCTTCTTCTGTTTCTTCTTTAAGTAGTTATAATATTATACTTAAAGCGTCCGTAATACTATCTCCCTTCTTTTTATCTTTATCCTTAAAGATTTAAAATATCTCTAAGTTATTTATTGTTGGGAATAAAGGCAAATGGTCACCATATAAGGCATATTGCCGTCACGTATAGCAAGTTGCCATCACGTGCCGCCGCGGCACTAGCGTGGTGAGGAACCTTAAGTTCCTCACCCCTTTTTTAGAATCATCAATTAAAGAAAAGAACAATTATTATACTATCTACGAACCGTAGCTACGTAATATCCCCTTGTGTAACCA
>Ga0307515_10021149_pt1 | contig 11552 bp, 7 predicted proteins | sample 17_EM_MG_FD_194513 | JGI IMG/M metagenome (GOLD analysis project Ga0307515, IMG submission 194513) | Populus trichocarpa ectomycorrhiza microbial communities from riparian zone in the Pacific Northwest, United States - 17_EM | ecosystem: Host-associated > Plants > Roots > Unclassified | place... | reverse complement strand
TCTCAATGTTGGATAAAAACTTGTTGAAATAATTTTTAAAATTTCATTATTTATAACATGTATAGCCTATATTCACAAGGATTGTTTTTTAATTTTTTCATATAAAATATTAAAATTTAAAATGTTTTTTTTTTAATTTTTTTCAAGTTGATTCGGGTTGATCCAAGTTGACCCGGATCAACTAATATAACCCGGGACCCGGCTCTTTAGCCAGGTCAACTTCGAACCGGGTCTCATAACTATGATTTTTACATATCATTAATCACCCACCAAACTTTGACATGTGTGCATCGAATCTGTAGGTAACCAATTTTGACAAATTTTGAAAAGTTTAATATAAAATTATTATCAAATGATTTATTATTCAACTACTGATAAAAAAAATAAAAAAAATATGAGAAAATACTATAGAATGACTAAAAGGTCAAGGAATTGGACAGCCATGGATCTAGTATACCAGGGAATTTATCTTTTATATATATATATATATATATAATTAATAGAGTGAAAATGGAAGCTTGATTTCCACATTTACCTACTTTAAAGAGCTTCATATGCTTATAAATAGCTTAACTCGATCTATATATAATATGCTTTAGTGTAATCAATACATACCAATTAAGGAACCAAAATGGTGTTTCATTAATTTTTTGTCATTGAAATTGATTTCCCGGCTATTTTATCCTTTCAATTTGTATTAGCATCGTTTTATTTGCCGTGATTTATTTTTCTCTTCACATGTTCTATCGTATACTGAGTATATACGGAGCGTATTGTGGTTTCAAATTCAAGATCAATATTACGAATAAAAATTTATGTTACAGAAAAATTAAATTAAAAAAAATAAGGATTAAAAATAATATAAAAAATAAAGCCCTTTCATTTTCACTATTCAAAAGAAGCACAAAACATTAATTTGATTCTTGAATTATTAATTTTGTGGATATTTATCCTCTGTTATTTTAAAAGTTTTATATTTTGATTTGATGTTTAAGGTTTAAAAACCTAGACCTTAATTTGATGGTCATGTGACTGAAAAACATAGATTTTAAAAAAAATTAAAATTTTTATTTTTTTTATTTTAAATTAATATTATTTTGGTATTTTTAAATTATTTGTTAGGTTAAAAATAATACTTTTTTAAAAAAATTATTTTAATACAATTTCAAATGCAATTTTTTTTATTTAAAAAAAACAATCAAAGCTGCTGTCTTCATTGGCCTCCGAAACCGACAGCACCGAAACGAGTATAGAAAAACAATCGATCCAGCTACCTTCTTTTGACTCTCAACTATCCTTGTCTTCCGGATGGTCATGAATGCTCTGAAGACATCTGTGAAGTGGCATTTCTTCTTCTCCAACAAACTCTGTACGGATGTGTCTCACTGGGCTACGGAGGGCTCTTCGACTTCTTCAACTATTATCAAGCTGAGCAGTCTTTCTCATGCCGGACCCTAGAAACGCACCTAATTCCACGCTATAATGGAGGGCGAGTTTTTTTTTTATCTATTGAAAACAAATATTGAGCTACTCATTCAACTAATCTAATCTCACCGACATTTAGCCTCTGTTAATCCTGTTTAAAAAGTATCTATCCATTTGTTTTCCCTTTAATTTGATTCACTGCAATTTTTAAAAGTAAATAATGATATCTTGTTAATTATTAAATAAAATAAAAAAATAGAAAAAAATAGAAAAATCTCCCCTCCCTGTCCCTGCCATTAGCTCCCAAAACACAAAATCATCGTAAGAAAGAAACAAGACATATTTTCCTCTCCTTTTTCTCCTTGTGGACTGCAGAGGTCGTTGGCGCTGTGGCGTACTTTATAGATTTTCTTTTCCTTTTGGGGTTGCTGCTGCAGATCTTTCTCTTCACTTGTACTGAAGGTAAGTAGAAGGAAACTTCCGCTCTCTCCATTCCTTTCCTTTCCTTTTTTTTTTCCTTTTCCATTCACGCGTTAACCAAACCCTAGGACACTTTCAGTTCTCACAACACAACCTGCGATCATCGTTATTCATATACTGCCAGATTCTTAATTTATTCTTCTTCTTCTTCTTCTATAATTTGTAGGGTGAGTGATTATAAAGGAATTAGTGTCTTTCTGTTGCTTGTTAAGTTTAGACTGGCTGTTGTTTTACAGTGAGATTAAGATTTTTTTTTTTAAAAAAAAATATTGTATTATACTGCTGGTACATTGCTATTTATTTTCAAAAAAAAATAAAAATCTATCGTAGCTAATATATTGATTTATTATTCCATTGTGAAGGAATTATAGTTCATAGCAACTCACGAAACAAGAGTTTCATCAAATCCCCCCTTTCAAAGCTTCAATGATAGACAAAGAGAGCATTCGTTTTTTTAGTTTAGATGACCATGACACTGCTCCTGGTTTCAGAGGAATTTCATGCCCGCTATCACTTTCTGGAAATGGTGTTATCAGGCATATCTCCATCTGCACTTGTTTGCCATTTCCAAATGCATAACTATGTGAACCGACTGCCCTTGAGATTCTTGAGAATTGACTTCACTGCTGACTAGTGTTATTTGCCATTCTGGTTTGTAGAAGCGTGGTGGCATTTTAATGTATCTATTCCTTTCAAAGTTTGTAGATAAAGCATTTTCGGCCTTGAAAACTCCAAAAGGTCTTCTGAGAAGGACCTAATGCCCAAGAGGGTTTCTCTACTAAGAACTTTATATTCTCTCTCTTTGGCCGATGATTTATGTCATTCACCGCTTTTTCTTCTCATCATTCCAATTATGCTGATACCTGTTCTTATGGAGTGCTTCAAGTTTGTTTGTTTTGTACAGGTTCGCTGAAGATATAGCATCCTTGATTCCTAGCTTGTTGCTTCCTAGTTGTCAACAGCCAATTTTTTGGGTTTTATTTTTTAAGCACAAAGATGGGTGCCTTCTGCTGCTGTCCATGCAGTGATGAACATGAAGAACATGCTTACTCGGGCAATTCAATATACAGGCACTGCGTTTGCCTAAGATTCCTTTTCCACCAGTTACGCAGTGGGGTAAGCATTGAAATACAGGCAACTCAACACACTTTACTGTTGATTTTTTCATTTCACAGATGTTTGCTAAACTCTAGGCTCTTTGTTGTGGAGATTGTTTGCATAAGATCATGCAACCAAGGCATTTGGGCTGAATCTAGGGGGTTAGGTCTTTTAGGGGTTTGCCAATTTGTACTTCAATGAACGTATATAATCTTGTGATTGCATAGAGCTCAGATTTTACAAAAGCATGAAATAAACATTTCACCCAGAGGATTTGGAGTATATGCAAATAGTCATAGTAAACCCTTTAGGTGCCCCAGAGTAATAAATGATTAAACAGTACCTTTCCCTTGGGTGCAATTCCAATGTCATGGTGCGCTCTATCAAATATTTCAACCGATTTGTGATTAAAGTTGTTCTCATGTTTATGCTTTCTAATGAAACTTATCTCCTATGTATGCTTTGTGATTTGAGGTTTAGTTTCTTAAAACTGGCTCGAAAAAACCCAATTAACTAAATTACACTATCACTTATATTCTTGATCATGGAAAGATCCTAATTTCTAAGGTGATTGTCATAATAGATTTCCCTTTCCAAAGCATGTTCTTTGGTGCTGTTGTGACACATCCTCATATTTTTTGTTGTTTTAGTTCATTCCAGTTAGGTGATGCACTTATTACCTTCTGCCATGCGCTTGCAGTATGGTACAGTGTTTCACAGACTTGAAGGTAGGACTGTCTCGCCAACCCAAGAAGGTACTTCTTTGGCATCAACTGGAGTTGGCACAGGATTACCAGATGGTTCTGAAAATGACACTCAACTCTCGTCATCCAGGCCACTCCCTTATGATACTGATCAGAGGTATGCTCGTTTGCAGCGTTATGGTTTAGTCTCTAGGAAGTCGATGACTCACTTCCAAGAAGAATCACAACCACTGAGAAGAAATATGAGCAGTTCTGCTGTGGAATCATTGGGCTTTGGAAGAAGAAGAAACGGGATTGATTCTGAAGATGACAATAAACTTGGCTATTCAGAGTTGTCAGACAAATCTTTGGCAACAAAAGTTGCATACGGGCTAACTTATGCGCAACCATCTTCTGAAGATGAAGATGCCTGCCCTACCTGTCTTGATGGTAATTTAATGTGTTTAGATTGTGCTGCATCAGATTGTGACTTTTAAGTTATGTGTTTTTCTTATTCCCTCCAGTAAGGTGTTTTTGAACGGTCATGTTGCAGAGTACACCCCAGAAAATCCTAAAATTACAACTCGATGCTCTCACCATTTTCACCTTGGCTGCATTTATGAATGGTTGGAAAGAAGTGAAAGTTGTCCAATATGTGGCAAGGTATGCTGAATTTCTCCTTAGATTACATAGTCAATTTCATACTGAAAATAAAAAAAGAAAAAAAATTCTGAGTCCTGAACCTTCCTGTGAAGGCACTGATCTCTGGAAAGGTTGTAAGCAGGCTTAATTTTGTCTCTATGGACCAAATTAGTATCAGTAGCTGCTAAAACTATGGCCAGTTTTTCAGATAGCCTAGAAATATAATTTCAAGCCTTTAATCATTCCGTCAGTGTGGAGATGGCATATGAGGAAGTGAGACAATTCGTTGAAGTGTTAACTTCTAGACACGCACACTTTCTCTCTCATCACATATTGATAAAATCACAGCCATCAAAACTTTACATTTACTCCGCTTTCTGCACCTACATATTACTTATTTTGAACTAATCTCAAATATTGGATAGTCACTATAAAGTGCTATGTTCACTTCCTTTTTGTGAATTATTGCTCACTAAATAGTGTTAGAATTAGTCCTCCATTTACATGGAAATCCTAATAATAGCACCAGATTTCTTGAGGTGTTTTTGATGAACCACTTCCATTTGGGATGCTAGGAAATGGAGTTTTGTGAAAGCCCTTAAGTTGGTGTGCATCAGATTCACCGTCAATGGAGGAAGAGCTGGCTGGAGTGTAAATAAAAGCTCCCCGAGCTTTATGTAAAAGAGGCTTGCATAGATTTCTCAAAAGAAAAAAAGAAGGTTTTTGCATAAAACAATTTTTCATTTTCTCTACTTACACTACCTTGTAATTTCCTACTGTACTTGATTGTCAAATGCTCGTTGCTTTTCGTGTATATTCTACTGATCAGTGTATAGCTTGTATAAACTGATTCATAAACATTATGCCGATTCATACAAGGCACAGCCTAAGTACTGCTGATATTATTACCTCATGCTTCAAACTATAGGATGATGCTTGACTATGATACACCTTTGGTCGAACCCATATAATAAGACAACGTTGTGTGGCATCTAGAATAACGTAATCAGTTCCAGCATAAATGAATCGAAGCACTTCGCCTGCACTTTCTAGTTTGCCATTTTGTGTAATTATATTGTTGTTCATCTGTATGTGTTGGCTGATTTATTAGTGGATTAAAAAGCTACTTGTGAAATATTGAGGTTCTGCTACAGTAAGTGCCTACTCGAACAGGATATTTGGACCACTTAAATTCCCATGAAAGTAATTTTTTGTTTTAGATATTTGATTTCACTAGCAAGATTGGACCACTTAAAAACTACTCATGCCAGTGATCCAACGTTGCATTTGGTGATGTTGTTCAACTTGCTTTTGAATTTTTAAGTGTTTTTTTATAGTTTTGATGAGTTAATATCAAAAATAAAATAAAAATCTAATTTTTTTGTTTTTAATTGAATTTGTTTTTTGAAAAATAATCTGTAATGATCTATTAAACACACCTTTGACATTGTGTTTGTATTTAGTTATATGAAAAAAATATTAAATTGATGTTTTTTTTAATATTTTTCAATAATTTTGATGTATTAATATGTTAAAAAAATTATTTTAATAAATCTTTAAATTTAAAAAATAAGAATGTATCACAATAAACACGCATTAAGAATGAGATAGATTTATGTGGATCCCAAGGGAGCCTGCAAACTTCATAAAAGCTACTGTATTCGTGTTGGGCTTATACAGTAACGGATAGGTAGCAATAATTTCTTACATATGAAAAAATAATTTCTTTTGAATACATAGGAATATAATAAGATGGTGAGGGATATGGTCAGGATACTTGAGAGATACGGTTATGATGTATTTTGGATGTATTTTAAGATTAAATATGTCAAGATTCGAATATACTTTTAAGATTTTATCGTTTATGAATGAAAGAATCTTAAACACTTTACTAAAAATCAACATTTTCTTTAATTTATAAATTTTATAATAATGCAATATTATGATCGATAAATCAACACTTTCATGCTAGAGTTATTGAAAATTTTGTCTGTGCCTAACTAATGGTCCCTTTTTAAAGCTTCTTTAATTCAATTAGTTTAGAAGAAAACACAAACTTCGTTCACCTAAAGTCCACGGAGGATTCTGGACAACTCTGAGTGGTTTATCGAATCCTGAGGCCATGCTATGGTTATGCAGATTAATTTTATCAGAAGGGCTCCGAGATTCAATTAGTTTGATGGCATTTAATATTTAGCTAGCCCCATGTGAGTTACTCCATGGCTCTGTCCTCTAGAGGCAGCAGATATATATGGGTGAACAACAGACAAGAAGCTCAGCAGATACAGACATGCAATGGGACACTGGACAGTTCCATCCGGGCAACCAGCCATAAAGAGGGGCTGGCCAAGCTTCCAATCAAACATATTGGACCCTGGCACTCATTGGCAAAGGCTCCTAACTTGATCATTAGGGAATATGCCAATTCTTGAAAACCATGATCATTCACACAGCGCACATGCAATATCAGGATCTTCAATGCACCCTGACTAGGTTGAGATAATGACAAGGGCGCAGAATTCAAATGTTGCCAGCAATTCGATTAAACGCAGGAAAATGCAGCTGTGATTCATGTTTTATCTTGTTCCAAGTTATGTTTTAGAAGGGAAACATCATGAAGGGGAAATCTTGCACTGGAAGAGAGAAATTTAATTGTGAATGTGGTACTTGTCCATCTTAGATTTCGAATTCATATTCGGCTTGCTAGCCCCTGGCTGGGGTGTTTTGTTTGTTGGTTACAACTTCCTGAATCCCAAATTTCTGCTCTGCCCTGTACTTGTACCTACGGGCTGAATATAGAAAGGCACAGAAATTTATCGCACTCAGAACTGTAAGCAGCCAGTAGAAATATTCAAATCTACCAGTATTTATATTCTGGGATAACCATGATTGCTGCCTCTTGTCTGGGTTCCCTGTCACTGATTTCACAATGCTGTTCAATATACTTGCTGCAAAGCAGCCAATTCCACCTGCTAGTGCAGCATAGGCAGATCCTATACTCTTCATTGCATCAGGAGCTTCCTCATACAGAAATTCAAGCAAGCCCACAATGCAAAAGACTTCAGCTATTCCAATCAGGCAATACTGGATCAACAACCAGTAGGCACTCAGGTTAGGCATGGGAGTCAAGAAACTAAACTCATAGCCATGTTCTATAGCGTACTTTCTCCGATACCTCTCAAAAATGGCTGCCCAGGCAACAGAAAGAATTGAAAATGCCAGACCGATTCCTACTCTTTGAAGCTGAGAAGCACCACGAGGATGGCCGGTAATGCGCCGGAATATTGGAACAAATACCGAGTAATAGAGAGACAATATCAGGAATATACTGAGGCAAGGAAACACGGGCATGCTTGTTACTGGAAGTTTGAGATGACCCAAATGTGTATTCAAAGTATATGCCTGCTGTACTGATAGAGTCAGATACTCTGTTAAGATTAGATTGAGCATTATTGTGCAAGCTGGTATTGGAACAAGCTTTATAAGTATCTTGACTTCCTCCACTTGAGTCACCGTACAAAGCCTCCAAGGACTTGGATCTACACCATCTTCCTTCAATTGCAATGCTGCCTTGTCCAGACATCTGTTGAAGCCCAGAAGTTTTGGAAATTATATGGTGAAAAATATAATTTCCCTTCCCTTTTTTGTTTTGTTTTTTGGTTTTTTAAAGAATGAACAAAACAGATTTCCTTGTAACTTGTAAGAGAAATCCTCCAAAACCATTGAACAAACAGCCAGAGGTTGAGAACCAAAATTCACACAGCCTAAAACTGTATTAATCCATGAAATATTAAAAATGTAAGAGATTAGCAATTATACCTGAAGTCATCTGTATGTGCTATCTTTCCACTACCCTTTATAGCAGAACGTTTGCCAGGAACCTCATAAAGGCCTATTAACTCGCTGCTGGAAAACGAGGCTTTTCTCTTCTGAAAGGCCGCGACCAGAACTTGGGCAACTCTTGTTAGTGGACTGCCTCCTGGCAATCTATGCCTATACAAAGGAGTACCGATAAAGAATAACATGTTTGACATGCCCATAGCTATGGCCAGTGAACCAAAGGCAGATCCCCATCCATGTTTCATTTGAATGTAGACTACTAAAGTGAAGGCCACTATTGCTCCAATAGTTACAGAAAGATAAAAGAAGTTGAAAAACCTATCCAGATGAGACTTGTAATTTTCACCTCTTTCATCAAACTGATCGGCCCCGAATGAAGAAACACACGGCCTTATACCTGCGGCTCCAAATCCAGTCACATAAAGAACTGTGTTAAGATAGAGCATCTGCCATGATTTCGCTGGCTCGCAGTTACCCAAAAGCAAGGATAGCTGATCGCATTGACCCTGGTCCGGCATGAAAATATTCATTGTTGCACACAAGGTTATACCTGTCAAGCCCTCCAGGAAACAAAGATTGGAAGGAAAACGCATCATCAGTAAACCTCCAAGGATTTAACTTGAGGAACGGATTGACGACTACGTGTTCATGAACACATCTTACCGCAAGATAGATTGTTGTGAAAATTGCAATTGTCCAATATCGACCGAGATACGCATCTGCAAGAAATCCGCCAAGGACAGAGGAAACTTGAGAAATTCCTAAGAAATTGTTCACTGCATTGGATGAACTGGTAAAGGGTCGGTGCATAATATAGAACATGAAGGCCACCATGTTAACAGAGAGGCCAAAGTAAGCCATCCTCTCTGCCATTTCATTCCCTGGACAAAAAAAGATCCAAGCTCAGAAAGGGACCGAAATATGATTTGACTGAACACAAACATACACATGATCTTGCACTTCTTGAACACAAGTTGTAAATTAATTCCACGAAAGAATATATAGCATATATCATATTCTATGACTACAGAAACACACTCTTAGTATTTTTGTTTTTCTGATCTAGTCCAATTCACCTGTCTATCATAATTGTAGTGTAACCTTAATTTAATCTCCCAGTTATTACACCAGAAAACACGACTTAATTGTTAACCTTCATGTGACAGTTTTCTAAGAAATGGAATGTAAACTCATATGAAGAAGTTGCTTACCAAAAATGAATAAGGCAGCAATCCAGCCACCTGTCTTCGAGAGGTCAGGAATAGGCTTCCCATGGATGTCAACAGGAGTAGTTCCTCCAGTATATCCACGGCCAAAAGCCATCCTCCTATTGTCGGACTCGAGGAAGTAAATTCCAAGCTTCTTGCTATGAATTGGGTTTGAAACTCCATCATATGTTGCTGGTGTCTCTGGTAGACCTTCTGGTGACTTTATTTCACCGGAACCCATGTCTCTGGCTAATTCCCTGTAAGATTAATTAAGCCAACAATAATACACATCAATTTGTGTCTGCTTTCTACTATCATCACACATACTAGTAAGTCCTCATATACATATAATAGCAATTAAGCTTCTACTCTCTAACATTCTGATGCAGAACAAATAGAAGATTTAATGAACTATGTATCTATGGAAATTTAACACCATCACCTCTAAGGCTAGTCCAGAAAATTACTTCCTGAGAATAACGTAACTAAAGTAGCAGCTGAAAAACATATCGAGGCAGTCTTATATAAGAAGAGCTTAGCTTAGATACCTAGCTGCAGTACCGGAGCTTAAGTGGGTGAATGTTTCACATGCAACTTCAATGGTCCTGCATCCAAGTGAAAAGGGTTCGTGATTATGGGACAGTTAGCAGCTGCGTGGCTAGCCAGTAATAAAATGAAACCAAGAGGCAAGAACAATGAAGGAGGGCCAACCAACCCACGATGAAGCCCCATTGGAAGAGATTAAAACAAATGGCAATAAATGATCCTCCAGTGAAAGTTAGGAAAGAAAGAAAGAAGCAAGAGTGATCTGTAGAGAGTAAAGAGACGTTGCATTAATGCTTTGACGTGTATAGTTTCACGTACAATCCCAACATTATTGATTGCTGCCTGCCTGCCCGCCCTGTCATCATTATTGGAGTTCGGCTTATAAGTAATTAAACGAATAACCTTTCCGCTACCTCTCGCTCTCAGTAGACGATACTGCTGATGGAATGAATGGTGGTCTAGTTAGTCCAACTATGCATCGCAGAGTGATAATCCAGCGGGAAAAACGGGTGGACATCGATTTTCTTTGATTTTACGGACTTCAATGAAAGCTGATGCTTTGCAATCTTTTTTGTTTTTTTGAGGTCATGGTGACGCTATCGATAAGAGTTAGGGTTGGGGTTGCGTTATAGCTCGATCTCCACAATATTCATTTGCAATTTTTCAAATAAAAAAACATTAATAATACACTCTTTTTAAAATACAAATACTTAATTTTAGCAATACAAGAAATTAAGATTATATATATATATATATATCTTCATATTTAATCAGTATCATAAATCTAATTTCTATTATAAATATAATATAAAGATTTTGTTTTTTTATTAATAATATAACTATAGTTTTTTTTTACCCGAGCTGAAACGACGACTTCTTGTTTTTTCTTTTTTTGCAGCGGTGATGTTATAAATTGTTGAAAGGCGAGTAGCATCACACTTAAATTTAGATTCTAATTAACAAATAAAAAGGCGAGTAGCATGCATCACACCTAAATTTAGATTCTAATTAACAAATAAAAAGGCGAGTAGCATTACTGTCTAATAATAAAGGTCCCCTAAAAGATTGACCACCTACTGCTATATAGTATCGATTTTAATTAATGATGTTGATTTGAACAAGAAAGTCAACAAAATAATTAATTTAAAATAAAAAAATCAAAATCTTTCAACAACATAATTCAACTCGACGTCCTGCATTCCCAAACTCATCCTTATCGGTTAGCATTGATTGATATCTGCTTGGGATTGCTTTTAACACGAGCGACTACCTTTTTATTCATTGTTGTCAATGTTTATTCGATCAAGCAAAGGTACGTCTTTAATTGGTTATAGGTTTCAGTGATCAAGTCTAAAAATTCGTGGAGAGAGTGGAAGCCCTTTTGAAGGAATTCGGTAGGCGATGGGTACAAGGTTGGGTAGGCATGCGTTAATGGGGATTATACGAAGAAGAAGAAGAAGAAGAAGAAGAAGAAGAAGAAGAAGAATGAATGAATTATGAGTTTCTCCTTCTTCTTTTTTAATTTGTGGTTATGGGCATGTATTGTGTACGTGATTATAAGAAAATGATGTGCATGTGATCGTCACGTGACCTTGTAAGGTGGAGTTGGATTTATTATGCGTATTTTTCA
>Ga0307515_10021148_pt1 | contig 11552 bp, 9 predicted proteins | sample 17_EM_MG_FD_194513 | JGI IMG/M metagenome (GOLD analysis project Ga0307515, IMG submission 194513) | Populus trichocarpa ectomycorrhiza microbial communities from riparian zone in the Pacific Northwest, United States - 17_EM | ecosystem: Host-associated > Plants > Roots > Unclassified | place... | reverse complement strand
CTGCCTATTCCATTCGGTTGTAGTGCATTATATGCATGCAGGGTGCTTGTCCGGAATAGTAGGATTTACAGTTTTCTTACACGTGTCTGTTGACACATTACTAATTATAAGTGAAACGGTGCGTTTGGTGAATTTGAAGTTTTCCCGCTACGGCTCTGTTCAAATTCCTTCCCCTGCCTTGTTTATGACTCATCATTAAGGGAATTAATGTTGGCAGCATGTAACAAATCTTCCCCCATCAAACCCACCTTGTCCTCAAGGTGGAATTCAGGAAAGCGTGTTGCGATTTCATCCGCAATTTCCCATGTAGCATCTGCAGGTGAGAGCCCTTTCCAATGAATTAAGACTTGAGTGATTGCTTGATTTCTCCTTCGGGCTATTCTTCTTTCCATTATAGCTTGTGGTTGCAATTCTTGCATTTGGGGCATTGGTGGCAGATCACTTTGTACAAGCTAACAACCTATACTTTGCTTGAGCTGGGAGACATGAAACACAAGGTGAATTGCAGATGATGGTGGCAACTCCAGTTTGTATGCTACCTCACCGATTCTGGCAATCACCAGGAAAGGGCCGAAAAACTTAGCTGTTAATTTCTGTGATGTCCTGCGAACCACTGAATGCTGTTTGTAATGTTGTAGTTTGGGATACACATAGTCCTCGATTGAAAATTTTATGTCACTCCTTTTGTTGTTGGCGAATTGAACCATTCAATGTTGTGCTAGTTGAAGGTTATCTTTGACTTGCTTAATGATTTCCTCTCGTCGAATCCGTAGGTCATCAATCGATGCAACCGTAGAGTCCCTGGGAAAATAAGGAATATGTATAGGAGGGGCAAACCCATAGAGGACCTCGTAGGGTGTTAATTGTGTGGATGAATGGAAATTCGTATTGTACCACCATTCAGCCAATGACAGCCATCGTGCCCACTGGTTTGGGTTGTCCCCAGTCATACACCTGAGGTAGTTTTCCACACACCTATTCACTATTTCAATCTGGCCATCGGTTTGGGGATGGTATGCTAAAGAGTAGAGCAAATTGACCCCTCGCATATTGAACATTTCTTTCCAAAATCTGCTGAAAAATATGGGATCCCTGTCGCTGACTATTGATGCTGGCAGGCCGTGTAGCTTGTACACATTGTCCATGAATACTTTAGCCACGATTGGAGCTGTATATGGATGGCTGAGACTCATGAAATGAGCGTATTTACTGAAACGGTCGACTACGACCATGATGACATCCTTTCCTTCAGATTTAGGTAACCCTTCGACAAAATCCATACTAATGTCGATGAATAGGGCGTGGGGAATAGGCAGGGGTTGTAGGAGTCCTGGGGTGGCTATATTTTTGTGTTTGTTTCGCTGGCAGGTAGAGCATTCCTGACAAATTAGCGGATGTGCTTTTGTTGCCCTTTCCAGTAGAACAAGCTTCCCACTCGTTTTGCAGTGGCAGTCACTCCGAAGTGCCCCCCCAATGCTGAGCTATTATATAGGGAAATAATCTTGGACTGTAGTTCCAAGTCACGGCCTACCACAATCTTACCCTTCCTATTTAGGTGGCCATTTACCCAGCTGTAGTGAGGATGTGAGCCTGGCGTTGATTATAGGTCATGGATGATATATAGTAAATATGGATCCCCTTGCCAAGAATTGGTAATTGCCTCCATGATGTTAGAAGAAACGGAGGAGACAACCATAGTAAAAATTTCGTGACTGGCAGGCCTGGAAAGTGCATCTGCGGCCACATTCTCCTTCCCTCGTCTGTATTCTATCTCATAATCATACCCCATCAACTTGACTAGCCATTGATGCTGTATTGGAGTGATTATTTTTTGGTCCAAGAGGTATTTCAGACTTACGTGGTTAGTGCGAATCTTAAAATGCTTTCCTCATAGGTAGTGTCTCCACTTGTGAACTGCATGCATGATAACCAACATCTCTTTTTCGTAGATCGACATGGCTTGCTGTTTTAATCCCAGAGCTTTGCTGATGTAGGCAATAGGGTGACCTTTTTGCATCAGAACCGCTCCTACACCAACCATAGAGACATCCGTTTCTACCACAAATAGTTTATCCAAATCTGGTAAGGATAGTACTGGAGGGGTTGTCATCAATTCCTTGAGTAGTGTAAACGCAGTGGTAGCTTCAGAATTCCATCCGAAAGCATCCTTTTTAAGAAGTTGCGTCAATGGTTTACAAATGGACCCGTATCCCTTCACGAACCTTCGATAGTAGCCTGTAAGCCCCAAAAACCCTCGTAGTTGCCTCAGGTTCCTAGGTAAGGGCCAATCGAGTATTGCTTTGATTTTGTTGGGGCAGTAGCAACTCCAGATTTGGAAATAATATGGCCCAAGTACTCGACCTGCTCGCTGCCGAAACTGCATTTACTTGCTTTGGCAACCAATTGATGTATCCTCAACAAATTGAAAACAGTTCTTAGATGTTCATAGTGAGTTGTATAAGACTTACTGTATATGAGAATGTCATCGAAAAATACCAGGATGAATTTCCTGAGGTGTACTCGAAAAAATTCATTCATCAAGCTCTGAAATGTAACGGGTGCATTGGTCAGCCCAAAAGGCATAACCAAAAACTCGTAATGGCCGTTATGAGTTCTGAAAGCCGTCTTGAATTCCTCCCCTGAACCCATTTTGATCTGGTGATACCCCGAACGAAGGTCAATCTTTGAAAAAATGGTTGCTCCTGCTAGTTCCTCCAGTAACTCTTCCACCACTGGAATGAGGTACTTATCCTTGATTGTAAGTCTGTTCAGAGCTCTATAATCCACACATAATCTCCAGGTGGAATCCTTTTTCTTAACCAAGACCACTGGTGAAGCAAATGGACAGTTGCTAGGCCTTATAATACCCGTTCCCAGCATTTCTTCTACCATTTTTTCCAACACATCTTTTTGCAGCCCTGAGTACCTGTAGGGTCTCAGATTAATAGGTTGGCTTCCTTCCTTCAAAGGAACAATGTGATCGTGGCTCCTAGGTGGTGGCAGTCCTTCAGGTTCTTTAAATAAGTCCTGGTAGTCACCCATCAGCTCTGTGATTCTGTGATCCTTGTTGAGGTGAGGAGGTGGTGCTACTGTCACTGAACTAAGAGTGAATTCATCCTCGTCTAGAATTCGTAGACTACATAAATGGACTTCTGCCAACTGTTTCTGATTGCTTAGTAATCCCTTAAGCTGCTCCAGCTTAATAGCTTGGAATTTGATGGGATTTTCCCCTCTAAGCAACACCCTCTGGCCCTGCCAGTCGAAAGACATCTAAAGGTGCTTATAGTTGCATAAAATGTCCTCTAACATGGATAGCCACTGAATGCCCAGCACCATGTCGTAATTGTTTAAATCCATGATAAACACATCAGCTTCGAAACTCACTCCCTGTATCTTTCATTTAAGACCCTTGCAGACTGATTCACATGACATTTTGCCCCCATTGGCTGCTTGTACCGTGATAGGTGTGATGGTGGTTAACTCACTTTGCAGTTTTAATGCTACAGAGGAGTTGAAAAAATTATAGGTACTCCTAGAGTCCACTAGGACGTGGAGGGTTTGTTTCCCTGTTCTCCCTGTCACCTTCATAGTATGAAAACCCACGGTTCCTTCCAAGGCATTCAAGGAGATGTGGGGTATGATTTCCTCTTCCTGGACCTCCTCCCCGTTAATTTCTTCCTCCTCCTCTAGAATACTCAGGGAATATAACCTTTTATTCTTGCACCTATGGCCTGGCACAAATTTATCATCACACCAAAAACATAGTCCTTTCAACCTTCGTTCTTCAAATTCTTGGTTCTTTATAGATTTGGTGGGTTTATTAGGGGTCGTGTTAAATGAGTTTTGGGAGCTGTTTGGCCAAGAAGGTGCCTTAACAGTAGGTATGTTGCTAGCTGTGGAGAAAGGGGTGGTAATAAGATTTGGTGTGTGTATGGGTTTTGCTGGAAGGCTATGGGATGCTATGGACATTGAGTGTTTTGGTATATATCCTGGATTTTGTCTGTGAGTTAGCGTGTTTGCCTGTAATCTAGCAAGATTGAAGGCTTGCCTAAGGTCTTTTGGTTCAAACATTTTTACAGTGTTCTTAATTTCTAGTTCCAACCCACCTAAAAAAATAACTAATGCTTGCTTCTCCCCAATGCCAGCCTTATTCCATAGAACATCAAATTCATGGATATAAGTCTCCAGGGTCCCTACCTGTTTCAGGTCTATCAGGTCCTCCATTGGATCCTTCTGCCCCCCGAACCTATAACAAAGAGCTACATATTCCCCCCAGCTCACACTCTGGTTGTTCAGGTTCCTCATAAAATTCTGGTGCCAGTAAAGGGCTATGCCGTCTAGGTAGTCGGAAGCTAGTTTCAGTTTATCTGATTCATCAATGTCTTCAATATCAAAATACTGGTTACATTTGTACAACCATCTATGCACATCTTCACCCTCAAACACTGGAAAAAGATGTTTAGGTCGGTGTACCTTGTAATTCAATGGCCTTCCTTCAGTTGAGTAGCTAGGCCTGGATGAAGGTTCGGTTTGATAAGCAGCATGCTTATCTCTGCTGTGACTGGATTCCCCTAAGGAGGGAGGAAACCTTTGCATAACCGATTCTAGTTGCTGTGTCAACCCGTGGAGCAGATCTTTAATTCCCCCAATTTGAGCTTCATGATTATTGGTGATGTGATCCCACTTTTGACCTTGGTCCTTCATAATATTAACTAGCTGATCATGGGGTTAGCCTCTTTTTTTGCTGATTCGATAGAATCTTCAAGTTGTTTGATCTCTGCGGTTCTTGTGTCAGGTGCCATGTTCCCAGTCCAAGGAAGGAGAGCTCTGATACCACTTGTGACGATTCAATAGAATGAAGAACACTGAATCTTTATTCAAGTGAATACTGTCACTATTACAGAAACTTTAGGAGCAAAAGGAGTACTACAAGGTATACTTGGTGATTAAAAACTAGTAACAATGACTGAAACTGAATTGAAATTGGACTTGGATAGGGTGGGAGCAAATTCACCTGAATTTCTCTCTTCACACACACACACAATGCGTATTTTCTTCTCTGCTTATTCCATTCGGTTGCAGTGCATTATATGCATGCAGGGTGCTTGTCCAGAATAGTAGGATTTACAGTTTTCTTACACGTGTCTATTGACACATTACTAATTATAAGTGAAACGGTGCGTTTGGTAAATTTGAAGTTTTCCTGCTATGGCTCTGTTCAAATTCCTTCCCCTACCTTGTTTATGACTCATCATTAAGGGAATTAATGTTGGCAGCATGTAACAGAATGGTTCCTTCATGCATGAAAATTATATTTGTTAGAATCCATCCTTCTTGTATGAGATTTTTGAACCCTATGGCCTTGTGGAAGAGATTATTATGTATGATAAGGCAGCCCTAGTTTCTTTCAATTCTCCAGTCCTCTTCTATAGGGTTTCTTTCTTCTTCTCTATTTTCCCTCTTCTATAGGGAATTCTACTCCTTTATATCTTTCTATTATCATGCCAAGGAGCAAAGCTGCAGATGTTTTTAGTGGAGTTTCTCTAACAAATGCTTCATGTCATTAGCGGACTCATGATGCCGTGTCCTATTTATCATGTTTGTCTATTGATCTCTTGATAAGATTTTTCTCTTATCAAATAAGAAAAAAGAGGAGAGAATTGGGTAGAAGAAGTTGTTGTTTGGGTATGTAGAAGATGATTTGATATGAAGATCCTTTAGATGACGAAGCCATGCTAATGCAAGTCAAGGAGATGAAAGGTCTTGAAGACAGTAATCTATGCAGTTCATCATTCCTTCTTAATTTGAGGTCCTATCAGGATACTAAAAGGTTTAACCTTTTCACATGTCAAAAAAAAAAAAAAAAAGGGCACAAGATGCTTAAACGTCCATCATTCCTTTGCTTTTTATTGAATTGAAAGGTAACATATATGTTGTCATTGGCTACTCACTTTGTACTATCCAAAAGCTCCATCCTATTTTTGGACAGTTTGGTTGAATATGCATCTCTCTTTTGACAGACAATGCATTTTGCTGAACATGCATTCATGGCAAATGAATAGATGTTTCAAAAGGCAGTCTATTCATGTTGAGGTTCATGCACATGATGATTAAGTCAAGGCCTTTCGCACGTATGTTTCTCAAAGAAGCAAGTCAGATGTTTGGGCTGTACATGTACACCTTGGGTGATCAGGCCTATGCATTGGAAATGGCTAAACTGCTTGACCCTGGAGGAGAATTCTTCAATGCTAAAGTTACTTCACGTGATGATGGAACTCAAAGGCATCAAAAGGGTCATGATGTGGTCTCGGGGAAGGAAAGTGCCGTTCTAATCCTTGATGATGCAGAAAATGGGAGTGCATATGGTTAATTTTTATTGAAGAGTTGCCTTTTAATTTTTGCAGTGTGCTTCTAAACATAGTTTTAATTGGGTTAGGCCTCGATGAGGCATAGAGAAAATTTGATTTTGATGTTATCAATTTGGATTCAATTGTAATCTCTTTTGGAGCTGAAGAGTGACGAGAGTGAGTCTGGAGGAGCACTTGCATCTGTTCTCAAGGCTCTACGGAAAGCTCACCATATCTTCTTTGAGGTGTATCCTCTTGTCCCTAGTTTGGTTGATAAAATTCTTTTTTTTTTGTTTGTTTTCAAGGTGTTATTGATAGGGAACCTTGTTGCAGGAATTAGAAGAGAATCCGGATGGCAGAGATGTGAGAAAGGTAAAAAGGGCTAGTGAAAATTGGTCCTTTTGAGCGCATATCTTCTATCTTGCATGCAGGTGCTCAAAACAGTTCGCAGGGATGTCCTGAAGGGATGTAAAATTGTCTTCAGCAGAGTTTTTCCTACCCAATTCCAGGCTGATAACCACCATCTTTGGAGGATGGTTGAGCAGTTGGGAGCCACATGCTCTACAGAAGCTGGGACTGAGAAATCACGTCGGGCCTTGAAGCATAACAAGTTCTTGGTCCATCCGGGATGGATTGAAGCTACCAATTATTTTTGGCAGAAGCAGCCTGAAGAGAATAGAATCTCTGTCAACCAAACTGAGAATTAACGATCTAGCTTCTTCAACTCTAGTCAGAATCTAACTTGTATCTGGGCACACGAACACTTCATATACCTGAACTTTACATGGAACTATGCCAATCCCGTCCTAAGTTCTTGATTATTTGTTGAAGTTTAGTCAGAATTAATTTATTGATTGATGTTTGATGTTATGTCTTTTTAAGCTTTATACAAACTCTTTTGTAATGTGATATTTGTGTACTTAACTTTTTTCTTTTTAATGGTTTTGTTAAGAATTAATGGTTTTGTTAAGAATTATTTGGGTGGCTTTTGCCTTATCAAATCAAACAATTGATGTTAAATTAATTTTTAAAGTGATTTTTATTTAAAAATATGTTAAAATAATATTTTTTTATTTTTTAAAAAATTATTTTTTATATCAGTATATCATAATAATTAAAAAAAAATTAAAAAGAATTAGTACATGAATTTAGGGGAAAAAAAAGAAGAACATATATCTTTCTAAACAGCCTCTGAGTTCCAATCTGAAATCGCAATATGGTCAGTAAATTTAATTACTACTCTGTGGCCAAAGCTAAACATGGCATCAAAACTCTACACGTTATGACCCCTTGTTCACTATTAGAGGTTTTTGGCCTGAAGATCTTAATCATTATGCTTAGGAACACTCCTATATTGATTACAAACGAGGAGATAAACAATAATTCTTTTGTATTAGGATTGAAATTGGGACTCTCAGATTGTTCAATAATTCCACATCGAGCTGGTAAGATGGGATTGTATCATCACTTTATTTGCATTATTGAGCATTGTTAATTGATACAAGACCGGGTTGAACTGCCAATTGATAGCTAATCTTCACCAACTACGCATTCAGTACTGCGATATCCCATATTTTGCATTGATGTTCTTTCATATACTATTTTAAAATAGAATATTAACAAGTCTGAAATTATTTATGATTGAATAAATAATTAATCTTAAAGCTTTCAAGTATTTATATGGTGTATATATGGTGATATATTGTGAAGTTAAAATTGGGTTCATAGAACATCAAAGCTTTGAACTAGGAGAGGTCCTCAGCTATATGGACTCCGAGCTTAAGCCATACTTGTATACTCGCTTTGGCTCGACACAATATGAATTTAGATTTATTGTTACATGATTTTCGCACAAAAAATTTATTTTATGTTAGACTACAAATAGCATGTCTGATCAATTACCTTCCACTACATGAACATTTAATTTTTAAGGAGAAAATCATTTAGTTTTAAAGCAAAATTATCGTATTTTATTTTATGACAGGTAATTAAATATTAAAAATGATGAGGATTAATTACGATAATTAGCATAATCAATTCTACATCAGTTTTTGGCACAAATTGGAGATGGAAGGGGTTGTTTAGGAGTACGAGATTAGAGTGATTAGAGCAATTTTACTACTATCAACAACTTGTTACCTCTTGTTTTTCTTCTATTTTTTTTGGATCTTTTTAGTCCATAGTCTCTTCTAGAGCTTTAGGTCTTTAGGTTCTTGTCATAAATAGAACTTGAGTTTGTTTTCAAATCGTTCATATAGTACTTGATCGATAATGCAATCTTTCAAAGTGGTGATGCTGAAATTGTGAGAGGTTGCTTGCATTGAAATCAATTTCACTAGAAAATTCAACCTTATGTATAAAGGATAAAATCCTTTCCTTCATTAGAACATAATTCTTCAATAAGTAAGTATATTTATTTTATTTCTATTATTTAATGTTTAGTTGATGTGGGAGGAGTTAGCATAATCAACCATGATCCATCGATTATAATAAACTAAGATTGGCAATAATCAACCAAAATTGATCTACTATAATAGACCAAGATTGAAAATAATCGATCATGATTGATTGCCCATAACAAATGATGATGAATCGACTATGTTTTCATATGTATGCTAAGTTTAAATACAATCTCTTATATACATTCATGATTTTATTAATTATGCTAGTGAATTCACATTTGCATGTTGTTAATTTAACTAAAAATTTGACACAATAATTTATTACCAACAAGATCATTGTTACATATAGATTATACTAGTTATGGATCTACGTGATGCCGCGGGGCTAGATTTTTTTTGTGTATAAGAAATAATGTTCAAGTGCTACAAACACATTTTAAAATAGAAAGAAAAATCTGCGACATAGGTCATAGATTCAACTAAGTCAAATAAGTTTATTTTATTTTAATTAGATGAGAAAAAAATAGGCAACAACAACAGATGATCTAATTTTTTTTAAAAAAATGATCATGATAACCTCAGAAAAAATATTTTTTTCAAAAAAAAAAAAACTATGTAGCTTAATTCTCAACCCATTAGATATAAAAGGAAGAAATTGGGTAAGAAAAAGACAAAAAAAAAAAACTAAGCCCGAATCAACTCGAGTTAGGTTATGAGATCAAGATAACACAATAGAAAACAAAATAAAGAAAATCACAAAGCTTATTTTTTTTTTAAGAAAAAAAACCAATGTCGAATGATGAAAGTTGAAAAGAGAATGACTTTTACCTATCATAAGTAAAAAAGAAAAAATATTAACCTGCTTTAACTTTTCAAACTCATGATTTGGGTCATTACATGGGAATCACCTTATCTGCAAAAAACACAAAACTCAATTCTCAACCAATCAAACGTTAAAGGCTAAAATTGGAAAAAAGAATTTTAGTTATACAAAGAGATCCAAAACAAAAATAAATAGCAATTAAAAGAATGAGAACAAAATTTAAATTAAAAAAATCTAATTTTTTATTGAAGGGTTAAATCAGAACGAAAAATTAATTTAACAAAAGGAAAAAAAAATCTAAAGAATGAGGATCAAAATTGAAATGAAAAACAAAAATAAATTTTTGTTTGAAGGGTGAAATTGAAAAGAGAAATCAATTTAAAAAAAGGACTAAGAAATTAATAAAAACAAATGAGTACAAAATTAGAAAAAATAGCATAACAAATTAAGACTAAATGATGAAATTGGAAACAAATCGAAATCTTACAAAAAAGCCATGAAACAAACATAAAAAATAAAAAAAATAAGTCTTTCTCAATAAAAAAAAGGACAACTGTGAAACTTTGCATGACCAACGTGATTTTCAATGAGATGAGAGAAAAAAGTAAGAGGAGAAGAAAAAAATGGCCGTAAGAAAGAGCACATCTTAAAAGGAAGAGCTCGTTGCGGTTCTTCCAAAGACCTTGTTCCCCCCAATAACTAGTTCTATGATTTTTTATGATAAAAGCAAAATCATTAATTCCACTGTTCTAGTGAAAATTGTTTCACTCGTAGTAAACAATGTTTTCCCAAAATGTTTTAGAATTTGTTAATAGTTTATATATCTAAGATATTGGTTTTTAAAAAACAAAGCTTCTTTTCTTGGGTTTTTCTTTTTTATCTTAATACAAGTAATACTTTATCTGAGTTAAGTTAACAAAATAATATAATTAGCTTATCATTTTTTTAGCCTAAAAAAAAAATAAAAGGATCATAAATTGGGTTAAATTGGAAATATAAGTGTATGCTAAAAGTTTTGGGAAATACATGCAATGAGAAAATATTATATCATACATGTGAAATGGTATTATGAAAAACTTGGGAAGAGGAATAAGTTTACAAGGATTAGAATAAAAAAAGAAGAAGCAAAAATAGAGAGATTCACTATACTCATAGATATAGATCCTTATTCACCATAGTAGTGTAATTAGCATTTTGTTCATCCAAAAAAAAAAAATCAATAATTTTACTATTGGAGGTAACCCCCCTTTGTAGCTTTTTTTTTTTAATAATATATCTTTAGATGCATTGAGATATTGAAAGAGCGTGTTCTTATTTTTCTCTTGTAACTGCCTCACCTATATAAAGTATAACAATGCATACGTCTCTGGTAAGTTAAACCAGAGTTCTTTCAATTCTTTTATGGTATCAGAGCATACTCTAGGTCACACTTCTATTGATCCAATGTCTCTCACTACAGAGTCTTCGTCCTCTTCCGCTGCACTTCATCTTCCAGCTCAAGTTATCTCCATTAAACTTAATGGTACAAATTTTCTTGTATGGAGTGCTCAGTTACTTCCTTTATTTCGCAGCTATGGCCTCATGGGCATAGTTAATGGTTCTGAACCCAGTCCTTCCTAATTTACCAGCACTGAACATAAAAACCAAGGCATTCTTAATTCTGGTTATGTAGTTTGGCAATATAAAGACCAAACGATTCTTAGTTGGATTATATCTTCATTATCTCATACGGTGGTTTCCACCATTTATGGTCTTAAGACCTCTCGGCTTGCTTTGCAAGCCCTTGGTGCACATTTTACTGCATCCTCTACATCTCATATTTCTCTTATCAAGAGAAAGTTACAATCTTTACAGTAAGGCTCCATGCAGTGCCAACAATTTTTAGATGCAGTCAAGTCCCTTGCTGATGAACTATCTACTATTGGGAAACCAATTGATGACTTGGATTTAATTCTCTCTGTTCTCAATGGTCTCAATTCT
>Ga0307515_10021147_pt1 | contig 11552 bp, 1 predicted proteins | sample 17_EM_MG_FD_194513 | JGI IMG/M metagenome (GOLD analysis project Ga0307515, IMG submission 194513) | Populus trichocarpa ectomycorrhiza microbial communities from riparian zone in the Pacific Northwest, United States - 17_EM | ecosystem: Host-associated > Plants > Roots > Unclassified | place... | reverse complement strand
GCTTGCACTAGCTCTAAGATCGCGAAGTAAGCGCGATAAGGGTATAGGGATCCTCCTATTATAAGAACTTGTTAAGGTTAACGCGTCGCAGATACTTTATACGAAACTTGTTAAGGCCCTAAGGCCACCGCGAAGAACTTATTAAGGCCCTACCTAGAGAACTTATTAAGGCCCCTTTATAAGGGCCTATCTGGTATCCAGTACACTTAGGTGACTTAGAAGAGGGTCTTAATAGGCGTAGTGCGCGCGACCTGGTTGACAGCGACAGCGACAGCAACGCGATAGCGACGCAATGGCGACGCGACGGCGACCAGACGGCTTAACGAGGTGGAAACACGGGCAAAGCTCTAGGCGGCGGAAACATAGGCCAGCTTTGACGGCCCCATGGCGTTCGACTTACTGTCGACTCACAGGTAACTTACAGGAGGGTCTTAATAGGCGTGGTGCACGTAACCTAATGTATATATATGGGGGAGGCTATAAGGGAAATATAGGCTAGTTAGACAAGGACTTAATAGTTAGAGATATAGGCCAGCTTATAAAAGGGGGGGACATAAGCTTAGTTAGTAGGAGAGGGGGGAGTAGGTCGTCTGGCATGGGACCTAGTATCTTTATAGCCCCTCTCTTATAAGACACAGTTGGCCTATTATAAGGAGACTCTTACAGGTAACGCGAAACGGGAACTAGCAGTAGTATAGGGTGTTACGCCCCTATACTACCACTAGCCTCCCGCGGGGCGTAGTATATAGTAGCTACTGCTAGCTCTAAGAATCTTACCCCTTTGCTAGGCTCTAACCCTTAGTACACCTAGTAGGTAGGTAGGATTACGTCCTAGCTAGAGAGACTGCTACGTGGCTTAAGAAAACGGATGCGCGTATTAGTATATTAACAGACGGAACTATTCGCCTTTAGGGCAGTACGCTAGTAAGATATACTTAAGGAGCAAATAAGAGTTACTTAGGTAGGGGAGGCTTTTTGGTCTGGGCCTTAACTATAAAAGGTACCTAAGGCTTCTATATTACAGGATGCAGCCATAACGCCCTTATAGGATTACGCCAGTAGGCATATAAGATGGGAGTTGCGACCCCTGGAAATGGCAGCCTATGCCTATACCGGCGGAAATAATAAAGAAAGGCGTAAAACTAGAGGCTATGGAAGGCTCCTAAGCCGTGCGAAAGCGTATTAACCCTAGGAGGAGATTCTTATACAGACCGCGGGGGGGCGGACTGGTGCTTAGGCTAATCCCATTATAAAATATCCAAAAGAACTAGTAAAACCCCCCGTTAAGGTAGTGGCAGCTAACTGCTTATAGAAAGCCCCTAGGCCTTTAGGCCTAGGTTTTAGGATAAATACTAGAAAACTAGGGTAGAGGCCTAGATAAGCAGGTATGTTAAACTCTACTATATAACTACCTGCCCTCCACAAGGGCCTATTTAGTATCCGGTACACCTAGGTGACTTAGAAGAGGGTCTTAATAGGCGTGGTGCGCGCGACCTAGGCGATAGACGCGACAGACGCGATAGCGACGTAATAGCGACGCGACGGCGACCAGACGGCTCGACGAGGTGGAAACACGGGCAAAGCTCTAGGCAGCGGAAATACAGGCCAGCTTCGACGGCCCTATACGGTCGACCTACGGTCGACTTATAGGTGACTTATAGGAGGGTCTTAATAGGCGTAGTGCACGTAACCTAACGTATATATATGGGGAGGCTATAGGGGAAACATAGGCCAGTTGGACGAGGTCTTAATAGTTAGAGATATAGGCCAGCTTATAAAAGGGGGGGACACAAGCTTAGTTAGTAGGAGAGGGGGGAGTAGGTCGCCTGGCACGGGACCTAGTCTATAGCCCCCTCTTATAAGACACGGTCAGCCTATTATAAGGAGACTTTTATAGGCAACGCGAAACGGGAACCTCCTACGGGGCGTAGTGTATAGTAGCTACTACTAGCTCTAGGGACCTTACCCCTTAGTTAGGCTCTAACCCCTAATGCACCTAGTAGGTAGGTAGGATTACGTCCTAACCGGAGAGACTACTTATAAGGGATATTATTGCGGACACCTCGGGTTGCCCTTAGGACAACCCCTAGACGCCCCTTAGATGGTCGCCGGTTACGTGCTAAAGGCACGTACCTGTAGTATATAGTCTCTACAATCCTAGAGGCCTTACCTCCTTAAGGATTTGTCTCTTTTACTAATCTATCCTGTTCTAATCGTGTCCTTATAGCCCCCTGTTTACAAGATCCCCTTATATTTAAATCCTTTCTACTCTTTTTTGGAAGGGCAGTTGGCTTTAAGGACTAGATTGTTTGTTTATATCTTTTGTTTATAACTACTATTCTCCCTTAAAATCTCGTGACGATCTAAACGGAAACTCTACGGATACCTTATGGAAAGCCGTCGCATAAAGGTAGGAAGGTCCCTCTAATAGCGAGAGATTGCGATAATATAACCCTCTGGGCAAGATGGCTAAATAAGCCCTAATACCTAGATACTTTAGGAGCTTAAAGACTTTCGTATACCTATGGTTACCGCTAAGGAAAACGTAGATACCCTCTACGATGGTTATAACGCTGCTAGAAAGCAACCGGAACCCCTCTGGCCCCACTTAGGCTAATTGGAAGATTAAGCGCCAGAGGCGACTTTAAGATCTTCCCCTAAGCTAGAAATGCCAGAGGAATATACTAACGCGTCTAACTAGGGAACCAACCGGAACCCTTCCGGAAGACCACCGGCCTATAATTGGTATAGTGGTGGTATATAGACTGCTTATAAGCTAAGCGGGCCTACCCCTTTAGGTAATCTAAGCTAATTACTAACTTAAGACCCGAGCCTCGTTAGAAAGCCTATACTAGCTACTAGTACTAACACTACCTCTATAGCAGGAGCCTCCCTAGGCCTAAGTTTAGAAGGTTAAGAGCCCTATACTAATCTCCTTTAAGATAGATATTGGGAAGCTATTATAAGGCTCTTGGAAGCTATATAGGAGGAAGCCACTAATAAATATATTAGAACCCTCTAAGGGTAAATTTAGATTTAGTAGGGTCTAATCTAAGCTAGGTAAATTCTTTTATAACCTAGTTAAGGCTAAGGGCTTTCTAAGAGCTACTTAGTACCTACCTAAGAAGGTGTAAAAGACTTAGAGAGTTATCTACGCTATAAATAGAAAAAGGATATAGACTAACTGGCTAAGGCCTTTAGTAGTTTAGAACTCCGCTATAGACCTAACGCCCAGTAGTTGGACGATTGGGTTCGTAAGGTAGATAACTTCTTTAAGATGCTAATAATACGAGATGATACTAAAGAGCGTATATGCTGGATTATTAGCAAGATTAAAGACCGATTACTAAACTAGATTGCACTTAATTAGCTTAATAAAGAGCAAATTACTATATAGCTATAGCTGCAAACCTTCCTAAAGAAATGGACTTAAGATCTATATATTATATAATACGATAATGCAGAGCTATTCTAGAATGGGATACAGCTGGACTACTATAACTTCCGCTAGTTTATAAACTTTGTGGAAACTTATACTTAGTAGATAGATTTAGAGCCCTTTAAAAATAAGGACGGTAGCATCTATAAGAAGGAGAAAATTGGGTTTATCTAGGCTAGAATTAAGCTAGTAATTTATAACGAAATAAAGCGCGTAGGAGCCCTATCGCGGATTACTATATATGCGGATTTTAAACGAGCAGTTCTGAACGCTAAAGATACGGTAAGGAATTAGACCTCTTTTAGTAGGAAGCTGGGGGGTTACTAGAAGCGTGGGCACTTTAGTAGTAATATAGGGCAGACCCAACCTTTAAAGAAGCCGTTCTTAAAGAGAACTTCGGAAGGGTTAAAGTTAGGAACCTTAAATAACGGGAAAAACTCCTAAGGTTAACCTAATACCCGTCTGGCACCTTTACGGGAATACTCTAAAAAGTTAAGAGAAAACTCTAGAGGCAGATCCTATTAGAAAAATAAGTAGGGTAATAACCGCACTAACGATCTAAAAAAAGAAAAGCCCTAGTTACGGACCTCTTTTAGCTGTAACTAGGGTAAGATATAGAAGAAGAGACTCTCCGTATTGCTATTAAGCTGGAAATAATACTCCCTATAGGTGAGGTATAATAGTTCTAAGCACTATATAATAGTGGCGCCGAAATTAATCTTATATAATATAATTTGGTAAAAGAGCATAAACTTATCCTATTGTAAAGGTGGCGGAAACTTATTATAGGCTTTTTAGATAAGTATTGGATTAAGCTATATAGTGCCTATAAGCTTATAGTGTTAGTAGCCGATATATATAACCGCACTAAGGTGGTTAGCCCATAACCCTTTTAGGTGGCTAACTTTATAGGTTATAACCTTATCTTTAGATACCCTTAGCTAGCGGAAGTAAATCCTAAGATACGCTTTAAGACTGGAGCCTTTAAATAGTAGAATAATAAAGATTTAAAAGGGCGCATATTACTAATAAGCCTAAAGGATATCCTAGAGAATATAGCCCTAGGTAAAATAGTATACGCTCTACACCTAAAGAAGTATTAGATCTAACCCCTATTTAATAGCAAGATAGGTATAGAGTCTAGTATAGGTGATAACCCCTCTATAACGGAGACCCTATAGGGAACTGCTAGATAGGTCGTAGAGATATTGTAAGGAGGCGGCGATCTTAAGGATCTTATAAGATACTTTAACTGTTACGGGTTACTATAGCTTAAGTAATATGCGGAGAGTATACTACGGCACCTTAAGCGTTGCGTTAAGGATTTCCCTACTTTTTACTGGCTACCGCATGAAACGGTGCAACGTACGGTGGTAACTATATATGAGCAACTACTATGGCGCACGATGCTGCCCGCGAGTATCCTAAGGGAGCTCTGGGACCTACCTAATAATAACGTAAAGGATAAACGCGACCCTAATTTATTAAATATTCTAGTAAGCCTAAGGGACTTACTAAGGGTATTTTTGGGTAGGAGAGCTAAAGTCCTACCGTAAAACTCAGAGTATAATTATATAATTAATTTGGAAGAAGGTAAATAACCGCTAAACCTTTTTATTTATAACCTTTCGCGTAAAGAGCTTAAGATCCTATGGGAGTACCTTAATAGGTTACTAGAAAAGGGGTGGATCTAGTCTAATAAGTCGCCATTAGGCGCACTAATCCTCTTTATCTTAAAACTAGATAGAACTATAAGGCTATGCGTAGACTATCGCGGTCTTAATAAGATTACAATTAAGAACCGTTACCTACTACCACTAGTTAGTGAAATGCTGGATCAATTATCTAGGGCGAAGATCTTTACGAAGCTGGATTTATAAGACGCCTACTATAGGCTCCGTATTAAAGAAGGGGATAAGTAAAAGACCGCTTTTAAGACTTAATACGGCCACTTTAAGTATCTGGTAATACCTTTTGGGCTAGCTAATACGCCTATAACATTCCAATTGTATATTTACAGAGCCTTAGGGGGACTAGTTAACCGCATATATATTGTTTATTTAGATAATATCTTAATCTACTTAGAAGATAAGGATTAATACGAGCAATACGTCCGCGAAGTGCTGGAACGTTTAGATAATTAGGGCCTCTACGCTAAGGCGTTAAAGTGTATCTTTAATACTAAGTAGGTTAAGTTCCTAGGTTACATTATAACGCCTATAGGTGTAGTTATGGACCTAGTACGGGTGTAAATAATTTAGGAGTGGCTAGAGCCAGAGAGCTATTAGGATGTTTAAGTATTCCTAGGCTTTGCCAATTTCTATAGGCGCTTTATTTATAACTACTTAGACGTTGCCTAATACCTATTTAACTATATTACGGAAGTTTCTTAAGACCCGACCTAAGGAGCAAAAAGCTTAAAGGCGGTAAGGAAGAAAACTAAGAAGGGACTAACTAAATAGTATAAGCTATGGTTATGGCCTAGAAAGGTTTAGGAGGCCTTTTAGGAACTTCGCGCAAAGTTTATAAAAGCTTTATTACTGCGGTATTTTAACCTAGATTAGCCATTAATAATAATCACTGATGCATTGAATTTTGCCTTTATTAGTATTCTGCTACAACCTAATAGGTATCTAGACGCTACCCAGCTCCATTAAAGACTAGTAGTATTTTATAGCAGAAAATTCTAGGGACCTAAAGTTAGGTATTATACCTATAATAAGGAACTGCTGGCTATAGTCGACTGCTTTAAATAGTGGCGACACTACCTTAAGTACGCGAGCTATACCACTTATATACTCTTAGATTACTATAATCTACGCTACTTTATAACTATAAAGGAGCTTATACCTTAATAAGCTAGATAGGTAGAGAAGCTCGCGCGATTTAATTTTAAGATTAAATATAAGCTAGGGGAAAATAACCCTACTAATAGACCGTTACGACGGCTAGACTATGCTAAAGGCTTTAAAACGGGAGAAGGAAAACAGATAATAGATATCTTACTCCCTATATTACAGAATAAGCTCTAGGTGTGGGATGCTTAAGCACCTATAGCTCTATATATTAAGTCTTAGGCAGTATAAGCCCTATTGGTTTCCACTAATATTCTAGCTGGTACCCAATCCGTTGACGATAAGGGTCCAAATATACCTAGATAGGACGTCTCTAATATATTCTCGGAACCTAGTAATACACTATCCCTAATTGCTAAGCTATCCCCTTAAACTAATAGCGAAGCTATAGAGCAATCGGAACTCGGAGCCCTATAATAACTAAAGAACTTTAACCTTATAGCGGCCTTCCTAATGTACGCGTATTAAAGAGTTATAAGATCTATAGTACTATTTAGTTTTATACTTAGAGCAGTACGGAATAAAATAGCTTTTACCTAGAAACTATCTAAAAGGTTAATAAACCTTATCCGTAAGATGTAACGGAGGGACGCTTTTTATGCTATCCTTAATACGGAAGTAGACCGGAAACGTAACGGAAAGGAAGCTACTAGGTGCTACTATTAGGAACTAGACCCAATAGGCCTATTACGTAGAGGTAGTAAGGTTTAGGTGCTATAAGAAGCAAATCTATAATAGAAGATTCTTATAAAGAATTATAATAATCCTTTAGGCGGCCACTATAGTTAAGCAAAGATAGTAGAATTACTTTAACGTAAATACTATTAGCTAAGGCTTAATTAGGAAGTAAAGGAGTATATTAGCTATTATAAGAAGTGTTAAGTATATAAGATCCGCAGGCATAAGCTATAGGGTTTACTTAAATTAGTTCCCCCCGCCAGTAAGCTATGGCGATATTACGCTATAGACTTTATTACGGATCTCCCGCTATTTAAAGATGACTAAGGATAAATATACGATTCGGTCCTTATACTTATTAATAGGTTTTTAAAGTACGTCTAATACCTTCCCGTTAATAAGATAATTAACGTATAAGAGCTCGCCAACCTAATTAAGGAGAAATGCTTTCTTAAAGTAGATTAGCCGCACTCTATTATTATTAATAGGGGCAGCGTCTTTATAAGTTAGTACTGGTTAGATTTATGCTTCTATTTAAAGATAGACTACTATTATAGTACGGCTTTCTACCTATAGACGGATGGGTAAACGGAACGCTAGAACTAGGAACTGGAGTCTTACCTACGGATGTATTTAAACTACTAGTAAGATAACTAGTGCGAGCTACTTCCGTACGTGGAGTATGCTTACAATTTAAAGTAATATATATTGCATAAGTATACACTAATCCAGATTACCTATAGCGTCTGACTATTTGGGTTTAATAGTATACCTAATAATCACTGGCTAAGGCCGCATAATTAGTTATAGGATCCTATTAGGAAGTTTAAGGACATCTACTAAAGAGTATAAGGATACCTCTAGGAATGGGAGGAGTAATAGAAGTATATAAAGCAGAGCCTATAAGATGCCTAAGAGCAGCAGAGACTTTGGTATAACTGTAAGTACTAGGATAAGCATTTTGGAGTAGGCGATAAGGTTCTATTACGTTTAACAAATATCAAGACCCGTTAACTATTAAAGAAGCTTAATATAAGATACCTAGGTCCCTTCTAAGTTAAGGAACGAATTAGTAAGCTAGCCTATTGTCTCTAGCTACCCCTATCTATAGCCTATGTGTATCTAGTATTTTATATAAACCTACTAGAGCTATAGTATAGACCACCGCCGGAAAAGAACTTCCGTCTAGGCCTAATTAAACACCCTAAGGTGGTGGGCGAGCGGTATAAGGTTAAAGCTATACTATGCTATAAGTCTGTTAAGAATAAGCTTTAATTTAAAGTTAAATGGCTAGGCTAGCCCGCTAAGGACTCTATATAAAAACTAGAGGATTACCTTAATTATTGCGAAGATATTCTAAAAGAATATTAGGACTAAGGTCTATAATCTATAAGTCGCAGAAAGCGCTCTAATACTATAGTGTCATCGCGACCTATAAAGAAAGCTCGCGAAAAGAGTAAATAGGTTAAATTGGATATGGAACGGACAGGCTTTAGAAACTATAGGGATAGGGCTACAGCCTAAGGCAGGATAGGTCCTTAGCCTTTTTACGTATATAGTATAGAGTTAATAGGGCATTTTGCTAGAATTGCATTCCTATTTATTAATTTATACTAGGAATATTATTTTTAGGGCTTCTAAGCCCTTTCTAAAAGCCTTATAAGGCCTTTCCGAGTACCTAATTAAGGTCCTCGATTGCTACTATATATAAGAATAAATCCCAAAAGTCTAAACCACAAATGCCTAATCTGAAAAGCCACTATACCTTATTATTATTAGGAGCAGGATCAGTATTTATCGGGCTACTAAGTAATAGCTAACGAGAATGGGATCTAGATGCCTTGGTAGGCGTACGAGTAGGTATAAAAATAGGGGTAGAATAATAAGGTATAGCTAAAGCAGAGACTTTTAAACGCTTAATACCAACATTAGGTCCAAACTAATACTAACGAAGCTCTTGCGGCGTAAGCTTATAGTTAATGAAGACACGCTTAAGCCCAGAATGAACAGAGATGTTAGCTGACTGGTATAGTCTAGAACCACCGAGACCTTGCTACGGCAACTATTAGTTACCTATCCGCTAGGTACCCAAAGGGTAACCTACCTAATACCGTATTATGTTATACTCTTTCGAAACTTAACGCGTATACGCGAACTCCTTTTTATGGTAGACAGCGACCTTCTTCTTATTACCCCTATCCTTTACCCTATTCTTAGTATACTAACCTTACTCTTATATTAGGCGTTGCTAGCTAGCTTACTAGGAATTATAGGCGGTATAGATGGCTATAGTATAGTCTTAAATTCGACCTAGATGTTTAGCATTAGCGCTTAAATAGGAGAGAGCCCGGGTGATATAGTAGTTAAGGATATTAAAGGAACGTCGCCACTTAGGCCTAGGCTATTAAAGTCAGCAATGGAAATCTATTAAGGATAGAAAAGCTTACCTTAATATAACTGCCGCTTTTGGTACGCATGTATCAATTATAAGGACTAAAGGTATTAGATCTAACGCAGTGCGTCTTATTATAAGCCTCTAGAATCCTATTATTAGATTTCTAATCTTTTAAAGACGTGTAGGTAAAATTATTTAGGTAGGACCAGCACTAGTTACGGGTTAGTGGGGGTTAGGGTTCTATGTATAAAGGCAAGGCCAGGATACGCTATAGAATTTGCTTAGAAGAGCAGTTAGTAGGAGAACGAAGAGGTATATTAAATTAATAATGAAAAAAAAGAAAATCTTAATGATATATCGAAGATACGTCTAAATTGGATGAAGGTTAATGATGGGAAGTGAGGTATTAAGGAAAAGGATTAAGCTTAATAAGCAAAGTATCTTTATACTTCACTATCTAATACCCTTTTAGTAAATAGCCGCAACCTTGCCGATATAACTCCGTTATAATAGCGCTATTTAGAAGAAAGGAAACACGTGTATGAGTTATTTGACTATTACTTTCTTATAAAAACTAACTACGCGGCCGGGGGAAGGCAATTAAGATATTAAATTAAAGATGTATATAGGTTAAATTAGACCTAAAACGATACTATAGTATTAAAGAATAACGTTATAGACGTTCTTAATAATCGTATAATAGCTACAATTGCTATCGCGAAATGTCCCTATTTACTAGGTAGTAGAGCTATGCTAAATATACAGTATAGGACTACTAGATTTAAAACTATATATACCAAATCTTAAGAGACAAGTCTTTTTAACTAACTAATTAATACCTTAACTGCATTTAATAGCCTAAGGGCAAATGTGGGAGTAATGCGTTAGTAACGTAGGGAATTATAAGAAAAGGATTATAAGAAAAGATTATAGACTATATCTTAGTAGTTAAAGACAACGGCAAGCTAAGGCTCTATACGTTAAATCCCATACTAAAGGTTTTACGGAACTATACTAGAACACTAAATTGCCTATAATACTTATAATTAATTATAAACCGGCATAAAGGCTTAGAAGTAGAGTTGTATAAAAATCCTTATATTAGCCTAGGTAGTTACCGGTATACTTTTAGTAGGCTTCTAATAGGTCTCCTAGTAATTCTTGCGTCTTTTCTCTAGTTATATTTTTTCCTTATTGAGGTTTTTTAGGAGTTTAAAGCAGGGGTTAGATAGATAGATGATATATAGCGGTATACTGATACCTCTTTAATATCTCTCCAAACCTCTTCTGGGACGAGCCCTTATAATCTCCCTACTATAAGGTAATAGCGATCGGGGGCTGACCGTAAGAAGGGGGGGGGTAATGTAAGGGATATTATTGCGGACACCTTAGGTTGCCCTTAGGACAACCCCCGGATGCCCCTTGGATGGTTGCCAATTACATGCTAAAGGCACGTGCCCGTAGTATATAGTCTCCACGATCCCAAAGGCCTTACCTCCTTAAGGATTCGTCTCTCTCACCAATCTATCCTGTTCCAATCGTGTCCTTATAGCCCCCTGTCTACAAGATCCCCTTACACTACTACGTGGCTTAAGAGAACGGATACGCGTGTTGGTGTACTAATAAATAGGACTGCTCGCTAGGACAGTACACTAGTAAGGTACGCTTAAGGAGTAAATAGGAGTTACTTAGGCGGGAGAGGCTTGGCTAGCCTTGACCGTAGAAGGTACCTAAGGCTTCCATATTGCAGGATGCAGCCATAACGCCCTTATAGGATTACGCTAGTAGTAGGCGCGTGAGACGGGAGTTGCGACCCCTATAAATGGCAGCTTATACCCGTGCCGGCGGAAATAATAAAGAGAGGCGTGAAACTAGAGGCTATAGAAGGCTCCCAAGCCGTACAAAAGCGTACTAACTTTAGGAGGAGACTCTTATATAGACTGCTAGGGGGCAGACTAGTACTTAGGCTAATAACCTATTATAAAATACCCGAGAGAACTGGTAAAACTCCCTATATTATTAGTGGTAGCAGCTAACTGCTTATAGAAAGCCCCAGGCCCTTAGGCTTAGTAAGGGAGAGCTACTTAAAAACTAAGGTAGAGGCCTAGATAAGTAGGTATATTAAACTCTACTATATTACTAGCTAATATATAACTACCTGCCTAAATAAGGCAATTAAGGCTGC
>Ga0307515_10021146_pt1 | contig 11553 bp, 12 predicted proteins | sample 17_EM_MG_FD_194513 | JGI IMG/M metagenome (GOLD analysis project Ga0307515, IMG submission 194513) | Populus trichocarpa ectomycorrhiza microbial communities from riparian zone in the Pacific Northwest, United States - 17_EM | ecosystem: Host-associated > Plants > Roots > Unclassified | place... | reverse complement strand
GCGGCAGCAGCTCGCACCAGCGGTTGGCGAGCCAGCCGCAATCGTCCCAGTGGTAGGGCGGGCGCAGCGGCAGTTCGGAGTCGGGCTGGTTGCTCTGCGAGATGGTGTGCCGGATGTCGCGCAGCAGGCCCTGCAGCGCCTCGCGCGTGAAGGCGATGTCGTCGGGCACCGGCACCGCAGCATCGTCGGGCAGCAACTCTGCGTCGGCCACCCACAGCCCGAACTTCTGCCGCGCGCTGCGCAGGATGCGAAAGCGCTGGGTGCCGGTGCAGTCGATCCGCATCAGGCCCGGGCCGGGGCGCTCGAGGCTGTCGATGCGGGCCAGCGTGCCGATGGTGTGGAAGGCCTCGTTCGCAAAGCCATCACCGTTCGGCTCGCCCGAAGCCTGCTGTTCGGCCTTGCCCTGCGTCAGGCAGACCACGCCGAACGGCTCGCCCGCCGCGTGGCGGCGCGCGACCATGTCGAGGTAGCGAACCTCGAAAATCTGCAGCGGCAGCAGGCCGCCGGGGAACAGCACCGACTGCAGCGGGAACAGCGGCAACTGCAGCAAGGCGGGCGGGTCGGAATCCGTCATCGCCAGATGCTAAGCCGGCGCCGGTATCCCTGCCGCCAGGCCCGCCTTCGCCGCATGCCGATGGTCTAATGTCGCGCTCGCCGCCCGACCTAGTTGACGTCACCACTCCCGATGCCCGCCCCTTCGCACGACTCACGCACCGCCGCTCGTCAGACATCGGCGCCGGTGCTGCTCGGTGGGCTCGCGCTGTGGCTGCTGGCGACGCTCGGGCTGCGCCCGCTGCTGTTGCCCGACGAGGGCCGCTATGCCGAGGTCGCGCGCGCGATGTGGCACGCCGACTGGCTGGTGCCCACACTGAACGGCCTGCCGTTCTTTCACAAGCCGCCGCTGTTCTACTGGCTCGACATTGCGGCGATGCAACTGCTCGGCGTGCACGAATTCGCCGGCCGTTTCGGCTCGGCCGTGGGCGCGTGGTTGATGGGTGCGGCGCTGTTCTTCGCGATGCGGCGCTGGCACGGTGCGCGCACCGGGACGATCGCGCTCGGCGTGCTCGCGACGACGCCGTTCTTCTTCGTCGGCGGGCAGTACGCGAACCACGACATGCTGGTCGGTGGGTTGATCACCGCTGCGGTGCTGGCGATGGCGCGGGCGCTCGACGAGCCACCGCGCGTCGACCTGCGCTGGCTCGTCGCCGGTTGGGTGTTGTGCGCGCTGGCGATGCTCGCGAAAGGGTTGATCGGCATCGTGTTGCCCGCGCTGGTGATCGGCCCGTGGCTGCTCGCGCAGGGGCGCTGGCGCCAGATGCTGAAGCTGCTGCACCCGCTCGCGCTGCTCGCGTTCCTCGTCGTCGGGTTGCCGTGGTTCATCGCGATGCAGCAGCGCTACCCGGGCTTCTTCGACTATTTCGTGATGGAGCAGCACTTTCGCCGCTTCGCCCAATCGACCTTCAACAACGTGCACGGCGCTTGGTTCTTCGTCGCGGTGCTGCCGCTCGCGACGCTGCCGTGGAGCGCATGGGCGCCGGCCGCGTTCAAGCGCGCGTGGGCCGATCGCAGCCCGACGACGCTGCTGTACGCGTGGTGGGTGATCGCGATCGTCGGCTTCTTCTCGATCCCGAGCTCGAAGCTGGTCGGCTACGCGCTGCCGGCGCTCGCGCCGTGGTGTGCGCTGCTGGCGCTCGCGATCACGGGCGGCAACGCGCGCATGTGGCGCGCGGTGATGGGCGCGTCGGCGCTCGCCTGCGTGGCGATCGTCGGCTTCGCGGCCTGGAAGGCGCCGCAGTCGAACCAGGCTCTCGCGCTGGCGCTGCGCGCCGCGATGGCGCCGGCCGACAAGGTCGTGATGGTCGACGAGTATTTCTACGACGTGCCGTTCTACGCGCGGCTCGCGCGCCCGGTCGTGATCGCCGCCGACTGGGTCGACCCGGAGATCCCGCGGCGTGACAACTGGCGCAAGGAAGTGTTCGATGCCGCCCGCTTCGACCCGCCGCTCGCGCGCGAGCTGCTGCGCCCGCTGACCGAGCTGAACACGATGGCCTGCGGCGCCAGCGCCGTCTGGTTCATCGTCTCGGCCGGCCACGCCGAGCGCGTCTCGGGCCAGCCCGGCGCGACGCGCGCGTTCGCCGACAAGCGCGCCGAGCTGTGGCGCGTGCCCGGCCGGGCCTGTTCGTGAGCACCGCGCGCCACTTCTCACGCTACACCGCAGTCGGCGTGTTCGCGACCGCGGCGCACTACCTGGTGCTGGTGGCGTGCGTCGAAGGGGCCGGCTGGCCGGCGTGGCTCGGCTCAGGGCTGGGCGCGACGATCGGCGCGCAGGTCGCGTACGCCGGCAACCGCTGGTTCACGTTCGCGCACCGCGGCGAGGTCAGCGCGTCGTGGCCCCGCTTCATGTTCACCGCGTTGCTCGGCGCGCTGCTCGGCATGGCGATCGTGGCACTCGGCGTGCGGCTCGGCGTGCACTACCTGATCGCGCAGGTGCTCGCAACGCTGACCAGCCTGGTGCTGACCTTCGCGATCAACCGGGCGTGGACCTTCCGCTGAACGCGGGCTCCGACGCCGTCTGCCAGACCCGGCCGAGCTGGACCTTCGCGGCAGCCAGATCGTCATCGAACGCGACGCTGCCGAGATACGCCAGCTCGCGCTCGCGTGCCGCGGCGACCGCATCCGGCGGGTCACCGTCGATGTGCGTGCCCGGGTGGCAGAACAGCAACCCACCTTCGGCGGGCAACTCGGCCAGCCACGCGCGCATCAGCGACTGGTAGTTCGGTTCGACGAAATCGTAGGCACCGAGCAGCGCGGGGTTGTGCGCGATCACGCGCTGCGCGAGTTCGGCGGCGAGCGCGCGCCCGCCGGTGGCTTCGATCACGCGGCGCTTGAAGCTCGCACCCGGCCCGAGCACGCGGCCGGTGCTGCGCATCGCCGGGATCGGCTGCACATGCTCGACCATGTCGAGGATGATCTGGCGCAGGCCCGGCAGGTGGTGCACGTGCTGGTGGCCGTCGATGAAGGCCGGCGGCTTGCCGAGCGCGTGGTTGAAGGCCGCCAGCTGCGCGTGCACTTCGTTGCGCACCTGCGAGAGCGGCAGCAAGCGCAGGTGCGCCTGCACGATCAGCCGCGGCAACGAAGGCAGCGTGGCCCAGCGCCGCGCCAGCCGCGCGCTGAGCGGCCGGCCTTCGGTGAAGTTCAGGTGCAGGCCGACGTCGACGGTATCGGGCAGGTCTTTCAGCAGTTCGGTGGACGCCTGCCAGTGCGGGCTGTTCGTGATGCACGAGATCGCGGTCAGCCGCTGCGCGTGCGCAAGCTTCGCGATGCCGGCCGAGATGCCCGGAGCGAGCCCGAAATCATCCGCACACAACGCAAGCGTGCGCGTCATGCGTGCGGTTCGCTCGGCATCTGGATCGCGCCGCGGCCGGCCTCGCTGCCGATCAGGTAGACCGGTCGCTGCTTCACTTCGTCGAAGATGCGGCCGACGTATTCGCCGAGGATCCCGATCGACAGCAGCTGCACCCCGCTGAAGAACATCATCCCGCACACCAGCGTGGCCCAGCCCGGCACGTCGCTGCCGTAGATGAAGTGCTCGATGACGATCCACACGCCGAACGCGAGCGCGAACAGCGCGACGATCACGCCTATGCCGCTCCACAGCCGCAGCGGCGCATTGGTGAACGCGGTGACGCCGGTGAACGCGAGCTTCGACAGGCTGCGCAGCGAGAAGGTGCTGACACCCGCGTGCCGTTCGGCCGGCACGTACGGAATGATCACGTTGCTGAAGCCGACCCAGGCGTACAGGCCCTTCATGAAGCGGTTGCGTTCGGGCAGGGCCTTCAGCGCATCGACCACGCGCCGGTCCATTAGGCGGAAGTCGCCCGCGTCGACCGGGATCGGCACCGGCGAGTTGTGGTTCACCAGCCGGTAGAAGATCGCGGTGCCGATGCGCTTCGGCCAACTCTCGTCGGCACGCGACGCACGCGCGGCGCAGACCATGTCGGCGCCTTGCTGCCACGCCGCCACCATTTCAGGCACGAGCGAGGCGGGGTGCTGCAGGTCGGCGTCCATCAGCAGCACGACGTCGCCGATGGCGCGGTCGATGCCAGCCGTGAGCGCGGCCTCCTTGCCGAAGTTGCGCGAGAGGCGCACGTAGCGCACACCGGGCGGACTTGGCTCAGCAACCCACGGCGCCATCGCGGCGGGCGTGGCGTCGCGGCTGCCGTCGTCGATCACGATGACTTCCCAGCGGTCGGTGAGCTCGGCGAGTTGCGCGGTCAGCCCGGTCAGCAGCAGGCCGAGGTTCGCGGCCTCGTTGTAGGCCGGCACGACGCAGCTGATCGCGGGGCGGGAGGAGCGCGGGACGAGGGGAGTCATGCGGATGCCACTTTACGCTGGCGGCGCGCCCAAACGTTGTCGTGAAGCAGCATGCCGGCGAGCATGGCGATCACGAACAGCCCGGCCGCCCCCGAGCCCGAGGCCAGCGCAACCAGCGCCGGGCCGGGGCAGAAACCGGCGATGCCCCAGCCGATGCCGAACAGCACGCCGCCGGTGACGAGCGGCGCATCGATCGCGGTCGAAGCCGGCAGCACGATGGTCGCGCCCGACCACGCAGTCTGGCGCCGTCGCGCGAGCGCGAACGCGACGAGGCCGACGGCGATCGCACCGGCCATCACGAACGCGAGGCTCGGGTTCCAGGCGCCAGCCACGTCGAGAAAGCCCTTGACCTTGGCCGGGTCCGTCATGCCGCTGGCGAGCAAGCCGAGGCCGAAGACCAGGCCGCTGATGATGGCAGTGAGCGCGCCCATCTCAGGTGCCTCCGATCAGGTGGCGCAGCACGAACACGGTCACGGCGCCTGCCCCCATGAACGCGATCACGTTCGCGAGCGAGCGCAGCGACAGCCGGCTCAGCCCGCACACGCCGTGCCCGCTGGTACAGCCATTGCCGAGCCGCACGCCGAAGCCGACCAGCAAGCCCGCGGCGATCAAACCCGCCGCACCCACATCGACCCGCATCGCCGGCAACGGCGCGACGAACCGCCAGCACCACGGCGCGAGCGCCAGCCCGGCGATGAAGAGCCAGGACAGCATCGCGTTCGACGGCCGCGTGCGCAACGATTGCAGCGCCGAGCCGACGATCCCGGCGATTCCCGCGATGCGCCCGGCGCCCAGCACGTACAGCGCCGCCGCCACGCCGATCGCGACGCCGCCGGCCAGGCTCGCGAGCGGCGTGAAGTGGTTCCAGTCGACAGACATGCGGGCTCCTTCGATGTTTGTGCAATGCTTGTGCGCTGCTTTCTGCGCGATAGTCGGCAGCATTGTTCTTCAAAGACCGAGGCCGCTGCGACATGCCCGCGATTTTGCGATCCCTGCTGCTCTGCGCGATGATCGCCGTCGCGCCCGCTCGCGCGCAGGACGCGCCCGAGATGCGCGCCATCCAAGTCTCGCCGCACGCCTGGTACGTGCAGGGCCAATCGGCGCTCGGCTCGAAGGCGAACCGCAACTTCATCTCGAACGCCGGCTTCGTCGTGACGCCAGCCGGCGTCGTCGTGATCGACGCGCTCGGCTCGCCGGCGATGGCGCGGCAGCTGCTGGCGACGATCCGCGCGATCACGCCGCAGCCGGTGAAGCTCGTGATCCTGACCCACTACCACGCCGATCACATCTACGGCGCGCAGGTGTTCAAGCAAGCCGGCGCGGTGATCGTCGCGCACGAACTCGGCCGCGACTACCTCGGCTCCGAGACCGCGCGGCTGCGCATGCAGGCGAGCATCGACGAAGGTCTGACCGAACCCGGCACGCAAGTCATCGCCGCCGCCCCCTGGCTCGCCGGCAGCGCCTCGTTCGACTTGGGTGGTACGCGCTTCGAGGCGATGCACGTCGGCCCGGCGCACACGGTCGAAGACCTCGCGGTGTACTTCCCGGACGAAGGCGTGCTGTTCTCCGGCGACCTGGTCTTCCGCGGCCGTGTGCCCTATGTGGGCGATGCCGACAGCCGCCGCTGGATCGAATCGCTCGACCGCCTGCTCGGGCTGCCCGCGAAGCTGATCGTGCCCGGCCACGGCCCGCACTCGACCGAGCCGCGCGCCGATCTGCAGCTCACGCGCGACTACCTCGCCTACCTGCGCCAGGCGATGGGCAAGGCGGCGCGCGAGCTGACGCCGTTCGAAGAAGCCTATGCTGCGACCGACTGGTCGCGCTTCGAGGCGCTGCCGCTGTTCAAGCAGGCCAACCGCATGAATGCGTACAACACCTACCTGCTGATGGAGCAGGAGAAGTAGCGCCGTCGACCCACTTCACGAAGGAAACCATGACCGAGCCGCAGATCCGCTTCGACGACGGTGCCGCCTACGAGGAGTTCATGGGCCGATGGAGCCAGCTTGCCGGCGACACCTTCCTGCAATGGCTGGCGCCGCCGCCCGGCCTGCGCTGGGTCGACGTGGGCTGCGGCAATGGCGCGTTCACCGAGATGCTGGTCGAGCGCTGCGCGCCCGTCTTCGTTCACGGCATCGACCCGTCGCCCGAGCAGGTCGCCTACGCGGGCACGCGCTTGGCCGGCGGCACCGTGCAGTTCGAGGTCGGCGACGCGCAGGCGCTCCCGTATGGCGACCGCGCGTTCGATGCCGCGGTGATGGCGCTGGTGATCTTCTTCGTGCCCGATCCGGCCAAGGGTGTCGCCGAGATGGCGCGGGTCGTGCGGCCGGGCGGCGGTGTCTCGGCCTACGCCTGGGACATCCTCGGCGGTGGCTTCCCGTTCGCCGCGCTGCAGGAAGAGATGGCCGCGCTCGGCGTGCCGCCGCTGTGGCCGCCGAGCGTCGACGCGGCGCGGCTCGAGGCGTTGCGCGCGCTGTGGGCCGGCGCCGGGCTGGTGCAGGTCGAGACCCGCGAGATCACGGTGCAGCGCACGTTCGCCGACTTCGCTTCGTTCTGGCGCATCGCGCAGTCCGGCCCGCGGCTCGCGCCGCGCCTTGCCAAGATGGCCCCTGCCGACGTCGTCTCGCTGCAGGACCGTTTGCGTGCCCGCCTGCCGGCGGATGCCGTCGGGCGCATCACCTACAGCGCGCGCGCCAACGCGATCAAGGGGCGGGTTCCTGCGTAGCGCGTTGAACAGGGAGCCGCATCACCCGTGGTGCCACACCACCCGCTGGTGCTTGCCGGTCCAGCGCTCGAACTGCGCGCCGTAGACCTCTTCGATGCGGTTGCGCCGCACCTTGAAGGTGGGCGTGATGAAGCCGTTGTCGACCGTCCAGGGTTCGCTCACGACCACCAGGCAATCGAGCTGCTCGTGCGGGTCGAGCCTGGCGTTGATCGCGTCGAGGTGGGCCGAGAGCGAGACCTCCATCGCCTCGCGCTGGGTCGAGTCTTCGGCGCGCTTGGCCGCGTCGGCGTTGAGCATCACGATGCCCAGCGGCTGGCCGAGGTTGGCACCGGTGACGATGCAGGCCTCGACCGCGCCGTTCATCACCAGCTTGTCTTCGATCGGCGCCGGCGCCACGTACTTGCCCTTGCTGGTCTTGAACAGATCCTTCACGCGGCCGGTGATGCGCAGGTTGCCCTCGGCGTCGAGCTGGCCCTTGTCGCCGGTGCGGAGCCAGCCGTCTTCGGTGAGCGCGTCGCGCGTCAGCTCGGGCTCCTTGTAGTAGCCGAGCATCAGGCCCGGGCTCTTCATCTGGATCTCGCCGGTCTGCGGGCACAGGCGGCTCTGCACGCCGTCGTAGGCAAGGCCGACGGTGCCGGGGCGTTGCACGCCGGGCAGGGTGGCGTGCGAGACGCCGCAGTTCTCGGTCATGCCGTAGACCTCGATGATCGGCAAGCCCAGGCTCGCGTACCAGCGCAGCAGCTCGGGCGGCATCGGCGCGGCGCCGCCGGCGGCGATCGTGCACGCGTTCAAGCCGAGCGCGGTGCGCACCTTCTTCGCGACGATGCCCTTGATGATCGGCAGCTTCAGCAGCCGCGCCAGCTTGTCGGGCGGCATCTTCGCGTGCACACCCTGCTGGAACTTGACCCACAGCCGCGGCACCGAGAAAAAGCAGGTCGGCTGCGCGCGCTGCAGGTCGGTGGCGAAGGTCTCGAGGCTCTCGGCGAAGAACACGTGCATCGAGGTCGCGAGCAGGCCGTGCTCGACCAGCGTGCGCTCGGCCACATGGGCGAGCGGCAGGTACGACAGCATGCGCGCGTCGCGCGCCAGCGCCACGCGCTTGAGCGCCGTCGACAGCGACCACGCGAAGGTCTCGAAGCTGTGCATCACGCCTTTGGGCATGCCGGTCGTGCCCGAGGTGTACATGATGGTCGCGAGCTCGGCGCCGTCGCGCACGGGGTTGCCTTGAAGCGGCGCAGTCGCCGCGACGATCGCCTCCCACTGCGGGTAGTCGGTCTTCGGCGACAGCGGCGTCGCGATGCAGGGCAAGCCGATCGGGATGCCGGCTTTCATGCCATCCCAGCCGTCGAGCTTGCCGACGAACAGCAGCTTGGCCTCGCTGTGCTCGAGGATCTGGCCGATCGTGCCGGCCGCCAGCGTCGGGTACAGCGGCACCGAGACGAAGCCGGCCATCCAGATCGCGAAGTCGGTCATCAGCCAGTGCGCGCAGTTCTTCGACAGGATCGCGATGCGGCTGCCCGGCGGCAGGCCGAGCGACTGCAGGTGCGCGGCCATGCGGCGGGTTTCGTCCATCACCTGCGCCCAGGTGTACTCGCGCACCGCGCCGCCGCCGAGCGGCTGGGTCAGGATGATCTGGCCGGGCGCGGTGCGCTCCCAGTGGTAGAGGCGCTGCAGCGCGAGGGCGTCTGTGGAAACGACGGAGGTCTGGTTCATCGACATCATGAGTCCTCGAACGCGCTGGCAACATGCCTGCGGCGTGCCGGCGACCTTATGGCATCGCGCTTTCGCCGCCTAGAGTGGAACCCCCGGATGCGATGATCGCCGCATGCGATCTCCTTTCATCCGACTCCCGCTGGCGCTGCTGTTCGTCGTGCCGGTGTTCCTCGGCCAGGGCGCCGCGTGGATGCTCGCGCCGCGCTTCGGCAAGGTGCCGGTGGCGCTGCTGTCGATGTTCATCGCCTGTGTGCTCGGCTGGGCCGCCTTCGCGCTTTACACACGCTGGGTCGAGCGCCGCGGCGCGAGCGAGTTCGCGCGCGCCGGGGCTTTTCGCGAGCTGGCCGCGGGCCTGGCCGTCGGTGCGGCGCTGTTCAGCGCGGTGGTCGGCGTGCAGGCGCTGTTCGGTGCCTACCGCATCACCGGAGTGCGCGACGATCTCGCGGTGATGACGATCCCGTTGTTCGTGTCGATCGCCGCGGCGGCGATCGAGGAGATTCTGTTCCGCGGCGTGATCTTCCGGCTGCTCGAAGAATCGCTCGGCACCTGGATCGCGCTGGCGATCTCGGCCGCGCTGTTCGGCCTGGGCCACCTGACGAGCCCGAACGCGACGCCGTTCGTCGCACTCGCGATCGCGCTCGAAGCCGGCATCATGCTCGCCGCCGCGTACGTTCTCACACGCCGCCTGTGGCTCGCGATCGGCATCCACGCGGCCTGGAACTTCACGCAGAGCGGCATCTTCAGCGTGCCGACCTCGGGCATCCGGATGAACGGCCTGTTCATCGGCAACCTGAACGGCCCGGCGTGGCTCTCGGGCGGCGAGTTCGGCGCCGAAGCCTCGGTGGTGGCGGTTGCGTTGTGCACCGCGCTCGGCCTGACCCTGCTGTGGCTCGCGCACCGGCGCGGCAACTTCATCGCGCCGTTCTGGCGCCGCCGCGCGGCGGCGGTGCGCGCCCCGGCCTGATCAGGCCAGGCCGTGACCGCGCAGGAAACTGCGCAGCGCCTCGTCCCCGGTGAAGCGATGGCTCGTGATGCCGAGCGCCGACGCTGCCAGCACATTCGCCTCGGTGTCGTCGACGAACAGCGCCTGCGCGGCCGGCACACCGGCGCGATCGAGTGCCACCTGGAAGATACGCGCAGCGGGCTTGGCCACGCCGACCTCGCTCGAATTGACCACCGCGTGGAACAAGCCTGCGAGACCGAGCGTCTGCAGGTCAGCGCCCAGACGCGAAGTGGCATTGGTGACGAGCACGACGCGCAACGACGCGGCACAGGCGCGCACGATCGCGAGCGCGGCCTCGTCGACCTCGCCCGGGTGCGCGCTCCACGCCGCCACCGCCGTCGCGGCGTTCGGTGCGCCGTGCGCGCGTTCGAGCGATGCGGCGATGTTCGAGCGCCAGGTTTCGTCGCTGACCCGGCCGGTGATCGCCGGGCCGACCAGGCCGGGCGCGAATGCGGCACGGCGCAGGCCGCCGGGCGGCAGGCCGTGCGCGGTTTCGATCGCCTCGTCGCGGACCATGCGCCAATGGCGGATCACGCCGTCGAGGTCAACGAGCAGCGCGCGGTGGCGCAGCGTCTCAGGCGCCGGCGAGCGCACGCGGACGCACCTTTGCGAACCAGCGAGCGCGCGGCTCCGCGCCTACTGCGCGTTCACCGGCGATTTCGGATCGAGCAGCAGCGCCATCAGATCCTTGATCTGCGCCGGCGTCAGCACACCGGCGTGGCCGAAGCGCGGCATGCCGGAACAGGCGTTGTAGGCCTTCGCGTTCCAGAGCTTGCCCCAGGTGTACTTGACGATCGGCTCCGAGGCCGCATCGGCCGGGTTCGCCACACCGCGCAGCTTGCCGTACTGGTACAGGCTCGGCCCGATCGTGCCGAACGAGATCTCGGCCTTGCTGATCTGGTGGCAGTTGTAGCAGTTGCCGCCGGCGGGCACGCCCGCGGGATCGGTCCAGGTGCCGCCGCGGCCGTTCTGCGCGAGCTTCTCGCCTTCGCGCCAGTCGCCCAAGTAGGCGCCGTCTCTGGGCCACTGCACGGTCGCGAGCTGCGCGGCTTCGAGCTGCTTCGCGACGGCGTCGGTCGGCGGCGTGTCGACCGAGCAGGCCTTCTGCACATCGTCTTGCACGATCCGGTCGAGCTTGGCGATGCCTTGCTCGCGGAACGAGGATTTCATGATGTCCTGCGTGAGGCGCTCGGTCTCTTGCGGGCTCGGCGCGCTGCTGCAGGCGGCGAGCACGGCGACCACGCCGGTGAGGGTCAGGTGCTTGATGTTCATGTCGCGGATGTGTCGTTCAGCGCTTGATCGCGGGCGCGATCGAGGCCGCACCCTTGGCCTGCACGCCCATGTAGACGCCGAGCGCGATGGTTGCGTCGGATGCGTAGCCCGGGTACGGGAAGCGCTGCTGGCGGTAGCAGTCGTTCAGGCGCCGCTGCATGCTCCAGAGCTCGCCGCTCGACACGCGGTACGCCGGCCAGGCCGCGAAGCCGATGCCGTCGCCGGGGTTCACGGTGAGGTTCGGCAGATCCTGCAGACGGATGCGCTTGCCGGCTTCGCTGTGGCACGAGGCGCAGGCGAAGTCGTAAGGCCCGCCGCGGAAGAAGAAGATCTTCTTGCCGGCTTCGAGCATCTTGCGTTCTTCGAGGTGCGCCTGCGGCAGGTTGAACTTGAGCCCGCGGGATTCGGCCGAGACGTAGGTCACCAGCGATTCGATGTTGAGCTGCTCGCCGCGCCCGAACGGCGTGGC
>Ga0307515_10021145_pt1 | contig 11553 bp, 1 predicted proteins | sample 17_EM_MG_FD_194513 | JGI IMG/M metagenome (GOLD analysis project Ga0307515, IMG submission 194513) | Populus trichocarpa ectomycorrhiza microbial communities from riparian zone in the Pacific Northwest, United States - 17_EM | ecosystem: Host-associated > Plants > Roots > Unclassified | place... | reverse complement strand
TACCTATTTTACTATAGTAACTAAGACGCCTTAATATAGGACTATACTAGTAACCAAGACGTCTTAATATAGGACTATACTATAGTAACTAAGACGCCTTAATATATAACTGCACTGCAGTAACTAAGACGCCTTAATGTAAAACTGTATTATAGTAACTAAAACGCCTTAATATATAACTGCACTATATTAACTAAGACGCCTTAATATAGGACTATACTATAGTAACCAAGACGTCTTAATATAGGACTATACTATAGTAATTAAGACGCCTTAATATAGGAATAGAGCCCGTTTAGGTGTTATAAATTTAGAGTAACATTACGCGACCGTCTAGAAGTACCGATCTAATACAAATTATATACCTTTTCGCCTAAAATCGCGAGCGAAAGTACTCGGGGGCGATCGCTACGCGACCTTGTACGGGGTTCGGGCGCGTTATTAGCAGGGGTAGCCCTAACCTTATATTAACCCGGGTCGTAACCGCGCCAAATCAGCCCCCCCAATATGTGATAGATATTTATAATATACGTAACCTATACACGTAACTCGTGCACGTCCTACGCTATAGAGAATATAGATTATCTAACAATTTTAGTTTTAATACCTTCCGTACTTTTACTACTAATCTGTTTATATCTCTCCTTAATAGTACTACTACTGCCGATATAAGGTCTGTAACACTATCCCCCTCCTCTTTATTTTTGTTTTTAAAGATATCTCCTATTTCTAAGTTATCTATTAGAGGTATAGCATTCCTATCTTTAATTTAATAACCTTTATTATTCCTAATACCTCCTATTAAATCCTCTATATTTAATTATTATAACTAGCTAGTAACATTTATTCTTTTATTTAGTGAAGTTATACTATTCTATTCCCGTTATATAGAGAAGAAGTTATTATATATTGCAATTACGGCTTCGTTTAGTCGCTAACCTTTTTTATATACTAAGTATACACAAGCAAATATACAATTATCCTATAATATTTAATCTATCTTTAACGCTAAATATACGCGTCTTATTAATCTTTATAACCGTTTAGTTCCTTATCTAATTTACCTTAGGGTCTTATATATTAGTAGCGGCTAAAAGACTAAAGAGTAAGCTGGCTAAGGCCCTTACTAAGGTTTAGCGTTATTTTAATAAGGCGTTATAGGCTCTAAAAGCTTAACTAAATACTTATGCTCGCCTAAGCCGTCTAGTAAAGGTTTGTAAAAAGGTACGCTTAAAAAAGCTACGTTGAGTAGAGTAAGGTCTGTTTAAACTTAAGGCTAAGAAGTCTAAAAAGGATTCTAATTAAGAAGAGGCGGAAATAGCCAGTATACTAGTAGTAGATCCCTTAGATAATCCGACTTGTTTATTACCTTTAACTAATCCTTTTATCTTTAGCTCCTTTTTAATATTGCCTAACCTATTTTCTTCTAATACTCCTATACCTTTTTTATAGCATTTTTTAAATTCTATAGTAGTTTCTAGGTAGTTTTATTATAGCCTATCCACTTAACCTTATACTATATTTTATTGTTAATGTTCTTATAACTAATAATCTTTAAAACTTACTATTTGTCTTCTTCTTACCCTCTATACGTGTCTGCTTTGTAAATTAATAGCTTAATATTTCTATATGCTAGCTTTAGTATTATAATATACTATATAGGGTAGATCTTTATTTTGGCTAGTAGGTTTAACTTAAATATAACTAATAAAATCCTTTATATAATTTTAAAAGGTACTAGCCTAATATAGTCTAACTTTTTGCTTAGTTATTAACTCTTAAAATTTTTATATAGTAGCCATACTTTATCTCCCTCCTTAAGATCTAGTCCCTTAGATCTTTTAGCGTTATAGTACTTTTTTATCCTTTCTTATACCTTTTTCGCTAATTTTATAAGGTCTATATAAAGATTTATTAACGTCTTTATCCTTTCTTTAGCTATACTACTTGTTTTCTTTACTTACTATAGTAATAACGATATTCTTAGCTTATATCCGTAATTTGCCTTAAATAGTAATATACTTATTCTTTCTTATAGTGTTATATTATATATAAACTATATAACTAGTAATAACAATACCTAATTATTCTATATGTAATTAATATAATATTTTAGATACTATTCTAGCGCCTAATTTAGTCTTTCTATTTATTTATCTATCTATAAATAATATGCGGTAGAAGTTACTACTCTAACTCTTTATTCCGCTAAGAATACCTTTTAAAATACTGCTATAAATCTTAAATCTCTGTCTAATATAATTTTATTTAGTGCTCTATATTTTATAAATACTTCTTTAACGTAGATTCTAATAATATCCTTTACTAAGATTTCTTCTATATATACTATAAAGTAGCTTTATTTAATTAACTTATCTACTATTACTAGGATCGTATTATACTCCTATTTAGTAATATTGTGGTGGTGTACGCGGTCCCTCTTAGTGCTTTTATCCATATTCGATATTGTTTAACATTTACTAAATATTGAATATTTACATTCAATATTCAATTTCAATACAATATGTTCAATACTGAAAGTTATTGAATATTGACAATTTTAGAGTTAAGGTGGTAAAAATAAGATATATATGCCTTGGTAGATAACTTTAGCTTTTAAGTAATATATACAAATTTTAAATTTATTAGGTAAATATATATAAAGTTAAAGTACATAAATATTAAACTAAATTTATACACCCTAAGCGTACGAAGTGCTTAAAGAGTCGGCTGCTTAGTAATATTATAGCCGAGGGGAGGCTTGTGGCGGCGAACACAGTAGAAGCTCTTGTGCACTTGGCAGATTAAGGAGAGCCTAATAAGCCACCACCAACTACGCTAAGCCAAGGATCGCGAAGTTGACGATAGTAGTGAGAGCAGAGGTGAGAGAGCTGTTATATTTAAGAGCTCTACTAAAGCCTAGAGCCGTACAGAGCTTGATTACAATGCCAAGGTTCTATATATACTTAATCCGGATTCAATATTCAGTAATTTGTTCAATAGCAAAATCGTCTTCAATATCAACTTCAATACGGCCTCATATTGATATTAAATACTGATAAAAGCACTGGTCCCTCTCAGATAGGAAGTCACAATGCTGTCTGTCTGTCGGTCGGTCGGTTAGTCGGTCGGTCGGTTATCAGTCGTCATTAATTAGTAGGAAAGCAGTCAGTAAGAAGAAAGGAAAGAATGTATTCTGGTAGGCCCTGCTTAAGAGAAGGAGAGAAGCCGAAGGCTTAATATATACAGGAAAATGCCAAGACACTAAGTAGTGGCCCATTTTACCCCATCACAATATAACCTCTTAACTTTAGTAACTTAATAATAAAGTCCTATAATATAACCTCCTATAGTCTCTCTGGTATTTTAATAGGTTATAGCCCTTTATATAGCTTATGCCTTATTGGTTTATTCCTTTAGTAATTTAGATACTCTTTTATTACTTTCCTAGCTATACCCTAAATTCTATTAATAATATATTCTTCCTAAAGTCTTAACACTAAGCCTATTACTCCATTATGTCCTTAAGTTATTCCCTTATAGAAATCTTCTATAAAATGCTCTACTATACTTTTTAGGATATACTTAGCTTTTTAATTTTCGTATATATTTATTTATAGATCTTCTAGCTATACTTTTAGAATTCTTTATACCTAAAAGCTCTCTAGTATCTTATAGACTCATTTTAATTCTCTATCCTCTTAAATTATTACCAGCTTAGGGTAATTATACCTAATTAATCCGGCCTTATTTCTGCGTAGTATTACTTTTAATAGTTTTTTTATTATTTTATAGTTTAGCCTTTTTATTTAGTGCGTCTGCCCTTATATTCTTAGTGCCTTTAATATACTAAATCTTAAAATAGTATTTTATAAGCATCTCTGCCTATCTAACTTATCTATAATTTAGTTTTTTATTATTAGAAACCCCGTTAGGTTTTTATAATCCATCTTAACTATAAATAGTTTCTCTATACCTTATAAGAATGCTCTCTATTTTTTAAGTGCTATAACTATACCTAATAACTCCTTATTATAGATATTATAGTTTAACTCTAGTAATATTATCTTCCGACTATAATATGCTACTAGATACTATATATTCTTATACTTTTATAGTAAATATACTTTTAGTATAAAGTTTAATATATTTATTTCTATAACCGTATCTAGTCCTAGTTAATAAATCTTAAGGATTAACTCTTAGGTAAATAACTCTTTAAGTTTCTTAAATAACTTCTTTTACTTATTTCCCTATACCTATAGTTCCTCTTTCTTTATAAGCCTAGTAAATGGTTTAATGTTTTTTTTTAACTATTATACTATAAACCTTCTATAGTAGTTGCAAAACCCTAAAAATAACCTTAACTGCGTTACGTTCTCTAGTTCTTACTAACTTACTATAGCTTTAATCTTCTTTAGGTCTATACTAATATAACCTAATTTAATAATAAATCTAATAAAATTGGTCTTCTTTATAAAGAACTCGTATTTCTTAATTGCTATTAATATCTATTCTTCTTATAGTCTCCTTAAGACCTATTTAACGAATTCCATATACTCTTCCTTAGTTATTAAATAGATAATAATATTGTTAAGGTATACTATAATAAACTCATTAAGGTGTTCTCCTAATACACTATTAATTCTCTTTTAAAACGTTACTAGTATATTTATTAACCCAAATTATATAACTAATAGCTTATATAGTCCTTTTTTTAACCTAAAAGCTGCCTTCTATTTATTACCTTCCTTAATTCTAATCTAATAGTACGCCTATCTTAGATCTATTTTTATAAAGATTTACACATTACCTATCCTATTTTAAATTTTATTAATTAAGGATAAAGGATACCTATCCTTCCTAGTAATGCTATTTAACTATCTATAGTTAATATATAGCCTAAGTTTTCCGTTCTTCTTTAGTATAAATAAGACTAAATAACCTGCTAATAACTGCGATAGTCTAATATATCCCTTTTATAAGTTTTCTTAGATAAACTCCTTAAGTGCTCTTAATTCTTTTTAAGTAAACTTATAGGTTAGAAAAAACTTTAGATTTATTCCTAGTTCTAACTCTATTTTATAGTCCTATACTATATAATCTGCTAGCTTTTTACTTTCTAGGCTCTATAGTTTCTTGCCATACTTATAGTATCTCTTTAATACGTAACTTAAGCCTCGCTTAGTTTCTTTATATATCACTCCAACTTAGTATTATACTAGCTTAGTTTACTATTATATTTTACGTTATTAAGTATCTTTAATATTAACCTAACCTGTAACCTAATTAATTTTTAGATTATATTCCTATAACTAAGGTATCCCTAATACTACCTTATCCCGTCCTAATAGTAGGATATTAAAAAAACATCTTAATTTGTTTTTCTTTAATAGTTATCTAAATAGGTCCTATTTTAAGGTTAATAATCCCTCCTCTATAGGCTATTAGATCTCCTAAAATTGTAACTAATAGGTAAGGTTATTCCTTCTGTCTGTAAGGTAATCCTATTCTTTTAACTGCTACTAGTAAGATATAGTTCTATATTACTCTACTATCTATTAATACTTTAAATTATTAATCTTACTAATTAATTTATAAATTTAAGTATTGTTTTTAAATTCCTTTAAGGGTTTAAGGCTCTACCACTAGCTCCTCTAATCCCGTAGGCCTCTACTTTTCCTAACTATTAGCTACTAGATCCTTATATACTTAGCTTACTCTTTAGCTAATACCTAGTTTACTTTTTATCCTCTATATACTATAAACACGTATTCTTTAGGCATTTTTACTACTATTATCTATCTAAGCATTTTACCGTAAGGAATTTTTTTAGTTAAAGTATTAACTTTCCTAACTCCTAAACTTCTACTAGATACCATCTATATATATATTTAGCATTTTTGTATTATTACTTATCTAGCACCTAATATATTCTTATAGGGTACTTCTAATTCTTTTCTTTTAGATTTTTATATATATTATCTATATTATCTATATACACAATCTATAATAGTATATAGTATACTAAGTGCTTTAGGTTAACTCTTAACTTATCTTTATCCTTAAGTTTAAACCTCTATTATACTAATCTAGACATTATAACTTTATTTATAGGTACTAAAATATTTATCTTACTTCTCTAGTTATCTAATTATTTCTTTAGATCCTTTAATGTTATAATTAAGGCTCCCTTAATATAATTTATTACTTTTTCCATAATTAGGTAGTTCTAGATAACTTATTTATCTAACTATATATAAAAATCTTCCTATTTATTATTATACCGTTACCTATACCACTTTTAGTATAGCTATTAGAGTATATATAGCTTATCCATAAGGAAGTATCTTCTTATTACTATATTATAATAGCATTTTATATACCATTCTTCGAACCTAATTAAAATCCCTAAATTCTCTTCTCATTCTAGTTTAGTAAGTTACTTAGCTCTTAGCGTGCCTACCCTAGGCCTATTAGTAATTCTTTATATAGGTCCTCTGTCCCTTATACGTCCTAGTATACTAAATCTCTAGTCTAGCTTTTATTCTTACTATATAAGGATTCTCTATCTAAATTCCTTTATGCTTTCTTTTACTTCTTACCTTATAAGTAGATCCTTAAAGTCTTCTTACTTCTTAATCTTTGTGTTGATTTTCTTAATAGTCCTTATTTATATGTTAAAGTCTTAGTCCTATAAAAATTCTTAATCCTAAACCTACTTCCTTTTTAAGCTTAGCTTCTACCTTAGCCTAATTAGGCTTTTGTGGTGTTCTTATCTTATCTTAAGAGTCTTAAATCTCACTTATTTTACTTTAAGAATCTTATACCTTTAGGAAACTTCGTCCCGAGCTTATTTATATACTACTAAACTAAGCCATTACTTTACTTTATTAGTTGTCGTTTATTATAGGTCCTTAAGCGTATCTTATCTTTTGTTAAAAATCTTAAGCGTCTCTTATCTCTTCTTAAGAATCTTAAGCCTATGGCCTTTTGCCTTTATTAAGTAGTAAGTTAGCACTAGCGGTCGTCTACTTACTTAATCCTTTTTTTTAGATGTTTCTCCTTCCGTCTTATAAAGTAATAGATACCGTATTTAATGGTATTATAATTTCTATTACTAACCCTTACTTTATAGCGGTCTTAGTTTTTACTTCTAATATAATATCCTTAAGGTTTATATATTCCTAATAAGCTACCTTTATTACCTTATTATCACTAAATACTTCGCCTATATTAAATTTATTGTCCTTAATATCTAATCTGCGAGATAGTTTATTAGTTCCTCTAAACTCTAATAATTTTAGCTCCTATGGCTAATAGCTTACGCTATACTTAGCGTCCTTATAAATTTAATATACATTATTATAATAAAACGCGAAACTTTTAATTAAACACTTTTTTGTTCCTTATAGTATATTATCATCCCTTTATATATATATATATCGTCTGCTAGTCTTATTCCTCTTACTATATAGTAACTTTGCCTACTTTTATAGTCTTTAATAAAATAACCTTATTTTCTATAATTTGAATAAGCTCCTTCTTTAAACCATTTTTCTTGCTATAGAGTCCGCCTAGACGTCTTCTACTGCTAAGATCCTTAGTTTAGCCTCTACTCCTTAAACCTTTAATTACTTAATCCTTATTCTCTAGGTTTCTATAGTTTCTTATTCTATTTTCTATTTTCCTTAATACTACTTAGGTCTATTAGCTCTGCGCTATACTATAGTTTTTAGTTTTAACTTTATTATTACGCGCCCTACGCCTTATATAACTATAAAACTCTATTTTAACCTTTCTTAGTTTGCTCTCTTTAGTAGATCCTATTATTAATCTTAATTACTTAATTAATTAATTCCCTAAGAGTATCCGCATCTTCTATTAGAATAATTATATTTTAGACTTTTACTTTAAGTCCCCGTTTATACTATACTATAAGCGCCTTATTATTCTATTTAACTTATATAGCTAATATCTAAAACTATATTATATACTTAATTGCTAAAGTCCGTTACATTAAGTTTTAAAGCTTTTATTTTACTATAGTGGTTACCTTTAGGTCTCTAAATATTTGCGTAAGGCGTTTTGCGAATCTATTCTAACTAGCAAATATATATTATACTTCTTAGTTAGTAGTTACTATACCGCTTTTCTATACCTCTATAAGGTAAGGTTTAAACTACTTAAGTACTCTTCCCGTTAGGAATAGTCCTATATAGGCTATTTAATCTATAGGTATTGCTAGCTTCGCTCCTTCTTGCGTAACCTTAAAATGCATCTACGTAAGAAATCCCTTAAGTTTTAACTTCTCTTTTAAGAATCGCTTAATAAATAATAGCTTAATCTTTGCTGCTCTAATCCCATTAATCCTTTCTTTAAGTATCCTATTATTATCCGTTAATTAATTAACCATTACTTATAGTTGTCCAACTATAACTAGCTAAGAGTTAGTATTTACTACACTAGTGTCGTTACCTAATCCTAATATAGTTGCTACTATTAACATCGTCATAACTAGTGCTTTTAGTGGTATATTTTTTAACTTCTTTTACTATAACTATAGTAGTAAATATATAACAAAGCCTTATAGGAAATACTATAGTAGACTTGTTAATAGGCTAGGTATATAGGTATAGAATAGTTAATAATGTAAATATAACTAGTAAAGTAGTTACCTAACAGATTAACTCTAATTATATTCTAAGATTTACTATAAAGAAGAAAACTATCTAGGTAGGGACTGTAGTCCTTTAAATATATAATACTGCGCCTAAGAAATATACTAAGTATGTCAGTACGTTAGTACGTTAGTATATCGCGTTCCCACGTTTCTACGTTCCTATACTCCGAACTTATAACGTAACTTACTACGTAACTCAGCTACCCCTTATCCTATAGTTTAACTAGTTCTAGCACCTTCCGTACTTCCACCACTAGTTCGTTTATATCTTTCCTTAGTAGTGCTACTACTACCAATATAAGGTCCGTAATAATAATAACTATTACCTATAAATCTACTAATTTATAAATTAAAAATTAGATATAGTTAAACCTATTAATAGGGGTTATTAATTACGCTCCCTATAATAGAATTTTAGATTTTAGTAATCTAAAGTCTAGATTATTAAATATTTAAGGCGTCTTTACTACTATAGTAGCCACTACAGTAACAGAGACACCCTATATTTTAGTAAGCAATTAAGCCCATCTTATAAGAGAATCTTATACTATTAGTACTTACTAAATTACGTACTCGCAGGGCCTCCTCCTGTCTATAAATACTCCCTCCTCTATACTTTCCTCTTTTTTCTTCTTCTTTCTTATAAGAGCTAGAGGTGCTCTAATAATCCTTAGTCTTTGCTAAGGGATTTATTAGTTAATATGGTAATATAGATAGTATTAAATAAGAAGACGGGTAAAAGAAAAAATAGGAAGGACTAAGGAGCCTCTAATAGGTATTAGTTAAACAATATTAATGGTTATATTATAGCTGCCTAATCTCCTATACTTATAGGCCTCCTCTTATCTATAAATACTCCCTCCTTTATACCTTCCTCTCTTTTTTTTCTTCTTCCTTATAGGAGTTAAAAGTGCTTTAATACTCCTCTCTAGTCTTTACTAAGGGATTTATTAGTTAACATAGTAATATAGATAGTATTAGACGAGAAATAGGTAAGAGAGAAGATAGGAAGGATAGAGAAACCTTTAGTATATATTAATCGAGCAACGTTAGTAGCTGGTTTTTATTACCTAAAAATTGCGTTATATAATAATATTTAGGAACGCAAATATATACTATACTTATACTACTACTAAATATTCTAGATTTTACACTTAGAGCTACTTATTGACCCAAGGTACGAGTGGTCTATATTTTTAGGTCCTGGATTTCAAACTTCCATTAAGCCAGCTTTTGATTGGTCGCTAAGCCAGCTTCTAATTGGTTAGAAAAAAACTTGCGGGTAGTAGGTTATTACAGAATCCATATAACAAACATTAAAATATTATAAACATTAAAATATCTTAGTATTACACCTTCCTTTTTATTGACACCTTTATTAATACCACTATACATTATATATATAGCAGATCCTGCTATAATTAAGTGCAGCAAGTGCTATATCTATAAGCCCCGCCTTAACTTTATTAAAGACGGCCCTTTAAAGAAGCTTTTAAAGCTATGCTAGTTATATCAGTTAAAGGCGCGTCTTCTCTATATATTACTTTTACTTCTGCTTACCTTTCTAGGCCTCTAAATATAATTTAAATAAGCGGAGAGCTCTTATAGAGTTAGGTTCTACTACTAAGAATTACCTTATAAGGCGCTAGCGAACTGCTCCACCTAAAAATAATACCGAGAACGCCTTCCTACCTTACGGCCAGAATAGCCAAGATACCCCTAAAATAGCTTAATAGTGGAAGACAATTAGGATAATACAACGGGAGTACCACATTCTTAATCGGCGGGGTAAAGCTTACTCGCCTATTCCTCCGCTATATACTATAGATAAAGCTCTATATAGTAGAAGGGGCACTATATATGGCCTAAATACGTCCTTACTGGAACTAGCTCCTATACCTACTCTACTACTAATACCTACTCTACCGCTAATACATACTCTACGCTAAGAACCTACCCTATAGCCAGAACCTACTCTACCGCTAATACTATATTTCTTACGGCAAGCTTTGACTACGGCTACACTACTACCCATTTTGGCTGTTAATTGGGAGCGAATTAAGAAGTTTAGGAGTATACTATAGGCTAAATGTATAGAGACGTGTAGTTGTTATAAGGAGCGGTAGTTCCAAATGGGTCTAGCTATAGAGGGTAACAATATAAGTATATGTAAAGCCTACATTAAGGACGCTAATAGCCTTAAAGATCTAACTCTTTCTTGCCTATTTGGTAAAAGTAACGGGCTTAATCCGGGGCCTATTCCTAGCTTCTTACCTATACTTACCACGGTAGAGGAGCTTCTAATTGCGCGCGTATATATTTATCTACAAGTCGTGCGTGTATGTAGCCAGTAATATCGCTATACTGGCTACGTCTATTACTTTAGCTAGAACATACTAAAGACTTAAAGGCAGCTACTACGGCTACCTACTAAACTTAATATACTAGTCGTAAGGCCTATAGCAGTAGAGGGTGGCGAATACCTAAGTCGGCGGTTTATTAAGCAGTATACTATAAGGCGCTTTGCTATAGCACAGTAGCTTTACTTTCTAAAGGTTAATTATCCTAATTATTATAACGTTAAAATATGCAGTACCCGGCTTACTAGTATACCCGAAAATGGCTCTATATTAGATCAGCTACCTTATATTAATAAGTTAGAGTCTAATTCTAGTGGCCTAACGGCTTACCCTACTACTCCTATATAACGTCCTTCTGCTATTAATCCTCTGCTTGCCAAGCTTGGCAGTAATATACTGGACGGCGAATTTAATAATAATGTACTGGATACTTTAGTTCCTAATTTAGTACCTAACCTTAATAAATTAGAGCTTTTAGGTCGTAAGGTTTAATACTAATAAGACCTATAA
>Ga0307515_10021144_pt1 | contig 11553 bp, 6 predicted proteins | sample 17_EM_MG_FD_194513 | JGI IMG/M metagenome (GOLD analysis project Ga0307515, IMG submission 194513) | Populus trichocarpa ectomycorrhiza microbial communities from riparian zone in the Pacific Northwest, United States - 17_EM | ecosystem: Host-associated > Plants > Roots > Unclassified | place... | reverse complement strand
CCCCCCCCCCCCACCCCCCCCCCCCCCCCCCCCCCCCCGCGCCGCCCGCGGCGCCCCCCCCCCCCCCCCCCCCCTAACCTTGTGAAAAGGAAACTGCAATGGTTCCATATATGTTAAAGGAGTATAGTTAGTCCTTGCATCATTTCAACCAAATCAATATTTCCTATAACCTTTAATGCAAAAGGTAGTATGAAAACTAAATTCATTGACATAGAAGTATTTAGTGTGGGAAAATGGGTATGATGTTGCAAATGCAAACTCACCAACCATTGTACATTTTCCATTTTCAAGGAAAACGAAATGGGTTTAATTTATTCCTTCCCCCCCCCCCCCTCCATATACGTTGTTTGCACAGCATAGCTACATCTTAAATCCAATGACAAGTTGAACATGAAATATTCAACTTCAAACATGTAAAAATCGCAGACACTTACAGTGTTCCAGCCACACGTGTACTGACATGTGTCATGTGGTCAGGTATAAGCTTGGCCAGACCAAAATCTGAAATTTTTGGTGTTAGGTCCTTGTCAAGTAGAATATTGCTTGCTTTGATATCTCTGTGGACAATGCATGGTTTTACTTCATCATGAAGAAAGGCAAGCCCTCTTGCAACCCCAATGCAAATCCTAGTTCGTGTTCTCCAACTAAACTGGATATTAATGTGACTGTGACCTCCACCTGAAAGTGAATAGATACTTGAGCCCTCAAATGCCATTTGATTCAGGGAATAAAAGCAAGCTTTCTTTAAATCATATGGATTTGTACGCCTATGCATATATGTTTACCAATACCAAGTTTATTCCTGGAAATCCAAGTTCAAAAAGCCAGAACTATTTTCCCAGGTCTAAACTACTGAAAACAGCCTTGATAAAGACGTTCAAAAGAAGGATATTCAAGAATTACCTAGAAGAGTTTGCGCAAGGCTATTGTTCTCCAGGTAGTTGTAAACTAAAATTCTATGATTTCCTTCTGCACAACAGCCATATAACTTCACTAAATTTTCATGCTCTATCTCTGACATTGTTTTGATCTCTGCTAAGAATTCTGGCACCCCTTGTCTCGACTCAGCTGAAAGAACCTTTATAGCAGCTATTTCCCCATGTTTGAGCCGTCCCTGAACATCCACAATCATTTCTTAGGTACCATTCATAATTAAAAGACACAAAAGTACCATATAAACTACTGTTATATCATTGACCATGCATTCTAATAACAATCATACAGTTACCTTGTATACAGAACCGAAACCTCCCTCCCCAATTTTGTTGGCAGTGCTAAAATCTTCAGTGGCATTTCTTAATTCCTTGTACGAATAGCATTTAACATTATGAACGTGGCTAAGGTCTGTTCAGAAAAAAAACTAATAAGAACCTTCATGCTGACAGAAAAACAAAGATGTGTAGAAAGAGGAAAACTTTATTTCAAGCATATGGAAGCTATGGCCCCATCAAAGCAAGTCTCTCTAGAGGCTTCGCCTGACAAGATACATTTAAATCTGTCCATGTATAACACACATATTCACACATTTTTTGTATCTACCTTCTTCAACTACACCAAATTGTTGCGGAGAATCTATCCGTCGACCAAATAAGAAAGAAAAACAAGTCATATCTGTTTGATCTGCCGGTGAACAGCCCTTCTATATCAACCGTCACGTGCTTGATATAAACAACTTCCAAGACCAATAAACCTGAATTATCAGAAAAACAATTAACCTCAGGTACTTAAGCCAGATACCACAGCGATTAAACAGGATCCAGAGACTGATTAAGCTTTTGCAACGATTATATGTGTACATAAATCTTTGGACATTTTTAAAAGCCCCCAGCACTTAGAGAAGTTCATAAGAGAAGAACAGAAATGACTACAAAAAAACTATCAATACTAGAAACATAGCAGCGAGTTTTATTAAGATCATACTTAGACAGAGACTATTAAAGATCAAAGAAGAAAAATGGGTACCATATAAATTAAGTGAAGATGGGGCCTGCGAGTTTTATTACAGCTAATGTTTTGTGTGTCATTCATTTAATAATCTCCACAAAAACTGATTTCCTCCCTACCCTTTCTTCTTTTCTCTTATAATTATTTCAACCTTTCCCCCTCTCGTAAGTAACTGGGGTTAGTTGGAAATGTTGAGTTAGATCACGAAAAAATGACTAAAAAATCATACAACAAGAAAGCAATATCAGCGAACTGAAGCATATCAGATAAACACAAGAAACAGATAACCAAAAGGAACAGAAAAATCAGAACAAACAAGAAATTAAATCAAGAAACTGAAAAAATCATGAAAGAGCAAAAAGAAAACTCACCTGAACAAAAGAAAAGCTCAAGAAAGACACAGCATGATTATCCGGGAGAGAAAGATGTATTGAGCTGTAAGAGAGAGATAGAGAAGAAGAACTTTGCTAGTTAATGGTATAGCTTGGGAAATTAAGTCCACGAAAGGAAACCCAACGTTCATTAAATTTAGTTTTCTATGAAACGGAAGAGCTGGCTGACTTTATAACAAATAACAAAAGCACAGTGTCATTGTCGTTTCTGTTTCCTTTAAACTCAAAAAAAAAAAAAATAGAAGAAGAAGAAGAAGATGACAGCTGATAACCTTGTACGCCCTAAGGACCAGGCGCGTCAATTTACGTGAACTACATTCTTTAACTCTTTAAACCCTGGTTTACTGGCTAGGTTTCTTGTCAGGATAAGATAAAAAAAAAATTAAAAGTTTTTTTTAATATATTAAATTAATATTTTTTAAAAAAATTTTAATTTTGTATAGCATATAAAAAAGTTTAAAAATATTAAAAAAAATCAAAATTTAATAAAAAATTAACTCAACCGCAACATCAATTATTTAATAATTATTATTTTTAACTCTTTAAAACTTAAAACTTAAAAATTAGATTAGGCGGCAAATACATTAGTTTTTATCAAAAATTATGTTTAGCTTTGCAAATTAATTTAGTACCTTGAAATTTATTTAAGATTGGTTTTTAATTCAAACTAATATTTTTTTTTTATAAAAAACAAAACTATTTTTGTAAGTGAAATTTCTTTTTTTAAAATAATTTATAATTTAGATTAACTCAACCACAAAATAATTTGAATTAACTCAAGTGAATGATTAAATTTTATAATTATGATTTTTAAAATCATTAAGATCAAATTCTTGTTATATGTCAATTTTAATGTTAATGATTTACTTTAAGAGATTTGATGGGAAAAGATTTAGTATTAAAAATAATATTTTTTTAATTTTTTAAAATTTATTTTTAATATCAACACATTTAAATAATCTAAAAAAATAAATTTAAATTTAAAAAATAAATTTTAAACAAATACTATTTTAACCTGAATGTCAATCACCTTCTTAATCTCATCTACATAAGCTAAATCGAATTAAAACTGTTAAAGAAAAAACAAAAGTAAGCTTGCGAGTTAGACAACGTCATGCTGAGTCAGCTACTCATAACCTTCTCATTGCTGCCTCGTGTGTTGGAATCTCTCAGCACCAACCGTCAACTACGACCGTTTGTTCAACTCCAACGGCCTGCGTAGTCGTATAGGGCGATGACATTCGCTTTTTATATATATAAAAAAAAACTAAATATCTGAATATAACATTAAAGATATAATATATTCAATCAATTAAGATTAAAATATTTTATTAAAAACAAAAAAAACATTAAGTTAAAATATCAAAAATTCAAGAGGTAAAAAAAAAATCATCATCACTAAACTAAACTATTAACAAAAACACGCATCATAATCATTAAAAAAATACATTTATATTTCCAACGACATGAGAAAAAAAATATTTTTAAACACATGAAAGCCCATGCATATGTCCTATTATATATTAAATCTAAATGAGTTGAAATAAGAAATTGTCTAAATATGAACTCATTAACCCAATTAATTTGTATAGCATAATTAAATGGATTCCTACTTCAATTATCACAACTCTTTTATCAATTAGTTTATTGGTTTTTCTTTTATAACCCTAATAAAATCTTTTTTTTATTAAAAAAATTATTTTATATATTCTTACATATAGGATTCAACTTGTATAACTGATGCTATTATAAAAAAACATTATAGCAGGAAAAAGTTTGATTCAACGAGAAAAAAATGTAAAAATTAAAACAAAAATACCATTTAATTCATCAATTCTAAAAATCCAAAAAAGAAATAAAATTTTGTTGATGAGTGATAAATGAAAAATTCATGGAAATTAAGTTATAGCCTCGACCGTAAAATAAGGCACAACACGTCCTCACCGACATTGTTTTTTTTTTTTGGAAACCAAGAGCTCATTATAAAGACCAGACATATATTTCGTGTAGAGATCCGTTCATTTTTTTTTAGTTTAACGTGAGTGTCCGGGCCAGCTTGTGCGCACCTCGACTAATCCCACGGCCCTAAAGTTAACGACCATGTAAGCCTCCAGTGACCAAGCAACCACATGGTTCAAATCTGAGACCACAGAGGGAGCAAATCTCTTAGTCTCAAGCTCTTACCACTGGATCACCACCTAGATGGTTAGAACCGTTTATTTTTGTTGCTTACATTTGATGATCTTTCCAATCAAACTCATCGGCACCCAAAAACCATTGTCGTCTCATAAAATGTTCCTCTTTTTCTTTGTTCAAGCATTCTCTTACATTCCATAATTTTCCCAGGTAGAATTAAATTTAAATTAATTAACATAATTGTCTACCTAGATAAGTATGTGGTTCACATATATCATCACATCATGTGCTAACTTTGACCCGGTCAAGAAGTTAAAACGTTTTATATATAGGTTGCCGAGCAACAAGTTGGATGTATCAAGATAATAAAGAAAAATAAACATAAAATTTTAATTATTGGTCACACTACTACAAATATTTTCTAGTTAATTATGTTTGTGTTTGTGTTTGTGAGTGTATTAATGATTGTTTTTTAAAGTATTTTTCGCTTAATAATGTATATTTTTAATATCAGCACATCAAAACGATGTAAAATCATTAAAAAAATAATTTAAAATTTAATAAAATATCATTTGAAACACAGATCTAATCTGCCTTTATAAATATAAACACACCATTTGTTCAACACCTTTATTACAAAAAAAAAAAAAAAGGAAAATCAATTCAACTTCACGTGTGAACTCATTTATTCAATTGGGAATTACTATAAATCTTCATATTCTTCCATTAGAACACCAAAAAGAAAAATAACAATCAAGGGTTATTATTTGGTTTGATTGCTGCTTTATTTCTTTCGGGTTGACGGCAATAAAGTATGATTTTTCCTGGAAAATTCATGTTTTGTCAACGTTTATGATATCACATTTTGGAAGGCCATATAAAATTTATGTGCTTAGATCACAAATGGTCAAGAAAAGCATTCGAAGAAGCATCCTTTGATTAATAATTCCAACCTACCCATAAATCTATAATGAGACTAGGAAGGGAGGTTTCATGGAAAGGAGATTAAACTGGCTGCTTCAAGATTATTATTTCGTGCTTGGTACTATATATTAAATATAAAAAATTAATTTTTATTTTTAATATTAGTATATCAAAACTATAAAAAAATATTTAAAAACTATTAATTTGATATTTTTTTCATTTCAAAAACTTTTAAAACATATTTAGAACCTATTTAGGAGTGTGGTTGCGATTGCTTTTAAAAGTGTTTTTCACTTAAAAATACATTAAAATGATGTTTTTTATTTTTTAAAAATTATTTTTGATATCAGCACATTAAAATGATCTGAAAACGCTAAAAACAATATTAGTTTGAAGTAAAAAAATAAAAAAAAATTAATCTTTTTTAAAAACATTTTTGAAATACAAAATTAAAAAAAAAAACCTAAAAAACAGATAGAAATTAACTTGAAATTTCAAACAGCCACTTAAACGGGATGGAAACCTTGATCATCATTCATGTGAAAAGGATTAATGTCTTGACCAGAAAGGCACACTTTTTTAGAATCATTTCCTTGATTATCTTATCCACATATAATTAGGTTTCATGACCTCCGAATTAAAGGTGAATATATAGACGTTCAGAATTGAAAACTAATATTAAAGTTGAAAATATTCATGATCGAAGTAATATATATATATAGAGAGAGAGAGAGACACACACACACACAAGAAAAGCAGATTCCTGTGATGGGCTCTAGATTTTCAAAGAAATGATTTGGTGTGAGGACCAAATTGGCCGCATTCTATATAAGTAAATACAGTTTGTGGATGCCAAGAGCCACTGCCTATAGATAATTGCTGGGGATTTTTTAATAAGGTCAAGTTGCTCTGCTGGTAGACTATTATTTTTGGGATCAAACATTTCTTTTTCAAAATATTCCACTTTTGATGTTACTCATTTTGGGCCCACATAAATAAAAACAATTAAAGACATATACAAAAAAAAATCGAAAAATATTGGAAGAATATATATATATACACTAGAACATCCAAGAAATTGTTAAAGATTGGTTAAGAAAGAGCTATTATACAAAATTAAAAAAATTCAACAGTGTATTTTCGATTGATAAAGACCTTATCAACAAGAAAATTCAATTTAAGGAGGAAAATTCAAAATTGGATATTAAATGACTCATTTAGAATTTTTCAAGGTTTGTTTGAACTTATTGAGTGTTTAATTGCAAGAAAATTAATTTTTAAAGTCAATTTAGGCTTTAATTAAAAGAAATTAAAATATGGGGATCAAATTGTATTTTTGTAGGAGTTAATTTGATCAAATCAGGGGTCTAATTGCATAAATATTGAAGTTTGATGGACAATTAGGGACTTAATTGAAGAAATTCAAAACCAATGATCAAATTGAAAAAGACACATGAATATAGGGGTTGAAATTGACCAAATTAGGGGTCAAATTGACCAAATAAAAAAGTTTGTTGTTCAATTGAGGGTCAAAATGCACAAATTCAAAACCAATGATCAAAATGAAAAAGGTGACCAACTTAAGGGCTGATAATTGAGTTTGACGGGGGTTAAATTGCATACAATTAAAAAAATTTTGTATCAATTAAGAGTGCATGTGCCATAATTGAAAGAATATAGACTAAATTGAAATTTTGGCAATTCCTAGATTAAAAATCTTAATTTATAGAGTTTAACCCACAAGACGCATCGTTCAGCCTTTGTTCATTTCTTCCTTGATAGTTCACGATGATCAAGTTGACACCTTCTAAGAGCTCGTTATGGAGTTCTAGACCACCAAATAGCATGAGGATTTTTTTTAAATAGAAGAGAAACATCTCATCTACAAACCTATTTTCGTGAAATTAGATGTTTACATCCCAATTTTTCCATATAAGTCCTCAACATCTTGGCCCTCCATCACTCAATTTTTATACTTCATGTTGATCCAGTCAGCAATTTCAAACGCATAAATGTGAAGTTACAAATCTTTAAGTTGAGAAATGATGGATCCAAATGAAAGATGTGCACCCCCTCTACCAACTTCAGGTGATCTCAGGCAACGATGATGTCATAATTGCTCTGAAAATGCCTTGAAAATATACAATTCAGTAAGCCCCGATAATGCAACTATCATGCAAAAAATGATTTTGTTTTCATGTGTTCACACACAAAGGCTCCTCAATGAGTTCATATCAAGGGCTTTAAACCTTTCTTTCAAGATCAAGAGGTCACAAATGAATTCAAAACCTCCAAAAAACCTCACAAAACCCTATAAATACCCCCCAAGTTTAGAGAAAGAGAAAAAGGTAGAGAGAGGACAAGAGAAAATGAAAATGAAAATATAAGGAAAAGAAGAGAAATATCAATAAGATACATAAGTGTAGAGGTCCAAGAGCCTAAACAAAAGACTTCTTAGCTTTGCAAGTTTATAAATGGCAAAAATTTCCAAAAGAAAACAAAAAGGATGAAAGAAGAGTAGCTATTTTATGTATACTTTTATGGTCTAAATATAGGTCCTTTGTGGCCTGCTTTTGATGTTTTTTTTATTTACTTTTGTTTTATATTTATGTTTACAAGCATAAAAAAAAATTTGAATACTCAATAAGTAATGTTGTATTCATCTCTTTGTTGCTGTGTTTTTATTTAATGATGTTTGTTTTGAAGTTTTTTGATGTTTTTGATACATTAAAGTTGTTGTTCAAGTTTGTTTTTTATATATAATCTTGTTTTAGTTTTTGTTTAATTGAAGCTATACATGTTAAAACAATGATGTTTTACCCTGGGTTTGTTAGGTTTGTTCATGCACAAAATTAGTTCAGAAAACCAATTTTGAATCCATGTTGTGTGAATATATAATTTGTTTTAAGTTTATGTTTTTGTACCTCTTACTTGATTTTGATTTTTTTTTGTTGGTTTTTATAATTCAAACATGTTTGTGTATGATATTATGACTTGTTGGGATAAAAAAAGCATGTTTTAGAAGCCAAAAAAGCTCATTTCTAAGCTTGGCAGTGGCTGCAATTTGTAGGCATAACAGAGTTTTTATTCTAGGTTTAGGCAATGTTTTTTTGTGTTCTTGAGAAGAACATTGCCTCAACCCCTAGATTTGGACCAATTTTGATCTATTTCTTTACACATACACCTTCCTTATGCTTGATTAATCAATAATCAAATGTTTATTCGCATCAATAACATGCTTAAATGGTTTTAATCTTAGGGTTTTAGTTTTGAATCGAAACCTATTTTGGCCAAATCTTGATGATTCATTGATAATCGAAGTGAATTGACACTAGATTATTGATCCTTTCATGATTTGCAACATGTATATGCCTTTGGTTTGCTCATATCTAGTCTGGTTTGATAGCCACGTTGTTGGGTTCACGTTAAATGTTCTTTATTTGTTCTTCGTGTTCTTCCCAAGAACATTGCCTTAACTACATGATTTTGACTTGTTTTGTTTAATTTATTTGCCCAAAACCCTTTCTTATGCATGATTAATCAATAATATAGTGTTTATTTGCATTAATAACACGATTTCAATTACTTTTAATCCTAGGGTTTCGGTTTAGAACCAAAACTTATTTTGACAAAATTATGATATTTTAGTGATAATCAAAGTGATTCGATGTTAGGTTATTGATTCTTGCATGATTTCCAACATGTATGTGCCTTCGTTGTGACAAAATTTGGTTCGATTTGGAACTCACGTTGCTAGGTTCATTTTGGGTATTCTTTGTTTTTTTGTGTGTTTAATCTGTTTTGTTCAATAATTTTTTAGTTTTTGGGTGTTTAATCTGTTTTTTTCTTTAGATTTTAATTTTTTAGGTTGTTTGTTGGGTCAAACTAGAATTCTGGTTTGGTTTATGTTCGAATAAAAAATTTCAGGTCAATCCAACCGGGTCGGGTAAAAAAAAGTGAGTCAAAAGATTTAATACCCTATTTGACTTGCTATAATTTTTGTTTAAGGGTTTTTGGGTTTAAGGGTGTGTTTGGCAAACACCCTTTAAGCATATTTTTGGTAGTTTTGTTACAAAGAAAAAATGAGTTTTTGCCAAACAAAACCGAGAAAAATATATATATTTTTTTCTTGCATATGACTAAAAATCTTAAAGTTGTTTAAGCATTTAAAAAAAAAATTAAAATACTTTGACATGTTTAAAAAAATATTGCATAGATTTTGCAATAAGTTTGTAAATTTCCAAAGGATTTGCGCTTACATTTCAAAAATACTAAAAAAAATTATTTTATTTTTTTTAATATACGGGATTATGAACTTATACGTAAGACATATTCTCGATGTTAAATAAAAAGACAGTTTATTTTATTTTTTTATGTTGGCATTAAAACAATTATGTTTTTAACCTGATAAGATAAGAACTTCCTTATTAAGGAAGACTTTTCTTAAACGTTAAACAGTCTAACGATTAGAAAACATAATATTTTCTTAGTTTATATCAGACAGATAAACAATGCAGCTTACTTCGTGTAAGATGTATTAGGAATGTTAATACATTTTCTTTATGCAATCAGTCCCTTTACGCAGATTCTAAAACCAGTTAGGGTTCTTAGTAACAAAATAATATGTGACAACTCTCATTTTTTTTTTCTACTGATAAAGAACAAGAATTTATTGTCTTTTCCAATCACATCATTCCCCGACAATTTCAATCCAAAAAAAATAATCATTACAACACCATTTTCCTGCGAGAGCTTTAACAACTTATCATTTGATAAATAAATTAATTTCTCAATAACTCGAAGATGAGGTCCTCCCTTTTCTACCCTTTGTAATTAAGTTAAGAAAATGATAGTGAAATCCTCCCCGCATCTTAAAAAGGAAAAAGGTTTATGTTTCTAGTTTCCTTACAAACAAACCATCAGTGTGGGTATTTGTCATAATTATTTTTGGGTACGGACTTGGATTACGATGTAGATCAATTATTATTTTTCAAAAAATCAAAATAATTTCAATTTAAATAAAAACTTAGGTTTATTTTTAATCGGGTCATAAAATTATATCAACTACATATCAACTTCTTCTTTTTTTTTTTACAAATGACAATGGATAAGTTGACCAATCCTAAATTGACCCGCCAGACAAGATTTAATAACGGTACAATGTGCAAGTACTTTATATGCTAGTGATATTACAAAACAAAATTAAAAGTCAGATCATATCAACTACAGGTTTACATTCCACTGGAGCTTGCGGAGTTTGGATTGAAACTAGAGAACAGTGACATAAAAAAATCAAAATTCGTACGCAATCATTGACCTCCTCCATAGAAATTCCCTTAAAAATAGATGACCTGGGAAGGAGGAGCTCCACTTCAAGACTATAGGAGACCAGAAAACCTATCTTTGAAAGGTCCAAACCTGCAAAACCAGCACCCTTCTTCAGTGGACCAACAATCTCGGCTACCCAAACCAACCACCCCCAACACAAATAATCAACCACCCAAGAAAACAATGTTAGCATCATATGGTCCACCTTCTCGAGGACTTTGCCTTTGGGAAAGAAAACCCAACAGCTAGTCTCTCTCACTGTTATGAAGCTTGTCCTCACCTGTGGGTCAGACTCGTATTTTGACTCAAGTCAGGTTTCTTTTTTAGACCACCCATTTAATTGTCCTAGAAAAACCCAAATGACCCGGCAAGTTTGAGTGAAATTCAAATAATTTTTTTAAAAATAAAATACATTGTTTAACTTTATATATATTTCCATTATGAAAAATAAAAAAAAATAATATGAGTGATATATTGTCGTTTTATTCATGTTGACCTGACTCGTGAGTTATTTTATCCAATCTATAACTTGAGCATTTGGCCATGTTCAGATCTCTGAAATCTTAACTATGATCTCTTTTGCCAACAATGGGGGAGAGAACAACATGCTTTTTCCTTCCATACAAAGATAAAATTCCATTGACGTGGAAAAAAAACCCTTCTTGGAATCAGTCTAAAACTTTATTTAGAATATAAAAGAATTTAATAGAAATGATATTTTTACAAGGAAATTGTAAAATAACATTACATTTTGGAGAAATACAAATTTCTCAGCAATAGAAAAAAGGAAAGGAGGATTGAGTCTTCGTTCTACTCATCAATCCAAAAA
>Ga0307515_10021143_pt1 | contig 11554 bp, 6 predicted proteins | sample 17_EM_MG_FD_194513 | JGI IMG/M metagenome (GOLD analysis project Ga0307515, IMG submission 194513) | Populus trichocarpa ectomycorrhiza microbial communities from riparian zone in the Pacific Northwest, United States - 17_EM | ecosystem: Host-associated > Plants > Roots > Unclassified | place... | reverse complement strand
CATGAAAAAATAAAGAACACGAAGAACATTTAAGTGTGAACCCAACAAATTTGAGTGTCTTTTACAAGTTGATATTTGGTCTCTGATTTGTTCAATAGGACCCCTAGATGACCACCAAACTTTTAATTTTATTCAATTTGACCCTTGATTTCACTGATTTCAGTCCTCGAAGTCGCGTGCCTTTTGCAAGTTGGCCCTTGGTTTATAAATTGTTCAATTAAGTCCCTAATTGTCTATCAGACTTTAATTTTTATGCAATTAAGCCCTTGATTTGACCAATTAAACTTTTCAAAGTCCAATTTCAGTTCCCAAACTTCTATTTGTTTCAATTAACATCCAAATTGACTCTAAAAGTTGATTTTCCTTGCGATTAAGTCCTCAATAAATTTAATTAAATCTTCCAAAATTTCAATTGAGTCCTTAAACATCCAAATAAAAATATTTTTCACCAATGAGATCTTTTGTCAATAAAAATTGAGTTGCTAATTTTGTCAAATTTGTATATTTTGGTCTCCTAACTTTTTACTTGTCATTTTGGTCCTTCACCACCAATTTGAGCAGTCTTTTAGGCTTTCTTCATGTGTACTCTCTTATATTTTTTTTGAATTTTTTTTTTGTTGTGGGGTAAAAAAATAGGTAACAACATCTAATTTAGTCAAAGTCGCTAAAACTTTGCACATGCTCTCTCTTAAAACACCTGAATTCCATAATCAAAATTCAAATCATTAAAATAAAACAAAAATTCAATTTGAACCCTAATTCGAAAAGGAAAAAATAAAAAATCACCACTAATTTTCGTGGACTTCCCTATGCAGCCTCTTCTTTTTTGATGTGGCCTTGCCTTTTTTTTTTTTAGTTTGGTCATCTTTTTTGGAAGCATTTGAAAATGCGGGCCAACTTGTTTTTCTAAAAATTAAATTTTTTTTGTTAAAAATTAAAATTTTTTATATGTTTTGGATCGTTTTGATGCGCTGATTTTAAAAATAATTTTTTAAAAATAAAAAAATATCATTTTAATATATTTCAGCATGAAAAGTTAGCCAAAGATGAATATACGGGAGTTCAAATGTAAAAAGAAAAGGAAAAAAACACAAGCAAGATATTTAAACAATAATAAGTAAAAAGTAAATCAAAACAAGGCTTACATAATCCTGACCCAGAATTTTTAATTCCCAATTCAGTCAAAGCCGCTAAAACTCCATGTTTTCTCCCCACACTCAAATTTCAAAATTAAAATTTAAAATCATTAAAACAAAACAAAATTAAATTTGAAACCCTAATTTGAAAAGGCAAAAAAACAAAAAAATCACCATTGATTTTTATGGACTTCCTTATGCAACCTCTTCTTTTTTTGTGTGGCCTCGCTTCTCTTTCTTCAGTCTAGTCGCCTCCCTCATCCCTGTCATGTTCTTTTGGTTTAGTAAAGGCAGAGGTTAATAGATGTGAGTTCAGAAGGATAAGCCACATCTCCCATGAAAATTAAGGAGGAGGAGAAGTACGGTGCTTTCCATCCCTTTTAGTATTTTTGTTAATGTGATCTTACCATTCGTCTGCTTTTAGTTAATCCGATTACAAGTCATTGAACATATTTTCTAATATTTTTGTTTTATTGTATCCAACAGCTTAAAACAAGAGAAGAAATGTGATACAAAGATGGCCAGAACATAGAATAGAAACAAACAAGAATAGTTCATGCTCGCCACTCTAAAATGCAAAATCATTGAAATAAAGATACAAATTTACTCACCAATTTAGAAATACAGAGTTATGAAATAAAAGTACCACTCGCAAGGAGATGTAGAACTAAATAGGGTGTCAAAAAGGGCAAACAAAAAACTTTTCAATTCAAATTCTACAAAAGATGCTTAATATATGGTTTGAATATTCATTATATACTTGGAATAATCTTCTAAGTCTAAAGATAAACTAAAATGACATAATTGCGTTCAGAATAAATGATTTTTACATAAAACTAGATAAATAATACTTAGCACACATTTTTTACTTATTAAAAACAAACAAATACATGGAAAGCTTAAAAAATAAAACAATCACAACTCCTACATAATTTTAATATATGCATGATTGGATAATATAAAAAGATCACGTTTTGAACTTTAAAATCACAAAATAGACTTATTTTCCCATGCAATGAATCAAAGTTGATTCATAGGCTGATAATAAACAACATCAAGAACTTCATTCATCCATCTACATTACCAAACCAAACTCATGTAGCTCAACATCAATAGGATCATTAGAGAACACTCTCATGTTCAAAAGGTGCATGCAGTTAGAAAACCAATATTAGGCTAAATCATGCAATAAGCCCCTAGCAATTTGGTTTAGAATATGCTCAGACCATTACCTTAGGCTTACAATGCTAACTCCTCTAGCTCCATTGAGAAGTCTTTACCATCTGGAAGATGGGATTGTAGAGAGACCAACAGAAATAGTTGTTCGGAATTTTAGAAAGGATGAGCATCATACAAACAGAAAGGATGCATGTAAACAAGCGGGTGCCAAGGCACTTTGAATTACAGTTTTTGATTCACGTATTATCATTTTAAACTGCCTGAACAAGAATCCATAACCAGTTTAAGATCGTGGAGATGCAAAGTCTAATAAAGCAATGCTGAGCATGTCAAAGAACATTCATTGGTTATTAAACGGTTATTTAGACTAAGATTTCACGCAAACATATTGTTTTCCCATAAAAGAGGCACAGTTTAAAAGCTTTCACGTTCTAGATATCATAAGCCTAGACAAAAACAGAAATATTCTACTTAATCAAGTTTCTACAATAGTAAAACACCACAGACACATATGTCTGAACGCATGGTGTCAAGTCTGAGAGCAACTCAGGTGAAAAGCTGGATTTAGAAGGTGGAACCATTCCATCCAAAGTGGGATCCCTGCAAAATACAGCAAGCAAAAAAGCATTATTAGTGGCAGAAAAAACCATAAAATGGCAGCCAATATGAACATAACCTGAGAATAAGTTGAATCCTCCAGGAATTCAATAACAGTGCTCACAGTTTAAAAACAGTAAGTGTTTATTTACATGATCTACTGCTGGTGTAAAGCATGCAAACACTGTGCATATTCTTGGCTTTGATGGGCCTAAACAAACAGGAAGAATGCAATGAGAAGAAATGTGTGCATGGAAATGATCTATCTTCTTGACAATTAAATGTTGAGATGGCTTGCCTTGGAATCAAAAAATTTGAGGAAGAACCGTGACTTGGGCACCGACAGCTTCGACTCAAGAATGGTAGCAATTGCAGAACTCAGTTTCTTGTTCACATCACCGCTAAGGCCACCAACAGATACCAACTCACCATAAGCTGCTGGCTGCTCAGTTCCTCCAAATGCAATTGGTACTGAGCCCTTCAACACAATCATCACATACTGCACAATCACACACATAAAATAGTTAACAGACACATCCAGTGAGCAAAATATGGTATCGATCAATGCATATTATGAGCAAACTGTGGTATCAATCAATGCAAATATGCAACTTCCTTCTAGGTTGTAAAAATTTGAAAAATAACAGACATAAAAGCACAAAATATTGAAACAAGGAGGTTTGCAGGTGTAGGTGTACAAAACACAATTCCCGTCCACTATAGAGATAAACTAGCAAAGAACATGCAAACAGAGATAAAATCCATTTCTTCTTTCATGGCCATATAAGTGATACTAGAATCAACTGTATTATAAGCTACACAAGACACTGCAACCAAATCACACTTTGACCATCATAGTTTCCGAGGGAACTCTTTAAAAGAGACACCTCCCAGGAATTAAAAAGAAAAAACCCATTGTACAGTCCATTGTGAACACAAGAACAACTAGATAGTAAAAACATAAACTTATCCAGTTCAAAATCAAATGATAAACAGCCCAATCATATCAAACGATTCTAGAACCATACCACATCAAGAACTCAAGTATCCAGAAATTCTTTCCGATGTAGTTGATAGAAACTATTTACAGTTATTACTCTATCCTTGTCACCTTGAAAATGAGCATACAAATACACTTCACAGTAACCAAGAAACTTACCTCCATTCCCCCTCCATCATTACAAAAACTATTTACAATTATTAGTACTAACAAGCTAAAACAATTTTAATACCAGCTAGAACACACATTAATCAAACCCTAAAAACCCACTATAAAACTTGTAGCAGGCTAATTGTTTAAATAGTTCAAAATCTTTCTATATGCACCGAGGAACCCACAAATAATTTTAATAGCCTGCAACATTTTAACATTTTATCCATATTTCAACAATCAAGTCCAAAAACTAGCATGTATTTACAAGAATCCGAGGCAAATGGAAAAAGAAAATCTTACGGACTCAGGTTTGCCGATGATTTTGGCCACTTGAGAAGAGGCTTCAGAGAGGATGGCGGATGTGTTGACGCCATCGAGATTAACGTTGGTTGAAATGTTCAAGCAAGGCATTTTCTCTGTTGATAACACACTTGTTCTGTTTGCTACTAGCCTACATATATACACCTCAGCTCAGCTCAGCTGCCTTCATATGTATTATTTTTTAAAATATTTTTTATTTAGAAATATATAAAAATATTATATATATTTTTATATTTTAAAATCTATTTTTAATATAAACACATTAAAATAATTTAAAATTTAAAAAATAATTTAAAATTTTAAAAAACACAACTGATCATGTAAACAAAAGGTGCCAAGAAAGAAAATACTTCTATAAAATAGTGAAATGATTAATCTGTATTCATTCACTACTTATTCATTCATGTTAGTATAGTAAAAATTATAAAGTCTAATTTTTAGTTAATCTAATATTAAAAGATAAGATTGAAAATAAAAATAAATTAAAAAAAACTCAAGTCAACCGGTTTAACCTGCGATCCAGGTTATAAGACTGTGGTAACCCCATAAAAAACAAATAAAAATCAATTTAATTATGAAACTCAATTACCAATTAACCTAATATTAAAGGATTAAATTGAAAATAAAATCAAATAAAAAAATAATAAAAATAATAACCAGAATCAACTGGAGTTAATCTGTCAAACTCAAATAAGGAGACCAAGATAATTGAAGACCAAGATAACTTTTCAATTACCAATTTTTCAATGTAATTATTATTTATTTATCAACAATATTCTAATTTAGATATTATAGGATGAAGCGTGTCTATTCTGTTAAACCGTATTTGTTCTCAACACCATAATCATCTAAGCTAGATGTCAAAGTTACAAACTATTATGGCTTTATCTACAACATAAATTGAATATATGACACCTACACAAGTTTGCAAGAAAGTAGTTTGGATTAAAAGGCAATGGAAGAACTCGAACATAAATAAATAAAAAAGATTTTGGATTAAAAGGCTAATGAAGAACTCGAGCACATATACATAAAAGAGATTTTTGTGAATTTTGATAATTAGAGTGCCTTGTATATTGCAAGTAATCTTTCCTTACATTCAAAGACAAATCACATATAGGAGTGCAATATAATTTTTTCCGAGAAGTAGTGGAAGAGAATAGTGTGGATCGATATGCAAAGATTCACACGACAATTTAGCGTAAGCGGCATGTAGCTGGAAATAATTGAAAAGAAAAAAGATGTGAAAAGTGAGTTTAAGTGGGAGAATGTTAGCTATAAACTCACATTTCGTACTTGGAAAGTCAATTACTTGGAGAAGAGAAACATGGAAAACAACCTTCTTCTGTCTTTTGCAAAGTATGTGGTTGGAAAATCTGAACATGAAAGTGTCAAAGATGGCTGCATGCACAATTGCAAACGCTGAAAGTGGAGGAGTAGCCATGTCAAAAATGGATGCTGAGAAGGTAGCAAAGTTAGTGTGTTTAGCTGGGTTTTTTTTGGCTTAATAAGCGAGGAAGCTCTCTAGAGACCTTTTGTTTCTTTTAATTAACAATAAAAGAGAGTTAGTGTTGTTTTATCCATTAAAAATCCTTCGATTCTTGTTTATTGTCTTTCCCTTAAATTTGTTGGGAGTTTTGTTTTTCAACTTAAATCTTTGTCTCAACACTTTACTTTAATTATGTGATACTGTTTCAACCCAACTTAAACCATTAAAATCCTAACAAGCTCTACAATAAATAAATAAAAAACAAGGAATTCCTTCTTGCTGATTTTAACATGGCATATGAATCCATCTTTTAAGTCCCAATCCCTTGAAAAACAGATATTGAAAGAAAAAAGCCGTGATATAATTTGGACATTTAAGGTCCTGGATTTTGCATTCAAAGAACATTTCGTGAACCTAAATTTGTTATTTCGTTAATAAGTTCACCTGAAATACTTAAAAATGGAAAAAAAAAATCAAATAAAAAACACCACAAACACCCTTCAAAGTTTAAACACTAGAAAAAGAAAGGTCTGTTTTGGCTAATTTGCTAAAATAAGGGAGACACCATCTCATAAAGCAAGCCTAGAGCACGTCTAATTAGAACATTGCTCATAGGCTGACAATGGCTCAAGAACAATAGATATTCACTCCCAAATCATGTGCCATGAGCACCACGATACAATACAATTGATTAAATGCCAAGCAAACGTAGTGTTTCCTCATAGAAGGACACAACAGCATTCACATTCTACATACATACATGCATATGCCTAAATGGATATCTATATAACTCAACAAGGCAATGTTTATGCAATAGCAGAACACCAAAGGCGCATAACTTATTGAATCTCCAACGTTAAGTTCGAGGGCAACAAAGAAAGAAGCTGGATTTAGAAGGTGGAACCATTCCATCCAAAGTGGGTACCCTGCAAAAGAAAGCAAACATCAGTATCATTGATAGTGGCTGCAAAATGACTTTTTATGAGGACATAATCTGAGAAATATGTGGAGGTTGACTCCTAAGGCAAATTTAATTTAATAACTATGATTGCATTCAGAAAAAAAAAAGATTGTTTTTTTTACAGGAATTAATGCTGATAAGAAGCAAGCGAAAATCAGGCATTTTCTTGGCTATGACCGGCCGGCCAAACAACAGAAAGAATGCAATGCGAAGAAAAATGTGCACCGCAATAATCGATGTTCTTGGTGACAATTAAAAGTTGAGATGTCTTGCCTGAGAGTCATAGAATTTAAGGAAGAGCCGTGACTTGGGTACTGACAACTTTTTCTCCAGAATTGATGCAATTGCAAAGCTCAGATTCTTGTTTACATCAGGGCCAAGGCCACCAATGGATACCAGCTCACCAAAAGCTGCTGGCTCCTGAGTTCCTCCTAATGAAATGGGTATCGATCCCTTCAATACAATCATCACATACTGCATGGCAACAAACATTAAATACTTAAGAAAGGCACATTCCATAGCCAATATACATCAAACGAACAGCTGGGCAAGAAAAATTTATAAAGAGTATGATCAAGATCACTTTTTTCACAATACCAATTGTAAGAAACGGTAACAAGCACAAAATGGGGGTTGGAAGTTGATGTCTAAAGAACATATTCTTGTTTAGTTTATTGATAAACGAGTAAAAGCACACATAGTAATCCATCAGAACCCATCTCAATTTTCTAAAAATAGGCACAGTACAGGCCATTGTAAGCTAAATCAAAACTCAGATCAGAATTAAATTATCCAGAACCCAGTGTTGTGGATTCTTCATCAAGTGGCTGCAGAATCATAAGGAAACCAAACTTCTAAGACCCCACCAAGAAATCAAGCCTGATCTCATCTGACATCCAATAATTCTTTATGTGGTCACAAATTAAGATTTTCAAAATTGAAAATAATAAATAAATAAAAATAACCAGAATAAACAAACACCATAGCTTTTGAGAAAAAAGACAGATATTTGTTTCATGTGACCAAATAATAAACAACTAGCACACCTACCATACAGCATCTGCCAGACACAAAGGAAAGAAAGAAAGAAAAATCGATAACCCGCAACAGTTTAGTATTATTATAATTGAAAAATCCAAAAGGATATGCATGTAATATTTACAAGGGAATCATAAGCTTTTAGGTCAGATCATAGACAAAACCCTCAAAGTGGATTATTAAGAGTAAAAACACAAACTTAAAATTAAAGAACTGAAGAAGACCCCAAGAACGAAAATGAAAACAAAACTTACATTGGCTGGCTTGCCGATAAGCTTGGCAACCTCAGAGGTGGCTTCGGAGAGGATGGAGGAGGTGTCAACTCCATCAAGGCTGACGTTTGTGGAAATGATCAAGGCAGGCATCTTCGATCTCTGTCAAAAAATAACAAGGCTCTCTCTCTCTGGTGCCAATTCTCTGTTTGCAAGTATGAAGTATCCATCATTTATAAAAGGCATAAGAATTGTTAGTTACCAAATAGCCCTTCGTTTTGTGGCCAGCTACCAACTTGGTTGGTAAGGAACGGGAATATAATATTAATTGTTTTTTAAAATATTTTTTATTTTAAAATATATTAAAATAATATTTTTTATATTTTAAAAATTATTTTTAATATCAATATATAAAAATCATTGAAAATATTAAAAAAAAATATTAATTTAAAATAAAAAATAAAAAAATTTTAAATTATTTTTAAATTATAATACCAAACACATCTCTGATAAAAAAAAGTAGATAATATATTACATGGAACTGAGGTTTAACGTGCTTTCTATTGAAATTTAATTTTTTTATTTGTTATTTAGATGGTTTTATATAAAAAATTATTATTTTAAAATAAATTAATGTAATACAATTTTTAAATTAAAAAAAATTTTAAAAAATTATTTTTACATCGTGTTATTTTATGGAGGGACCACAACTTTCCCACCTTGTCGGAATAATTTTGAACCCTTTATCAAGATTCTTTTCGGATTTCACCGTTAAGAAGTAGTTTTGTTTTCACTTAAATAGCACGTATAAGAAAATAATTATGAGAAAGCATTATTAATAACAACACAATCTAAAAAAAACCTCACGCTGAAAAGCCGTTCAAGAGGGAGACGGCCAGGAATCTTAAAAAACAAAACAAAGGCATATGAAAGCTTATATCTATCCTCCTTAAACTAAATAAAGGGTTTGTGTGTATTCATGCGGTTATTAATATAATAAATATTAAAAATTTATATGGTTGTTAATTTTAGAATTACGCTGTTATTTTTACCCTTTTTGGTCTAATAAAAATGGTGCACAAACCAGGGCAAGTAATCAAAATTGCTTTGACGGATCTATAACTAAAATCTCACATGCATGAACATCCTATCACCGAATTAAATCACAACTTCAACAACTGCATGATGTTGACACGTAGACAACTTGCCCTGATGGGGTCTATCAGGATCATTAAATAGAAACCCTGGCCAGTGTGTCAGGAGGTTAAAATAGTTAATTTCTCATCTCAATCTGTAATTTACATTTAATTTTTTAATATATATATATAAGTTTATTAATTTTTAATTGTGTCGTTAAAATTAATGTTGTATCCTATTCTCATTTCTAGCATTATTTTATTTTCTAAATTAATGCATCGGTTGTCTTAATTTGCAGATAACTTTTCACTCGTGTATTTTTTATTTTATTTTCTTTAATGGCTTCACAATAGCGTTAGATTTATTTTAGAAAATGCTACTATCACTTTTTTTAAGTACACATGTGTGTGTAAATACTTATTTTCAAAAATCAACAACTTTTTATTCAAACATATTATTTTATTTTATTTTTAAGGCTTAAAAGTAGCATTATATTCATTTTATAAAATAGTGTTGTCACCTTTTTAAGTATGCATGTGTGTGTAAAAATTATTTTTAAAAATCATATAGTTTTCACTCATGCAGTTTTTATATTATTTTTTATTTTTATTGGCTTCACAATAGTGTTACTTTCATTTTGTAAAGTTTCATTGATTCCTTTTTATGTATTCATGTGAGTGTAAATATTTATTTTTCAAACTAAGAATAAAAATGTTTCACCGAGTTTTCATCAAGTTTAACATTATGTTTTGATCAAAGTTTGAGTTTTAGCATCTAGATAGGCGTATCTCCTAGTCTTAAGGACCGACTTAGGCCTAGCACAATATTTTTAACTTCAAAACGAGTCGAAGAGTTTTCATCAAGTTAACATCATGTGTTTAATTAAACTTTATTTTTAATAGTTAGGTCAACAAGTCTTCTAATTTTAAAAATTGATTTAGGCCTAGCGTAGTGCTTTTAATTAATAATAAAAAAAAAGATAAAAAATAAATTATTGATTAGCGAGAGTTTTGATTAAGGGCTTGATGCAGACTTAGCGAACATCAATCAATAATAAGTCAGTTACGAATAATCTTAGAAAATAATTTGGACAATAATTGCTTGTGTAAAAATAAATTTAAAACAAAACACATAATTAAGATAATCTTTCATTTGAAAAGATACGATAAAGATGATTTCTATCTTCTTCAAAGCATAATCAACCCCTTACTCGATGTGTAGTATCAATGTATGCCAATGTTTGTTTATAATTTTGGATGTGTTAGGATATTACCCCATCATTGCAAGTAAACCTAAGTTGGGTGAATATAACCCTACCAAGACCTATTGAGTGTGAATGAAGGCTTTAAGTTCATTTGGACATAATCAACTTAAAGTTCAATATGTATTCTAAAAATGAGGACTAAGTCTTATTGTCAGGCTTATGTTCCAAATCATTATTAAAGTTTTAGTAATTTTTTTTTTAATAACAACACATATACTAGTTTAGAAAAACTTTAGCTAGAGCATAACATGTACTTTATCTTATGTAATTAAGATGTACATGATGATTATTATCTTTCTTGTTAAATAATCAGTCTCTTACCTAGAACTCTAAATGCCAATTAAAGTCACTAGTTATTATAAAACTAGATAGTAACTTTTATTTTCAATTTTACCTAATGCAAACCCTAATTATATATCTTCTAGATATCTATTTGGAAGAAAATATATATGTACAAGGGTTTATGAGATTTTTTTTAAAAAAATGTATATGGAAGAGCGCAGCCATTTTATAATAACTTACGTGTACAGTATCCCAAAGAAATTTAATCTTTTGGTCGGATCTTAGTCATAAGGGTAAGGAACTTCGAAAGACAGTCAAGAAATGTTTGGAAAGACTGTTGATAATACAAGTTCAAAATGGTTGTGGTTTATTATGCGACAGAAATGTGTGCTTGTGGAAAGAGAGAAAATAATGTAGAATGTTAATAAACATTGAAGATAGGTAAATGTGTATCTTAATATATTTAAAAAAAAAAAGTACGGGAAAGGAAAAGGAAAGAAGGAAATTAATTTCCCGTTTAAAATTATACTCCTTTTTTTCTTTTTCTTTTTTTTTAAAAAGGAAAAAACAATTTCCAACCCGGTATAACATGGTTGTGAAATATGAAAGTAAGCCTATACGTTGTCGTCGTCTTCCGAATCCAGTTGAGTTTCCTTCATTTTTTTTTTGGAATTGAATGGAGTGTGTTCGCTATACCTTATGCTGGCTTTTGTTTATTTATTTTTATAATCCTTACTGGGAACTTTCAAGATTAATTAATTAGCTAGATTGATTAAATTAATTGC
>Ga0307515_10021140_pt1 | contig 11555 bp, 12 predicted proteins | sample 17_EM_MG_FD_194513 | JGI IMG/M metagenome (GOLD analysis project Ga0307515, IMG submission 194513) | Populus trichocarpa ectomycorrhiza microbial communities from riparian zone in the Pacific Northwest, United States - 17_EM | ecosystem: Host-associated > Plants > Roots > Unclassified | place... | reverse complement strand
TCCGATACAGTTTTCTCACGAAATTCAAAAATTAGATTTTGACCAATTCCAAGAGTTGTGATAGTAAATGTTTTCACTGGTTAGTACTTAGTACTAGCAGGGTTAGCATCCACTAATCCAAAATGCAGGGAATCAACTACACGAAAGAGAACTCAACTGGTCAGTTTTTGAATTTGCTCTTAGATAGTCACGAGTTTGAATTCTCTCAGAGTCAAAAGAGTTACATGGTCATTAATTTCAGAATCCATGAGATTAGTCGAGGTACATACAAACTAACTCAAACACTTATGTTAATAAAAAAAAAAACATGCAAGGGTATCTATGACTTCGGCCTTGTGGAACCAGCTTAGGACTATCGATACCCAAGTAGTGGAAAGTAGTTTTCTATGATACGAATCTTCTATCCACAGACTTCAGACATGTAGGCACCATATAGCATAGTTGTCACTGAACTTTTTTTATTTTACTGAACTGGAATTACATTCATTAACTTTAATACACCAGCATAAATCATCAGAAACCTGAAGTTGAAAATACAATCTTATTAGGAAATATACGGTTTTGGTTACAGAATAAAACATCTGGTTTTAAGATTCTCTTCTACGCCAATAGAGTTTATTTAACGATCCAGTTTAGTAATATTCACGAAGGTTGAATTTACAATGAATTTTGATTCTGTTATTTGTATCATTATAGTTCCAATTTGTTGGATCATACATATATTAGCAGTCCCTTGAAGAAAAACCAGAACTTAGTCTGAGTTAGCCAACGTTGTTTTCAATCTTAGAGGCAAGTTTAGCATTGTACTCTGCGATCCAAGAGGCAATGTGATGTCATCCTAGCTTCAACATCAAGAAATCCATTAGAAGTTTTATTGTTGCAGTTATAAGACTGAGAGCAAAGAGATTCAAGGAGATAATTAATGAACTTCTTCGAGATATATAAATTAAGGTGGACTTCAAAAGAATAGTAAAGAATAAAGAACAAGTCTTGATTAATTTCATTCATATTCAAGAAAGGCTTGTTGGGGAGTATCCAAACATTACAAAAAGATTAGAATAAAAAAATTCAAACCTGTTATTTTTACTTTTAGCTACTGTTTTGACCATAATTGGATCTATATAATGAATTTTGATATGAAAGGGAAAGATCCGTGTCTTTCCATTAATATATGGTATCAGGTTTACTTGGTTGGGAGCATCACCTACAAAATTGTTCTATTCAGATGAAAAGGAAGGTACATGAAGCATGATATCTTGAGAATATCATTGCACCCATGTTTTAGAGACGTTTCAGTTCTGTAATCAGTGATAATTTTGACAAGACAATCCCTAAGCCTGAAAGCAATGATATTGTATATAGTTAAGAATTAACGTCATGATGAACAGCAGTACTAAGAAGAATTAACACAAACAACAGAAGAAATGACAACGATTTTGCCATTTTCACCAGTTGAAATCGTTAGGTATCAGGTTTACTTGGTGGTGATATTCTGTAGTTTCTTGTCTTCAGATTTTGTGATTTTGTTTACTTCATTATTACAACATTATTGAGCAGCTTATTCCCAGACCTTTCCAATCAAGAATTCGCAATCTTATTATTACAACATTACCGAGCAGCTTATTCCCAGACCTTTCCAATCAAGAATTCGCAATCTTGTTGTGACACTGGTGTTTTAATGATCTTTCAAAAGCAGGCGAGGTTTATGTGCCCTAATTACCTGTTAAATGAGATTTTTACACACCAAGATGAACAAAGAACCACTCAAGATTGGGTTCCTCTCTTTTTAAATCTCAAGTGTGAAAGATCATCCAATTTCAATCTTTTATACAAATTTAATAATACAATTGAAAAACAAAAGCAGCAAATGTGCATACATTGAAATCTCCACAAAACAGCCAAAAAAATAATAATTTAACCTTTTCCCGAAAATAACTACAATCCATATGATAAATCAATTGACAAAAACCTAGCTCAGCCAAAATTGAACAATTGATGAATAGCACAACATATGATATATATGAACAGGAAAAAAATAAAATAAGAAATGACCGCCACGAAAAATAAAGCTAAGACTCACAACACCACCTCACCCCCACCACCCACCCGGAGCAAAAAAGGAAAGAGAAAAGGAACAGAAAAAAACTATAGGTGACCCATTACTATCTCAACCTGCAGCAGTAGTACATAAGATGCATCTCAACCGAATCACACCAGAATCGTTGTTTTCCTCATCGTAGTCATCCTCATCATTGCTATCATAGTCATATTCTGACATCCTGGAAGTGGCTCCACTCCCTTTTTTTCCACTTACAGTATGCATGGAATCCATAAGACAAGACATGTGATAAGCATGACAGCAAAAGAATACGACAACCGATACATCTAGTATAGAGAAGGGATCAAAGCACATGCAACATCTTGTGTCTCCCCTAGTTTTTGACTTAACCTCCATGGCTCTTGCACCTACTGTTCTCCAAATTGCTTGAGAATCCCCTCTGCCATCCCTTTTCACTCGAGCTTCTTCTTCATTGCTTAAGCAAAGAGCCCGTCTTGCTTCTTTGTAATATTTGATCAAGAGATTTACACAATCAGTCTGTATGTCTCAAAACAGAATCAGAATGTTAGCAAGTAGAAAAAATTGTTCTATTCAGATGAAAAGGAAAGGTACATGAAGCATGATACCTTGAGAATATCATTGCACCCATGTCTCAGAGACGTTTCAGTTCTGTAATCAGTGATAATTTTGACAAGACGATCCCTAAGCCTGAAAGCAACATTGTATATAGTTAAGAATTACACATGATGAACAGTGTCATCTTGAAGCATAATCTAATTAGCATTTCCATACCAAAACAGACTACAAGGAAGCTAATAGGAAATCAGTCTATCATCAAACATGAGCAAATATACAGCTTCCTTTGTGTAGTTGGCTCAGAACTCGGTTCTTAATGCTAAATAAAAACTATTGCAGCTTTAAAAAGTATCTAGGCTATTTTATATGTAACACTGATCAATCATAATGAATTTTGCATCCAAAAGGGAGAATAGAAAGTATTCTCATTTAATTAGGACTATGGTTCCTTAAATCCTACTTAGAAGACTCGCTAACTTGGGGCAGGCTATTTCATATTGGATTTTATTAGGCGGGGTCATCAGGAATCAGTGTTCCGTAGGAGACATGGAGATCATGTGTTTGCAGGTTTAGTCATGTATAATGCCTTCTGTCAATCTGTTTTTGGTGACCGACTTCAGACAACAATTTAGACTTCAATTATGGCCCTTCTTGTATCTTCTCAATAAGGTTATTTGCAAGCTAGCCTCATTGATTCTAAGCCATGGGTAATTTACTTTAAAATACCTTGGATTACAATGCAAGTTAGATGTTGTCCTTGTTTTTCAAAACAGCTAGATTGCAAAACTTTCATTTAAGAGAAGGGGAGGATTGAATGAGAAATTGAACAAAACAAGTTATCAGGTGCACTAACTGAGGTATTTCCAAGCCATTGGGGACCATATTTACAATGTATAGAGGATCAAGATTGCCAACGGTGTGCTCCAACAATACCCCTACCTGCCAAGTTGCAGAAAAGAGAAGGAAACTCAACAAACATATAGATATTTTGCATGACAGAATGTGTGAAGAACAACAGCAATCAGTAGAACAAGTCCTAAACGTACCATTTCAGGTTTGTGAAGACATTGCCTAATTAATTCTTCCCAAAGATCATCATCATGCTGCATAGTTACAAATTCTACAGCCTGCAGCCACAATAATGTTTTTTCTTATTGCTGCCAATACTCGCAACAAAAAACAAAAAAGAAATAGAACATCTGATGGTTTCAAGCCAAATACAATAAATACCTCTTCAATGTCCCCTAATTTGTTTATGATGACAGTTAGGGCCTTTTTTGAGTTTCCCATTCTTCCAAGTATGAAGACTTGCTCTCTTAACAGATCTCTTTTGACACAAATGTCATATGCCTGAGATGTGAAGAGTTCAACTGATCAATTCATTAGTAAATAACTACAGGAAGAATTGACATCCATTGACATAAAACATCATAATTGACAGTTTATTGTCTATTCAAACCTTCTCGAGGGTGTAATGTTGGCTGCTCCGGAGAAAAGGAAGTAGCATTTTCAGATCATAATCTGCATAAAGTTCTACCTGTCTCGATAAAAATAAAAAGGTCACATCAATCATTACATATTGCAGACTGCACAGACATGTCAATCATTACATATCGAGCAGCTAAAAATAAGACCAAATGCTGAGACATTAACATTTTTGTCAGCAATTGGAATGGGATGAATCGTTTGGGAGAAACCCCTGTCATGGCTCCTCTCAGCAATTAAAAATGGATCTTGTAGCTTAAGAAAGAATAAAAACATGACCTTTACTAAACTGAAGCTTGACAACAAGATGCAGAGTTGCGGAAAATGTAGCTCATTTTTGACAAGAGTGACTTGATCATGATGGCACTTAAATTCAAATTGGCAGATAGAACAGCTAAGACAAAAATGATATTGTGACAAGGTGCCATGTACAGCTTACTTGCATCAATGACATCCACAACACATTTTCATGGCATGTCACAATGTATAAATCACTGTAATAAGAATGAGTGAATGTCTTTGTTCATGTCACTTCAATTTTGACACTAAGGTCACAGCATTCAAGATTATCATGTCCTTTCCTACTACTACTAGTAAAACTGTAAAAGAAACCGAAACCTTCACAGAAGGAACTATTCATTGAGTTTAACACATTATAGATAGAAAAAGAAATAGTGTCAAAAATAAATAGCCAGCCTTCTCCATACCTGCATATCATGAAAATCCTTTCCAACATGTGGATTTGCTTCAAATAATGCATGAAGATATAAATGTAAGAAATATTTTGAATCACACTTATTGCTGGCATTCAACAGTTTGGAGACAACATCAGGAGGAGAAATTAAGTCCTTGTTCTGGATCAATAGAGGAACTGCACGCTTGCAATCAAGCATCATCAGTTGGACAACCTGTAATTGAACAAGCACAAGCAAAAGAATTAAGAGTGAGTCAATCACATGATGAAATAAGAACAGGTTGAATAATTAAAAAAGCTAGAAAGCAAAAAGAAAAACCATCAATTTTTGCAATAATATGCAGAAAGCATAAAAATTTCAGATTCAAAATATCAATAATAAGGCTCCTTTGAGGTCAATTAACTTGCAATACATATTCGTGACAGTCAAAATGTCAGCAGGACTACAGGCATATAGTAAATATCTAAAAGGTTGTTTTTGGAGACAAAAATTTAGGCTCAAACCCAACATTTCAAATGGAGATACAAATCTGATCTTACATAACAATGACAACAGAGTAGGAAAACCACAAAAACAAAACATACAATAGCTGCTTCACCTTATCATGCAGTCATACCTTTTCGCGGATGGCATCATTTAAGTCGTGTTTTTCAATGAAATCAAATATATCCGGCTTCATAAGCTGAAAGGTGAAAGCCAACAAAGAAAACAAATAAGAAAAATATGTCAAATAAAATTAATGCAACACCTTGTTTCCTGAATCATTTTAAGCAGACAAAACCACTGCTTTGTTTGTGTGCATATTCACAGGAACATACTTACATCAGCATAAAGTGAAAAGGCTTTCTCATATTGCCCATCGATTACATATAACTCTGCTAGTGCCTGATATCAAAAGGAGTTGTGATTAGTGACATGCAACATCAAATTTCAGAAATCAACAGCACACACCAGTTCTCTGACCAACCTCCTTGAGTGCATCAGTCATTGAAGAAGTATTTAGCTGAGAATCTATGGCAGATATAACAGGCAATGCAGAATAAATCACAGGTGGCCAAGATTTGACAGTTGCCAGGAGATCTTTATGAAAAGACGGATTTGTTGCCAGAGCTACAAGAGCAACCTGTGCATCAAAAATACCTAGATCATGAGCCAATGCAATAGAGAAGTTATGAAAGGAACTGCATGAAGTTATTTTCATTCCGCTAACCTCATAGGCAGTATCACGAAGTCTTGGGTTTTCTGTTGGCATGTATGGGACCAACACAGGAAGCTGACGCAAATGAGCAAAATGGAAAACCCATCTGCAAAAGGAAGCCTCTAGTCAGTTATTAACAAGGAATGCAGAGAAGATATCAAATTAGTTGCTTTTCTTAAATCTTACCTCTCCCAAGCAGAAGCAGACCCTCGCAACAATTTGGGACACAAAGATGCAGCTTCACCATATTTCCTTTCCACAATCAAATGATCAAGATAATTGGATCCCACCTGTGCTTATAGCATAAAAATTTAAGCCATTACTCACTTCAAAATAACATGGATCTCAGAGAAGGACCACATAAGACAAAAAACAAATTAACAAGAAGATATCTACCCCGCATGCTTCTTTTTCTAAAATGAAAGATAATCATTACATGCAACTGCAGCATGAAAGCTTTATAACCTAAAACTGAAAGAACATATTGACGAAAAGAAATGAGTGGGTAAGACAGGGCATCACAATGCTTAAGAGTTCAAATACCACACAAATTGAAGAAACCATTATCCAGAAGAACTGTTTACTATGCATGCATCAATCAATATTGTGCTTCCAATCTTTAAATTCCTGGAAACCAAGCACAAATAAACTGAATGCTTAGCATTATCACGCAACGTGTGACTATTGAAACTTACGAGCACATGCAGAGGAAAATTAAAAAACTAGATTTATAACCATAAAGAAAAATGAAACAAAACTCATTTGATCATTTGTGCGCTGATAAGGAAGAGGAGAGGGGAGACAGATCTGTATTTTTAAAAAGCAACACCAAATTTTATGCAGAAATTGCTAATTCATAAAGGTGTACTTAAAGAGAGACAACAATGAAAAAATTTAGTTTCTGTACTGTAGCAAAAAGGTCTTCCTCTACAATCAAGATCAACAAAATGTTGTCATTTATTTAATTATAAAAGAAGTTATGCGTTGTATTTGTTGTACGAGACATGGCAAACCTCTAAATCTTTTAACGTTGTCTAACAGATAAATAAACCAAAATACCTCATCAATGAGTTGACTCCTGCCCTGACCTGCTTCAACTGCTTCTAATGCTTTTTCATGCCAACCATGTTCTAGAAGCCATGCAATATGATCTTCAGTATCCCTAACATAGAAAAATAAATTAAGTTCTCTTGAAAACCAAAAGAGAAAACAAAAACAAACACATGCCCAGGCTGGTGGATTGGGGAAGTTGTGGAACTTCAGATTGTTTTGATAAATCCAAGCTTAGATGCTTAACACATAATGCTCATGATAAGCTCATGCTTTGAATCATAAGGTGTCAATTTGGAAGGGTGAATGGGTGAGTTAAATGAGTTAAAAGAACGAACTAGGCACTCACAACACTGTTGATACATTACAGAAGAGAATAATTCAGGATAAAATCCAAACTGCCTATTCTTGAAAAGACAGCAAGAATCATTTAGAACTGAAAGGTGTTCTAAAATTAATTTAGAACACCATCGGAACCATCAATACCTACAAGCTCATAGCACAAGCAAGGAAATAAAATGACTCTCTTCAAAAGCTAAAATATGAGAAAGAATCAATGATAACCTAGGCTTTGCAATCACCACATCCTTTGGGGATACGATATAGTATAATGGTTCATCGCCAGCAGCCCATTGACCACCAGCATAGCTGCTACCTGCTTTCACATGAAAAAGTATTGAAGCTATTCAAATGTAGTCCTCTGGTATAAAAGACCATGAATTTCAAATAATCCAATATGTTAACCTGAGAAAGGAGCATGAGCAAGGGAATAGTCCTTCGCCTTGTAATGCTCAAAACGATGTACAGGTAGGGCATCTGTTGCAAGTTCATCATTATTCCATGTAACTACACGTACTTCTGGTCTCTGTGCATTGCCCTGATTAAAATAGATAATTGAGCAAATACAGTTTCTACCTATTTCCACAAAAGTGACTTGCAAACAGGTTTTCATCTTTTAAAACTAAAATATTTGCAGAAAGGAGCTAAATCACACTGGGAAGAAACATGTCATTATCAACAATCCATTCATAAGCATGCTAACAACATAAATGAAATACAGCAAACATAGAAGCAAGCACCGAAAACCAAAGATTAGGTTCTGAAGAGAACAAGATCAATTAATAAAAACTGCTAAACAGATATAATATCTACAAGAAACATAAAACCCATGCCTTGTCCTGAAACAAGTAATTGTAAAAAAGAAAAGGAAGAAGACAAAAAAAAGCAGAACCCTCAAGCCCATGGAAGTGCACAACTCCATGACATAAAAAATGGTTCAGATTGCTAGCATTTTCAAGATGTAAAATACTAAAATTTGAATTTATGATGTTTAAAAAGATGTAGCAAAATCATGAACCTTAAAAAAACTGTAAAAGCTTGAAGATAAAATGACCCCAGACTAGAATAAAGACCTCAGGAATACACGTACACATAAGCAGTGTGTATTTCTCCATAAATGTTTTTTTACTGTTGTCATGGATCTAAACAGGTGAAGACCTAATTTCATAATAAATTGCTATCAAGATTCATTTTTTATATGCAAGAGATGAACTAAGATATGGATCAGAGTTCATAATTCAATAAAGTCCACATAGAATTAAAGAGAAGATACCTGTCTTGATGAAATGGTGCTACTACATTCCTTCTCTCCATCTTCTTCAACAGGAATGTAAGCTAGAACAACCAAAGAATCACCAAACGGAGCAATTCCTGAAATATAATAGGTGGTTTGAAAAGAAGCCACAATATCCACCTGGTTCATACTAGACATTGGAACATGCCTATATGTCCCATTGGCACCCTTTTGCTCATTAGCTCTTATCGATGCTATTTTCACAAACGTCCCCCACCCAATAACCAAGAGAGTATCATCCTGGATGTGATGGGATGCCACAAAGCCAGAGAGCAAAAACATTGTTGTTAATTTTGAAACCACTAGATTCAAAAATATAATAAACACAATGAAAAGAACAGTTGAAAGTATTCAATCAACTTACAGGGTCAACATTTTAACTAACCTGCCAAACCAAATGAGGGAGCAAAAGCTCAGGACGCGGACTCCCCCGCGGTCTTTCAATAAAAGTTATTCTTTGATCATTAGCGGCATCATAAACTTTCACACCCGCATCGTTAGCCCACGCAATGAGACTCGTTCTCCACTTCACAGCATGTATTGGACCTTCACCAGAGTGCAAAACCTAATTGCAACAAATAAATTCACAGCAGCATTCAATAACAAAAACCAGACTCTCAACCAGGTACACGATACTCATACTAGTCCATACCTGGTCGCGGTAGCCTAGCCATTTTTTGGAATTAAAACACAATTGACCAGCTAACCCACCAGCAACAAATCTTTTAGATGTTTTTCTAGAATATCCAGGGTCTAAAGCGATTGCCCTCATCGGCCGATGATATTCAAACTTCAAAACCTTCTCGTCGGTGAAAAGACTATTAATTACAACAGTGCCATCATCTGAACAACTTCCTATATATTCTCCTTCCACATCAAAGCTAAGATCATTAACCACCGCCGTATGTGCCGCAAATTCCTTAACCTAAATGCAGAAATTTGACAAATTAATAAGCAATTGTCTCGAAAGATACAGAGAGAAAGCGATAGAGTGAGGTGTCACCTGGTTGCCGAGGAAATCGAGGATGTGAACGGTGCCGTCGAGAGTTCCAAGAGCGATCATACGTTCGGCAACAGCTATACACGACGCCGCATCACTGGATAAAAGGGTAGGTATGCTACCTCCCATTCTTTGGTACTTGAGTCTCGGTTCCTCTTCTTGTTCTTCTTCTTCTTCTTCTTCTTCTTGTTCTTCGTCTTCCTCATCGTCTTCTTCTCGCTCGTCATCGCCGTCAACGCCATTCTCCGACGTAATTGGAGTCATTTGGAGGATTGTAGGGTGTGTTTGGTAGATAAAAGAAAGGAAGGAAGGAATGATGGAGACACAGAGATCTGTGTGTTTGGGTTGGGTTGGGTTGATGGTGGTAGTGGTAGTTAAAGAGTAAATTATACCTTGGCCCTATAATTTACAAGACGTAATTTAACTAGTCCCTTTATTTTAACAAATGATTATTAAACCTCTATTGTTTGGGATTTGGATCCTCTCTCATGTTTCTAAGAGAACATAACAGTTCATGTTAGTTTTGAAATCGATGGTCTGTTTTTTATAAGATGAATAAAAACATGATAAATTAAATTATTTTCATTTTAAACACGTATTAAATCATTTTCATTTAATTTGGGTTTATTAATTTATATTGAATTAAAATGAGAAAACATAACACAATGGAAAATGAGAGAGGATCTTAATTTAATGGAAAAGTTAGACTCTTTGCTTATTTCTCATGCTAAAAACGTTGAATTTATACCAATTTGTTCATTGATTTCTGTTGTTGAATTTAGTCTAATGATCAATTGATTACTTTTAAGACTACAAGGATCAAATTGTTTGTTAAATAAGACTACAAAGACTAGCTGATAATTAACTCTAGTTTGATTATTAATTGACAAATCGACAAAGAAGTGGTGACGAATTATGGACGCCACCTGTCTACTGTTTCCTATTTTTATTTTATTTTTTCAACTCGGCACGGACTGCAGTCGTTTCCGTCTGGAGTAAAAAATGCCCCTTCTATTTGGGGTTTTCCTTTAATTTTATGTGTAAGTTAGCACATTCAAAAAAATTAATTAATAAAATAATACAGGAATAAAAATAATTATAATTTTAGTATAGTTGAAAGTTTCATAGATTCTATCTATAATGTTTTTAAGCAGAGAGTCGGGGGACAGTCTATTTTGTTATCATCTCCCTGCTAAAAAAAATAGAAATTCATTTCACACCATCACAAATAATCAGTTATACACTATTAAAACATAATTCACATAAGTAGTATATAATATATTAAATTACAAATAACAAATATACACTGATATTTAAAACAACATGACATTTTATTAAAATTAAATTAACTATACATTTATCCATAACTATCATAACATATAATAATACGGAATTATATATAATAATCTTCTCATCTCATCCAACTCGAGGTTGGGTCTGTAATATCCATGTAGATTTGAGAATAACTAATATCATCTCAGCTCATGAATGGACCTATGACGCTACTGGACGGGCCAGGGACGATCGTGGACGGACCAACATCCTCAACACTTCCACAATAAGTAATCTCATATTCCGCTAATGGGAAAATAAAATTATAAATATATATTTTTTGAAATTTGAATTTGATTAAAAATTAAATTAAAAAAAAAAAGATAATTATCATTATCTTGATGATAAGGAGATAATGACAAAACACGTTATAGTCCCTAATTTTTCCACAAGTTGACAAATCATACTTTTCATCAAAATAAATCCCTGGTCTTTAATTTTAAAATTTAATCCATGCAAAATTAAATTAAAAGTCAATGGGTCAAAATTGGTTTATAACAAGAACCAGTGGATCTTCCTCCCAAAAG
>Ga0307515_10021139_pt1 | contig 11555 bp, 8 predicted proteins | sample 17_EM_MG_FD_194513 | JGI IMG/M metagenome (GOLD analysis project Ga0307515, IMG submission 194513) | Populus trichocarpa ectomycorrhiza microbial communities from riparian zone in the Pacific Northwest, United States - 17_EM | ecosystem: Host-associated > Plants > Roots > Unclassified | place... | reverse complement strand
AAAGGTTCCTCATTGAAAGCGGGTTAAAGGCTAACAACACTGCTCCAACCACGGATCTGAAACGTTGATATAATTCCCGGTTGTCTGGTTTCTGGTTGTCCGGACCCATACCACGATATGCATGTGTCAAGACCCCAGTGTAGAGAGTGTCGATGCCGGACTCCCCTTCGCGAGCGGTATTTTGTGGAAGGGAGATGAGGAGGGCGAGCCTCTTCGGGGGCTGGTGATACGGAGATGCTACGAATTTGATGATTGTTGACGCGTAGGTGAACAAACCGGCTGCCTTCTCGCAAAGGATATCGATATCGGATGAGCGTGGCCAATCTTCAATGAAATCAAAATCGCTCCTATCTTTGGCTATGTCGGCCAAACGGGCTCTAAGGAACAGTCTGATGTCGGCGTCGACCAAGGGGCGTGCAACGTCGTGGAGTCTGAGTACTTCCGTGATGGGTCGCAGGGCCATCGAACGAAACCCGGAGCGGATTTGTTGTTCGGGTCGTCCGGTGATAAAAAACTTGACATGGGGTATCTGGTCCACATAGCGGGAGAGTACCGATAGAATGGCAGATGCAGGTTCCTCATCCTTGCACTCGTCGAGGGCATCGATGATGATGAGAGTTTGAGTGTGGGTGGTTTTGAGCGGGCCAACGATGAGCTCCTCCATCTGCAAAGAGAGGGACCCCTGTCCGGGGTCACAGCGTGCTCTCAAGACCGGGAGTAACTCCTGTCGGAAATGCGGATAATGATGGGCAAGCTGGAAGGCGAGTGTTGGGAAGATCATCTGTGGGTTGCTGCGGTCCTCAAAGTCTCGTGAACAGAAGAAACTGGCCCCGAGCCTCCCGTCCGCGAAGCTTATCTCGGCGAATGTCTGGGCGATGGTTGATTTTCCGGTCCCGGCGAGGCCGTTGAGCCAGAAAATAGGCTGGTCCGATTCCCCTATTAACCAATTTTCAATCTCCGAGAGGACCCCCCTCCTCGTTCCCTTCAGACACCCCTGCCTGTTCCCACAGCGGAAACTGGCGCTGGCAGTGTGACTTATCCTATAGAGAAGGTCAAGGTCCGCCGATTCCTAGTTATCGGTTAGCCCGCGAAGACAAAAGGTAGGACGGTAGGACCCACGACGAGCCGAAAACACTTGTCATTGATATCTTGTTGCAACGGGGTCTAGCACGTTCGTTAGGCATAGTACAAATCAATCTTTTGGTGCACAAACCTGGTAGTCCACCACGATTTGACGAATATCCTCTACCAGACTGTTAATCTTCCGCGCGTTCTCGGCTTTGGTCAGAAACCTCGCGACCTTCCCCTGTTCTGCAAGTCGGACTATCTCTTGATGAACATCTCTTAATTGCCTAGCAATCCCCATACGTCAACCTCGGATCTCGACATTGGATAGGATGAGCTTACCGACTCAGTCTTGCTCTACGTTGCTCTTCGTTTACATCACCCTCAGCAACGGGCCCGCAGAGCAAGTCTGAAAGTGCCTCGATCCGGTATGCTAATGATTCTATCGTCTGTAGATCGTCCATATTGGTGTCGAGCAAGCGTAGATGGTGGTTTCGATAACAGATGACTGATCTCGTGACTTTGATTCATTCCCATGCCATTGCTAGTAGTAGCGCTCTGAGTCTGACGGGACCACTCTGCTCAGGTTGATGCCAATGTCAGCAGTGACTCCGTACGCTGCGTGTGTCCCCTTCCTGCGACCGTTCAACCTGTCAGAGCCACCTCAATTGCCATTACCGAAGGAGATGTCACTGTAGGCCTTCGTCAATTTTTTTCCTCACCAATCGTGGCGAAACGTTGCCTTTAGCCATCTCTGTTTTCTGTTCGAGACACGAAAGCAGTTGGCCGAGTGGGTGCCCTTCACAATGTCCATGCCACATGTAAGGGAGACCTTGCGTTCTTTTGGGACCGACGATTCTAAACGTCCCCATTTTGCAAATCTACGGGAATTATAACCTCGAGCAGGAATCATCGGAACCGGACCCCCACATCGTCGATCTGAACAGCGAGCTGACCAAGTGCGAGGGGTACTTATCAACAGCTCTAGGAGAGAGGGAATATGCGTGAGTGTTCTCTGCCGCCGCCCTATCACGTCTCCGACCTCACATTCTGGTTCCCAAAGGTTTGCTTTCGAAGGAATCGGTCAACTACTTGAACATCTCATTTCGGAAGCCAAACGCATCTGTCTGGCGAACGCGAAGGCATCAGGATAAGATTCGGAACATCTTGGCGCTCCAACAGAGTATCAAAACCCTTACGAACGATACCAGGGAGCAGACTTCGATCGTGCGAAGAAATATTATACTCTGTTCTTCAGGACTCCGGCGGTATGTGTTTTTGTGGAGGATACGTTTTGACCTGTGTCCTAATCTGACGCATACTAGGAATCGATCGATAGCATAAAAGTCAAGCAAGAGTTCGCGTTCGAGGAGTATAATGTCATGCTCAAGCTTATGCGCGGAGTGTACCAGAAGATCCCCAACACAGGCCCTGTTCAATCTGCCGGCAGGCCGTATGGAATGCATTTCATTGAGTTGCGGCAGTTGGAGATGGAATCGGTGAACGAAGACTATCAGTAACCACTGTTCTCGATCTTTCCGTCAGGTCGAAAGCGAAATGCGTGGAAGCTGGACGATTGTATTAGGATTGCATTTATTAACTTGCATAACATTATAGTCCGTTTTGCGTTTCGGAATCCTAGAAAGTATAACATGTATAAAAACCCTACCCCGTGTGAATGCATGGGGAGTGGAATTTCGAGAGTATCACAAATGTGGTTGAGATTTTTCAGGCCGTTTCATCTTGGTAGGACTTCCCTTGAACAGTCGGATTCCCTTCGGCGGAGGTGAACCAGGGCGAGACTTCCCCCGCTTCAGTCTTCGCCAGTCGTGTCGTCAAAGCGCCTGGGTCTCTCCAAGTCCTATGTTAGAAGATGACTGGGTTGGGTAGGTAGTTCGCTTTCCGACACTACCCAGTTTGATATCGTGGGCCACAGATGGATCTTGTGCCCCGGTTTCAAAAAAAACCTGAGAATTATGATCTGCACCTGACTTCACGTTCACCCTCGGTCGCCCCTCGCGGTTCGACTCGTGTTTGGGTTTCCTATCGACTCGAGGGTTTTTGTCCGACTTCGGCTTCTCCTTCGTTACCGACTCCATCTTCACTTCGGGCTCCATCCCATTGCTACCATTGGTTCTCGCGGGGGCGGCAGTAACCTCAACCAAGAAAAACCAGCCTCATTGGCCATCGAGACAGCCTAGGTTAACCTAGCCAAACAGCCCGAGTACGCCAAAGTTGACAGGGAGACCTGATACTCCCCGGTCGGCCTATTGGGATGCTTGAAGTGCGTTAGAATGGGGATCTTCCCGAGGAGTTTTCTGTGTTGCGGCGAATGAAACGGTTGGCGGTGAAAGTGGATGGGGTACTGTTTGTCGCGCTCTGGAGAGGAGGGTCGCTAGCACGTTTGGGAGGTTCGGGTTCGGAGAGGCGAAGGCTTCTAAGTCGCGGAGGACGGAGGTTCTGTGAAAACCACGGATGGTGGTATGAGTTGTTCCGCATCCATAATGTCTGCCCCTTCGATTCTGCTGGTCTCTGCAGGCTTGTCGTGTGACGCAGATGCTTGGACAACATGCACTCGAGAGACCTCAATCGGTGGCTATACCTTCGCTGTTTCCTGTTCGAAAAACCGCTATCCCAGGTCGACCTCTCGCCTCTTGCTCAAAGGTCCAAGGATCTTCGCGTCGGACGACTCGGGATCAGCCCGTTGTGGCAGAGTAGGCGGGTGTTGCAACTGCTTTGGTGCACGCGACGCGCCGGAACGAAATAACTTTGATGGCAGCAGTACGGTAAATTCGGGGGAGTATACCGAGGGGAGGGATGAGAGGTGGGGGAAGCGGGGCGGATGGATCACTAAGGAGGAGCTGGAGAAGGTTAGACTCGTGGGCAGGTCATAGATGAGACACGGAGTCGTACTCACTTCCATTACTTAACTCTCGCCGTTACTTGCCTTTCCCACCACAGGCAAGGGATAGGACACGTTCGTACGCTGCACTGTTTCCATTATTCGCCGCTTCGAGCTTCCTAAATACCTACGGGTTTTTTCCAGCTATTGCAACACAAGCAATCCACATCGGCACACACGCTCGGGACGCGCCTGTACATTGGTTTGAAGCCGGGAGACTCGGGTTAGGTAGGGCCTTGATGTCGTCCTTGACCTTGATTTTAAAGAATTCCCTGCAGGCGTAGTGGGATAAGACCAGGATTCACGGAAATCGTCAATTCCGACTTACCGTAGGTATATCGTAGGGAGGTTTTCAATCTCCCTCGCAAACGTACGAGACAACAGTACGACAGCGTTGGCGGATGATCCGTTGGGAGCGGGAGGTAACGTACTACCGATCGTCGTATTACGCCTCGGGCCAGACCGATGACACGCAGCGGGCAGTGCTCGGCCCGGACTGGAAAGAAGCGGATACAGCCGTTGGGAAACGTTTTGTCCAACAGCCATGACCCCGAATATTTAACCAATTTTCGTACAGGAGGTCGCCGCCCCCCAACTTATCGACCCCAGGAAGCATCCATGATGGGAACCGTGTATCGGTATCTGCGTTGCGGGAATGCGGTGACTTTTAGCGGCCTGGACACACTTTCCCCACTGCTCCCGCCCGTCGCGTCTCGAGGACGTGAGTTGTGTACACTTGCTTTTCCCCAGGAAGTCACTCATCGTGAGTGTGATGGTTCGCGTCAGTTCAGACCAGCGCTGAGCTCGACACTGTGTTACCAGCGTACACCTCACGTTTTCGGCTCTTCCTTGCAGTAAACTTCCTTTCTCCCCGGAGATAGCGCCCTATCGTCTCCGAGTGACTCATGTCTACCGTCTCCCAAGGAGCTTCGGGCTCGACCGCACACACTGGATTCAGACCTGCTCTCGATCAACCGGCGGTGGACGGAAACCACCCGGCGCCGCAGCATATACCTCCAGAACAGTCGATATCCCATGAAATTAGGAGGCTGATGGTAAGACCGTGTTGATGTCTCAGACCTCAGCACTAACGAACTATCTGGCGATTCAAGCGTTCCGTTGAAACATTCAGGACACAGTACGACGTACGACCCTGTCCCTCCGATGAAGTACCCAGCTAACCTGTCAGAAGGAGTCGTCCATGAAAAAGGAAGGGTTTGGATAGGCTGGGCTTTGGGACGAATGGTGAAGGTGCGGCTCACAGACTGCAGCCAACGCGAAGTAGCGCCCTGCTAATGTCGGTCCTCCCGACCCCTCTCTGTTGAATTCCACACTGAATTCTCTCTAACGCTCGGGAACGATTCAAAGACAAGCTACAAGATGTATCCGATCGGATCGAGAACGCGGGTTACACGGGGAGCGACGAGGATGCCAAGGTCGTGTCTCAACTCATGGATGAATTCAAGCCGCTATCGTTGATTGCCAGGTGAGTGACAAGGCCTAAACTGGGTCAGGGATCTAAACTTTTGATGGACACAGTTTTCTGCACTTCCACCCAACCAAACCGGCGAATCTCCTCCCCCGGCGCTGAAAGTCTGTTTCGGACGTGAAGATTTGATCGAGGAAGTCGTTACTTTGGCGGAAAGTCTCACTTCATTCGCTCTCATCGGTGCTGGAGGGATCTGGAAGACACCAATCTCTCTGACTGTCCTCCGTCACGATTGCATCAAGCAGCGGTTAGGCGATGTGACCAATTCCCGGCGACCCCCGGCCATCTCCTCAACCGGCTCTCTGAGGTCACCGGGGCAGGCATCGGAAACTCCGAAGATCCAACTCCCCTGCTTCCACTCACATCTTCGAAGGAGATGATCATAGTCCTCGACAACGCCGAATCCGTTCTCAACCACTTGTATGTGGTTGATGACGTGTACCACCTAGGTCAGGCGATGTATTTGCAGGCTGTGGTTTGGGACCTGCAGCATAAGCTCCTTCTGCGCACACGGATTGTCTCTGATCAATTGCGTGAGTCCCTCCGGGTGATCCCACCTCCAGCATGTGTTAACTTTCCGTTCAATGCTCAATGAACTGAATGAAAGCGTTGACGACCACATAGAATTTTCGGAATGCAACCTCCTGGTGTCTCGCCTCCCCATACTGTCTGTCACACCGCCCTCCTATGCAGCTGTAGTACTATCTCCACCCCTACCTGTGTTAACCCCCTTCGCTCACACACCAATTCATTTGCGCCGTCCCACTGCTTGTCGTTGACGTTATATAATCGATGATCTGTTGTCGGTTTCCCCGTCTCCTTCGCCGTGTTTACTTCGTATCTACGTATTCCATAGCCCACGGCGTTCAATGGTTTTGTTCAGCAATACAACTATAAGTGATCGCACCCTGCCAGGTCCAGAAGTTGGTCGAAGTAGTGTGTCCCATGCAACTCTCCACGCTATTGACCAACAAAGACCGCCCGCCCGAGCTGTCTCCACCCGAAAACAATGGGTTCCAATGCAACACCAGGTTCTTTGAAGGTGCTGAACCGTCGAGTCCCGCTAACCAAGGCGGTTGGCCGGTATTGTCCAACGCCCCACAAAGAGCACACTTCTCAGTGCGGGTGAGTCCTCGGGTCGTACCTGTTCACAATCTATCCCTCAGGCTACGTCTGGTTGCAGCGTGGGCGTCCCGCATCATGGATCCGGATCGGGCCACACCACGATCTCTCGGATATGGTCGGGACCCGTCCGCTTGCGCGCTTCGCGCCGGCAATTGAATCGGAACCACGAGTCCAATCATTCGTTATCTCACCACCATCTACCATCTACGCTGGCCTTGCACCGACATGGATTCCCGAGACTCTTTCTCTAAACTGTTCAGAAAACTGGAGCACAAACCCGCAGACGGTAGCCGCAAGCGAGACGGAAGATCTGCGAGCAAAAATGACGAGGAGGGAAGAGAGGTTGGGATTGGAGGGAATAGCGATATTGGAAGGGGCTCACGCCTCCGTCCAGGGGCTGGAGATGCGGTGAAAAGTGAACCCGACCGACCCGACCGAGAGAGAAACGACGTTGACAGGGGGATGGTTGACCGGGTTGATCCAACCATATCCACGCCCTCCATCTCGCACAGTTACAAACCCGACAGTATGTGAACCAGGTTGTTTCGGTTGTTGCCTCTGATCATTTCCCCAGGCAGCATAGACGGCTCTGCTGTTCCTGGTCATGTCCAAGGAGTCCATCATCTCGCCAACATCGAGCCGAGTCCAGGAGAGAAGAACAGGTCGGACTGGGATTCTACCGCGTCTGCCACGGCCAAATTACTCTTCCGTGAGGTGAAAAACTCAGTAGATGCCTTTGGTTTCCTCAAATCCATCGCTGGAAGTCTCTGTGTTATCTTGGAAAATTGCAAGGTAAGGCCCTCGGCCTCCCGCACGTGTCATTCATGGTGCTTATAGGTGTTCCAGCAGACGAGGGTAGATGAACAAGCGGTAGCATCGTTGGCACTCCGGATCAAGGCACTCGCTGGATTGTTCTGCGGAGCTGTTTCCGGGAACGATCTCAGGGAGCGGGAAAGGAGAAAAAGATTGGAAGAGTAAGTCCACACTCTCCGAGGCCGAGGGCTGGGTTTAATAGACAGGAATCGTCAGAGAACTCGAAAAAATCCTCCGAGAACTCAAGCCATTGGCAGAGCTAGGGAAGGTTGAAGGTTTTTTCAACAACATCAAGAATGCGAATAAACTTGGTGATCTGGTCGAGGACATTCGCGATGCAATGATGGATTATCAGGTATACATCCACAGTCTATATATCTCCGGCGCATCTGAAGTTCGCGCCAGACTTCGTTACAACAAGATATCTTTGACGAGGGCTGTCAGCTCATTGTGGGTCTCACCCCCTCTCCTTTTGTCCTCACGGACTAACTGGTGGGTAGGAATCAGCAGACCTCACCCTTCTGGACAGGGTACATCATGCCCCAGAGGCGGGGTACCTATATGGGAACAGAGAGGGGTGCCTGAAGGGAACGAGGAAGGATGTCCTATGGAGGATTGAATATTGGTCAACATGTGAACAGGACCAGCGCGTTTTCTGGCTGAATGGCCTGCCTGGGACCGGAAAATCAACCATTGCCTATACCTTTGCCGAGACGAGCTTTGCAGATGGAAAGCTTGGGGCAACCTTCTTCTGCTCGCGACACTTTGAGAACAGGAGCAACCTTCACATGATCTTACCAACACTCTCCTTCCAGCTTGCCCTTCGGTATCCATCCTTCCGACAGGAGTTACTTCGAGTCCTGAGGGCAAACCCCTATGTTGGACGAGAGGCCCTTTCTTCTCAGATGGAGAAACTCATTGTAGGACCATTCCAGGCAACACAAATTCCAACTCTCATCATCATTGACGCCCTTGATGAGTGCCGAGGCAAGGAACCCACATCAACACTCCTCTCTGTTTTCTCCCACTATATGGACAAGATCCCCCTCATCAAGTTTTTTATCACTGCTTGTTCTGAGCCTCAGATTGACCAGCTAAGGTCACTTCTACCCATTACAGAAGTGTTCAATCTTAGTGAAGTCCCACACCCCTCAGTAGAAAGAGATATCAGACTATTTTTTGAGACCAAGTTATCTGACATTGCCAGAACCCAAAGTGATGTTAGTATGGAAGATTGGCCAAGCACACATCACATCAATGTTCTCTCCAAAAAAGCAGGTGGCCTTTTCATCTATGCTTCAACAGTCATTAAGTTCATTGCATCCCAACACTATTCACCAGACAAGAGGCTTGAGCTCATCATCAACCTGCCAAACACATTTCATGAAGGAAGGTTGCATGATCCAATCTACTCCCAGATTCTAGAACAAGCAGTCAATAATGTAGATGTGGATAATGAAGACTTCCATTCCTGTTTGAGGATTGTACTTGGGGCAATTTCACTTGTGTTCAGTCCTCTTTCAGTGAAAACTCTCTCAGATCTTCTCAGGATATCAGATATCTCAACTACTCTCTACCCCCTTAATTCCCTCCTCCTTATCCCAACAGATGAAGCCGCTCCTGTTCACATCCTCCATAAATCACTTTTTGACTTCCTCACAGATCCAGTACAATGTGGAGACAAATGGTTTTTTGTGGATATATCTGCTTGTCACACTGAACTTTTACTTTCATGCCTCAGCCTAATGAAGGAAAAGTTGAAGAGGAATATCTGCAACCTAGATGACTATACTCTACTCAGTGAGATTAGGGATCTTCCTGCTCGTCAAGAGCACTACATTGGTGATGCATTGAAGTATGCTTGCTACTTCTGGGCAAACCACCTTATGGAGGTTAGCAGCTCCAGTACTGAGGAAGTGAAAAAAGCAGTTGATAACTTCTTTGAGACATGTTTTCTATATTGGATTGAGGTCCTCTGCCTCACTGGAAACCTCAGTGCTGGTGTCCATGCCCTTGGTAATGTACAACAGTGGTATATTTTGGTAAGTGGTAATCAAAAAAATTACAAAAACTTGTACTCATAACCTAGTCAGGTGGGCTTTGACTGCAAGTGGGCAAATGATAGCCAGAATTTCATCTTGGATTACTTTGACATAATCCATGGCTCTCCCTCCCATATATATCATTCTGCCCTTCCCCTTTCTCCCTCCTCATCTTGGCTCAAAGAATGCTTCAATTCAGAGGTTTCAAAAAGAGTCAAGATAGTCACAGGCCTCCCAGCTAGATGGGAAACATATTACCGTACAGTTCCATTTAACCATCTGCCAGTAGCCCTTATATGTTGGAAAGACATCACCATTATTGGATTGGAGACTGGAAGCATCATTATCCTTGATACAGTCACTGGAACCCACAAATTTACTCTTTCTGGGCATACTGATTGGGTGAGATCCCTTGCCATATCATCAGATGGAGTATTGCTTGTGTCTGGGAGTGATGACAAAACTATCAAAATCTGGGATATCCAGGCTGGTGTGCTTTCTAGAACTTTCTCTGGCCACTCCTGTTCCATTTCATCTGTTTCCATCTCAGCAGATAATACTACAATTGCTTCAGGATCTTGGGATCACATAATTCAACTGTGGAATGTTCAGACAGGGGAGTGTCAAACTAGAAAGCAGTGTGAAAACCCTGTAACCTCTGTTAACTTTTCCCCTACAAACTCTCAGAGATTTATATCTGCATCTCAAAATGGTGTTATCCAGCAGTGGGATACAGATGGTTACCAAATTGGTCCTGCACATTCTGGCACTCATGCTATATTCTCCCCAGATGGCACTCAATTCATATCTTATGGAGGAAGGGTTGTCAGACTTCACAACTCCAATTCTGGTGATATAATTACCAAGGGTCATGCAGATAACCACCTGTGGTGCTGTTGTTTTTCCCCTGATGGTAGATTTGTAGCTGGTGCTGCTGGTTATACCATCTACCTTTGGAACATCACTGGCTCAGAACTTCAACTTGTTAAGGCCTATGTTGGGCATACTAGCTTTATCACCTCCCTGGCATTTTCCTCCTACCTTGTCTCAGCATCTGATGACAAAACAACCAAGTTCTGGAAGACCAGTGCCCTACTGCCTAGCCAAGTTACAACTGGTTCAAAATCTACAGCTCTTTCTTCAGCCCCAATCAGGTCCATAAGTCTACAAGCAAAGGATGGCATTGCAATCTCCAGTGATTTAGCTGGAGTAGTGAGGATATGGGACCTTGAAACTGGCCTACCTGGGGAACCCTTTCAAACCCAAGCTACAGGGAAGAGAGATGTGCAAATCATAGATGGCAGGTTGATCATAGTTTGGTATGATTGGAAAATTGGTGTACCTGGTAAAGTCCATGCCTGGGATGTAAAAGAAGGGAAGCTCCTTTGGGTATCTGGTCAATCCTGGTCCAGGGCCTTAGACCTAAAGATCTCAGGGTCAGGGGATGAATCAAAGGTTTTTCTCCTAGATCATAACTCTATCCAAGTATGGTCTGTTTTGACAGGAAGACATGTAGGGGAGGTAAAGTTTAAGGGGCAGTATCCACAGGGTCTTATTACAAATAATCTAAGGGTCTGGCTCTCATATCCAGACTCCATGGGCTTAAACCCTATGGGATGGGACTTTGGGACTACTGAGAAAATACCTCCCCCATTATCCAATACACTTCCATATTGGCCCCGCCTTGACTTTATCAATGGGACCACACAGAAGCATGCTGGATCATTCTGGATTGAGGATAGAGATACAGAAAGGGTGATTTTCTATCTGCCTGAGAGATTTGTCATCCTTTCTGCAGTATCACAGTGGGATGGCCAGTATCTTGTAGTTGGTTACCCTTCTGGAGAAGTTTTGATCCTAGATTTTAATCATAGGTTTTTACACTCTAAATAAGGGTCTGTTGTACTTCCTTGTACCATTATCAATGATATGTGAGATATGAGAACAAGGGTGATACTTAATACCAGGGAGATCAATACCTACATTGTCTTCAAAGTAAAAAGGTAGGATAAAAGAAAGGTAAGGAGATGAAAACTTGAGAGAAAGTAAGAAGGCATAGTGATAATGTGGACAAAGTTATACACTACAAACACAGTTAACCTCCAGTAGGGCTTCTTCC
>Ga0307515_10021138_pt1 | contig 11556 bp, 14 predicted proteins | sample 17_EM_MG_FD_194513 | JGI IMG/M metagenome (GOLD analysis project Ga0307515, IMG submission 194513) | Populus trichocarpa ectomycorrhiza microbial communities from riparian zone in the Pacific Northwest, United States - 17_EM | ecosystem: Host-associated > Plants > Roots > Unclassified | place... | reverse complement strand
TGGCTGACTAGTCCGATGCTCGAGCAGGCGACAAAACGGCATTTGCCTACATTCAAATACCTTTGGAGTGCTCGAAGTTGTTGCAGGATGTACAACAGAAGGACAGAACGATGGTCACCGCTGAAAACACTCGAAGCAATTGAATAACCTGGACTCGGAGAACCCGGGCTAGCAACTCGGCGAACGCCGAATCTAAATGATCGTCACGCGGTCAGAGCGATCACATAGTCTCCCTGTTTTGCGAAGGGATTTCCCGGACCCTCCACAACAACCTGCAAGCCGTGAAAGTGCGTGTTACATGCATACACTTATCAACGAGGAAATCACAGGCGACACCGTAAAACAAAGACAGCAAAGTTAGAATACAATCTTTGTTGGTGCACTAGACACCTCAACATCGTCCCTATAAAATGCTCCATACACACTATGCGTCTTCTTCTTGATGGTCATTGGGAACTTCTTGAGCGGTTCAATATCAAATCCACTCTCCCGAACGACTCGGGCGAGTTCTCCGGCCAAGCTCCTTTCGTGGCCCTCACCAGTAAAGAACGTGATTGACTTTCCACTTTTCCTCCCTCGCCCTGAAAATATGGTCAGTATCCTACCAAATCGCTTGCATCGGTTCTAAGGCAACAAACCTGTTCGGCCAATCCGATGGATATAGTCCTCAATCGTCAAAGGGAAGGTGTAATTGATCACCAACCCCACGCTCGGGATATCCAACCCCCTAGCCGCTACGTCCGTAGCCACAAGCACTTTCGACTCTCCCAGCTTGAAGCTCGCCAGGGCATCAAGTCGCCCCCTTTGTGGCATATCGCCATGAAGACCAGCAACTGCGAATTTTTGGTCGCGGAGATAGTTCTCCACTCGTGCGGCCTCGGCCTTGTAGAGGACAAAAACGAGAACTCGGTTGTCGTCTGATGACGATTTGGGAGGGTTCCGGGGGAGTGCCTTACGAAGGTGACCAAGAAGACGACCGCTGTGTGATCCTGTTTAGCGAGCCGGACACGGACACTAGGACGATGACATACTTCTTCGATCTGTTATCGTCGAACACTTCCAACACCTGTTCGACTCGACTATTTGCGGTCAGGTCATCGCTCCCAACCGTTACACGGACAGGGTCCCGTTGGAACGAAGCAGCGAGCTTCCGAACAGAATCTGGCCATGTTGCGCTGACTAGAGGATTTTGTGAGTGACCGGACACACGGACGTGCGAACGACGCTTTTACATACACATTAGGGTCTGTCGACCTTCGCCCTGGGTGGTATATCCAATAATGGTCCGAATGTCATTCTCGAAACCTTTATCCAGCATCCGATCGGCTTCGTCTAACACAAGGTATGTTACGCTGCAGAGGGTGGACCAGATCAACAACGGGAAGATCAGCCAAGTTCACAAACTCACCCACTCAAATCAAGAGCTTTGTCGTTCACCAGGTCCATGATTCGTCCTGGCGTTCCGACGACGATTTTCGCCTTCTTATTCTTGAGGGCCCTGATTTGCGCACCCCTGTCTAAGCCACCGAATACAGCAACACTCTCGATTCCGTAGGGTTTCCCAAGGTCGAACAGGGTTTCCTGCGTCTGGATAGCGAGTTCCCGCGTGGGGGACATAACGAGGACTTGAACTCCCTTAGATTTTGGTAACTTGATGAGATGCGAGACGGCAGGGATACCGAACGCCAGCGTTTTCCCGCTAGCAGCAGATAATTATCAGCCCTGGGTGGATGAGGATACGGATATCATCATACCTGCCGGTCTCTGCGATGCCAACTACATCCCGACCCTGTAAAGCCGGTGGCCATGAGCATGCTTGAATGGGAGTAGGATTTTGGAAGCCAGAAAGAGCGGTCTTGAGCTCTGGAGGAATCTGAAGCTGGTTGAAAGAGAGGACGGGTTTAATCGAAGGCCCGTTCTTCGCAGAGGTGAGGGAAATAGAGTTGGATTGTAGATATTCCTCGATTTCAGAGGCCGAAGGTTCTGTGGTGGTAGAAATTGGGGTAAAGCTTGAAGATGGACCGGCTACGGTTGGCGTTTCCGGGACGTGTTCCTCTGTCTTTCTCCGTTTCTTTTTCTCTTTTCTGGATGAATGATCCTCTGAGGTGTCATCACGCTTCTTGCGTTTCTTCTTGCGCTCAGGTTCCTCAGAGACTGGAATATTAGATAGTGTGAATTTGACATAGCCGAATGATCGTGTGGGGGAGCGCGCACCGATGGGCTCCGGGGGAGGCTCGTCCTCTTCCATGGGCTCTATGGTAGGCTGGTCTACGGGTTCAGCCTCAAGATTTCTTTTGCCTTTCTTCTTCTTCTTGGGTATCCCTGCAGCTATATCGTATGTTTCGGGAAACGTGGATAAGGCCAATCACTCACCCTGGGTGTCGTCTAGTTGCGGTGCCACAATCTCCTCGGTGTCCTTGGCCCTTTTCTTTTTCTTCCTCTTCTCCTTGACCTCTACGTTCTGCCCATTGTCTCGTATTGTAGTAGGCTCGATTTCCGCGTGCTGTGCTTCGTGATCGGTCGCAGGGTCCTCTGGAGAAAGAAATTTTCACATTGAGCGCCGACCGAGTTCGGTACAGTGTTCGACGCATATACTCACCTTTTTCCTTCCTGGATTTCTTCTTCTTCTTGAGCTCTACGACGGCGCCATCTTCACGGACCATTCCCTACAAGTTTGAGGAAACGGGGCGGAAGCCTGAGGAGGAGTGTGAGAGAGAGCGGACCGGCGACCCCGTGACTCACGATCATATCGGGGTACAGCTCTGCTTGCGGGGCCTTCTTCCCTTCAACCCAATCCATGATGATGTCTGAGACAATTGTTCGTCCCTCGGCATCCGACTCCTCGTTCTTCTCAAAGTCCAAGACCACGAAGAACGCCGGACGATCCTCAGCCACCACCCCGTCCAACAGTACTACCGGCGCCACCAAGCCCATAGTGGTCACCCGAGTGGTAACCGTTCGCAAACCGGCGGAAAAGTCACCTTCAACCCAACCGCCTTTGATCTCATCTGCCTCTCAGTCGCGAGAGAACACTCCGGGGGCGATAAAGAAACGCAAAGCGGCAGACACCCAGGGCGTCGCCCGACCTGTCGCAAAGAAATCGAGGGCGACGCCGCCCACAAACGATCGAGTGGCAGGTTCTTCGCGCAGTCAAACTCCAGTCCGAACCACCAAGACACGAGAGTCCTCACGCGCTAGGAGCTCTGGGACCCCCGAACCTGCGGCCACTGCGAGCATAAGTCGATCGCGTTCGGTGACCGCGGTCCCAAATGACGCAATACGCGCTCGGGAATGTTGGATAACAGAGGATGGAGCAACGGGATCAGACTTGAAGAGTTGTGAGCAGGTGGTGAAGGGGATACTGAAACAGTATAAGACTTGTACGTGATGAACCCCTCGGTTTTACGTTGGCTGACTATCGCCCAGATTTCAAGAATCCTGGGGACCCTAACGACAAGTCGTTCGAGGCACATTCCACTGATTACCCTACTGTGGAACTTGAATACCCGAATACCAATGCCAGTGAGAGGTGGGTTCGTTGTTTACACCGCTTTCGTTCTCGTACTGAGGTCCTCTAGCTTTATTCTCCTCGCGCCGAAGGACAAGGATCACTACGATCCGATTTTGTGTCTCAAGCAGAGCTTGCTCGCCATTGTCGAACGTCTGCCGTCATATGTGCTTGTTGTTGGCAACATTTCTAACATTTTGTTATTTGCAGACTACCTTACTCCCGAACAGCGGTTGCTGTTTGGGACTCTCCCCAATAACAATCTTCTCCCCGGCGACGATGACCATCCGACCCGTAGCCCGACACCGTCCAACGGGGATTCTGAAACATTCCGTTTACCTCGCTTGGCTTGCCTCGAGGCTCACCCTCCGTCTGTGAATTATCTCAAAACTCTGCAGAGGGCGATTAACAAACACGACGGACCGCTGTTCATGAAGACGATGACTTCGATCAACGCTATCCTCCGGGTTTTGAAGTACCCTCCCTTGCCGGACGACCCGTTGCTTCCCCCAGGCGAGAATTCCCTCAAGGAGCGTGTCAAGGCGTGGAGCTCAACTGGGATGCCCAAGAACGTAGGCTTGCGGCTGATTGAGGAGACATACCAGCGGTGTGTTGGTCCACAAGTTCACTCTCTCAGGAATTACGAGGCCTTTTCCTCCGAGACCTATGGAGAACTGATGCCTTCGCTGGTGTCTGACATCATTCGTCACACCGGCCTGCACAAGGACTCGCTGTTCCTCGACCTCGGGTGCGGAGTCGGGAATGTCGTTCTCCAAGCGAGCCTTCAAACAGGATGCAGGAGCTTTGGGATTGAGATTATGCCCGCCCCGGCAGGGATGGCGAAGGACCAACTGGGGCAGTTGAAGGCGCGTGCGAGGATGTGGGGAGTGAGTATGGGGGAGGTGGAACTCGAGGAAGGGGATATGCTGAAGAGCGAGAGGGTGGCGAAGCTGATGAGCGAAGCGGACGTGGTGCTGATCAACAACAAGGTGTTCAAAGAATCTCGTAAGTGAACGTTGCTGCGGTCCGTGTGAGCACGCGAATGACGAGCTCGATGCCCAGTGAACGAATGTATTCGACCGAAGTTCTTGGATTTAAAGGAGGGCGCTATGGTGGTTTCATTGAAACCATTCGTCCCGGTCAACGCGCGGCTTACCGAGCGGAACGTGGGTCATTTTTACGAAAACATTTCTCCCGATCCTGACGGCTAAATTGATTGTCCCGGGCGTTCAGATTGACGATATCAGCGCGATATTCGATGTGACGCAGAAGGAATACAACTCTGGAAGTGTTTCGTGGGGAAGCGGACGGGGGTGTTATTACATCCACCGGGTTGACAGAGAGGGGTACGTTAAGATCCGACAGAAATTGGAGAGTGGGCGACCGACGAGGTCCCGGCGGTGAGACGGGGCCTTCGGGACTCTTGTGCCGGGTAGATCTCTCCCTCGGTAGATGGATGTTTCTTTTAACCGGTTGGACGATGCTATTTGACAGAGACAGTTGCTTCATCTTCATCTCACTGTTTTTTTTTCTTTGATTATTATCACTCTTCTTCTTCTTCCCCCCCGTCGCTCCTGGGTGACCCTTGATGTTGAATTTATTGTTTCACTTAATAAGTAGACACAGATTAATATCTCCATTGGCTTGCTGCCCGCTCAAGCAGCGAGGGGGGGGCGCCTTTCTCGCCGTACTGTGGTCGTACTATGTATCAATCGTACGTTTTTGCGTCGGTCACAGTTCCCGACCTTTTACCGCTGTCAACGCCACCGCAGATGCCAGATAGGATGGGGATTGTGTTGGGATCTGATGCTGGGGGGGTACCCGAGCGCGATGCTTAATGTTCGGGTTGGCGGGGCGTGTGACAGGGGGGACACTGAGCGAGGGGGTTCCCTCCGGCGACTCAAGGGTGAAGCGGGGAAAAGACACCGATGGGATGAAATTGGGATCTGATTGATCGACCGGTGTTCAATTCGCCGCAGGGGAAGAACACGGAAAGGGGCTGCTGACTCGACGCTTTCGGGACGGGTCGTTCGTGGACATGCGGATTCCTGAAAGACCAGGTTCGGAGGGGGGTGGTATGTCCTGCGGGTAACCATGAGTGGTAGGGGAGTGATTATACAATCGGAAGGACGGTGGGGATGGACGTGCATGGACGTGGATACCGGGATATGTATGGATCGTGGCGGAGTTATGTTGGTTCGCAAGGACCGTGTAGAGGACGAGGGGTTGGACCGAGCGTGTGGAGGGGGGTAGGCGTCTATGGTGTGTATATACCGTATACCGCCAGGGTTCCATGTGGCTTAAGGACGGTGATTGTGATCCCAATTGATGCATTGAAGATCCCAGACGCTGGAAGGATCCATGCCATTCATGGGCAGGGCCTTCCGCGGGCGCCAGCGGTACGATAAGAAAAAATGGGGAAAAATCTGGGAAAAAAAAGGAGGGGGATGCTGGGCCGGCGTCTTGGGCAAAAGGCGGAAGTATCTGGCAGACAGGATCTTGATCGACAAGAGAGGCTCTAGTGCCAGACGCGGCCGGTGGATGCCGCATTCTTCGATATTGAAAATTGGCGGTTAGAGTAGGGGTCGAGAGTGGATGGGATACGTAAAATTCCCTTTGTCCTCGCCTTTGTCGCTCTCCCTCTCTCTCTGTCTGTCGTGTATACCGCTTGTAGACTATATAACGGCTGATTGTCTCTCTTTCCCCCCTTTGGATTTTTTTCTCTTTTTTTCTTTTCTCATCAACGCGGCAGCCGCGACCAATGAAAAGGTTCAGGGCAAGAAATTGATGCAAGACGTCTAGTCCCCAATTGCTCCTACACGTCACTTGCTGAAACGGCCTCAAGGCAAAAGGTACACGAACACATAACCTCTCTCGTGATTTATACCCACCCAAGATCACTCACACACCCCTCCCTCCTCGTCCTTCCTTCTCCCTCCTACCCCCAGCCTACCCCCATTCCTCTCCAACGCCCCCCATCGACATCTCCTCGTCCCCCCGCGCATCTCTCCCATCCCTTCCCACCAAACGTCCCCTCCCCACACCCCCCAACGAACCCTTGCCCAAACCCGCACACATCATTCATCAATCACGATTTACAACTACACACACTCGGCGCCTACAATGGCGAGACACGACAACACGCGTCCGTTACCTCCGACCGCCTATTTTCGGTACCAGGGTGCGATAGTGAACGAGATGAAGAAGAGAGGGGTCCAGGTCATGCTCCCAAACGCCTCACGTTGGATCAGCTCCAGATGGCGGAGCGAAGACATCCAGATCAAAACCGCTTTTTGGCAGCTGGCAGAGATCAGAGAGGCCGAGGACAAGGGAAAGACCCCAGAGGACAAGGCAACCATGAAGCGGGCCCGGAGGAAACGAGGCGGTATCGACAACGGCCTCGACGTCTTGCTCGAGGGTTCAACAAATCCGGAAGCTCGCCAACTCGCCGACGTTATCTCCGCCTGGGTCGCGACGATCCCCTCACCCTCACCCCAGGAGCTGGAGAAGCAGATGATGCCCGTAAACCTAAGACGGAAAGGCAAGAAGGAGAGGGGTTCGTCCAGGTTCGTTGCCGAACCGTCAGAAGCTCCGAGCGGGAGCGGACCCCAACCCAATTCGTTCTCCGTCGTCCCAAACCTGCCGCCGTGGACGAGAGGTGGAACGCCGGAGGCGGAATCGGACGAGGACGTGGACGTGAGGAGACTCGAGTTGGACGAACAAACGGTCTACGAAACATTTTATTCTGTGATCGCCTCGAATCAGTTGATGTTCGAGTAGCTTTCTTCTTCCTCCTCCTCCTCTTCGCTGTCTTCTTGCTTAGCAGTAGCTTAACTTATTTGTATCACCATCACTATGTACATGTACCAGTAGTAAAAAACGACGGCGGTAGACAGAAGATATTGCAATCGCCACATGGACTCTCTCTCTCTCTCTCTTCAACTTCTTTACCTTTTCGTTTCTTCCCGCATTTTCACGACACCCGACCGGAGATCCCCCGCATATTTTACCGTACAACCGCAGTAACAACTTCTCTCTCCCTCTCTATCCTTTATCTACCCTCTACAAACCGCGAAACGCTCCCCCACGATGCACCCACGTCCGGATGCGGGGGCCCCTGCACAGCCACACCCAAACACGTGACGTTGATGATCGAGAGCACTCGACCGCGCTCTTTCCTCCCAAACCACCATCTTTGAAATTTCTCTCATCCCAGTCACCTCGAATCCTGTTGGATAACCGGATCCACGTTTGGCCCTCTACTGCGGTGAAGGGCGGGGGCTGTGCATCCCACTATTGCGCCCTGGGCCATATCAATCGATGTGATACGCTTTGGACGCCGGAAAGGTGATCTTCACCATTGTATAGCCTTTTTGCGGGCTAGGTGATCTCTAGGGCGCCGTTGCTGTTACTCGGCCTCATCACACAGATGGCCCACTTTCACCTGACTCTGACTCCTTCCTGTTACGACCATAACCCTGGATCTGGACTGTGCCGCGTGCCGGCCTCTTGTCGCTCTATCAAGTTTCCCCCTCACACGCTCCCACTCTGTCACTCCCACGTGCAATTATGTAGCCCGTTTTACTTGGCCCTGTCACAAGTATAAATAGGGACTAATTCCACCCCATCGACAAAATCATCCCTCTTTCCCCAACCACGACCATCGCCACCCAAACCCTTTTACACGCTTGTTATGCCCATGCGACCCGAAAGGTACATCAAGACACTCGGGAGCATGATTCCGCGCTTGGATCCCGAACCTTTAAACAAGTGTTTGGAGAACCAGCCCCACTCGCCCTCACCCCCACCCCCGACTCCTCCCGCAGCGGAGCACAATCCAACACCTCGACGCACGATCGCGTCTCAGAGGCCCGTTTCTCTCGTTGTGCGAAACACGAGGAAATCGCGAAACAAACCCTTCTACACATCCGTTCCAAGATCCAACCATTATTTATTGGCAAAGTCGCTCGTCGAGAATGACCAGCCCCTGATGCCGTTCGCACCCGAGCAAGAACCCCGGGTGACTCGAAAGGCAGCACCGTCGCAATTCGGTGCCCCTCCTCCCGATTTTACCGTATCGGACTTCATCTGGCGGTTCTCAGCGCCAGACCAGGACTCACAGATTTACGATGCCTTTGCGGCATTGAGGTCGTGCGATCCTCAGACCTTTAGCGAACTCGTTGCGGGATTCGACTAGATCTCAGTACATGACATGTAGTGCACGACGGGCGACCGTCGTGTGTGATTTACGATGCCGTGAGATCTGGTGAGGCGGGCGGCCGCTTCTTCTTCTCAAAACACCACTCCCTCGCCGTGCTTCGCACTATGTAGCCTGCCCTCCTTCGCCGATTTCTGCTCCCACTTGTTTTACGATTGCACTAATGTCCCGTACCGCACCTCTTTTCGTCTTGTGACACTCTAGCCAGGTTGCACCATGTATTGCACTTCTATTTTTGATTGCGAACCACCACTCTCTGTAATTCGAATAGAACGCGTTGATCGTGAAGTTGAAGTTGCTCGTAATCCCCCTTGATTATGCACGCGAGGCCCCGGCTATGAGTGTGATTCTCAATCTTGGATTGCATATTCGAATGATGAGGGCGGTCTTATTTTGATCCCAATCTACCCTGAGTTTAGTTACGCCACTGGGATGGAAAAAAAGTAGGGCCACCAGGCTAAGCGAATTCCCCGCACAGATTGTGGCTGACAAAGGGGAGGGGGAACGGTCCAATCACCGAAGGCGGGAGAAATGTGCAGTTCCCGGTTGATGGATCTCGAATGTGCCTTCGAGCACGCGGTCCGTCGTCCCCCGTATATGAAAGGGTCAGCTCGACCATTGGTGGGTGTTTGTGGTGCCACGGTCAAGCTTTGTCACGATCCGGGGGGGGGGGGGAGATTATCGATAAAGGGCGTATCGGGGGACTAAGTACTGAAGGCCATGGTGTTCCAGTCAGTGGCTCAGGCTGTGGCTGAGTCCCATCGAGTCGTGCGCAGGAAGAGAAGCCCAGGTGTGTATCAGACAAATTGAATCCGGCGGGGGCATGGCTCAGGAATTGACGACATTGATTTCCCACGATAGGTCGTTCTGTTCCCGCGCGCGACGACCCTGGCCATGGCTCTCTTCTTATCGCTCGGCGTTACTAACACGAGCCAAAGTAGAAAGCTGCGTTGGCCGCTTTCGGTTTGATGCCACCATGGCCTCTCAGATAACTTTGCCGATTTGATCAATGAACGGGTGTGCTCCTGGCGCGTGTTCGTCTCAATCACCATGGCTTGGTTTGGACCCCCCCCCTCCTTCCGCTTCTTCTGCTGGTTCCTTGGTGGTGACATACCTGCCGCGCCGTGCTGCTCTGATCCCCGTGATGGGTGTGCAGAGATCAGAATGGCATGGTGCCGGCTCGCAGCATTCTAACTTGCACTGACCAATCATATCGAAGTGGCCACTCATGTCACCCCCCCTCTTCCGTGATATTTTTCGCCATGGTCATGGAATGAAACGCTGTGTTGGCCGTGGGTGTCGATATGGATCCTGCCGTACCATTTACACCACCCCACGGTGTGTCCGGGCGTGGCCTATTGGACTCAGCAATCGGTCCATTCTCGTTTGTTTTCGCATAAAAGGGAGGGTTGGTGGTGCAGATTTTTCTTCACCCCTCGTCGACCCTCAAGAAGTCCTCAAGCCTTCTCCGCTCTTCACTCACACACCCCTTGACACAACATGTCTTACACCCCCGATACCTCCATCGCCAACCTCAGTGACTGGAACTTCTACGCTAAGGGGTGCGAAGAGAAAAGGGCTTCCGGTTTGCCGCAGTCTCCCGAGACTGCTGACGAGGTATGGCGGATGATTCCACCGGATATGAAGAACGAGTACCGCGATCAGTCTTATGAACCCCTCGACCTGCTTCAAACCAAACCTTGGGATTATCCGTACGGTGTAGATGGCTTGGTCGACAACGTGGTCAGGTTAGACTCCACTTCGGTCAAGCAGGAGAGCCGCTCCCCTCCCCCTCTCTACAGCGAATCGGAGTCTACCGCTGGTTCCTCCGCTTTCGACCGATTCCCCACTCCGGGTCCCTCGACCTTCGATCAGGTTTATTCTCCAGGACCTTACTCCGCCGTCTATGGATCCCCCTTCCCCAGTTCATTGTATACCAGCGAAGTTCCTACCCATGGGCCTTCCTCCCACATGGATCAACCCCCTTTCCCCGTCGCCGGCCCATCGAGCCCGCTGCCAGCTCCCGCCCCGTCCTATCCGGTTGATTTTCGCGGATACACCTCCCCGGACGGCACGGATTCCCCGCCTTTCGATGAAGCCACATCCAATCATTTGGGTTGGCCCCAAAATCCTCCGCCCCCCCGTGACTGGTTTGATCACATTTACGGAGGAGCGCCCAACTCCAGTATGATCCCAGTTGGGATCGACGAATCGGGTCCTACTGCCGTTCCGCTCACATCCACTACTGGATACTACACGAATGGGTTGGCCACCCCGATATTCACTTCTGGGTCGTACACCCACGATCTTCCGGCCGAGTTGGATAACAACCAGTGGACGGGGCTTCCACAACAACCGATTTGGAACTTCGGCGAAGGTTCCGGGTGTGTTGACCAGCAGTCGATACTATTCCCTTCCTCTGATTTCGCTGCTGTCACCCCTGTTCCTCCTTTTCCTGTCGATCACCACAGTGTGTCCCCAGACGATCGGAAGTTTTGGAGCCCCATCGCCAAGACACTCGAAAGCGACCAACCCCAGGCCGCACCCGCACCCATCCCCCAGCAGGACATTCCTTTTCCCACTCCCAGACCCACCACCGTCCAACACACGTTCACATTACAATACTCGGGTAGCGTTGTCAGACCTGGCGGCGCTGGACAGGATGGTACGCCGGTTCAGATCGAGATGCCAAAGGTGAACATTACTTTTACCACGGAACAGAAGCCGTAGACCGTCTGCCTCGTTCGAATTCCTCTTTTTCCTTGTGTGCCGCTCGGGTTTTTTGGTGGTTGTTTGATTTTGCCTTTTCCTTCACGCTATGCCTTCCCTT
>Ga0307515_10021137_pt1 | contig 11557 bp, 1 predicted proteins | sample 17_EM_MG_FD_194513 | JGI IMG/M metagenome (GOLD analysis project Ga0307515, IMG submission 194513) | Populus trichocarpa ectomycorrhiza microbial communities from riparian zone in the Pacific Northwest, United States - 17_EM | ecosystem: Host-associated > Plants > Roots > Unclassified | place... | reverse complement strand
TTTCCTTTAGCTTTGCTATAAGATTTACCTTTACTAGCTTATCTTCTTTAAGAGTTAAGAATTAATCGTCTTCTAAGATAATTATATTATTAGTTTATATACTAATAATTCTAAATAAGGTTCCCATAGTTATAATAAGGAAGTATAAATTAAATATAGAAGTAGTTATTAAAAGTTTCTCTTTATAGTGCTTACTGTAGGTAGCCTACTAATAAGTTCCTGCCTCTATAATTCTATATAATGGCTTAAGCATAACTATAATCGTATCTTTGGGATATTAGTAGCGAATTTACTCTAGAAAGTATACTAATATTAAGCGCTAAAGGTGCATCTTTAATTAGATATAGGCCTAGGTAATATCTTATAAATAAACCGCTATTCTATTCTTTATTAAGGAGGGAGCTAGTGTAATAATAACTCGCTATCTAGCTTATTAAATTATAGGAGATTATATAAGAATTACCTCCTTAGTATTATTGTTATAACCTTAGATAATAAGCCTTAATTTCTTAAATAAGGCGTTAGTAGCTTTGCCTTTAATCTTATTAACTATTCTTAACTTAAAGATACGAACTTTATTAAACTTAGTAGGGTTATACTTCTTAAATTTAAAGACTCCTTTTATAATAAGACTATTAATCTCCTGCTTATTAGATACTTAGAAAGGAGCTTTAGGGGTTATAATATAACCTTTCTTTTAGAGCTGTTTTGCTAGCTTAAAGTTAGCCTTCTCCTTAGCTGTTATAAAGGCCATTAATAACTTAACTCTATTCTTAATAGTAGTAATAAATTGCTCTTTAAAATTAATAAAGTATTAGCGATTTTATAATCCCTTTAGGCGACCTCTACTACGTTATAGTTGCCTTTTAGAGTACGTTAATTGTAGTTCTCCTTTAGGGCATACTGTAAAGGCTTAAAACTATTATCTTTATAGTAAGGCTTAATAACAGTTAAATGGAATTAAGTGGGTCCGTAAGGCATCTAAATAGTATAAGTTTAACTATTAATTATAATAAGTTAATATAGGCCTAACTACCCTCCCTTTTTACGCTATACGCGTACCTTAGACTAGAGTGGTAGATTAAGCGTAGTTAAGGTATTTAGGCTATTTCTTATTCCTAGTACATTGTTAACTTAGCGTATAGCGTAGAAACGTTATACCTCCTTAGCTTATTATATAATGGAGGGCGATAGTAGAGAATTGTTAGTTATTTAAGGGTAGGCGCTAAAGGCTAGTAATATAGGTATAAGTTTATCTAGGCCAGCGGAATTATTAATAGTTTTAATAGCTATTTATAAGGTAAGTTTTTTACTAGCGTTCTCTAGTTTTAAAGAGATAATCTTATATGCGCGGCGTAATAGCGTATAATATTACTCTACTTTTCTAATACTATTATATGCCTTAATAGGGACTTCCTTAACCTTAATTGCTATTGCCATTATCTATTATTAAAACTCTATAAATAAGAAGTTCTTTCCTATATTATAGACGGTTTAATTAGGGGGTCCTAGGTAGATATTAATCTAGTATAATTAAAGGGTATTCTATATATTTCTAGCTAATATATCCTTTAAGAAACATACGGCTTAGAAGGGGGTTAAGAAGTTAATAACTTAGAGTACTGGCTTACCGCTAAGATATATAATATTAACAATAATATAGAAGTTAAAGTTATAGTTATTTTTAAGGGTAAACTTAAATCGGCTAGGGGACTTTTAGTTTATTTAGTAGTAATAGCAGTACTTTATAGGATGCTTAATTGCCTTAACCTTAACTTTATAGCCTACTTATTAAAGAACCCTAAGCAATTAATAAATAGATAGGTGGCTAAAATAATGGTATAGTTGGCGTAACTCTAACTTAGTTAGGTAGCTCTAAGTAATACTCTTTTTTAGTTAATAAAGAAGTAACTAGGGGTAACCTTACTTGCGTATAATAGGCACCCAATTATCTCCCTAAATAAGTATATTTTTAAGGTTATTAAGCTTAACGCTTAATTTATTTATATCTTTAATACAAAATAGAAATAGGGTGTTTATAGGAATAATGTAAAAAGTAATATATCCTAAGGGGGTTTAGACCCTAATCGTGCTAAGAGAGATTATAATACACTTACCAAAATAAATCGTATATTAGCCTACCGTTAAATAGTTAATCTAGATAAAGTTATTAAGCTATTAAAGAGCTTAAACTTAAGGTTCTCCTACTATAGATACTCCTGCGGCTCCGGTATCTGGTATAATACTATAAAAGATATTTACTAAGTATTTATTATTAAAGGAGAACGCGGAATTCTCCTTTAGCTTATTAAAGATATCTAACTTTATAATAGAATGGAGTGTAGATTAGTTATTAAGAATAGCAATAGTTTATAAGCTATTTACCTTACTATACTTAGTAAAGTATTAGTTAGGGAAATAGTCCTTAATTTCTATATCTATAAGGAGCTGTTTAGTTTTATTAACCTTACTCTTAAGATCTTTTATGCCTTTATATTAAACTAGGAAGCTTTAGAAGTAGGCTATAGTAACCTTTTAATTTTTAATATTTCTTATATTTTGGCAAAACTTATTATATGCCTCCTTTTACTTATTAAAAGAGTGCCTAGTTAACTAGTAACTTGGCTTCTTATAAACGTAGCACTTCTTCTAGTAATTACTTTAAAATAAACCTCTATAATTGCCTTGTGGTCGGCGTTAATTATACCCTCTACTATAGTCCCTACTATAACCACTATATATTTAATCAGTCCAGTTATAGTTATATTAGTTAGCCGGGTCAGCTGGGTTAATTAAAGTAGGTTAGAGTTAGGCGTTAAATTACTATACTTTTTAAGAGCATAGAGCAGTGCTAATAGAAGATCTTAATTAAGTATATATTCCTTTATAGGTATTTATAGGATTAAAAAGAGTAAGGTTGTATTCTTTAACGCCTTAGCATATGTTAATAACTTAATTACGTAGGCTGAAATCCTTTTAATATAATTTAGATAAACTATGCTAAATCGTCTAAAGTTAATTAAAGAGCTTTTAAAGATAATTAAGCTAAGGGATACCTGGGTTTATAGCAATAATTCTTAAAAAGGTAGTCTCTTTCTATTCTAATATATACTGCTATTTATTCTTTTCTGTTTTAAAGTGGCATCTTAACTTATATATTATACGGTTAAAATTATATCCTTTTCCTTATTCCTACCTTTATATTTTAGTACAATTATTATATATATGGTGTGGATATTGCAAATTAATTGCGCTTATATTTTATAATATAGAGGATTTATAGGTAAACCTAGAAGCCTTTATGGCACTTCCTTCTTAATATAGTAATTGTTAATTGTGTCCTACTATCTTCCTACTAACCTACTAATTGATATAGATATCGCGAGAATAGCCACAAGTAATTTTTAATTAACCTCCGTAAAGCCTTATTTAAATACTTAATTTAAAAGCGAAAGAATTGTATATTTAAACACCTACCTTAACGTTCTATAGATGATATAATATGGGTCCCTATAGCGCAGCATTAGCTAATTAAGCTGTTCCCAAGGGAGGTTTATTGCTTAGCTTGTATAGAGGCTGGCAGGCGTGCTTAAGAGCAGTGCATTGAGCGTTAAAAGGCTCTGTCAGAGCTTTAACCTAATACTACAAGGAAACCTCGCGATAGTAAGGAATGAGAGAGGCGTGCGCGTCCTCCAAGGACTCATTCCGGCTGCAGTATATGCAGTGATCTTCTTGGACTGGGTTAATTCTAGAGCTCCGTAGCGGAGCCGTCTTTGGGTTAGAGTGGATCCTGTCAATTTAATTAGTTAGATGGAGTAGATTTAATGCTACGGAGCTCTTAGAGCTCCAATTCTCTTACCTAATTTGGTAGGTATTATATAAGGATAGAACCAATTAGCGAGGTCAACAATAAGATTTAATTTTAATTAGGTGTACGAGCTATACAATCTAAAAACTCTAATATATACAAGTGTCTCCTCCTACCCCCATTATCGTTGTCATCGTCATCATCATTACTTTAATTAATTTATCCTTATCTTCTTACTACTACCATAGATCGATATTTATTAACTTAATCGCCCCCTGCGTCCGACAACATAATCCTTATACCTAAGAGCTTTAACCTAAAAGCTAATAAGTCAAAAACGTTTAATAAGTTTAGGCTTTATAAAAAGCAATATATTTAGTATAAGGCTCTTACTAAAGCTCTAAAGCACACTAAGCAACAATCCTTATATATTTAAAAGTGGGGTAAGAATATCTAGTTAAAGTCCTCTATAGATTAGCGAACGTTCTTCTACTGCTATATTTATAAGCAATTAAAGCATAAGCAAGAGCTCTGTATAGTATTATTAGGAAGATTAACGGCTATAGATTACCTTATAAAAGATTACCAATTAAATAAAACAACGGGCGAGATTCTCTTTAAAAAGAAGGATAAGCTAAATTAGCTAATAATTAAGTAATATCTAGAGGCTAAATCGCTTAATCTAAATCGCAACTTTAAAGGCTTTAAGGCTCTCCTAATTTAATAGATTATTTGCTATTATATTACCTTCTTCCAATTAAAAAACGCCTACTTTTAACAGCTCTTATTTTATCTCTACCCTAGGCTCTAAAAGTTTCTTCTATAAATAGGAAAGATAATTTGCGGATAGGTTATAAAATCGTTTAAATAGCGGAAGGAGTTATTAAGGAAAGAGCTTAAGAGCGCCCGTAGTATAATATTAATTTCCTTTAACCTATAGACATCACCAAATACGCACGCGATTATTGGGGTAGTAGGCCATTTTATTAATAAAGACGGCAGGCATCGCTACGTTATTCTTAGGCTTTATAAAACTATAGGTAAGTATACTAGTAAGAATATAGCGGGCGTCCTTATAGATCTATTTCGCGACTATAAAATCGTAGGTAATATTAGGTATTTTATAGCCGATAATACGGAGTTAAATAATACGTATATTAACGTAATCCTTTATATACTATATCTAAATATATTAGCAAGATATAATACAAGAGGGAGAACTTGGAGCTCTTACTACACCCGGCCTAAAAAGACCAAAACCAACCAAAAAGAACCCTAAAAAACACCTAGAGAATCCCCCTAAGATATATGCATCGCAGGGGAGGTACACGTTAACCGACGGTGGCTCACACTTAGTGATGGCAATAATCAGTTAGTTAGTTACGATTATGTTGTATTATATAGGAATATAACTAACCTAATCATAATCGCACCTGGTGATTATGTTATGTAGATATAACTATATAATCACCCGCGGTAAGACCACCATATAGTAGTGATAGAGACTTAGTGTTGAGAACTAGATTTTGGCGATTATCGCCAGGGGTGCTCTAGATATCCGTGCTTAGCGCTAAACTAATTAAAATACATATAATATACGTCTGTGCGGGCTTGTACAAGATCTAGCGTATATAACGCGTCGTGATACCTCCCTTACCCTTTTGTTCACTACTGATCTGCCTTATCTTTGCTACCTACTCCCTCCCTAAGCTATGCCCCCCCAAGCTAATACCTACAAGCTAACTACCACCCAAAAGAGACCTTAAGAAATAGATACTACTAGTTTAATACTAAGTAATTACGATTCGCGCGAATTTAACGATGTAACGGCTACCCGCGAGAATCCTTACTATAAGATTGGTACACCACCTATAAAACGACGGCGCAAGTGTAAGGATAATGCTCTTTGGTTATACGCGCTTAATAAGGCTCCAAAGGGCTTACTAGTAAGAGGGAAATCTAAACAAGAGCTCTTCTATTATAAGCGGTGCTTAGATTAAGGTGTTGCAAAATCTCTATTTAGTGCTACTGCTTTCCGTTGTTACCTAAGAAACTTATATAGAATTCTTACTCAACCAAAGCGATCCGAAGTTAATATTAATACTAAAGCTACACTTACCGTATTGTTCAATAAGCAGGCTAAGGCTGCAGTAACTGGGCGAGATCTAAAAACGTTAAGGATTCTACAAGAAGCAGTTAACGAAAAGGCCTTTATAGATGCCCTTATTTACTTAATCGTCACCTAAAATCTTCCTTATACAATCGTTAAATGGCCAGAGTTTAGAGCCTTCTTATAAATCTGTAACTACACATTAACTAATAAGGGTAGGCCTCTATATAAATTACGCAGGAGTGTGCCGGTTCTAATTGGTAAAACGTTTGTTATTTATAAGGATCGTATTAAGTTAAGGCTTAAGAAAGCTAAGTTAAAAATACACTTCACTACTGACTGCTAGACAGCTCTAAATAAGACAGCTTATCAAGTAGTTACTGCTTACTTTGTAGATAAACTTAATTAGCTATTAAAAGTGATGATCGCGTTGAGAGAGCATAAAGAGGTGCACGGAGGTGAATAGTAGGCAGAGGTGATAATTAAGGTAATTAAGGAGTACGAGATTCCTAAAAGTCAAATTGGATATCTTACTAGTAAGCTTTACTTCCTGCCTCTCCTGCTATTGAGTTCTTTACTAAATACACCTAATTTAGGTGATAATTACGGCAGCAACGATAAGCTCTGTTGAATTCTACAAAAGCGCTTCCCTATCTAGAACGCTACGCAGCACCAAATCCGCTGCATTAGCTATATTATTAACCTCGCGGTATAAGCCTTTCTTTTCCATAAAGATACTAAAGCCATTAAAATTGTAATTCGGGTAGTAGAGGAACTCTAGCGGGAGGAGTAATAACTATATCTTAAATCGGAACACGAATATAGCTAAGACAAAGCCACGTAGATAAAGTGGCGAGAGATTAGAGCCCTGGGCAAGATACATAATATCGCCGTATAGTTAAGGCGTTTAACTAAGCAATATTAAGCCTTCTTAAAGCTGGCTAAGAAGATACTAAAGCGCGATAATAATATAAGGTGGAACTTATAGCTTCTTATGCTAGAGTTAGTAATTAAACTTAAGACTATAATTTAAGTCTTCTTAGATCTATACTATAAAGAGATAAGTGCTAATACTTTTAGTCGTAATAAATAGGACACAGTCCGTAAGATAATTGAGATTTTACTACCGTTTAAAGATGCAATAAAGGCCTTAGAAGGTAATTTAATAACTCTAAATAAGGTTCTTCAGAGTATAGATTTCCTTATTAAACACATAAAAGAGATATAGTAAGAGCACGCTTTTAACGCTTACCTCTTAGCGTCTCTTTTGACGATGTGGTTTGCTTTTAATAAGTATTACACCTTAACTAATAAAACTCCAGTATACGCGGTAGCCTTACTACTCAATCTAACGCTCTAAAAGGCCTATCTTAATAAGAGCTAGAAAACAATTGATGAGCGCCACCTGGGTATAATTAAGCGATCGATTAAGGCTGCGTGAAAGCTTTAGTAGAAGAAATATAAGTTTAAGCCTATAAACGGCAAGGCTGCGGAGCAATTAGATCCAGATCTAGTTAAGAATTTATATATAAGATGGAAATATATAAGGGAGCTTAAGAGCGCATCTACTGACGACGAATTTAAACGCTTTATTACTGTATAATCTGTCCCTAATATATATAACGTCATCTAACTTATTTTCTTATAGGCAGATCCTCTACAATCGATTGCCGGAAGCTCCCTTAATTGGTGGCTTAAGCCCTTTTAGCAAAAGCTCTACCCAAGACTCTCGCGAATGGCCATTGATATCCTCTCTATACTAGCAATATTAGCTAAAGCAGAAAGAGTCTTTTTAGGTGCACGGCGAATAATATTATAGACGCGATGCAGGCTCGGAGCTACGGTAGTTGAATAGACGGAGTGCTTAAAGAGTTAGATCCGCGAAATCGTTAAATCTGGCAGCTTTATATCAGAAGAGGTGGCGGCTAAGGTTATAAATATTAAGGGCGAATTATTGGGCAACCTGTAGGATGATGATATTGGCAATAATTAGGTAGTAGATAAGGAATATAAAGAAGCTTAAAAGCCTACCTTAACACCAAAAAGCTATTATAAACTTATAGTTAGGTAGGAAGATCTAGGTGAGTCTCGCGGAGCTTTCTACTACACTAAAAATCTATTCCTGACTACTAAAATAGGTAATCAATATAACTACATAATTAAATCATAATCAGCTCTGGTGATTATATAATAATCGCAATCGCATAGCTAATTATGATTATATAGTTATTGCCATCACTGCTCACACTCGCGCGCAACCGCTAGATTCACGCCTAATAACGGCCCTCTATAATAAAGATGGGCGAATACTATACTATAAAGCGGAAATACTTCTATTAAGAAGGCATCTAATAAAATATAAAGCCTACTAAACGCGTCTAGTATCTAGAATTACAGGGGAGTAACTATTAGCTATAACGAACTAATATAGCTAGCAAAATAGCTCTGCTAGTCTAGTAAACCTTAGGCGCCCCTTTAGTAAACCCTTAATTAAATCCTCTAATGGTTAAGTAAAATTAAAAATAAATAAAAACCCCCTTTACTGGCGAACTATATCTAGGCCGCCGTAGCTATACTTCTATAGTATAGGGAACCTACCCCCCTTAAGATAATAACCGGGTATATAATTATAATATAACTAAATATAAAAAAAGTAAAGGGGCTTAGGGGATAATTAGAAATAGAAGTCCTTATAAAGATTTATAAAGAGGTTTATAACGTAGTTATAGTCTAACACCTTAGGAGCGGAGATATTAGAGTTACCCTAAAGGACTAATAGGTAAAGGAATAAGCCGTAAGGGTAGGAGATAGGCTAGGAGAATATATTAGCATAAAAGTACTTTATAAAAACTACCTAGTTAAAGTCCTAGTGGTTCCTATAAGCCTTAGGGTAGAAAAGGGACGCTAGGCGGACAATATAGTAACTATATAAAAGATAGTAAAATATATAAAACGCCTTATACTAGGCCTTAAGATTACCTAAATTTAATAGCTTTAATAGGAAAATATAAACTAAGCAAATAATAAGAATAATAAGAGAATATAAGGGTCGCTAAAAACTCGCTAAGGAGACGCTAGTCAAACGTATAGCTCCCTTATTATTAGCATATATATACTAAGAATGTAAAAACTCCTTATCCAAAAAGGAATAATTATAAATAGCCTTATATATAACGCAAGGTCTATAACTATAGACTACGCCTAAAATAATGCTACCGCTATATATAATAGGGATATACCTAATCCACATACGCAGTATAGGTGTGCTGCGGCTACTATATAGGCCCCTATAATATAAGACACTACTTAAATTAAGACTAAATAAAATATATAAACTGCTATTAAAGCATATATAAGGCGTAGGAGAGAGAAGACTGTATTAAATATAAGAGGCGGAAGGTAAGGGCTTAATAGCTGCGGGAATAACTATACGCTAGGTTATATAAATGGAAATAATAGGCAATAAGCTAGGGGGATATAGGTGCCTTTCTAGCGTTTCCTACCTTTAGTACTAGGGGGCTAGGCTAGCCATCCCAAGCCTTAACGGGCTAGAAGCGGCGCCGCGTAATATTACTAGACCAAATAGGGATATAAGGGTCATAGGGGATATAAGGGAGAGGACGCCCTATAGAAAGACCCCTATAGACAGCTATAGTAAGCTTAAGACTAGGATAATTAAGAATTAGATTTAACGTGGCAAATATAATATTTATAGCCAACCTATAAAGGGTATATAGCTAGCTAGTAAGAATAGGGGAGGAACCGGAGATAATAATAGATTTAGATATAGAAGCGCTAGTAGGAATATAAGACATAGGAATAAAAGGCTTTATATAAAATAAGTAGTAACTAGGGTATAGATATAAGAGATAGAAGTTCTAAATATCCTAAAGAAAGTAGAAATAGAAGAAGCAAAAAATAAAGAAAAGGCGAAGGACCCTTACTAGGGGTCCGCTACCTATCTATTATATAGTATAACTGCGGCAACATAAACCACTATCTCGTAAGGCCTTTACTAGATAGTCTAGACCTAGAGAAACACTATATCTTTACTATATAAGAGCCATACTATAATACCTATATATAATTAATATACTGCCCCTAAGAATTCTAGCTCCTATATAAACTAAAAGCAGCTATATATATGTGCTTTATAATTAGCAAGGCTATTAGCCTATCCTTATAATTATAATAGGCAGTTAACCTAGATATTATAGTTATAATAATCTAGATATATAGGGGATCGGTATAAATTATTAATATATATAACCCTAGGGTTAAAGGGGTCCTATAAATAGAGAATATTATATTAGTAATAAGCTTGCTAGAAACTAAAGGTATAGAGTTTATCCTATTAGGAGATATAAACCTCTACCACCCACGGTAAGGGGGTATCTATATTACTACTAATTAATAGGCAGAGTGCCTATTAAGAGCTATAGACACCTAAAGCCTTAAGTTAACTACCCCCCTAGGAGCAACTATATAGCAATAAGGAACCTTTAAAAGTATAATTAACCTCATATTTATAAACGAAGGCCTATACTAGAGACTTAAAAAGTATAACCCTAAAGAAGAATAGGTACTCGCCTTAGACCATATCCCTATCTAGATATAGCTAGATTTAGATATTAGGGCGTAACTAAGTAGTAAAAGATATATAATAAGGAAGCTTAAGATAAACAGTTTCCTTAATATAGTTAAATAATAACTCTAAGACCTAGAAGAAATCCACCTAATTCTAAACAAGCAAGGCTTATTAGCTACCCCTAAGGAAATTAACCAAAGACTAAAAAGGATCTAGGCAGCAATTAAAAATGGGCTAAAAGAGCACTACCCAGTCTTAAAACTAGGCCCCTATGCGCGATATGTATAGTCCGCATAATATATAGTTTTTATTACTAGCTAATAATAAGCAAGAAGGAAATATATAAGTAGTTATAACCCTAAAGATAAGAGATAATATAAAGACATAAGAAACCAGTTAAAGAATACCTTAAAGAAAGAAGTAAGGAATAACTAAAGACGGTTTATAAACGAGTATACTTTTAACCTAAGCCTCCCCTATAACAAGGGCCTTTAGGCTATAGCGAAATAGGTAAAGAAAAAGGTAGGGCGTCTAGTAGAAGACCTATATTTACTACCCCTATAAAGAGCAGGGGAATTATAGGCTACTAACAATAATGATAAAAAGGCAAAGACCCTTATAGAAAGGTTCTTCTTTTAACTAGCTTTAGCAGACCTTAGTAATATTACGGGTAAAACACTAGTAACTTACCTAAGGGTTAATAGCGACATAATAATAGAGGAAATGGCTAGAACTATTAGCCGCCTTTTAAATAATATAGTACTAGGACTAGATGGGATTCTAAATAAGGCCTTAAAAACCTATAGACTACTTATAGCACCCTAGCTTATAAATATAGCTAGGGTATACTTTACCGTAGGCTACTACCCGCAACTTAGAAGATCTATAACGACGGTTATTTTACGGAAAAAAGGAAAAGTAGATTACTTAATCCTAGAAAGCTACCGCCCTATTACCTTAAAAAACACCCTTAGCAAGATCTTAGAAAAGGTAATAGCGGACTATATAGTAGATATAGCTAAGGAATATAACCTACTACTATAAAGCTAAA
>Ga0307515_10021136_pt1 | contig 11557 bp, 11 predicted proteins | sample 17_EM_MG_FD_194513 | JGI IMG/M metagenome (GOLD analysis project Ga0307515, IMG submission 194513) | Populus trichocarpa ectomycorrhiza microbial communities from riparian zone in the Pacific Northwest, United States - 17_EM | ecosystem: Host-associated > Plants > Roots > Unclassified | place... | reverse complement strand
CTACATTGATGAGACCCTGTCATTCACTACATTATCACACAAAAAGGTGGGCCGAGCCCAGTAGCTTTTCTTTTTTTAATTCATTCCCAAATTATTATAAAAAACTCTAAAATCACCTGGCAAAAACGGGAAGGAATTATTTATTTTAATCCTCGAACTCTTTGTTAGGTAATTTAATCCTTGTATTGTCAAATTGATTGATTTAAACTCTAAGGGTAATTTTATACATTCTCTGTTAAATCTTTCTGTTAGGGGTGAGAAAAAAATCAAAAAACTGAGAAAACTGGAAAAAAATAACCGAAAAAACTGAACAGTGAAAAAAATCGATTAAACCGATTAAAATTTTGAAAAAACTGACTGGTTCGGTTTCGATTTTATAAGCCTAAAACCGAAAAAACCGAACCAACCCAAACCGAGCAAAAAAAAAACCAAGCTAAACCGGTTTGAACTGGTTTTTGTCCAAAAAACCGAACCGAACCGAAACCGGTCAGTTTGAACCGGTTTTGATTTTTTTTTTAAAAAAATTTCAGTTTAATTACTTTTTTTTTAATAAAAACCAAACCGAAAATGATCATCTTTACTTTCCATGCATATCTGATCACAATTTCATTTTCTTTTGAAAAATAAAATAATATTTTGCAAGAAACATAACTTTTATTGAATTTGACCTAGAAATCTATATTGCTTGATAATTAAACATAACTTTTGTGTAAAATTGATACGATATTTAATTTAATAACAATTTCAATGATTAGATAGATGAATTGGAGATTCATCAGGAAAAAATTGATACTTTGGACTTCCAATGATCATGGAATTCTTTTTCCGATAATCAAAACATGAAAAGAGCTGCAAGTTATTTAATGTGAACTATTAAATTTATATCTTTTTTTTTTAATCTCTTTGAATTGATCAAGAACTGGTAAACACATTATTAGAAAATTGAAAAATAAAATAAAATAAAATAAAATAAAATAAAGACGAGTCTTCTGGGGTGTCCCCCCACAGATTCTCTTGCCATCACCGCTTATCTTTCGAACACCCTTCACTGTCCTCAATCAATACAAGCACCCGCTCTTCGTTTCTTGTATTTTTTTTTAATGGAAATTCAGAAATAAAGACAAAAAACTAGGAAAATACCAAACCTATCCCTGAAAGCAGGCACTGGCTCTCACTGATCGATCTGCACATATTTCGCCTCCAAATATTACATTTTGTTCCTCCTCCGCTATCTCTCACAGTCCTCGGCCATCCATAAAACAGAAGTCCATTTAAGGTCAGCTTCTCATCTCTTCATTTTCTTTACTATCACAATCGATTTTTTTTTATTTCTTTCCCCTTACATTTTTTTCTCTCATTATTTTTACTTGATTTTCTTTTACATTTACTTTCTGATTCTTTGCTGCCTTTAATCCCATATCTGTTACCATCCAATCAGCTCGTAAGTTTATGGTTCTTGATTCTTATGCTCTGTTAATTATAGATCTGTTTCTTGTATTTTTTGGGGCTCTTGAGAGTATTTCTTTGTTTCCTGATTGCATAGATCTTGTACTGTTTAATTTTTTTTGGTTGCTTAAATGAAGCTTATTAACTGCATTTTTTTTGTGCATTTATCATCTGGGCTTCTTTCATATTTGTTAGGTTTTCATTTTTTACACAGTCTGGGTTCATAAAAATGGGGAAAGTGAAGTGTTTTGTGCGTGTTGGATAGTTTTTATGTTTCTTGCATCCATTTTGGCACGTGGGCTCTTGTAAATCTGTTTCTTTTCTTTTTGAACTTAAGTTTGGCAAATATTTATCGGTTTTGCAGTTTATATTTTGCTTCATTTCATGAGATTTTGGTAGCAGTTGAGGAGATTCATGCTATTTTTTTTCTTTTTTCTGTGGTGATTGGAAATCGATTACTTATCCAGATTATGATTCGTGAAATTGAATGGGTATTGATCAAAAGGAAGCAAGTTCATGCTTTTACAGTTGAAATGAAGCATGGTAGTATACAATGTAGATAGGGGCAGTGGTATTTGTTGCATTTTCTTCTTTTTTTAATGAGTTTGTGTGTGTTGTTGGTTTAATTTGTTTTGTATTATCAAATCAGCAGGATTGTGAAGATTAAATTGGATGGAGGGAGTTGGGGCTGAGGGTGCCTCGGTTGCATCGCCTGTTGCACAATGGGGACATGATGTTTGGAGGATTTATCAGTATTATCTTGATAAGAGTACACCTCATACGGTCTACAGGTGGATTGGCACTCTTGTTGCAGTGGCTATCTACTGCTTGCGAGTTTGTTATATTCAAGGGTTTTACATCATTGCCTATGGGCTTGGAATATACATACTGAATTTGCTAATTGGGTTTTTGTCACCACTGGTTGATCCTGAAATTGATCCTTCAGATGGTCCTTCGTTGCCGACAAAGGGTTCTGATGAATTCAAGCCCTTCATTCGCCGACTTCCTGAGTTTAAATTCTGGTAATGAAAACAATTTTGCCACTCGTGGCATTTAATCTTGTAATTACCCCCATGCTGTTGGTATGCTTCCGTTGTTCCTTATAACCTGATAAATGATTCCCGGTAGTCTTTTGAGACTTCAGTCATGAGTGATTCACTTGGACACTTAGCAAGATACATTGGTGGTTCTCATAGTTCTTGCAGATTCTCGTTTGCTTTTAAGAATTAAGTGGTTGGAAAGCTAAATATTTTTAGTAGTTTGTTTGGTTAAGTCCAGATGTTTCTCTATCCCAAGCCTTTTCTCAACTACTTAGGGCTGCTTTTGAGGATCCATCTTTGATACATCTATGCATGCCAATAACCTGCTGTTTCTGCCATTACATTCAGGTACTCCTTCACAAAGGCATTCGTCATCGCATTTGTTATGACCTTCTTTTCCATGTTTGATGTTCCTGTCTTTTGGCCTATTTTGCTCTGTTACTGGATTGTTCTTTTTGTCCTTACAATGAGGCGCCAAATTGCACATATGATCAAATACAAATATATTCCATTCAGTTTAGGAAAACAGGTGAGTTTCCGAGTGCTTTACACCTCTATTTTTCTCTTCCACGCAACCACCTTTTATTCACACCTCCAATAACTGTGGCTGTTGTAACTTCCTTTCTTATAGTAGGACTGCTATTATGTGAGATAACATTCTGGTTTCTTTGGTATTTAACAGAAGTATGGTGGTAAGAAATCTTCTGCAAGTAGCAGTGGCTCCCGTGGGGACTAAAGCTTGGCTGGTTGATAGGCAACTAGAAAAGGACCAGATGGAAGGAAATATTTAGACATGAAGATTCATGACAATTGATTTTTCCTTTTTAAGGGACATGCCTTCATGTTGTGATGGACTTTAATATGCACTTGCAAACCTAAAGTTCAATTGTGCCTTGGCATTTTATGATGGCAGAGTGCTGATGTTGCAGAAGTGAAACTTTATTGTTTATATACAAACGAAGAAGATTCATTTACGTTTCTGAGAATGAATATTGTCTATGTAAAGTGCTTGATTCCGTTGTATTAGTTCCCTCTATGGTAGTCATGAAAAGTGGCATTGTAGCCATTAGTGTATGCTTCTGTAGTACTGGAAGTTATGACAGACAGATAGAAGTGGACGACTCTGTTTCAAGTTAACTTTAAATTCGAATGGTTTATCTTATTTTTTTTCTGGGTCAAGCGCGTGTTCCAACTGATATATTTGGAGCGAATTGCATTGGGTGATACTGAGATTTCTTCCGTACTTGCGTTGATACGTAAAATGGGTTGGTAAATCCTCTCTTTATGTTGATTGCCTTAACTGGTCTGCAAGATCCATCAATCTTTGCTTATGGTTGAATTCATTTCTTCATGCAAGGAATTGAATGTTTTGTCCTTTTCCAGCTGCCTCTTTCTACCTCAGCTCAGTGCATGCACCTAGGAGTCTGTCGCCCATCCGGGATGTAGGTTCGGCTTTGTATTCATCTACCCCTTCACCCTCGAGTCCTTTATCATGGCGAAGGTGGAGATTAGGGACCGCTGCCAGCCCTATGTTCATTGGTTGAAGTTGCCCAACATTTTGAGATCTCTGTCAATGAAGCCAAGACTATGGAGTCTGGACACCAGTACACCACCATATAAATCTCTGGTGTACATCACTACTCGGCCAGGCCCAATTCAGTGAAATCAGTTTAACGACGAAAGGACGAAGAAAGAAAACAAAAAACCCTCCTTAGACCTCTAGGCTCTGTACCTTCTCTCACCTGCCACTTCCTTTCTTCTGGCTTTCTCACCAAGGAGACGGTGACCCTCTAAAAACCCATCAAAATATTCTTCCAAGATATTAACAGAAGAAAACAAGACTTGGAAAGATGAATTGACGGAATTTTCTGTAGAGAATATAGAATTTATACAATAACCTTTCTGTACAGAAAATTCTAACAACGCATCTTTGCGTACGCTTTGGGGTGGTTATAATTGCGCGAGTATCAGGTGTTACAATTCTTGAAAGAAAGTAGATTCACATAAGAAAACAAGTTTTTGTTGCATTGCTTAACAAACGCCAAACAAAGTCTATTCGAGGTTAACCTCTACTCTCCATATTTTCCTGACAATTTGGACCGATTTCCCTTCTTTTACGTCCTTTTTTCTGTTTAGGCATTTACATTTTGGGGATCTTCTTTGTTTCTTGATTCTAACACTCAGACTAGATTGATTGAGATACTGTGTTCATTTTTTATTTTTTATTTTTTAGTTACTTAAATGGAGCTTGGTAACTACATTTCGGTCCCTAGAAGGTGGGAAGTGAGATTTTTGGGCTATTGGTTTCTTTTTATGTTCCTTGCATAGTTGCATATATTTGTCATCTGGGTTTCTTTGGCATTGGTTAAATATTGATCTTTAAGGGCTTTTTTCTTTTGTATATTTTGGTGCGTTTATGTGATTCTATAGCTATTCGTGCCTTCTTGTTTTCAAATAAATGGGTGTGAATGGTTGATTTGATTGGAAGGTGGAGAGAATGCCTGAAGATTTTGATTCTTGAAATTGATATTTCCATGAATTTGGAACATTTACATTGAATGTGAAGCTTGAGTTGAAAGAATATTTTTCACTTGCAAGTTTATATAGTCATTAAAGCATTTCCACGATCTTGGTACGTGTATATCCAGGGACATGTTCTTTTCTGCTTTATTATGCTTTTTTGATTATCTTTGAATATGAGGATTTGTTATTCAGAAGCATACATTGATGTACATGTTTGGTATTTGTTGTATCTTGTGCATTTCTACCTGTTTGTTTGCTGGTTTGATTGGTTTTGTACTGTAAAATCTGCAGGTGTGAAGATCAAAACTAATGGAAGGATTTGGGGATGAGAATGCCTCAGTGGTGTCACCTGTTGCTCGATGGGAACATGATGCATGGAGGATGTATAGATTTTATCTGGATAAGGCTACACCTCATGCTGTCTATAGGTGGATTGGGACTCTTGTTATAGTGGCTGTCTATTGTTCACGACTTTATTACGTTCGAGGGTTTTACATCATTGTTTATGGGCTCGGGGTATACATAGTGAATTTGTTAAGTGGGTTTTTGTCACTTCTGGTTGATCCTGAACATGCAGATGGTCCTTTGCTTCCGACAAGTTGTTCCGATGAATTCAAGCCACTCATCCGCCGGCTTCCAGAGTTCAAATTCTGGTAATGAAGTATCTATGTGCCATTACGGTATTTAGTCTTTTTGTTATTTTCATCCTGTTGATATTAATTATCGAGTAATTCCTTCCACCGTTATCTATAACCTGATAAACGATTTCAAGTAGACATTTGATAATTCGATCATAAACTATTCTCTCTTAGTTTTATATTTTACTCAGTCAGTCGGCAGGAAAAATGTTGAATGTTGGAGGTTCTCATAGTTTCATACAGATTCTAGATTGCTTTCAAGAATCAAGTAGTTAGGGAGCTAGTGAACTATGGTAGTTTGTTTGACCGGGTAAATTACCACCCGAACACTTTCCCCAGCACCATAGGGCTGCTTTTGCAGATCCATCTTGGATATATCTGTTCCTGAAAATAATCTATTGTTTTGGCTGTCATGTATCTAGGTACTCCTTCACAAGGGCATTCATCATCGCTTTTGCGATGACATTCTTTCCAGTGTTTGATGTTCCTGTCGTTTGGTCTATATTGCTCTGTTCCTGGACTCTTCTTTTTGTCATCACAATGGGGTATCAAATTAGATACTTGATCAGATACAAGTGTACCCTATTCAACATTGGAAAGCAGGTGAGCTTCAAGTACTTGCATCTGGAACAGCTTATCATGTAGTAGGATTACTGGCACATCAGATATAAAATCTTGGTTTCCTTTTGGCCTGACAGAAATACGGTGGTAAGAAATCATCTGCAAGTAACAATGTTTCCTGCATGGCCTGAAAGCTTGGTTGGTTCATGGGGCACTAAGACAAGGACGAGATGGTGGAGAAATGTAGACGTTAAACGTTTTCTTCTCGAAGGGCATGCCTTCATGTCATGATGAGCTTTAACTTGCACTTACACATGTAAACTTCAGTTTTGCCTTGGCTTTTTTTAATGGCAGACATTCTGGTTTTACAATAAATTCGCATGATTGCAGACATTTTGGTTTCTTCAACGAGACTTGAATCCAGTGATCAAGGACTTAAATCTATGGGCGTGTTAAATGGGCCAAGCCCAATCTAATGAAACCTCATTCCTTAACAATCTAAGCCATGGATTTGAATCCAGCGGGCTTAAAATATATCCATATATAATTCTGTCAACATCTTTTGCTTCTCTGTAACACTTCACTCTTTCCAGAAATCATCAGAACCGAAACCTCCCTTCAAAATCCCCCAACCCTATCACAATGGGAAGAGTAAAGGGAAATGTGCAAAGCGAGCATATGCTGCACAACTTTTGGAGGTATAAAGCTCTTGTAGTGTGCTCTACTTATGAGTGGCAACAGGACATTAATTCACCCTTGTGTCTCCATTAATGACTCTGAAGGGGCCACTGTTCCTCAGTAAAATGTGTCCTACATCTGTGCATTGATATTCTCTTATATTGTTTGGGCGGGTTGTTTGGTTGTGCATTTAGTGTTTAACGCAGCATAGACATTAACGCATCACAGCTTGCTATAATGTACTTAAGTTGGTCTTTTGGCTGTACAGGGTGATGATCACAGTGATATTGTTCTTTCAGATAAAGAAATATGTGATCATGAAGCTCAGAGGCCTCGACGCCAAATGATGGTTCAATTTCAAAGCTGGTTTGATCTCCCTTCACAAATGCAGAGTGATCATATGATAAAACCACATTGAGTGGAGCCGAAGCTTCTGCAAAAAACAGATAGGAAAAGAGAAGCGATGTCAAACTTGATGACTTCTCCACACAAACTTTTAAAAAATCTGATACTAAGATCAGTACTGCTAGACATTATTTAAACTCAAGCTGACAGAGTTCTGACAGATGACACCATTACCAGTGTTACGAGTACAATTTTACATATGAAGCTAATGAAATGATATTCATACCTTGAATGTCAACAAAAGTTGCTGCTCCGGCACATCGGTCCTTTCTAGGGTTTTACCAATCCTCCTACAAAGATACAAAATCAAAGGGAAAACATATATCGCAAGTTATACTTATTAGAAATACTTTAAATAAATAAATAAATAAATAAATTTTATTTTTAATGTAATATTCTCGACATTTTGTAATACAAAATTCAAATAAACACTAAATAATTATAGGAAAAGCTTGAAATGCTTTTTTCCATTTAAATCCCCATTGAAAATTCTCCAAAGAATTTGGCTGAGTTTCTTGCATCCACAAGCTAGAACCTGTATTTATTTAATCAAGATTTTCAACACAAATTATATTCATGACAAGATTTATTGAAACTATTCAAAAATAACATATTATCAATTCAATTAATTAAAATTTATCAAATCTAAAACACACATACAATATACTAACAAATACTTGAAAAGGAAATTCTAAACAGTATATGAGAGGGTGAATAGTGTTCTGTGTGCACAATACTTTGCCCACGCTAGGTAGACAATGATGTAAATCCATGAACAGTAAATAATTCTTCACACAGTACTAATTGCTACTGAGATTTTAACTCTTTGTACAGCCTTACTATAAGATGGGTGATGCTAAACACAATGGTCTATTTTTTGGTAGGGGATATGGAGGGCTGAGATTCTCCATGCTGTAAGAGCGAGGACATGACTGAAGCTTACAAATTTCTTCGATCGCATGTTTGCATTAACTTATATAAACATCTGCTAATATGGAAAAGCAAGAGGAATGCACCACTATTCTAGAACATACTCTCTGTTAAGATAATTCAGCATGGCAACCTTGGGAAAGCTTTCAGGTTTGCCGACCTTGGCTGATGTGCTGAGGGGCATATTAAAAGGAGTTTCTATACGAAACAATGCATTAATAGGCGCTAAAACACCAATGATCACTCCAATTTTGAGAAATGTAATCTTATAGTCAAAAGGATGTCTATAAGTGCAAGTGTTACGACCATCTACATGATTATTTATTAAGGCAATGCTGCTTGACGTCGAACACTCAGACAAATTGATCCAGGTATTCATCCACAGTAGTGTATTTGACATCAGGATAAAGCTCTGAAGCCTCCACACCAAATGATGGTTCAATCTCGAAGTTGGTATGATCTCCCTTCACGAACACTGAGTGACGGATTGATAAAATTACATTTACTGGAACTGAAGCTTCTGCAAAAATAAATAACAAAAAAAGAAGAAAAAAGAATGAATAAAGAGAAGACAAGCAATTCGCCAAAATTTGCTAACAGTTACTCAAACTCGTTAAAAATGATTTAACTATTTCATCGTGATTATATCCATCTCATGGGCAGATTTATTAAGAAAATGTCATGCTAATGATGAAGTAATGTTATCATCAGATGTGCCTAGGTTGACAGAAGTGTAAATAGATGCTTGTAAATCGAAGAGATTTTACTGTCTATGTCATAGCTGTTAACTTATAAGCTAGTGAAATGATATCCTTACCTCGGATATTTTTAAGAAGTTGTTCCTCTGGAACATAGATCCTTTCAAGGGTTTTCCCAATCTTCTTCTCCCACAAGGACACAAGGTCATTGAATGAGATAGTGTTGGCTGGGGGTCTAATGTAGAGAATTTTGTTCAAGGTTCTGGGATCATCTACTGCTTTGATAGTGTAGGTGGCAATGTCATCTTCTTTGTTGAAAACAGCTGCAGATCAAAACATGAACTGTAAATTCATTCGATGCATTCATCATCAAGCTTTTCACATGCTTAGATATTGGAGTCCATTACCAAATAGAGCACTTGGTAGGCTAGTGCCTACTTTGATTAAAACAGTTGCATGGCCTTTACAATTTTAGCAGACCATCCTCCAAAATCTATGGAGGGTCTGCTGAAATAAACAAGAGACATTAAGAATTTAATTCTATCACAGGAAAATTCAACAGAATTTGTGACACACTACCTTTAGGATTTCCATCACCTACGATGACAACTTTATCTCTTGGAGGAGCAGTAGCTCCAGGCTGGTTCAAAGAAGGAAGGAAATAGCCAGAAAAAAAGTTGGACGATACATAGGTGAACGGAATTCCTTGAGCCTCAATAGCTCTTCTTATGTTAGCCTTCGTAGCAAATGCTGATTTTGCTGGCTCAACAGCATGCACTCTATCCACATCATTTCCAAACTCCGATGGGAAAAATCTCTGCAGAAAAACAACAATTTTCATTACAAGCACATAATTCATAAACTTGGGAATTTTCAAACCCCAATCCAGACAGGAAAAACACATGTCAATTAAGCAACAACTCATGATCACTCAGACAAATTTAACTACGTTATAAATACCTTAACATTTCCAGCTTCTTTAATAGCAGCAATAATCCTGCCTTGCTCAACTAACTGAGCATGACCCACTGTAGAGATCACCACATCCACTTGCTTTATAGCCTTCACCAAACTCTCATGATCAAACAAATCTCCCTTCAAAACCGAAAACACAAAAGCAAATATAAAGAAATATTAAAATTTCCCAGTTTCACATTTTCTTTTTCCAGGAAAAAAAACAGCTTAATTGGAGACGAACCCTATTATTATAACTTGTTGCTGTAACAACTAATAAATCGAGACAAAATTATTAGTTAATCTGCGCCCATAATATATAAGAATTTCTCATTTATAACATGGATTTTTCAAAAAATTATCCCTAGGGAACATAAGTTTTTATTACATGAATCACCGGTCCAACAAGTAGCGAAAAAATGGGATAGCTAACTGGTGGCACATGCCCCTTAATTCACAAGGACACCCTTGTAACCCCAAAAAGAAAAGCGAAGGAAAAAAAGAAACACTTACAATGAGGAAATTGACCCCAAGATTCTTGAAGTTGTCAATGACATTGGATTTACCAGGGTTAGAGAGAGTGGAGTCTCTGACAAGAACAGAAGTAGGATGGCCTGCCTTAGCACTAGCTTCCACAATGAATTTTCCTATGTATCCTGTCCCTCCAATGAACAAAATCTTGCTTTTCGTTGCCATTGCTTAAATTTTCTGTCTGGAGATCAATTATAAGCAGAAATTACTGTCTTCAAGTGTCAAAAGAGATTTGACAAAAGGGAAAGATTTAAAGTTGCGGAGGGGATTGAGAGTCACTGGATCACAAATCATAGTGAGAGAATGCATGTGTGAAATTACAGAAATACACTTTAGACTGTGAGCAAATTGTGATGTGTGCATGGCGATGTTTCTGTATTTTGGCAAGAGAATCTGTCTATGATCAAGTGGGTTGTTTTGTCATTCGTGGGTTCTTGTGGGAAATTTTGGAAGGTTTGCAGCCGTAGTAATTTTGGGGATTAATGGGCATTTGGCCTGTTAATCGGTATTGATTCATTTGCTATTATGTATCCACCCATTTTATGGCACATCATTTGGAGTCGTCCAACAAATAATTTAGGTTCTGCAAATATCAAGTATCCTTCTTTTTTAAAAATAATAATCACAAAGCTTCAAGCTTCTTTCTAATCATGATAATCTAAATCTAATTTTAGATTAAATAGTTAATGATCCTCTAGAATTAGCTGGAAGAATGCTTACTGTCTTGGCAGTCAAACCATATAATAATCACAATTCTTCTTTCCATCAAAGATCTTGAATTTGAAAGCTCGCCAGACTCATATCTATTTGTGCTCAGCACGTAACTGAACCCAAGAATATTAGGTATGGTAGCTCGCCTAACATACATCTCATCTAGCTCAGCACATAGTTGAACCAAAAGAAGTTGTGTCTGACAACTTGTCAGACCATTGCCCACTTGGGCTCGGCTAATATTCACACCCGAGGATGTTGGGCCTGGAACTGAGCTAAACCTATATCATTTGGATTTGACATTCTACCAAGTCCTGGGTTATTTGGTATGGACGCAAGTCCTACTCATATATTATCGAGTTATTACCCTGTCTTTGAACTTTTTAAACAATGACTTATGCTTAAAATTAATTTTAAAAAATATGTTTATACATCATATTTA
>Ga0307515_10021135_pt1 | contig 11557 bp, 9 predicted proteins | sample 17_EM_MG_FD_194513 | JGI IMG/M metagenome (GOLD analysis project Ga0307515, IMG submission 194513) | Populus trichocarpa ectomycorrhiza microbial communities from riparian zone in the Pacific Northwest, United States - 17_EM | ecosystem: Host-associated > Plants > Roots > Unclassified | place... | reverse complement strand
TTAATTAACTAGTTCGACTTATTAAAAAGTTTAATAAAGAAAAATGCAGTCTGTCTTGTCAATTTTTTTTTATTATAATAGCAGTGACAATTTAAATTGTTTTTTTACTTAAAAATACATTAAAATATATTTTTTATTTTTTTAAAATTATTTTTGATATCAGCACATTAAAATAATTCAAAAATATATAAAACTTTTTATTTTAAACTCGTATCAAATTCTTAGAAAAATTTATTATAGTACATAAGTCGAAACATGTATTATTTGAACTCCAGTTACTTTTTAATTAAATTATTTTTTAATAAAATCACAAAACTAACTGAAACAATAGTAGTCTTGTTTCGTAACCTCTTCTATTGATCATCGATGGATATAAACAGCTAATATCCTCAAAAGCATGCAAGAAATGTTAACGAAAAGGACCTTCCATATACAATGCGTATTAATTTGGAAGAAGGAATAATGATGCTCGAGACCTTTCGATATGAGAAAGTTTTCTTCGTTCATTATGGAGTCAAAAAGAAGCTGCTGTGTTTTTTCAATTTACAGAAGCTGGTCATGTTCTGGTTTCTGGACGTTGGACCTGGTAAGAAACAGAGATGGAGTCTCTGTTCTCTTCCTCGCACCATTATAAGTACATGCTAAAGCCTTCGGCTTTCTTCCCCATCATCTCTGCTCTCTTTTCTGTCCCAACTCCTTCATTGATTTCACCATTCAATCTCAGCTCTCCTCTCTCTCTCTCACACACGCACACGAACACACACAGACACACTAGCTCCCCTTTTCTCTCTTTCAGGTACTTATTCCTAAATTTATTTTGCAACATTAATTGCATATATACGCAAGGTTGGTGTTTAGATTAAGGTGGAATGAGGCTTTGAATTGGTGCATGCCATGGACATTTTCAAAGCTATAAGGATAAAATCTTCAAGTCTGATAATTTTTTTTATTTATATAATCGTCACCAGATCAGATTTGAATGTGCTCCGTGTGCTTGATGCATTAATGGAGTCAATTAGCTCCACAATTCTAATAACTCAATTCAGAATCGATGACACGATGTTTGTCAGATTAAGTAATTATTTCCTACCATTTCTTTTTCAGAGCTCTTTTTTATCTTACCAAAATGGCGTACGAAGATCAGTGTCAGCAAGGTTTGAAACCAAAATATGACTGTCTTCTCTTCGGTAAGCAACCCTCATTCAAGCAGACAGTCTCTGACAGTTCATAATCCATAGCCCATGTATTAATAAAATCATCACATGAAACGTGTCTTGTTTGTAGATGTTGATGATACGCTTTATCCTCGAAGTTCTGGTCTGTTGGAGGAAGTTACCAAGAATATTCAAGGTATATATAATGCCTACACCTTGACGACTCGTCAAATATTTCTTCTTATTGATAACTCCTTCCTTAATTAATTAGAGCATATATAATAAATCACCTCTGCATGTCCTTGTCTAGAATACATGATTCAGAAGCTTGGTATAGAAGAAAATGAAGCCTCTCAAATGAATGGTGTTCTGTACAAGAGTTATGGCACATCCATGGCAGGTCTCAAGGTATGTCGTCCTTGAAAAAAAAACGAAATCATCTTGGCAAACCTTTTACCAAAATCCAACCGATTTACTGATGTCTTGCGATTTCTTTCCTCTTTCTAGGCCATTGGTTATGATTTTGACAACGATGACTACCACAGGTACCGAGTTAAATATCCCCACATATAGCTTTAGTTTTTTTTAACATAAAATGGATTATTGCTATATAAACGATCTTACTTGCATTTTCATGTTTACAGATTTGTTCATGGGAGATTGCCATACGAGAGGCTAAAGCCTGACCATGTTCTAAGAAATCTTTTGCTTAGCTTGCCAATTCGTAAAGTTGTAAGTTCCTTAAGCTACCTTCTAATTAAATACAAGTAGATAATCAACTACAAATCAAGCTTTCTGAGTTCTGATCAATTTTTTTTTCTGGGTTTTATGTAATAGATATTCTCAAATGCCGATCAAGCACATGTGGCTAAAGTTCTCAGCAGGCTTGGGTTGGAGGATTGCTTTGAAGGGGTTATATGCTTTGAGACCCTCAATCCCTTCAATTACGAAGACATCAATGCTTGTGATGGAACTGGAGCTTGGAGTCCCAGCTATGCATCCAAAAGCCAAATTCTCGACATCATTGAACATCCTTGTCAGTCTAATCCTGTTTCAGCACTTCCAAAATCTCCAGTTGTCTGCAAGCCTTTTGAAGACGCATTTGAGCAGGCCTTTAAGCTGGCCAACATCAATCCTCAAAAAACAGTAAGTACCATTTCAAAAGAACTCAGAAATTCAGATCATGTCTGGTATGATTTTTACAGATTGATTTAAGACTGTATCCGGAATATAATGATATTGTTTCTTTAACAATTCTAAAATATTCCTTATCGATCATCTTCCATGCCATATGCACATATAACAACACTACTGATACTCTATTCCTTTCTGGAGGTATTCTTCGATGACAGCGTTCGTAATATAATGAGCGGGAAGCTAATGGGCCTCCACACCGTGCTGGTAAATCAAGTTCTTGAGTGGTTCTTATCATGCTGTTCACTTTTTGCGATCTGAGAATTTTATAAATCCTACATGGTTATAGGTGGGCACAGCCAACAGAACAAATGGAGCTGATTATGCGCTAGAGAGCATTCATAACATGAAGGAAGCATTGTCGGACCTGTGGAAAGCAAATGATAAGTCAGAAGCCAGAAGCTTTACAAGAAAGGTTTCCATGGAGACAACTGTGACTGCCTAGTTAGCTTAATTACCACCAATTTGTGCAGTACTGATGAATTTGTATCTCTACTTATATACGATCGTGATTAATAAAGCTTAATTCATTTTTAATATCGAATATGATTTGAAAATATAAAAAAAATTAAATTTTGAACTACCTGTATGGACTGCACTCCCAAGGAGAGGCTAAATCTCTCTCATATAGCTGCCTACCGTGAAGATGAAAATTTAGGACAGGATGAACACGTGGAGCTACTTGAGTAACATAAAAACCACAATAAACATAGTTTCTTTTAATTGAAATAAAATTTGGATTTAAAAGACTCGAGTTTCGTTGATTGTGATACGATAGAATAGAATAATTATTCACCATCTTCATTATGTAGTTCAAGACCTTAATTAATTAATTACATCTAATTATGAACAACAATAAATGAAAAGGGGAATCTTGGATCAAAACCTTTAATGCTAGGCAACGATGAAAACTGGGTGAGCTGCGAAAGAGAAACCAGTCGGTGAAAGAAGAAGAAGAAGAGACGATGCTTTGCAGTCTCTGGCTTTTGTAAGTTTAGAAAGGAGGAGAGTTTCTTTTTTCGCTCTAAAAAAAATCCTAATAAAATCGGAGTCTTTCCTTTTGGGTTAGCCCATATAAATTTATTGGGCTGGGCCAAACCAAGACCAGTACCAGGACGAGAAGGGTAGAGCGTGATTTGATGCCCTAAAAATTATCAGGTCGTCTTCTACGACTCAAGAAAAAGTTTTGCCTTCGCTTTCTTTGCTTTTACACAGGCTCAGCGAGAGGGAGACGGAGACGGAGAAGGAGAGGAAGCTTGTAAGCTTATTGTTATTTTGTGCTGTCTTGAAAGAGAACTCAACTGGGAAATATGGCGAAGCGGGAGCTCTCCAGCACTTTGAAGAACTTGAAGGTAATAAACACTTTCTGTTGTTTCTTCCATTAGTGGTTTATTTTCTGTTGCTTTTTCTTTTTTGAAGTAAAAGCTTGGGATTTGAGTTGGGTTTAGCTTAAACTAACCTGGGTTTACTTTGTTTTTATCAGAATTTGGTTTAATTGTTTTGTGAAATATGAATTAGTCAGTACTAAGCTTGTTACATTATGGGTTCTCTTTTTTTGGAATAATAGTTCATGCAAAGAGCAGTTCAGAGAGAGGAGAAAACTAAGAAACAAGAAGAAGAAGTCAAACCTGATGGGAATTTCTTTTCCCCTGGTACCATTAAGAAGTGGTAATTTTGAGCTGATATGCTTAAACCTATATGTTATGTCTACACGTGTTATTTTTTATGTTGATTTTATAGGTTATGAGTTTGTTTTGGTTTGTGCTTTTACTGGATATTTGCATGCTTAAGCATAAACATATGATTTTCGACTTTGGTTCATCTTGTTATTTAATGCTTATTTTATCTATGGAACATTTTGGAGTGAACAAGTGAAGGAATGAATACAGAGCATTTTATCTGAAATTTCTTAAAAAAAGATTTTCTTAGAAAAATTTCTGGTTTTTTGGTTGCTGAATAGTGCTTGGCATTGGTATAAATATAAGGCACTGGATTGAAGTTGGGTCTTTTGCATAATTGGGTTCCATGCTGCATGGATTTTGTACCTGTGACAATGGAGGACCGTAGTAGGTTGATTGAGGCTGAGAACTTGAGACTTGAGCACCTCTATTTGCTTAATATATGCAACCGGCGTTTTGAACTAGCATTTTAGATGCCCTTGTAATTCAACCAAGGTCCTTCATGTTATTGCTGAATCTGCTATAATTTGGTGATACTTGCTGTCCAAGTTTAAAGGCCATTATGTTGCAAATTGAGATCCCTAGGTTCTTAATTGAGCAGCTCAGCTGCTTAGCCAGTGACTCTTGATATCACTGATTTATGCTTGGAGTACATCACTTAGATTGATGTTTTAAACATTTGCAGTGTGGTAGTAATGGAAGGGGATCCTCACCCAGGAGCAGTTTTAGGACGAATGTCATTTCAAAGTTTCAATCCCTCTGTTGATGTGAGTATGAAGGTCAAGTGACCTGATTATTTTTATTCAATGAATAGTCACTTCCCAAGCTTCTCTTCTGGCATGTGCTCACTGCTCTCCTCATGTCAAAACCATTATCTTGGTAGAAACTAAATGAAGCAGCAGCAAATGAAGCATCTGATGCACGTGCCTCTACTTCCAGCCATCAGAGTGGAAGAACATCTTTTAGGTGGGTAATTTGATTTCTCAAATCTTGTTTGTTCTATCCTGATAGTTGTCCTTCAGTGACTGTTTGTAAATTCTACAAAGTAGAGAAAAATAGTTGCTTTTGTGAATCTTATACCTGGATGGAATAGAAAAGAAAATGTTTCATACCCAGGATGAGCAACTGTCAGTTGATACAGGCTGGACATGTGATTGCATTGGAGTGGTCAATTCATAACTTGGAATATCAATTCGAAAGTTTTTCTTTGTGATGCTGTTATGCAATTGATTAAAAATGTGGCGTCATAGCAAGATGGCCACAATACTTCTCATAGTTATTTCAGATGGTAGATGTGATACCATCTGAATTGGGATTGTTTAGCTTGTTCTTTGCATCCACTTACTAGTTTCCTTTTACTCTCTGATTGAAGGGGAGTTACAACAGTAACTAGCTGTAGTTTAAGGAGTGAGTAAACAGAGTAGTCAGACGATTAAATGAACAAACAGAAACAGATCGTGGGCGATTTAATTATTTACAAAATAAATTGACTTCTACAATTCAACACGTTGTAGATAATTTTCTCCTCTAATATGCATTTCCTTCTCTCTATATTTTCAGAGAAAATGAATCATCACCAGAAGTAGAGTGCTCAAACACTGCCAAACCAAGTTCTGAGGCAAATGGAGATCATAAAAGAAAACAAGATGAAGTAGCATCTGAAATACAACATCAAAATAAATCACCGAAAATGGTTCAAGATGGTCACCAATCATCACCGAATAGCAGTAAAGGCTCCTTCAAGCAGCCAAAGCGTGGCAAGCTGGACTGGAATGTTCTTAGACCAAAAAGTCAACACAATCAAAATAAAAGAGGGTGAGCATTAGTTGGTCATTCCCCTGGTAAAAATGAAATTTCTTGTCTCATTAATTTCAGGTTGAGCATTTGCTTCTGTAACTGGGTGTACTTCTTTTCTAGCCCTTCAGCTTTCTTTTTTAGTGAGTATTGACTTATACAAAATGAATTAAGAGATTGTGCAAATTTGTTGTCATATCATTAATGGCCAGATTTTCTTATTGAGCCTTCTGATTCGTTGGTTAAAGAGTTGCCTCCTCGCTCTCTCTCAATTAGTAAAACATGAAGGCATGGATTATTTGTCTCTGTCCAGCCTTCTTTATTGACATGTACATTCAATATGTCACTGGTTGATTGGTGGTCTTTTCTTGCAAATGCAGTTGCATGTACCTCGTATACTTTCAAATTGTTTGAAAATCATAAAGTTTTAGTGTGCCAATCTCCTCCATTAAACTAGTTTGTCAAGTACAATACCAATTCTTGGTCGTTTAAATTGTGCTTCTGCACCTTTAGCTTTAATAATGAATTTCACTTGAAGGAAACTAGTTAAAGCAATTGTTCTGGAAGGAGACCAAATAGGCATGTTCAAATTTCCCAGATAGACCGTAAGTGTTCATTCCAAACATCACCAGTAGTTATGCAATTGCTCCTTTGAAATTCTCCTGCTTTGGTCTCTGTTGGGAGTCAGTCCGGGTGCCTATTCGGTACTGGAGTAATTTTGTTTGGATGATATCGGACAATTTTTGGGGCTTAAATGCCACAAGGTTTTCCCTGCTGCAGTATTACGAATCATTTTGATATAGAACGATGTATAGTGGGGGATTAGAAGGAGCTTCCTTGGAACATTTGCATGTGTAATGAAATGGAATTTCAGATGCAACTGGATCTCAAGAACCACCGTGATTCATGTACCATTTTCTGCACAGCATGAACAAATACTGCGGAACCACTAAAGGAAAAAATTGCAGAAGGCCAAAAAGTGAAGGGTTAAATATTTTTTCTGCTTTAATTTCTATGTATCCAATTCCAAAGTGAAGTGGTCGCCTCCCTCCAACCCTTTGTAAAGGCTCCAATCCCTGTTGACGCCTGCCATTCTCTTGAACGGGCATGGTATGCTTTCAGGAAATTAGCAGCTAGTTAACTGTTATCTCTCTCTCTCACCTAGGTCCACCCCAATTACTATGTTTCGGGCTTGGCAATTTGGTGTTTGCTTGACAAGGTTGCCCACTAGAATCTAGCCGTCTTCACTACAACTTGTTGCGTTGAATCTCATGGCCGACTGAAAATTATTAAGACTTGTATCTTTGACTTGCACTCCTGCTTTATTCACATATACAATGGACTGCAATTTAAATGTATTTTTGTTTGGCTAGAATACGAATGTTCAATACATGAGGGTAAACCTATGAACAAAATCACTGCTAGGAATTAGGATATAAATTACATCAATACTAAAAATATCTGACGTAAAATTTAACATATATAACAATGTAGAACAACTTCTAGTAGGATCTAAAAAACCAGTAATTCTTAAGTATTTTTAAGCATTACTCCTGGGCTGGTTTCCAGACTGATAGAGCATAGATTATTCTCCCCTTCCATCCCTGTAGCACCCACTGGCCATCTGCATCAACAACAAAATCTTTATCGTACTCTGATTTCACCACAGATCTCACATCCTTGAAAAGCTCTTGATCCAATGAAAGTTGCCTGAACCCGGCTCTTAGATTCCTAGACTGCCACTGCTTGTATGTCTCTGGCCTTTCAACTCTTGCTTTACCCTCACATGCTATCACATTGGTAATATCTCTTCCGTATTGCTCTTTTTCAAACATCATTCTGTGTTCATCTTCGCGAGACACAGTAGCCGCGAACATATCAAACAATGATGAAAAGTGGTAGAGCGCCTCTCGAAACCGAGTGACAAAGAATGGCGCATTGAAATTACCATTTACAACCCCATGGATAAACATGTCCGGTTTGATCTTGTTGATCAATTTCAAAACAGCATCCCTTGCACTATTCTCCACAATTGTGTCGTCAGGGAGGTTCCTTAGCCGATATAGACAGTTGACGACAACCTTCTCGTCTTTGTCAATTTTGAGATCCTCATATCTGATGGTTTCCCATTTCTGTGCTATGGGAATATACTCAAAAGGGACTTTAAACCTCTCACAATATCTTTCTAAGCGACGGCCTGTCTCCTCAACCCTTTCTGCAGGCCGGAAACCTGGTTGAGGAAGCTCAATTCCTGTAATACGTAACTTGGGAGGTCCACCAGGCCTTTCCGAGAGACGCTGGATTAGGCAAGGCCATTGAAAACCATAAAGAATACCAAAATCAATGATGTGCAGTCTTGTTGCTTTCTTTTCTAGTTTCAGAATTGTCCTGTTGGCAAAGAAATTAGACATCCTTTTGAACGGGCACGCTCTGACATATACCTGGTAAGCTTTTAAGATCTCAGCTGCTGATGTTCTGGGGTTTACAAATAGTGTAAATGTAGGTGTCGTGGTGCCTGCTAAGCGTGTATCAAGGGCATTGGCAAAGTAATGCGCCAATCTTTGGTTTGCATCACCAAATGAAGAAGAGTGTTGCCTAATCTGCTGAAGTATCTCACTTGCAGTCCTTTGGTCACCAATTGCCACAGCCTGTGCACATTGGATGAGGAGAGAGCTCAAATCCACAACTTCTCCTTTCTTTCCCCGTTTCTTTCCTCGTGTTGTTCTACCATTAGACCCTTTTCTCTGCTCATTCCCAGCTGCTCCATTTTGTGAATTTCCCAGAAGAGAACATGGAGTAGACTCATTTTGTGCAACTGGACAAAGCAACACCTCATCAAGTAACTCTGACAGCTCAGACTCTGCAGGAGAAAGTGCAGAATGCTTCTTGCTCCTCTCTTCTTCTAGATCATCACTGTCTTCCCGCTGATGATTTTTTCTTCCCCGTGAACTATTTGGTGAGTAGTCTCCCTCGTCCTTGTCCGGAGGGTTGGACGAGTTGCTCTTTGAAGATACCATGAAATAATCATTACCTGAAAGAAAATTGTCCGCTTCTCCTCCCCCTTTGCCGAGCACCTCAAAAGGGTGCGGGTGCACCGGACTGTGGAGATCTGGTGCTAGAAGGGTTCTTTCGAGGGGGAGAACTGGAGAGGTTTGCACTTGATATAAGTCTAAATCAGCTTGATCAAAAATCCAATCGGATTTTTCAACCAAGTTATTACCAGGAGGATTGCTGTTGCTGCTATCAATACCGCTACTCCAAGTGAAACCATTATCCGGGCTTTCAAATTTTTTATCGAAACAAGAAAGAATTTGATTCGACGAATGGGGGTATTCCTGACCAAGGACATCATAGAAGGGTTTCTCGGCAGCTTGGAGGGCTAAACAGTCCTGCAACATACAGGTCTTACCCTCCAAGTCCTCTTCCAAAAGCACATCACTTATGAACTTGAGAGTAACATTATTGCTTGGACCATATCCTTCAGAGCATGAATTTGAAGAGGAAGATGACGATGTTGAGTCATTAGGAGGTTCAGGATTGAAAGAATTAAAAGAAGGATTTGGATCACTCATGGTATCATTGAGTTGATATCCATTAAAAAGATTCCTATTCGAAGAGAAAGAAACCGAGGCATGGTCAAACATGAATCTGTTCATGGAATTTGGGTATTCTTGTAAAAGGGTATCCATGAACAATATGAGGAAATTAAAAGAAAACAAGATAAGAAACTAAATGGCTCAGGAATCAATCAAGAATCAACAGTCCTGCAGAACAATCAATCAAGAATCAACAGTCCTGCAGAAAACTCAAAAGATCGATATGCGAGCAAAGAATAGGCGTAGAAAATTGGAGTTTACCTGAGTGAAACCAAAGCAATTTTCTTCTTGAGCAGGAGTTCACGCACACTTATTTAAAGGAAATTGGTCCGCGGAGTCATTTTTAAGGTCTTAGAATACTGAATATTGAAGTTTCCAGGAAGGGGAGGGAAGAAGGATCGAGGCAGCCGCCACATCAACACTAGATTTGTGTGTCAGAGATTTGAGTTTCGGCTGTCAAAAAAGATAAGGGTGTTACACTATGTTTGGGAGCTAAATGGAGGGAGGGAAACAAATACTATTACTACGACAGTTTTTCGCTTGTATTTTCTCAGCCCCCTCTATCTTTCCTTCCATTTTTTACTCTTCCAAACAAAAGATATGACTTGGGGGCCACAGTGACGAGTTATCTTGGAGACCATGTGAACATGGGTCCAAAGTTGGTTTTTTGGTTTACAGGTAGGGTTGGCTTTATAATTATTAATGCTTGGACAACAAGGCTTTGACTGGATCTTAGAATGTGAACGCATTATCGCTCTCTATATTTTATAAATAAAGCTAAATGGGACACTGTTTACCCACATCTTTTAACACTGTGTGTTACTTTCTTTTCTTTTCTTTTCTTTTTTTTCTCTTTTGACTTTTTTTTTCTTGTTATTGATTTTTTTAATTTAGTTTTTATATAATATGTTTATAGGGTTTACAACTGGGAAAGTGTTTACCTATATTCATTAGCACAGTGGATTAAAATAGTTATTTGTAATTTTTTTTTTATTTTGATTTTTTTTATTGTTTTTTTTTAATTTAGTATATGTTTATGGGGATTTAGAGTTAATAATTTATTTTAATTTACATTTTATATGATTATTGTAATAAAAAAAATCTCAGCATCGAATTGGTATTGGAAAAATATCCCACAATCACGGTATAATTTATTTTTTAAAAAAATTTAGTTAAATAAAAAATAATTTAAAAAACTAGATTAATAAGAATAAAAAAAAATTACAGGTTATTTTGTTAAGGGGAATGGCTACAGCGATAAGTAAGATATCAATTTTCGATTCACAAGATATGTTTAGAAGTTTTATGCCATTGCCTCTATTTGGATAAGTATTAGGATGATATATTTTTCCATGTCTGTATGTCGTCGATTGAGTCGAGTTTATGTTTTATGCCATAGTTTTGTGAACTCGGTGCTGCTGTAGATATTAATTTCAGGTTCTGTAAGGAAAAAACAGGATCTCTTACTCAGCTGCTAATACCGTTATCCCATTTCAAGGAAGAATCTTGAAAATAAAGGAAAAGGGTTAACTTTTAATAATGTTTTTATTAGTCTGCAATGAATTTACTTCTGCTCTATGTATTGATGTTTTCCCCAGTTCAGCTGATTGTTCTGGTATCCATGCATATTCCACTCATAGTGCAACTACCCTGTTTCCATGGCTTTCTCTTTCTTTACCTTAGATTTCCTCATTGTTGCTTATCCCTCTGCGCCTTTTGCCCTTTTTTGTGGTTATTATTTGGCTTTTTTGATGATGCTCTGCTTTTTTATCCCTTTTTTCATCATGAAATCTTGTGCAATCCTACCTTTCGTCATTAAATACTTGCCTTTTGTCATCTTCTGTGGGAGTTGCATATGTGTTTTCTTTTTGCGGTTGGGTTTCATGGCTCCAGATTGTTTTTTCAGCTAACAGTATAGTTCTCTCTTCTTTGAAAGTCGTCTCCAGGCAGGACTCTACCTTTGAAAGTTCGTCATGTTTATTAGCAGCCACAGTGCTCCAATCTTTGCTCAAAGTTTTTTGAAGTTTTACATTGTATCAATTTTATATGCTTTTACTTTCAAAAATCAAAGTGTTTTCTTCTTCGTCCCTCCCTCTCCTCCAATCCTAAGTTTTTGGCCATGCCCCATAAAAAATATTGA
>Ga0307515_10021134_pt1 | contig 11557 bp, 2 predicted proteins | sample 17_EM_MG_FD_194513 | JGI IMG/M metagenome (GOLD analysis project Ga0307515, IMG submission 194513) | Populus trichocarpa ectomycorrhiza microbial communities from riparian zone in the Pacific Northwest, United States - 17_EM | ecosystem: Host-associated > Plants > Roots > Unclassified | place... | reverse complement strand
AATAATACCTCCTCTATAGGCTATTAGATCTCCTAAAATCATCACTAATAGGTAAGGGTGCTCCTTTTTCCTATATAGTAACCCCATTTTTTTTAACTACTATTAATAAGATATAGCTCCTTATTGCTCCACTATCTATTAATACCTTAAACTATTAATCTTACTACTTTACTTATAAATTTAGGTATTAACCTTAAATTCCTTTAAGGGTCTAAGGCTCTACTACTAGTTCCCTTTAGTCCTATAGGCCTCTACTTTTCCCAACTATTGGCTACTTAATCCTATTTATACTTAATCCAACTTAGGCCAATACTTAATTCGCTTTTTATCTTTAATATACTATAGATAGGTATTCTCTAGACATTCCCACCATTATCGTCCATCTAGGTATTCTTCCGTAAGGAATCTTCCTAGTTAAAGTATTAAGTCCCCTTATTCTTAAACTTCTATAAGGTACCAACTATGCATATACTTAGCGTTTTAATATTTCGCCTTATTCGTTATCCAATATATTCTTATTAGATACTTCCAATTTTTATTCTTTAGTACTCTATATATATTACACGCATTATCTACGCATACTATCCACGATAGTATATAATATGCTTAGTGTTTTAGGTTAACTCTTAGCTCATCTTTATCCTTAAGTTTAAACCTTTCTCTTATTAATCTAAGCGTTGCGACTTCGTTTATAGGTACTAAAATTCGTCTTTTATTTCTCTAGTCCTCTAATTACTCCTCTAGATCCTTTAATATTATAATTAAGGCTCCTTTAATATAAGTTATAGCCTTTTCTATAATCGGGTAGTCTTAGATAACTTTTTCATCCAACTATATATAGAAATCTTCCTACTTATCATTATATCGTTATCTATACCACTTTTAGTATAACCCTTTAAGTATATACAGCTCATCTATAAGAAAATATCTCTTCATTACTGCATCGTAATAACCTTTTATATATCGTTTCTCGAACCTAGTTAGAATCCCTAAATTCTCTTCTTCTTCCAGTTTGGTAAGCCGCTTAGCTCTTAATATACCTACTCTAGACCTATTAGTAATTCTTTATATAGGTGCTCTATCCCTTATACAACCTAGTATACTAGATCTCTTATCTAGTTTCTGCTCTTATTATAAGGTAATTCTTGCTCTAAATTCCTCTATAGTTTCTTTCTTATCGCGTCTTATAAGTGGATCCTTAAAGTCTTCCTACTTCCTAATCGTAGTATCGACTCTTCGATCTTTAGGCCAAATACTACATTCTCCTAGTAAGTCTTCTGGGTCTATATATCTGTCTCCCAGTCTAACTGCTATTTATATCGCAGATTCTCTAATTTATAAAGAAGCTCCTTACTTCTTACTTATAGGTATCCTTATTTATACTCTAAATTCTTAGTCCCTTAGATTCTTTAATCCTAAGCTTACTAACTTAAGCTTAGCTCCCACCTTAGTTTAACTAGGCGTCCGTAGTGTTCTTATCTCATCTTAAGAGTTTTAAATCTCACTTATCTCGTTTTAAGAATCTTGTGCCATAGGAAACTTTTCCCCTAAGCTTATTTATATGTCTCTAAACTAAGCTACTACTCTACTTTATTGGTTTTCGTCCATTATAGGTCCTTAAGCTGTCCTCATCCTATCTTCGGAATCTTAGATCTCTCTCATCTCATCTTAAAAATCTTAAGCCTTTGGCCTTTTGCCTTTATTAAGTGGTAAGCTAGCACTAGCAGTTATCTACTTACTTAATCCTCTCTAAATATTACTCCTTCCATCTTATAAAGCAATAGATGCCGTATTTAACGGTATTATAATACCCGTTACTAAACCTTACTCTATAGCGGTCTTAGTCTCTACTTCTGTTATAACTTCTCTAAGGTTTACGCGCTCCTAGTAAGCCACCTTTATTACCTTATCATCTATAAATATTTCGCCTACGTTAAATTTATCGTCTTCAATATCCGATCTACACGATAGTTCATTAATTCCTCTACACTCTGTAGAATTTAGCTCCTATAGCCAATAGCTTACGCTATACTTAGCGTCTTTAAAAATTTAGTATGCGTTGTTATAACAAAACGCAAAACTTCTAATTAAACATTCTTTTATTCCTCGCAGTACACTATTATCCCTCTATATATGTATATCTTCTACTACTAGTCTAGTTCCCTTTATTACATAGTAACTCTAACTATCTTTATAATCCCTTGCGAAGTAACCTTATTTTCCACAATTTATATAAGCTCCGTCTTTAAACTATTAACTTTACTATAGAGTCCGCCTAAACATCTTCTACTGCTAAGATCCCTAGTTTAGCCTCTACTCCTTAGTCCTATAATTACTAGATCCTTAACCTCTAGGTTTCTATAGTTTCTTATTCCCTCTCTTATAGGCTTCTTTAGTACCGCTTAGGTCCATTAGCTCTACGCTATACTATAGTTTCTAACTTAGCTTTAGTCGTTATATACTCTACGTCTTATATAACTATAAAACTCTATCCTAACCTCTCTTAGCCTATTCCCTTTAGTAGATCCTATTATTAATCTTTATCACTTAATCTATTAGCTCCCTTAGGGTGTCCGCATCTTCTATTAAAATAATTACGTCCTAGACTTTAGCCTTAAGTCCCTATTTATACTATGCCATAAGCGCCCTATTATTCCACTTAACTTGCATAGCTAGCGTTTAGAACTATATTATATACTTAATTACTAAGGTTTATTACGTAATATCTTAAAGTTTTCTTTTCGCTATAGTAACTACCTTTAGGTCTCCAAACATCTATATAAGTCGCTTTATAAATCCCTCCTAACTTAAGAACATAAACCGTACGTCTTAGTTTATAGTTGTTATTCTATTCGCCTATATCTCTATAAGGTAAGGTTTAAACTATTTAAGTGCCCTTCCTAATAAGAATAGCCCCGTATATGCTATTCGATCTATAGGTATTAGCAGTTTTACTCCTTCTTATGTAACTTTAAAGTGCATTTATATAAGGAATCCTTTAAGCTTCGATCTCTCCCCTAAGAATCTCTTAATTAAAGGTAACTTAACCTTCGCTACCCCTATCCCGTTAATCCTTTATTTAAGCGTTACATTATTCTCTATTAACTGGTTAACTATCTCTTATAGTTGTCCAACCGTCATAGGTTGTTGTAAGTCAGTATTTACTATATTAGTATCACCTTCTAACCTTAAATTAGTTGCCGCCGTCAATGGCGTTATAGTAGCTGCTTTTAGTAGCATATTATTTAACTTATTAAAACCGTAACTAGGTAGCAATTATATAACGGAACCTTATAGCAAGTACTACAATAGGCTTATTATTAGGCTAGGTGTGTAGGTATTGCAAGTAAGTTAACAACGTAATAATAACTAGTAGAGTGGTTGCCCAATGGATTAATTCCAATTATATTCTGAGAATCACTATAAGGAAGGAACTATCTAGGTAGGGATTAAGGGTCCTTAAATACACAACCGTACTCCTATAAAATCCTTCTTGTACATAATATACATGTGCTCTATCTGCTCTATTATAGATTATACAAATCACATAGATTATATAGATCACCTTACGTGACTCGTACTACCATTCCTCATCATATGGTTCTACCGGCTCCATCCTAAACCGTGCTTGTATTAACTAACTAGCTTCTTCCAACTCTTCTCCAAGTAGTCGTAATATTGTACTTAAAGCGTCCGTAACAATATATAAATCTTTACGAAGATAGATCTAAGGTAGGCATACTATTAGATTAGAATTAAGAAAGGCGATAAATAAAAGGCAGCCTTTAGGTCAAAGGAAGGACTATATAAACTATTAGTTATACAATTTAGGCTTATAAACGTACTAGTAACATTTTAAAAGCGAATTAATAATATATTAAGAGAACACCTTAATAAGTTTATTATAGCATACCTTAACGATATTATTATCTACTTAATAACTAAGAAAAAATATAGGGAATATGTTAAATAGGTTTTAAAAAGACTATAAGAAGAACAGATGCTAGTAGCAATTAAGAAATACAAGTTCTTTATAAGGGAGACCGATTTTATTAGATTTATTATTAAACTAGGCCAACTTAGTATAGATTTAAAAAAGATTAAGGGTATAGTAAATTAGTAAGAACTAGAGAATATTACGTAGTTAAGATTGTTTTTAGGGTTTTATAATTACTATAGAAGGTTTATAGCGTAATGGTTAAAGGATATTAAGCTATTTACGCAATTAATAAAAAAAGAAGAATTGTAAATATAGGGAAAGGAATAATAGAAACTATTTAAAGAAGTTAAAAGGTTGTTTACCTAGGAGCCAGTTCTTAAAATCCATTAATTAGGACTAGAAACGGTTATAGAAACAAATGCATTAGACTTTATACTAGGGGTATACTTTATATAAAAGCATCTAAATAGATAGTACCTAGTAGCATACTATAGTCGGAAAATAACACCACTAAAATTAAACTATAACATCTATAATAAGAAGTTATTAGGTATAGTTATAGTACTAAAGAAATAGAGAGCATTCTTATAAGGTATAAAGAAACTATTTATAGTTAAAACTGATTATAAAAACCTAATAGGATTCCTAATAATAAAGAAACTTAATTAAAGACAGGTTAGATAGGTAGAGATGCTTATAAAATACTATTTTAAGATTTAGTATACTAAGGGTATAGATAATACGTAAGCTAATACACTAAGTTAAAAGGCTAAACTATAAAATAATAAAAAGCCGTTAGGGGCTTTACTGCGAAAGGATATAAATAAACTAATTAGATATAACTATCTAAAAATTATAGTAACTTATAAAAAATTTAAGAGAGTTTACAAGTTACTAGAGAGCTTTTAGGCATAAAGAATCTTTAAGACATAGCTAGAGGAATAGTTGGAACATCTAGGAGAAGAGATACTGTATAAGTATAGGGAGGTAAAGTATATCCCAAGAAGCATAGCAGAGCACTTTATAAAAGACTTCTATAAAGGGCTAACTTAAGGACATAACGGAGCTATAGGCTTAGTGTTAAGACTTTAAGAGGAGTATATTATTAACAGAATTTAGAGGATAGCTAAAAAGGTTACTAAGGAGTATCTAAATTACTAAAGAAATAAACTAATAAGGCATAAGCTATATGGAGGGCTATAACCTATTAAAATACTAGAAAGACTATAGGAGGTTATATTATAGGACTTTATTATAAAGTTACTAAAATTAAAAGACCCTATTACCGGATAAGATTATGATGTAATTTTAGTAATAGTAGACAAGCTTATAAAGTGGGGATACTTTATAGTATGCATAGAAGAAATCTTAGCGGAAAATATTATTAAAATCTATATTAAAGAAGTGTTTGCAAAATATAGAGTACTAAGTAAAATTATATCGGATAGAGATCTAAGATTTATAGTAGCGTTTTAGAAGGTATTCTTAGCGGAATAAAAAGTTAAAGCAGTAACTTCCACCGCATATTATCCGCAGATAGACGGCTAAATAGAAAGATTAAATTAGACACTAGAATAGTATCTAAGATACTATATTAATCACGCATAGAATAATTGGGTATTACTATTACTAGTTATATAGTTTATATACAATATAATACTACAAGAGGGAATGGACACTTTACTATTTAAGGCGAATTATAGATATAAGCTAAAAACATTATTATTATTACATTAAGTAAAGAAAATAAGTAGTATAACTAAGTAAAAAATAGAGACTTTAATAAATCTTTATATAGACCTTATAGAAATAGCTAAGGTAGTATAATAGAGAATAAAAAGATACTATAACGCTAAGAGATCTAAGGGACCAGATCTTAAGGAGGGAGATAAAGTATAGCTACTATATAAAAATTTCAAAAGTTAACAACTAAGTAAGATATTAAACTATGTTAAACTAGGACCTTTTAAAATTATATAAAGGATTTCACCGGCTATATTTAAGTTAAACCTACTAGCTAAAATAAAAATCTACCCTATATAGTATATTATAATGCTAGAGCCAGTATATAGGAATATTAAGCTACTAATCTATAAAGAAGACATATATAGAAGGTAAGAAGAGGACAAATAGTAAGTCTTAAAGATTATTAGTTATAAGGACGTTAACAATAAAATATAGTATAAGGTAAAGTAGATAGGCTACAATAAGACTACCTAGGAACTACTAGAAAATCTAAAAAAAAACACTATAGGAAAGGTATAGGAGTATTAGAAGAGATTAGGTTAGACAATATTAATAAAGAAGGATTATTAAAGAATAAATTGCTTAAGGGGGACCCAAGAAGAACAGCTATTAAGCTATTTAGAGTTATTTTCTTCTTAGCTAAGGGAAAACTAGTCCTCTTATTACTAAGTTCCTACAAACCTTATTTTATAAGCTTCTACTCCTTAAAATAAACTTTCTCACAAACTTTCTTAAGGCAAAGAAGACGGGTAGACGCCATAATATAAGTATTTAGGGCCTTCTATTCCGCATTATAAGAACGCTTAAGCTTAGCAAGGGCTTATACTAAATTACTATCTAGACGCATAGTAGCAGATTAAACACGAGACCCTAAAACAAATTAATTAGGGTACTTAACGACTATTAAGAGTTATAGGACGCGTATACTTAGCGTTAAAGGACAAATAAACGTTATAAGAAGAGCGAATATTTACTTTAGTGCACTCCAAACAAGACGAGGGCTGTTAAGATAATGGACTTGCTATCGCGATATATACTAACCCTACTCTTAAGTAACAAGAATATAAAGACGGTATAATCTTACTAAGTAATAATATAGCAGCAATAGTACGGGCATAACGTTGCGCTTATAAAGAAAGAGAGGCTTTAGGTATAATAAGTAATAATATTAACTAAATTAATTAGATGGATATTATACCTCTAATAAACAACTTAGAGATATTAGAAATCTTTAAGGACGAAAATAAAAAGGAGGGAGATAGTGTTATAGACGCTTTAAGTACAATGTTATAACTACTTGGGAAAGAGTTAAAAGAAGCTAGTTGGTTAATATAAGCATGGTTTAAGATAAAGCCGATAGAACTATATAATAAGGAATAGTAAGCGAGTTATATAAGGTTGTATAAAGTGTATAAAATATATAAAGGGAACGTATGTATAATATATATAACACGTATATTACGTATAAGAAGGATTTTATAGGAGTACAGTTATATATTTAAGGACCCTTAGTCCCTACCTAGATAGTTCCTTCCTTATAGTAATTCTTAGAATACAATTAAAGTTAATCTATTAGGCAACTACTCCACTAGTTATTATTTATTATTAACTTTAATTTATATTACCTATATACCTAGCCCATTAATGAGCCTATTATAGTACTTGCTACAAGGTTCCGTTATAAAGGACCTCTAAGAAGAAATCCACACCCTTAAGATGCCTATACTAGGACCTTAAGACTAAACGCTATTTTTAGAGATAAATACGCGGAATATAAGCCCTAAACCTATAGTAGTCTCATACTCTAAATTAACTACTATACTATAACGATCTAAACAACTACTAGATCCCTTAGTATTTACTAGTAAATAATAAACGCTCTAATTATTTCTAAGCTAGCTAAAAAATAAGTTAACTAGTAACGCCAACCGCTACTTAATTAAAGCTAACTAACTCTGTTACGCCCTAAGTTAACTAGGAAAAAAGGTAGCTAACCTTATTAAACCTTTTTAGCCGAACTTAATATAAAGCCTAATTGTACTTCTTAAAGCTATATACGGTAACCTAAACCGCTAAGCTACTACTTAGAGGAAAATAAACTATATAGCTTTAGGAACGAAGAGTTTCCTAGTATACTTCTCTAAATTTAACTGTTATATAAAGGAAACTAGCTAGAACGACTCTGCACTAATTAACAGCCTTATTAAATCCCTAAGCCCTAAACTAAAAACCTCCCTAATAGGCGTAAACGTTATAAATAAACGGTATAATAATATACTACGCCTAACACCAAAATACGCTCCTTAATATAATATAATAGCCCCACAAATGTCTACTAAGTTATTTTAGCTTAAGCACCCTAATGCTATAGATATTAACACTAGAACCCTAGGATACGCCCGACTAGGGTCCTCTAAATAAGAATAACGTATTAAGCTAGGCCTCTACTTTAAATATAAAAGTAACTCCTACCTCTCTAACTACTACTCTGTCCCTATACCTAAATATAATTTATAAACAACTAATACTAGCAACCGTTTACCGTATTAATCTTCCGGTTACTATTCCCGATCTTTACCTAGTTCTAGCCCTATATTTAGTAAGCACTACTTATAAGGATAAAGCTATAACTAACGTTTTATAGGAACCCCTTCCCGCTTACTACTAAAAGGTATATCTTAAAGTTAAGTCACTCTCTAGGACGGCTCTGCCTTAAGATCTTATTAAATGCTTTAAATATTACGAACTCTAACTCTTAGGATTATAGTATAACCATTAACTATTATCTTTAGCAGAATAATTAATAGGCTAATACTTAAGTCCTAATTAATATAGGAGCTAGTAGTATAGGATTTATTAATAAAATCTTTCTATAAGATAATGGTTTTACCCTAACCCCCCTTAATTAGCATATTAACTTATTTGGATTTAATAGCAAACGTACAGTCTTAGGCCAAATTACCTATATAGTATACCTAAGACTTTAATACCTAAACTACGAAGAACTGATTAAACTTTTTATTACTACCCTAGGTTACTTAGTAATCTTTAAATAACCCTAGATAAAGCTATAACGTATTTCACGGGCGACCCGTCTATACGGGTGACCCGTCCACCCGCCCACACCACCAAAAATTAGAAAACTCGCACCTTAATATCTTAACCACTTAATAATAAATTCTAATAATTTGGATTTAGGCTTTTATATATACTTTACAGCTTCTATTAGAGTTACATAATAAATAGTTAAGTGGTTTTTAAGATATTACGATTTAGGGGCCAAAATGAGGCTAAATCACTATATTTTAAAAACTACTCAACTATTTATTATATAAATTTAATAGAAGCTATAAAGTATATATAAAAGCCTAAATCTAAATTATTAGAATTTATTATTAAGTGGTTGTTAAGATATTAAGGTGTGGGTTTTCTAATTTTTGGTGGGGTAGGTAGGTGGACGGGTCGCCCGTGGGATACGTTATAAGGTAACTATTAATTAAAACAACCTTAAGCTTTTATTTACCGCCTCCCGTTATAAGCAGAAGTGCCTTATAACTTACTACTTAGACCTAAAACCAAAATCTAAAATTTCTATAACTATCCACCCTATATCCGAGGAATCTACCAGATTCTACTAACCTAGGAATTCCACTAAATTTTACTAATATGAGAATTCTACCGATATCCACTAAGGATCCGAAAACTTTACTAAATTCTATAAGTTATTACTAAGCACTATACCGCCCTAAGCTAAGTAGAAGCTTAAGCTTAATATATGAAAATACTAGAAGGACTGGTATTTTACTATAAAAAGGATTCCCAAAGAACCTAAACCTAAATTTAATACTAACTCTATGCCTAATACTAAACCTAAACCTAAATAAGAAACTATAGACAATCTAAGCAAGCTTAGTACTCTAGATATCTACATAATTGGAGCTACCCCGCTAGTGTAACTTGCTAAGAAACCTAAATATACGATCTTCGCTATTACTATAGCTAATATTAAGAAGGCCTTAGTACTAAAGAAGCATACTAACCCTGCTACGAAGGTACTAGTAGAGTACTATTATGGGAGGGTACGACCACTCTAAGATAGGAAATCACAATGCTATCTGTCTGTCGGTCGGTCAGTTAGTTAGTCGGTCGGTCGTCAGTCGTAATTAATTAGTAGGAAAGCAGTCAGTAAGAAGAAAGGAAAGAATATGTTCTAGTCGGTCGTAATCTATAAGAAGGAGGGAAGCCGAAGGCTCTATAAATATAGGAAAATGCCAAGCTACTAAGCAGTGGTCCATTTTACCCCACCACACTATAACCGCCTAGAGGTATTCTTATAGAAGGAAGCCAATAAGCTACCAGAATACCAATTGTGTAACTATAGGATTGTACTTAAAGAAGGAAAGCAGCCTAGATTTAGACTCCTATACGGAATATCCTAAAATAAACTCTAAGTACTATAAAAGTATTTAGATAAGAACCTAAGTAAAGGATTTATTAAAGTAAGCTTATCGCCTATAGCCGCACAGTGATTTTTATTAAGAAACCCGGCGGCGGTTTATGCTTCTATATAGACTACTAAGCTCTTAACGCCGTTACTGTTAAGAACTAATATCCGATCCCGTTAATATAGGAAATACTAAACTAACTAAGTAAGGCTCGCTACTATACAAAGCTAAATATTATCTCTATATTTAACCGCCTCTATATAGTAAAAGGATATAAATAGCTTACTATATTTTGTACTTAGTATAGATTATTTAAATACTTAGTAACGCTATTTGGCCTTATAAATGCCCTAAGCTTGTTTTAATATTATATAAATAATACCCTACGTCCCTACGTCCCTACCTAGATATCTTTTATACTGCTTATATTAACAACATCCTAATATATAGCAATAACTTAACCGAATATTAGAAATACTTTTATTTTATTTTATAAGCCCTATAAGGAGCTAGTCTATAATTAAATATAGATAAATATAAATTCTATAAAATAGAAGTTCTATACCTTAGGCTTCTTATTTCTATAGATAGTATATAAATAGACCTAAAGAAAGTTAAAGTAATTATAAACTAGTAAGAACCTAAGAATGCTAAGGATATATAGTAATGTTTACGACCAGCTTCACCACCCCCCTTTAGCGAGCGCTGCGAGATTTTAAATTCGCTACGCGTATCCAACCTCGCTTGATTGCCACTAGCTATACAAAGGACCACGTAAAATTGAATTTCCCTTTCCTTTTTAGGACTAGTAGATACCCCCTATAAGGTCGCCAATGTTATGGGGGCTCTATCGCCTAAGTAACGAGATTTTAGGCGGTTTACATCCCGAAGACCCCCTAAAGGCCCCCCAAAAGGCCCAAAACCTTAGGCACCTTATGGGGGGAAAACCGCTAGTCCCAAAAAGGAAGGGGAAATTCAATTTTGCGTGGTCCTCCGTACGTAGTACCTGTAGTGAACGGCTGTGGCCACACGCAAGGACCTTTTTAGTTGCCCTGGAGAAACGCCTTGGTTGGCCAGGGGAATCAAATTGAAGACGTACGCTTCCTCTTCTCTCCCCCTTCTCCCCCGTAACTACGCCTCCCTTGTGGCCGCCAAAACGCGAATACAACGCTGTCTCTGCAGAGAGGTCGATGAAATTTGGCAATATCATATGGGTGGAAACCTCACGATATCTGGTGAAGATCACGACACTGCGGGATCGCGACGTTCTTGCAGCCAAGCATATGGCTTCGCTACAATTACTATATACAGCTGGCGGCAATCAAGCGAGATTGGATGCGCGTAGCGAATTTGAAATCTCGCAGCGCTCGCTAAAGGGGGGGGGGGTGAAGCTGGTCGTGAACATCACTGTAAGAGCCTTTATAGG
>Ga0307515_10021133_pt1 | contig 11558 bp, 4 predicted proteins | sample 17_EM_MG_FD_194513 | JGI IMG/M metagenome (GOLD analysis project Ga0307515, IMG submission 194513) | Populus trichocarpa ectomycorrhiza microbial communities from riparian zone in the Pacific Northwest, United States - 17_EM | ecosystem: Host-associated > Plants > Roots > Unclassified | place... | reverse complement strand
CTCTCTCTCTCTCTCTCTCACACACACACACACACACACACACACACACACACACACACACACACACACTCAGTCCCACACTTTTTCAGGTTTAATACGTCCATGCGGTTGTCATTACTGTAGTCTGATATTTGATGGCAGGTTGCTACACAAACATGCATGCATACAACGTTTGTGTGTTTTATGAGCTTCTTGCTTATTATGTGTGATCGTAGCCTTTCTTTTCTTAATTGTGTTTGAAAGGCTTGCCATGATCTCTTGGAAAGGAATACACCAAAAGTAAGAGCAAGGTAATATTTTTTGTGTAATTATAGTTCTATCAGCTGCTTAATCAGGATCACAACAAGCTCTCTAATTATCATTTGCCTAATTAATCACTGCCTCCGTGTTGGTGTGTGCAGGCTTGCTGGAAAATTGTCAGCTATTCGAGAACATCGCCTAGCTAGTACTACGTCTGGCTGATGATTCATTTGTCGATTTTGTTCTATATTTTTCGACTTATAAAATAAATGGAGACCATTAACTTCAGTGCTAGCGACTGATATCAACCTAAGGTTAGCATGCATAGCTGGACAAACAAAGGGATTTTGTGAGCAACTTAAGCATCAGAAACCAGAACTTCAGACTACGAGGCTTCTTCTTGATTTGAGTTAGTAGTTTTAATGCGAATTGCAAGAAAATAAAGCCCTTCTGGTGCAGAGGTGATAGAGTGCTTTTTACAAGCAACAAGCAAATTAAGGTCGACTGCAGTTGGGTCATGTGGTCAAGGGTTAGAGAATTGGTTGCTCCCTTTTGAGTTAGAAGCAAGAAACAAAACAAAAATAAAACAAGGAGCAATACTCCAAAGCAGTTGTTGTTTCTATGTTGCCGATGATGCAAGAAAGCCTTTACGAATGTTGAATATTCTATGCTTCATTATAGAATAAAATCAAAAGAAACTGTTCTTGCAGAACTCGAGGACAGGAACCAGAGGTGCTCGCAACGAAAACAAGGTGAAGAAGAAAATATTAGGAATGCTTAATTCAATATAAAAATCCCTTCCTCTTCAGTCTAATAAATCAAAAGGAAACCTATCCATATACTCTTATATATTACATATTTTATTAATAATATATTTTTATAAATCAAAGGAATATATAAGAACATATTCCTGGGTTTCCTCAAAATCAAAGGATAAAGTTTCCAATGTCCAATTCAAATGTTTGCCTTAAGATTTCTTAGATTAAAGATTCTCGACATGTGAAACGACAAGGCGAGCTTCATTGTCTGAGAAAAGGTCACTTGATTGGCCGTGTAGGTTTGAGAGTACTTTTCTAAAAATCATAGAATTATATGTAAAAAAAAAAAAAAATAGAGAAGAGAGGGAAAGGTAGGGCTAGACTACTCACACTCCATAGCTCTTTAAGTTTTTTTTAAAAAAAATGTTAGGGTTTGGTGAAAAGAGGGGTTGATGGATGATATTTGTGTGGCTGAAAAGAAAAAACATGCAAGGCGACCACCTTACATGACAACTTCACAAGGATGGCCAACAGAAAACGGGCTAAATCATGGAAATGCCGCTGGTGTCCAAGCCTACTTCCCTCCTCCTCCCTCTCACATTTCAAAAACTCAAACAACCCATTCCTCCACCTTCCACCTTCACCAAAACCCCACAAAACCCATCACCCCAACATCAAAACAAACACCAAAAGCATCCGTCGTTCACTCCTAATAACCATCTCTGTCTTGACCAAACCCAGCAGCTCCATGCCCACATAACCAGAACCCACTTCAATCACGCCCAACAAGTTTCTTTTAGCCCCTTCGAATCACACGTAAGCCATGAAGCCCGGTACAATCTCCTTATAACATCATACATTAAAAACAACAAGCCAAGATATGCACTGAACACCTATACTTACATGAGAAAACTTGACATAGAAGTTGACAGTTTCATTATACCATCAGTTCTTAAAGCTTGCAGCCAAATCTCAGTAGCCCGGATGGGGAAAGAGATTCATGGTTTTTCTGTTAAGAATGGATTGGTTAGTGATGTTTTTGTAGTCAATGCATTGATGCAAATGTACTCGGAATGTGGTAGTTTAGTATCGGCCCGATTGCTGTTTGATAAAATGAGTGAGAGAGATGTTGTTTCGTGGAGTACGATGATTAGAGCTTATAGTAGAAACAAATTGTTCAAAGAAGGGTTGAAACTTATTGAAAATATGCATTTTTCGAATGTTAAGCCTAGTGAGGTTGCTATGATTAGCATGGTTAATCTATTTTCTGACCTTGAGAATGGTGAAATGGGGAAAGCAATGCATGGTTATGTTATAAGGAATAGCAATAGTGAGAAAATGGTTGTGCCTTTGACTACTTGTTTGATTGATATGTACGCAAAGTGTGGAAATTTAGATGCTGCAATAACACTTTTTTATGGTTTTAGTCAAAGAAGCATTGTTTCATGGACTGCCATGATTGCTGGCTACATTAGGTGCAATGATTTGGAAGAGGGTGAAAGATTATTCGTTAGAATGATTGAAGAAAATGTGTTTCCTAATGATATCACCATGTTGAGTTTGATTATTTCATGTGGATTTGTAGGGGCTGTACAATTGGGCAAGCGGCTACATGCCTACATTTTAAGAAATGGGTTTGGAATGTCTTTGGCTTTAGCCACTGCTTTGGTTGACATGTATGGAAAATGTGGTGAGATAAGAAGTGCAAGAGCTATATTTGATAGCATGAAGAACAAAGATGTTATGACTTGGACAGCTATGATTTCGGCTTATGCGCAAGCTAATTGTATAGACTATGCTTTTCAACTATTTGTCCAGATGAGGGATAACGGAGTGAGGCCAAATGAATTGACAATGGTAAGCCTGCTTTCGTTATGTGCAGAAAATGGAGCCCTTGACATGGGCAAGTGGTTTCATGCTTACATAGACAAGCAAGGTGTTGAAGTAGATGTGATACTGAAAACTGCTTTAATAGACATGTATGCCAAGTGTGGGGATATTAGTGGGGCTCAGAGGCTGTTCAGCGAAGCCATAGATCGAGACATCTGCACATGGAATGTAATGATGGCTGGATACGGGATGCATGGATATGGTGAGAAAGCTTTGAAACTATTCACAGAGATGGAGACACTGGGTGTAAAACCCAATGACATCACATTTATAGGAGCTCTGCATGCTTGCAGTCACGCTGGTTTGGTGGTGGAAGGAAAAGGACTTTTTGAGAAAATGATCCATGACTTTGGCTTGGTTCCAAAGGTTGAGCATTATGGGTGTATGGTTGATCTTCTTGGTCGAGCTGGACTGCTTGATGAGGCCTATAAGATGATTGAAAGCATGCCCGTGAAACCTAATATTGCAATATGGGGTGCTATGCTTGCTGCTTGCAAGATTCATAAAAATTCTAACATGGGGGAATTAGCAGCGAGAGAGCTTCTTGCATTGGAACCTCAAAATTGTGGTTACAAAGTTCTCATGTCAAACATATATGCTGCAGCAAACAGATGGAATGATGTTGCAGGCATGAGAAAAGCTGTGAAGGATACAGGAATAAAAAAGGAACCGGGAATGAGCTCAATCGAAGTAAATGGTTTAGTTCACGATTTTAAAATGGGAGATACAGCACACCCTCTGATTGAAAAAATCAGTGAAATGCTAGCTGAGATGAGCAAGAAATTAAAAGAGGCTGGCTACTTGCCAGACACATCTGTAGTCCTGCACAATATTGACGAGGAAGAGAAAGAAACTGCACTTAACTACCATAGCGAGAAGTTGGCGATGGCTTTCGGTCTCATCAGTACTGCTCCAGGGACTCCTATTCGAGTTGTTAAGAATCTCCGAATTTGTGATGACTGCCATACAGTAACCAAGCTGTTGTCTAAGATCTACAAAAGGGTAATTATAGTCAGGGACCGTAACCGTTTTCACCACTTTAGAGAAGGATCTTGTTCTTGTGGTGGTTATTGGTAACGATACCAAAAAAGTTTCTGTATTATTATTATAAATCGTTTATGTACAGATAATTACATTGAAAGCTATGTTCAAGCTCTATCAATTGTCCAACTGGGAAAAGATGTCTGTTTGAACCAGCAGCATCCTAACCTTCTCCTGATCTGAAATCTAGGATCCTATATTAGACCATCATGAACTCTCGATTAGCATTGTTAATATGTAGTTCTTTCATTATTACATCACTACAAAGAAGCAAGGAAATATTGAAATATTTGCCGTACTGCAAGTGTGATGTAGCTAGAGACTGTAACATTGGAAAATGACCTTTCCAAGATTGGAGCAACAAAACCTCATTTCCTTGAGGAATTTCTCGTGAGTTTCTCTCTGTTTTCGAACTGTTGGGCACCTCCAACCCACTCTCAAGTGTTGTAAATTATAAAGCAGGTTTTGAATCAAATAGGTTCCAATTGTCAATCGGCTTTTTATATACTCAAGGATGGTAGCAAAGATGACATCTATTAGTGCTTGGTATGATTATCTGAAGACGCTATATTTGTAATACCTTAAGCTTACGATGCAATAAATGCGAGTGCATATTAGTTTATAATCACATAAAGATAATTTCTTGACGATTTACATACTACCTTTTCCTTCAAACTTTCTTTTGCTAAAATTGTACTTGGTTGTTAGTGATTATTATAATTATGAAAAAATTAGAAACCTTTTTACAGTACATAAAATGAATTTGTTTAACAGTTCATAATCTAACAGGTATGAATTCAGGTGTTGTTTATTTTCTATTCAATTGTACTATAATATTTAGTAAGTAGCAGAATTATGTAAAAATGAATTAAGTTACTAACTGATAAGATAGATAAATTGTTGTGACATAATAAATAGAAGTAACCACTGAAGTTGCCATATCTCACACCAAGGGTTGGTAAATCAAGTACAAGTGGGCTTCGTACTTTGGTGCTGATTGTCAACAGCAAAACAACAGAGATTCTAATGTGAATTTTAGGCAACAGGCCAGAGAAGGGAAACGCGACAACACAAGTTCCACATGTTAATGGTATTCCTGAAAATGTGTAGCAATACATGTTAGATTTAGACAACCAGAATTTCGAACAGATCCAATTTGCTTCACGGTTCAGCTGTCACTGCGAATGCTGCGTTACAATGCAGCAGACTAACTGTTAACCAAGCCACTGTGAGGCACGACGATCCCCACTGCCACCAACAGAGTGCCGAATACTGATTTTCTCACCAGCGTACTTCTGTTGAAGCCATTCAAAACCATTCACATCAAGTTTCCCATTTACTGATTTCCCTTGCTTTCTCCGTGTTTGCTGCTCCCGTATGGAAGCCCAAAGTTTCTGAATGGCATCCCTTTGGCAAGATGTGAACCTTGCGACATTATCAAAGGCATGCTTCACCAAAATGTCTATCACTGTTTGGCACCTGACATGAAAAAGTTTCGAGCTTTTCAATAAAAAAGACTACATAATTATCACTCGCAGTGCAGAAAAGTATTTGATATCTTGAAGTGTGTGTGCAGTACGTGCAGAAAAGGTGAATATTTGTACCATGGTATTTTGTAACGCCGAGCAGCGATCTCTAAACATGTAATCAAGGCCTCTCGCTGGTACTTGAGGAATCTCTTACTCTCTTCTTCCTCTTCCTCCCTCACCTTGACTGGCATATCTTTCTTCCCCTTAACCTTCTCATCTTTCTTCACTGTGCTTGGAATCAGAGCATCAAGCCCAAACGGATCAGACACATCCTTATTCTCTTCAGCTTCAGCACCTGAACATGTATCTTCCCTTTTACTATATTCATCAGTTGTCGCTGCCTTATCGATTAGTGATGCAGCTTCCTCTATGTCATCATCCTTGGTTGCAACAGGAAGATCAGCTATGGCATCTTTTACTTGTCCAGCTGTCTTTGAAAACTATACGAAGGTCCACAAAATACAGCATATATCAGACATGTTACAATATCTGAAGTAACATCTTTAAGTTAGCATACTCTTAGATCACAGAAAAAAAATGTTATCACACCTGTCAGTCATTTTAATTCTCAGTCTATGTTTTACTTAAAAGACCAGATCATTAACAGAACGTTCATCTCAAAAAGTTCAAAATCAAACAGAAAAATAACAAAAAAAAGTTAACCAAAGACCATGATGAAAACAGATCAGGCAGTATAATAAATTAGACATAACCAATCAAATCAGAGAGGTTGATATCATAGTGAAGTATATTTATACAAGATGTCTCACTAATCAGCCAACAAAAAAAAACCGCAAGAAAATATATATTCTACTGTATCTTTAGGAAGCACCATTTGGTTACAACAGTCACATCCACATCCAAACACCACTTTACTAACTAAATTATCAACCATATTACATTAAATTTCAACTATGCCCATCATTGACTTTGAATGTATTACTCCTCATTTTCTTTGGTACTTTTAATGGATAAAATTAAAGCAAAAGAGATCCTGGTTGTCATCAATAACATTCTTAGCTTGAACAGCATATCTACCCAACATTTCCATTCCTCAATTAAGTTTCTGACATTAAAGCAACTTATGGAGTTTCTCCAATAATTTGAACCCACAAGACCATATTACAGCAGTAGCTGCCCATCCCAGAGGCATCTGTAGGAGGATACCTTAATGTCCTTGCTGTAGTTTCTCTGTCTTATCTTAATAGTACATATTGTTTTGCCAGGATAAGAAAATGACGTTTAAAATTAAGGAGGACAGGAACATGCTAGTAGGATCAAATGTATTCTTTCTTCGATCTGTTCAAGCTGATAGATGCAGCCAAGGAAAAAGAAATCTAGGAGCTATTTTCATCTGATTCTTCTTTTGAATAAGATGAGATTCTCATGAGATTAATCTATAACAAAACTGATAGGAGGTGGTGGTGGGTCCATGCAGTTGATCGTTAATATTACATTATGGCTTAATTTAAGTGAGTTTCTTGTGTGTGGTCTGCATTGAATGTTCAATGGAGAAAAGCTTTATATGTTTGATTATTCTAGAGTTTTCTGGAAGTTTTAAGAGTCTTGGGTTTTTATTTATTAAATCTGAGCTAGTCTTTCATATTTTCTAGTATTTCAAGGTTCATTATGAATTTCCTTGTATGTGATAACTAAACCAAGGACAAGAAAATATAGTAGAAGGTCCTCATGAATATCTACTTGATGGAAAATAAATCTACAATGCCTTACCCAACTACTGATGGTAGGCAACAAGAATCTGCTTCAACCACTGTGGCCCATAGCTTTTACAACCCAACAACAATCTATATGAAATGTCAATGGTCAAGACCAAAAAAAATTAATAAGATTAAGGTATCCCACTCATCAGAAACATCACCAAATAGTTTTAAATTAATACTTACACACAGGTGAAACCACACTTATATTTGGCTGCATTTTACATATTACATATCTTTTTCCATCCTTCCAAAAATAACAATTATTTTGTTGATACCAATTATCCTATATCTTCTAGTAGCTGATTACTCAGTAAATTCAATCTCATAATAATTAATGATTGATGATACTCACTCATGATTGATTTCATCGAGTGAATGTTATTTTACAATCCTAACACTTCCACAGCTAACAAGTATATTGCCTACTAGTGATACAGAATGCAAGAAGAAGTGAGCTAAAACAAATGAATGCAATATAAATTACAGTTGATTGAAATTGCAGATAACCAAAATCATATATGAACATTTTGATGATTTTCATATCCAATATCCTAAATATTAGCAAAGCAAACATGAAAGTAAGAACTAGCCAGAAATTAGCAAAGCACGAATGAATGTCAAAAACTATTGCAGACTGTCACACACTCCATACTGTGACATATGAAGATGGATTTTGAAGTAAGGATTCAGAGATTTTAAAAAGAAAATGCCATGATAGAAGTAAAGTGCATACCAAAAAGCTGTCGTCAGTGAAGAAGTCATTTGCTAACACTGCCCTAACTGTCCATGTAGCTAATTGGTTCTTCTGCTTCTTATTGAGGCACTGCAATAGGAAAATATGGTAAGACCCAAAGGAGACATTTTCTTCTGAAAATATACTATGATGCTACATACTTACTTCAGCTGCATCCCGAGCTGCCGAGAACAAGCAATGATAATCTGCCCGCACAGAAGGATCTGTGCAAGAAGTGGTTGAGGACATGGCAGCCTCAAGTATGGCAAAGAAGTGGTCACTAGTTCCTGGTTTTACACTTCCAGCCTGAATTAGCTGTATGGCAAGCTTTGAAGCCTTAGAAAACTTAGCTGGAGTCTTGATATGCGATGCTATCTTCTTCATGGCCTCTATAACTTGCGTCTCTGAGGCATCTGTTGTTGTTTTAAACCTCAACCGCTTTCCAGATGCAGTGGCCTTTTCAGCTGCACCATCTGTTAGTTATAATGGGACATTTAGCTTCTATAGAGCAAATAATAGGATAAATAAAATAAAACTTCTATTTGAAAGGATGTGTTAGGCAAACTCCAAATCATATCAAAGTCCAGAATCTAAGCAGGATATATGGAGTGAAAGAAACCCTAATAGTCTTTCAGAAAAAAATTCAGAACTGGCAGTGACAATAATATCATCAGAAAGCAATCCTTTATGATCACAAAGAAACTAAACCCTCCATTACAAACACTAATACAAGCAATCCTTCAAGTATCCCTGACATTTCAGATCCACTTAACAACAAATTAATAAAAAGAACTCAAACTTTTATTATGGGAAAAACTCTATTTCCAAATAAGAAGAACAAATGTCATTACATGATCACAAAGAGCACAAGGTACACTTCCATAGACATTCTTGAAGCAAAATTCTTTCCTTCCAGTGGTTTAGACTCAAAAGTAAAAAATAAAAAAACCCAAAACTTCAAACCTTGAAAATAAATTGAAAAACCCAGAAACTATTATCAAAGATACATGCATAAAAAGAACAAAATCTAGAAAGAAAAAGAAAGGTATGGAAGTTTACCTTCTGGGTCTGGTTTGGCTTCCACTGGTTTAGGGCGCTTGAGGGCACTTTTCAAAGCTGGTTTTGGTGGAGCTGGCACTGTAGATGGTTCTCTTTTAGTTGTTTTTGAAGTATCGTTAGCTTCTGCTTCTTGGTTTTGTTGCTGATGAGAAGGTGGTGGCAAGCCTTCAAATAAACTATCACCCATTTAGATTTGCAAATTATTACAATTGATGAACAAGATGATTCTCCCCACTCCCTCCCTCTCTCTCTCTCTCTCTCTCTCTATCTCTCTCTATCTCTATCTTATGATCAAAACTCAAAAGTTTTAAGCCCTTTTGGTTCTTTAATGACTGAGGAAGACGATGATGGATGGATGCTGCTTTTAATGGGCCAAGTTAAAGTTAGTGATTGAAGCCTAAATGCTGTGGCTGAAGAAGCCCAGTATGATTCAGTACTCAACTTCGATCATTTGGGTAACTCTGTCATAGTCCATTAATTAGAAATCAGTTTGGGCTTAATCACCTAATTTGGTTAAGTTGATTAAACTCATATAAATATATAAATTTAATGTGTTTTATGAATATAATTGGATCTAGTTTAGGCTCGTAATTATTTACAATCAAAATTTTGATGTTTTATAAATTATAAACTTGATTTATTTAATTTTTTTGAATTCAAGTGGGTTAAATATATCGGATTGAACTAAATTTTTTTATGAACATTACACATATTTATGAGTTGAGTTTATATTACTAATTTTCATGAGTCCATATTTAAAAACAGACCTATAACATTGTAGATGTTATAACACTGCCAATGTTAGGTCTAATTTTCACATATTGTATCACCATTAAATTATAATTACCTCTCATCTCCCTTCTAGCAAAGAATCAAGCTTTTTTTTTATTACATTAAAGAAATCTAATAGAAAACCCACTAAAAAGAAATTTGGAGCTAAAATTTTTTAAAATAAATTCTCAATCCAAAAATTATCAAGTATAAAGATAAAAGGAGTATAAGGTATACGGGTTGGGTCAAGTTGACTGGGTTTAAAAAATCTCAACCCATCACCCGATCCATAATATCTATTTTTTAGGTTTTTTAACCCACTATTATTTATAATATTCACAGTATCTGACTTTTACGAGTTGAGTTTGGTCAAATAATATAAATATTACATATAAATTGATTTTTTTGAATACCCCTACATAAATTAGGGGTACGGTAAAATACAATGAGTTTTCAAATTCTAGGTTTTAAGTTAATTTATAAAATTTAGATGAAATCATTTTCACAAATAACTTAAGATTTGGTTAATTGAAGTTTTTGTTCATTATTTGTGAATTTAATTTAAAATAAATTACTTTTATGGAAAGGTAAAAAAAAAATTTATTTCTGATTGTTATTGTAATTTTTACTCAATGAATCATTCATCAGTCAAATTAATAATAATTTTTATAAAGTTAACCTTTAACATAACATATGCTTAAATAATATATTTTAGATTGACACATCATCATGATAATATATATATATATAACAAAAGGATCATAACATGTATACTAATCATACAATATATCTTTGTATAAATTAAAACAAAAACAAAATAAAATTACTTGTTGGAGCACTTTAATTTTGATCAAGTTTTGTTGTTGTCAATGATCAATTCTTTATCATTAAAACTTTATTACTTCTCACTTAGTGCAAAAAACCTTTCTTCAATAAATCTTTTAGAATTCCAACAACACCACCTTATTTAAATGCACTTGTAGAAAAAGTCCAACAGCCTAAGAAAATAGTACTCAAGACTTCTACAAGAATTGAACCTAAACTCTAAATTAAGAGAAATTTTGAGAGGAAATAATGGTTTAAAACTAGAAGAGCAATGCTAGAAACTAAAGTAAAGAAGAGTGTCAAATTCTATCAAAATAATGCATAATTAACCAATCCTCAAACACTTTTCTTCAAACTTTTTTTTATACAGAATTTTAACTAAAAGCTTATGGACTTTCCCCACCAACAACTTTGATTATTCACAATAAAACCAGAATTAAACATGAATATTTTTGGATTAAAATCATGCGACTATTGAGCTGAAAAATATGTTCATGTACTGTTGAAAGAGTTTTGAAAAAAATAATTAGTTTATTTGTTTAATGAACTAGACAAACCAACGGGTTGGAATAATTAATTCTTCATAGACAATGCCCAGGTCTAGATTTTAATTGGTAAAATAATTTTTTGTGATCTAAAATATTATTTTACGATAAACCTAGGCCAAACCTGAAGCACGAGCTCGAATTGCTCTAGCACGAGTGTGTATTTATGCGTTTAAGTCCAAAGCCTTTGCTTAAAGCCTCTCATCTATAAAAGCTTAGGTGTTATTTGGGTCCAATTTTAACTTTTCAACTTCTCACTTTATAAACATTAAGAAAGTTTTGTTTTTTTTCTATCTGAGATAGAGTTTTTTTAGAGAGTTTTGGGTTTTACGAAAACATTCCAACCAATAGTTATTTGAGATTAATTTCTCATTCACCCATACTTTGTTTAAATTATGTTAATCTTCAATGTTAAAGAGCTTATATTGGAGATTAAATTCCATCAA
>Ga0307515_10021132_pt1 | contig 11558 bp, 6 predicted proteins | sample 17_EM_MG_FD_194513 | JGI IMG/M metagenome (GOLD analysis project Ga0307515, IMG submission 194513) | Populus trichocarpa ectomycorrhiza microbial communities from riparian zone in the Pacific Northwest, United States - 17_EM | ecosystem: Host-associated > Plants > Roots > Unclassified | place... | reverse complement strand
ATGCTAGATAATTTAGTTTTCAAGTTGTTTTTATTAATCGTTGTTGAATTTTGGACGCTCTGTTCTAAACCAGATAATTATTTCCCAGTCTCCCTTTTCATAAATAGAATACACCAGATTTACTTGTCCTGTTTCTTTCACATTTCCAAAGCCTTGTCTTTCATACTTAAATGGAGAAATTGCATATTGCCCACTACCATCTGTATATTTGGTAGGATAATTTGCCAAAGGGATGGGATAAGCAACTTTATAGGTTACCTTTTCATTATCCTTTACCATATCAAATCCATGTAACAATGTAGGCCATTGCGTGGCGTTAAACTTGTCGGGATTGATAGGATTAAATAAAGTATCTACAAACTTAAATGTCAACGAGTTACCTGTATTATTTTTTTTATTAAATAACAAGATTACATCGCCTTGGCTTGATGATAGAAACCTTCCTGTACGTTCGCCTCTAATATTGCTGAAAAAGGCTGTTTGTCCTACAAAAGTGGTTTGTCCATTGGCTTCATTTAATGAAGGTTCATAAGGACGCTCCTTAAAAGGACGAAGCTTGAAATCCTTGAAATATTTACGACCTCCAGAATTAGATACTTCTACGTCAAATACATAACCAGAATCTGGCTGAGCCTTAACAAAACTAGAGTTTGCTTTAGCCCACATTACAAATTGACCAGATTGTTGGCGTATTTCAAATAGTTGATGGTTTTCTATGGTACGTTTTGCCTCGATTTCTGCAAGTGACTTCTCTGTACCATCGTAAGCAGATTTCCAAACTTGTACTGGAAAAAAGTCTGTTAACTCTGGTGCTGGCTCTCCAGTGAACCTACGCATATTCACGATTTTAAAATTTAACGGAATAGATGATGATCCAATGTTAAAGTTATTGGTAAACACCGTATTTCTGCCTAAAATTGGCTGATATTGCTTAACCGTAAACTGCATGTCATCAGCTAAGGATAAACGTACATCGGGTATGTTTTTCTTACAAGCCGTAATGAAAATAGCCATGCTTAAGGCGGCCACTGCAAGAAATGATAAAATTTTGTTCCTCTTCATTGTTTTCGATGTTATTTATTTACCCTAATTACAAATTCATTAAAACCATAATCATGCAACGGTGCCAAAACATTTACAATGGCATTTTTTGTTTTGATGTTTACGGCATTAGTATTGGCATTTTCCCAGTTTTTCTCGAAAATTGAGCCTTTAGGATCACTAAAGATGATAGACTGAGGTCCCCCGCCAACAAAACCTGATGCATTTAACTTATTGTATTGGATATGCATTGGATATTCATATTTGATACTGTTAAGGTTTAAACCATCTGTAAAAGGCGCATAACTTTCTGTGGTTCTTGCACCTCTTAAAATGTATCTTGTTGTCAAGATATCAAGCTCTGCTAAATCGCAATCTTTTAAATACATTACGCTTTTTCCTTGTGCCTTACGCTCTATGTTTAGATTTTTAATTGCTGCCTGAAAACTTTGGTTAGTTGGGGCAAACAAGGTTATGTTTTTATTGCTCAGCGAATCTTTCAAATCTGGCAAACGATCAAGTACAAATAATAATGAATCGAATGTGTTTTTCTGTGCTTGCAAATATTGTAATGCCGTACCATCAAATTCTTTGATGGTATTTTCGTAATCGTGATAAATTGAATCTTTTTCGCAACTCGTAAGAGCTGTTAAAAAAATCAACATCATCAATAATGATTTCGAAAAGTGCTTTATTTTTTTATTTATCATCATGTTATAATTAAAAAATAGCTTAGTAATTAATTCCAGTAAGGATTTTGTTTAATAGAAGGATTGGTACTTAAAATATCTTTAGATACTGGCCAATAAATTCCATCATTACTTAATAGTGCGTTAAAAGCCGGATTATTCTTTTTAATTCGATTAAGTCGTACCAAATCGTACCATCTCCAACCTTCGCCCATTAGCTCTCTTCTTCGTTCGGCAAATATGGCGTCAATCACATCAGCTGACGATGATGATTGGAATGGTGCAATTCCTCTTAAGCTCGTAGCACGATTAAGGGTCGAAATTGCTTCATCTCTTTGCCCTAATACCGCTAATGCCTCAGCTCTTAATAAGGTAACCTCTTCGTACCTGGTAAATAATACTGCCGAAGTAAATAAGGCCAAGTTTCCACTTGTTTGTGCGCTAGTAATACATTTTATTTTACTGAAAATTGGTTGCTCAGAACTGTAATTGGTAAAATAGTTTTTACGATATAGTTTAGTTAAAGGATCAATGCTAAACCTTAAGTCATTTAGGTCGGTAAACGCTTTACGAATGGTATCTTTTGGAATAAATATTTCTGGATTAGCCTTTAAAATCAAAGGCGTTGCCAGAGTTAATTGCTCCAAGTGCCCATTGGCTGTACCCTCACCATTACCCCATTCAAAACCGAAACCTACAATTTGTACGGCACGTTTGAACGCAAAGGGGCTATATCCATTAACATTTTCTGTTAACTCTTCTACACTGATATACTTTACACCAAAACTTCCATCACCATTTAAACTGGTAATGTTGTCTAAAAAATATTTAGTGTAAACTTCACAATCTAGGTAATTGCCTTGCCAAGCCGCAATATGAGACAATACTGCATAAGCAGATAATTTTGTAAATAAAACACCATTCCAAGTAGTCCAACTACTGCCATAATACAAACCAGGAAAAATTGGGTCGCTACCACCATATCTAAAAGGTAGCACTTTGGTAGCTAGCAAAAGTTCTGATGTAGCATAGGCTAGAACTTTTTCTTTTGAGGCACGAGGATGAGTACTGAAATCGCCATCATGAGAAGTGATTAACAAGGGCACATCGCCCCAAATACGCACCATGTAAAAGTAAGCAAAGGCCCTTAATGCCCTAGCCTGAGCAACATCAACCTGGTTATTGATTGGTGTGTATCTAGGATCGTTAGCCACGATTTCTCTAGAACGCTCAATAAACAAACTTGCTGCATTAATTACAGAGTAGAATCTTTTCCAATTACTAACCCTTTCCATTACAGGATAAGATGCATTCAATTGACCATCGATAATTGCTTTTAAATCTGATCTATTGGTTGATGTAAAATCGCCCTGTCTCAAATCGCCCATTAACCAATGGGTATTATCAGCTACCATTGCGGTACGCATTAAGGTATATATACCAATTAAGCTACCTTTTGCATCTTCGTAATTGTTCCAATTATTTTGCTCGGCCGCTAAACTATTTGGCTGCACATCCAATATTTTTTTACAAGAAAAACTTATTGTTGTGAGTAATACCGCCATTAGCGCCAGCAAAAACTTGTTAAATTTCATATTATAGTTTTTTGTCATCATTATTTTCTCCTCCTATAAATCTAATTTTAAACCAATGGCATAAGTTCTGGCAATAGGCATACTGGTACCGTTATAATAACCTGTGTAATTGATCAACTCTGGATCTGTACCCGAAAAATTAGTGATGGTAAACAAATTGCTTCCGGTTACATATAAATATGCTTTTCTAAAGCCCAGTTTAGCATTGCTGATGAATTTTGCCTTAGTTAAGTCGTAACCAAATGTTACCGATCTTAATTTTACATAAGAAGCATTTTCTAAAAACAAATCTTGATCTGCTCTATACGGGATAACATTGCTCCAAACATTATAAATTGGATAGCTTTTTAAGTTATTTGAAGTTTGCCAAGAGGTTACCTCTTTAATTGAGTTAATGTCATTAGCTGATTCGCGATTGGCAAAATCATATCTGTTAGCATCAAACTGATTAATGGCTTTTTGCCCTAGCGAGAAGAAAAGGTGGAAGTTTAATTCAAAGTTTTTATACTTAAAATCATTCATCCATCCACCAATAACTTTTGGCAACCTATCACCTGTAAATTGTTTGTCGGCATTGGTAATGTTATAATCACCATTATAATCAACCCACTTTGGGTCACCAGCTTTTAAGGTTAATCCATTAAAAGCTAATTTTTGTCCATTGCTTGGATTAGTTGGTACTTCAGCATCTGTATTATAAATTCCATTGTTGGTGTATAACCAGTAACTACCAGAAGATTCGCCAACTTTTAATTTATTATCGCCAATTACAAGCTCTCTTAAACCATCTGGAAGGGCTTTTAACTCGTTTTTGTTATAGTTAAAGTTTAAACCCGATGTCCAGCTGAATGCTTTTTCACTTGGTATAATTGTTCCGGTAAATATAAAGTCAGCTCCCATATTGCTGATTTCCATTCCATTTTTGTAAATGCTAGCATAACCGCTTTCGCCAGAAACTGGGATGTTTAACAATTGATTTTTATCGTTACGGCTATATAATGATAAAGATGCGCTCAATCTGTTATTCAGCATGGTAGCAGATGCATTAATATTTAATCGATCAGCATAAGGCAAGGTTACGCCATACCCTACCCATCCAGTATTATAAGGGCGTGTAATTCCTTGGAAACCACCAAAGGTTGGAATAGTAGGTTCTTCATACCATCCGTATTCTGAGCGGTATTGCGGACCAGCCCCAAATCTATCTGATAAAAACATTTTAGCAACCCTAGACCAAGATGCACCAACGGTTAGCTCATTAAAAAACTGATTTCCAGTTAAAAACTGATTTTTTAAATTCCAATCTGCGCTAAATGCAGGTGTAGTTATCCATCTGTTATCTGGTTGGCCAGTAGAAGATCCATCTCTTCTTACCACAGCACCAAAACTTAATAAATTTTTGTATTTATACTTTGCCGAACCGTAGAAAGACATTAGGCCATTTCTGGTTCTATCTGTGTATCTAAAAAGATAAAAGTTGTTGATTGCGTTTAAGTAATTATCATAACTAGAATTACCTTCAACTACGTTAATTTTAATAAAATCACTATTTCCATCGTAGCCTCTGGCGTAATTATATTTATAGGTATCTCCTTGAATAGATTGACCAACTTCAAAATTAAAAGTGTTATCCTTATTTAAATCATACGCATAGTTTAATCGGTTATTTAAACCAAAACGTTGGTTATAACCAAAATAGCCAGACACATAGTTGATATTATCCATTATTGTGGTTGGATAAAAAGCATCTCTAATGCCCTCGTTATAATCAAATACAACAGCAGTATTAAAATTTAATTTTGGAGTTAACTGGAAGTTTAATGCCAATGAACCATTTAACAAGTTGTTTCTGTTATCATCAACCACTTTGCTATATTCATTTAAAAACAACTGGTAGTTATCTTTATTTGGAGATAGTGGGTTTACAAAATCTGGCAGGTACCTTACTTCGGCATATCTATCTCTCAAACTTTTGTTTCTATCTCTATCCATTCTAGAAGCGTTTAAGAAACTAGAAACTGTAAGCCATTTGAAAGGCATCATATTGATATTGAAAAACGCATTGTATTTAGTCAACGAAGTTTCGTCGGCGTTGCCTGCATTCTTTGTACCTGAACCAAAAAACCTAAAATTCGCTTTTTCAGTTCCTCCAGTAATACCTAAGTTGGCAGCAAAAATTGGCGTGTTCTGATAGTACAGGTCATTCCAATTTGATTTTCCAAAGTAATCTAGATTGGTAGAATCTCTTAGATAAGAAGCATAGTTGTTTAGATTTGCCTGTGTGGCATACTTTTGGTAAAATGGCTGGCGAAATTGATTTTCAAATACTCCATTTACTGTATTAGCACCATCAGCTTGCACCATACCGAAATAAGAATTGAAACTGATTTCCCTTAAACCACTTTTTGCTGCTTTTGTAGTAATCCAAATAGCACCATTTGCGGCATTTGGACCAAGTTTAGCTAATGATACTGGATCTTTAATTACTTCTATTGAAGCAATGTTATCAATATCCACATTTGCCAGTAAGTTAGTAGCTGGACCTATCCTATTGTAATCGTATTTCTGTACATCATAAGCAAAAGGATGCTCTTGCGCCAAATACACACCATTAACATATACAGCGGGCTGCATGTTATAAATGTCTTTTTTGTAAAAGATTGGGCTAGATGCACCTTGGATGATCATACTTTGCTCACTACCTGGCTCCCCAGTAGTTTCTTGCACATACAAACCTGCAATGTTACCTTTTAACATCTGTTGTAAGGAGAGATTTGGGACAACTCTTGAAGACCCAACTTTTAATGAATCTACATTGCCTTGAAATTGATAATTGAATTTCTTACCTAGTTCAATTTTTTTCGAGGTATCAGCTGCTTTAGAATCTTTTGCCGGCTTTTTCTTATTGGTGTCAATAACAATAGCTAGCTCTTTTTCTAATTCAGGATTAATTATAAAGACAGTTTTAACAGAACCTGCCTTTAGATTAGCCTTAGCAATTGGAAAACCAAAAAAAGATAGAAACAAGGCACAGAAAATGCTTGTAATAATTTTAACCATTTGATTAGTTTTTATTAAGTTTTAGTATTTGAGTTTTAATGCTTTGCTAAAGGATTTTAACCTAGTGTATCTATATAAGATTTTTGGCAACGGCAATTTCTGGAGACGGAAAGTAAAATTTTACGCATTCGGTTTTGGTTTAAGTTTGGTTAATATTAATTCTCGATGAAGTTTTAGACTTCATAAGAACGATTAGTTTTGTTTGTTCATCAAATACCTTGGTTAGAGATATTCTTTCTTCTTAATTAGGAGGAAATAATTTTATTTATCTGACAATAAAAAAATACCCCTGCCCGTTTATTTTGTTAATGCAAGGTATAGGTTAAGCAAACAGATTTTATACTTTTTCACAGCGCAAACGTTTGTTTAAAAAGACACATCAATGACAAAAAACAAACATTTTGATGACCTTGAGGGATAATAAAATGCCATCTAACGTGTTAAGCAAGATTTTTTGCTTTTTTAACACACAGATTGAGGAATTCATAGAAAAGAAGGCACATAGAAAAGAGAAACATAAATCAGAATGCCTTCCCTAAGCAATCATTTAAGCTAATTTTAAATATAATTGAACAAAGAATAGGCTAATAAAAATTCGGCGCAAACGTTTGTCTTGTAATTAATTAAATCAAATTTTACCTTTTATTAAGATGATATAAAAAGAATATGATTTGCAAGCTATTTGATTAAGCTTGAGTAATTATAATTTACAATTTGAGGGATAAAAACTCTTATCAAAAATCACTTTTAAAGAATTGAGAATGTATTAAAAAGCCTTGCTGTTTCTTAACTTATAAGAAACAGCAAGGCTTAGCTAATAAAACTAATTGATTAATATTTTATGGTTAGGTTATTTGTTATCCTTTATTTACAAAAATCAGTTTTTCTCCTTTTTGCGTTAACACCCTCGCTCTTTCTCTTAGCGTAAGATTTGGTTTAGAAAGCAAAGCAAAATTGCCTTTTGGCAGTTTAATATTTAACATACCTCCATTTTCTGATAAAATCTCCATCCTGATAACCATTCCATCCTTATAGCTTGCACTAATTAAAAATGCACCTTCTGCCCGCAAGTCTTTAAAAGAACATTCGTTCCAAGTGCTTGGTACTGCTGGGAAAACTTCTATATATCCATTTCTACTTTGTAACAATAACTCATTTACGCCTTGCGCAAAAGCAAAATTCCCTTCCAAAGTAAACGGACGGTAAGTGAAGTTTGAATATTGACCACCCTTCTGGTCTCCATTTAAGTGAAAGCTATTAGGCGAACAGAAATTTGAAGCAAATATTTGCAATTGTTTAATCGCCTTGTCTGCTTGGTAAGCTCTTGCATATAATGAAGCCATCCAACTAAAAGAATAACCACACCAAGCCTTTGTTCCTTTGGTTTCTATTTGTTTAAAAGAATTATCAATACGGATTTTATCTTCAGGTATATTATAATCTAGCAATGCTAAAGGATAAATACCCATGTATTGCGACATGTGGCGATGTGAAGATGTTAGATTTTGACCAGGTGCAATAGTAAAACCGGTTTCATTTACTTCATAATCTGGCAGTTGATTAGCTATTTCCTCCCAATGGTCGGCAGCTTTTAGATTACCCTTAGCAATTGAAACTTCCCTTGCCGCCTTAAATAAAAACTTTGCCAAGCTTAAATCAAAATTGCTCCATTTTTTAAACCAGGCAGAAATATCGTTATCGTTATATTCGGGACTAGAGCTTAATGGCAGCATTCTAACTCCATCTTTTAAAAAAGAAATGTTCTCTAAAAAAGTAGCTGATTGTGTAATGTATGGATATGCTTGTTCATTTAAGAATTTGTTATCCATGCTATATTTCCATTGCCAATAAAAATGTTGTGAGCACCAAGCGCCAACCGTAGGACTCATTGAATATTGGATCCAACCGCCCATAGGCTTTCCACTTAGCGTAACCACTCCTGGAATATTTAAACCCTGCACACCAAAATATGCTTTGGTATATTTTTCGCTTTCGCCCTTAACTTTCCAAAGCCAATCTGTAAAAGTTTTACCCTCTTCTAAATGGTTAGAGGTATAAGTTGGCCAATAACTTAGCTGGGTATTTAAGTCGTTATGAAAATCGCCTTTCCATGGTGGTAAACTGCCATTATCTGCAGTCCATACTGCCTGCAATGTAATAGCTGGGGCACCTTTCCTGGCAACTGAACCTAATTTATATTGTTCAAGGTAATATTGCTTTTGTACCAATTCATCAGGAATAGAAATAGAAGACTTACTCCAAAAATTTGCCCACCATTTAATATGTCCGCTTCCAGCAACTGGCGTTACAATATTTTGTGATATCGAGGCCTTTTCATCTTTACTAATCGTCCAAGTTCCATAGATATTATTATCCTTTTTTTCCCATTTAATTAACACTTCATAATAGTGTCCATCGGCCATTGGTTGTTTGTAAAGAATGGTATTTTTTGTTTTACTTACCTCGCCTTTTGCATAACCTAATTTTTGAAGTCCTTGCCCTGCATGGCTATTATCGCCAGCTATTTTTTCATTTCCTGCATAATTGTGCACAATTAAATTAGGTAAAATCTCAATGTCTTTGAAGTTATCAAAACCGAAAAAACCTTGATTTTTATTAGCGTCAACGTAGCAATAAAACAATGTGCCATTTTCAAACTTCACTGTGTTAATTGCAGTTTGAATATTCAAAACATTAGATTGTACTTTACCTAAACTACTGATGTCAAACTCAATTGCTGCAGCAGGTAATTTTGTAGGATAAGTTTGACTATTATATGGATTATCCAATTTTTGTTGAACTATATCATACTCCTTTTTATCAACCTGACCTTGTACCCATTTGAAATTATAAGTAGTTAAATCTGGCAATGCGTTACGCTCATCCCATAAATCAGCACGATCCAAAGAAAGTCTCAACTTATCTCCCTTTCCCCAAATTAGAGCGCCTAACATTCCGTTGCCTAAAGGTATCCCCTCATCCCATCTACTAGCCAACTTATCAAAACTCAGATTGTATTTTGATAAATTTTGGGCAAAGCTAATTTGGCAAGCAAAGCTGATGAGTAGAATTACGATTAATTTTTTCATACAATGATTAAATATAATGTAAACTACTAATTCTGTGGAGGAAAGTTAAATGGTTTCCATTGTGGATATTTTTCTAATTCCTTTTCTACATCATCGCTAATTGGAATGCCCCAAGTTTCCCAAAAAGGTGCTAAATTTCTTTTTACCACATTCGAGTAGGTTTTAACCCATAAATCACGTTTTTTCTGATCATTTAATCTACCAATGCTAGTTCCAATTTTTTGGTATTCCTTAAAGAAAGATTTAAAGCTTTCCCATCCAAACCCTTCTTGCATTTGGCGGAACATAATTAAACCAAGGAAAGGATCGCTTTTCCATTTCTCATAACCGGGACCTTCCTTAAAATACTTTTTCATCATTTTCTGGGTATTTTCGCTTGATACACCACTATGAGAATCGTCTCTACCGCCCATTAACCTATCGAACATGTAAATAGAAAAGAAATTATTGCTTACTTCTGTGGTGCCACCAAAAACCCAATTTAAGTTCTGCATGTTATGACCAATTTCGTGAAAAAATCCCCAATTTGCTCCGCCCTTACTCGGCTTCATTAATAACTCTGGATTAGCCATTATCTCGTTTGACAACATTTTTCTTGTAGGCGAATGATGTATCATGATCGGATAACCACTGTGCATGTATCCACCACCAATATGTTCATCGGGCACCATGCGTTGTGGCCTATAAAATGGAGCAGGCATATTTGCCAAATCTAGTTCGCCAAGTACTACCAAATCCCATAGTTTCAAAACCTCTTCTGGATTTTTAATAGTTTGCAAAACGCTATCTGGCAAGGTTAAAATTACATTTTCGGTCGCCATTTCGCCCCAAGGCGCTTTATTGTTTTTCAATTGATTTTCCCAATCGGTTTTTGAAGATTTGCCTAATACAAATAATGGTGCAACAACAGCATGGCTGATGTTAAATTCAATAATTCTACTATCGCTTTTCGGTTTAATATTGATGTATATTAAGCCACCAAATGGAGATGCCAATCTGTTTTTACCGATTACTAATTTCTGTTTTTTGGTAATGATGGGCATTCTGCGCCAATCTTCTTTACCTGCCACCCAGTAATTTAATCTATCACTATGTGCACCAATTTGAACTTCTAAATCTTTTATATCGGTATTTTTTGGCACATCAATTTCTATGTATTCTCCAGCCACGGCATATAAACCAGTACTGTACATGGTTGCATTATCGTAGCCAGAATATCCTAAAGTAGAAACGATTGAGACCAAACTATCGGCCATTTTTTTGTGATCGATGGTTACTTTTTTATTTACAAATTGATACCCAGCTTTTACAGCTCCAGGAAAAACATTTGATGATGGCTGTGCCTTGATGTTTTTGTAGTCTGTACTTTTTAAAACTTCATCGCTCCACTTTGAAATTGCCGATCTAAAAACTGTGTCGTTTTTAGAGAGCGTTTGTTGCGGAGTGATTAAAACCGTTGCTGGGTTTTTTGGTGCATCTTGCGCAAAGGTGGTTAGCTCTGCTGCTAAAAATGCGATGGTTAATAGTTGTTTCATTTGTGTGTGTGTTTAAGTTGTATTAGGTTGTTCTAATTATAATCCTTTAAATAAAGTGGTCGATAAATAAATCTTGTAATCCTTAATTCTCCCATTGGCATTATCTTGCCTTGGTAATACTTTTACGCTTCCTAACTCGTAATTCTTACCTAAATCTATTACAATTTGATGAGGAGGTTTTGGCGACCTATTCTGCCATTCTGTATGCCATATACTTGTAAATTGTAAATCGAAAACATTTACCGCACTTCCATCGTCTCCTCCTATTTCTTCACTATCTGCAAATACTACTTTCCAATTGGTACGTGGTATTTCTTTACCATTTACATCATATAAATTAATTTCGGCAATGGTGGTAAACGGCTGCCCTTTTTGTTCTGATAAGGCATCTAATGCAAAATACCTTGCAGAGGTTGGTTTAAATGTTGCTGTTTGCCATTTGTTGGTGTTTTCAAAGCTACCTTCTGCAGTTGGCGTTAAAGTAGTAGCATCCCATTTTTGATTTGCAGATTTATGTTTTTGTGGCTGTGGCTCGTTTACTTGATCTAA
>Ga0307515_10021131_pt1 | contig 11558 bp, 8 predicted proteins | sample 17_EM_MG_FD_194513 | JGI IMG/M metagenome (GOLD analysis project Ga0307515, IMG submission 194513) | Populus trichocarpa ectomycorrhiza microbial communities from riparian zone in the Pacific Northwest, United States - 17_EM | ecosystem: Host-associated > Plants > Roots > Unclassified | place... | reverse complement strand
CTAAAACCCTAAAATCCTAAAACCCTAAACCCCCGAAACCCGAAACCCTAAACGCCAAAACTCCAAACCCCAAACCCCTAAAACCCTAAACTCAAAACCCGAAACCCGAAACCCCGAAACCCCAAACCCTCAACCCCAAACCCCAAACCCCAACCCAAACCCAAACCTGAAACCCTAAAACCCTAAACCCCAAACCCCAAACCCGAAAATCCTAAACCCTGAAGCATAAACCATAGTTTTAAGGTCCGACCCGGTCAGCCGGGTCAGCCGGGCAGTTTTTTTTAAATCAAAACATCGTTTTAGTAAAAAACAAAAAAAAATTCAATGGGTTTGCAACCTGTTCTTGACCGAGTCTTGCCAGGTCAACCGGGTCACCCCGCCGGGTCACACCGGGTTTTTCCTTCCCCTGTTTTTTCTTCCACCCGACCCGGTTCCAGCCTCGGGGTGGCCGGGTCCGGGGTCGCCCGCCAGGCCGGGCCGGGTTTCAAAACTGTGACCTAAACCCTAAACATGAAACCCGGAACCCTGGAACCCAAAATCCCTAAAACCCTAAACCATAAACCCTAAAACCCTAAAACTGAAACCCCAAACCTGAAAAACCTGAAACTTGAACCTGAACCCCAAAACCCTGAACTTGAAACCCTGGAACCTGAACCCCGAACCCCGAACCCTAAAACCCCGAACACTGAACCCTAAAACCCCAAACCCCGAAGCCTTAACCCCGAAACCCGAAATCCAAAACCCTAAACCCAAAACCCTAAACCCAAAACCCCAAACCCTAAAACCTAAACCCTAACACCCTAACCCGTAAACTCTTTTAAATGTTAAGCTCTTTTAAACCCTAAACCCTAACCCGAAACTCTAAACCCCAAACCTCATACCCCATACCCCTAAACCTTAAAGGCAAAACCCTAAACTCGAAACCCCTAACCCTAACCCCAAAACCTAAAATCCTAAAACATAGACCCCAAACCTTAGACCCTATACACTAGACCCTAAACTCAAAATCCAATACCCTAAACCCTAAACCTAAACCTGAAAACCCGAAACCCCAAAACCTGAAAACCCGAAACTTGAAAACCCTAAAGTCCTATATCCTAAAACCCTAAAATCATAAACCCTAAACCTAAATCTTGAAACCCCAAACCCATAACCCTAAAACCTTAAACCCTAACCATAAATTTCAACCCTTAAACCCTAAACCTCAAACTCCAAACCTCAAACCCTAAACTCTAATAATTTTTTTACTTTAGGATTCATAAACATTAAGTTTAGTTCACTTTTATTTAAACTCATTTTAAATGTTTTTAGCAAGTTCTTAAAATTTAAGTCCAGGGATTTACGGCGAGTTTGTCAAACATTCTAGTGTGTTCGTTGCACACACTAGCCATTTTTTTTATTTTTATTGTATTATATTTTATATAATAACAAAAACAATCATTGTGAATATATAAAAAAAAAACCCTTGGTCATCAATGTTAAAATTTTTGCTTTCAATGATAGTTTGGTCATTTCAATCAATTTGCTAATAACTAATAAATCTGTTGAAAAGACCTCAATGTCCCAAATTACCATCTCAAGGATTATTATTTTTTTGTAAAAAGAGCAAAAATATCACTACACTATTTTAATAAATAATATTTTCGCTCCTTGTTTTCACTCATAGTTTTTTGTTAAAATTAGTTCATGTTTATTCAAAGATTATTCATTACCTAATTATTCAATCACATGGCTGACTGATTGAAAAAAAAAACTATTCTTTGAGTTACTAATAATTTAAAATTACTTAATAATAATAAAAAAAAAAAACAAGAAAAGCCAAGAATTGAGATTTCAATACTTCAATAAGATGCCCATGTCGCCGGCTCCGATGGTTTCAATTCCTGAAGCAAGTTTGACTCAAACCCACCTATTTTCTGTAATAGTTTACCGATGAGGTCCCCGGCTATGTAAGAAGCACCCGAAGCCATAAGCCCAATGCTAAAAAAGTATAATGCAGTGCTGATGTATGGCTTGGGTTGCTTCCTCTGAATGTGGGCCTTCCCTACAGCAAGCAATATGATGCAAAAAAGAGAGGCCCCACCAACTGCTGCAAGCTTAAGATCTCTATCATCACTCTTCCGAAACAAGAATCCATACATGACAGGAGGCAGTAGCCCAAAAACAAGGAATGATAAAATAGATACTGTTGCATGGAATGAAAAGTTGTCCCGTCGTCCTAGTGTTTCTTGGTAACGATCCTCCTGCTCATTCACTTGATTGGAACGATCATTTTTCAGATCCACAAGCTGCAAAAACAATACCAAAACTAGATGAAACAAACAGAAGAAGACTCGAACTTAAGGCCTCAGGCTCAACCGCATTTGATATTTCTTGTATACTATGTGGAAATAATAAAAACAAAATATAAGCCAAATGATAGCCCTTTTACTACATATTAAATTTCTTATACATGCTTATTGTCAACAAGGGCTGCCAAGTTTACTCACATTATGACCAATTATGAAAAGTCCTCCAATCAAATTTGCCAAGCCAAGAGCTATAATGTTCACTGCAGAAACAGCAGGTCAATAACGTCACAAATTGCCGTTACTGATCAAATATTTATTTCTACTGAACTCAAAAGGAGAAATGACAAACGAAATATGAGACATGAAATATAATTTGTTGAAAGGAAGCTTATGTTCACAAAATTCAGAAACAGATTGATTACACAGGTTCCTCTTACCATATAAAAACAGAACCACATTAAAAATGTTGCAAATTAATTCAAAAGGTGATAAAACTAGATTGAATTTGTTCAGAAAACTAATCTGTACAATTGAGTTGAATTTAGGGATAAAAAAATGACACTTACAATTTGCAGCACCAGCACCAGCAGCAGAAGACACTACACTTAAACTTGTAATTGATTCTATTAAACCGCCATAGACAATGCTTTTTATAATTTCCCATTGCCGGGATTCACCTACTCCAGCACCAGGTTCACCCATATTTGTCTTGTTCGTACTGTTCAGCAAACTCGTGGGTTCTCCTGAATCAATACAGACAATCTCAGAATCTCCACGTTTTGGTGGCTCCTTTTCAATGGTGACTATGACATCATTTCCTGCATCATATCTTCATGTCAAAACAGTCTCACAGATAACAATAATAATGAAGACATTTCTAGCTCAACCAGCTGGCATTGCAACTGTTGATCTCTGGTGTAAGGAAAAAAACACATTCTAGAATAAAATTTGACAGCAGAATCAAGTTACAATTAGGAAAACCTGTCCAGTTCAAATGAGGGTGAGGGAGAATTTCGAGACCCCTGAGTCTTGTGCATACCTATATTTTTGTTTTTGACAGAATTAACTGCATCTTCTCCAATATTGACTCTCTCCTTTTCAGGCCTTGAGGTTCCTTGGCTCAAAGAATTTAGAGCACCTTTTCCAACTTCATAGTATTTCAAAGCAGCATCATTTATAAATCCTTCTTTAGAATACAATTGAGAGGGTAATGAGGTTCCTTGTGTTGACGAGGCCCGACCATTTTGTAAAGGTTTTTCATTCCCTTTTGCCATGTTGAAATTCTCTTCTATTCGTATCTCTGACTGCTCAAGGATTAAAGATATGGAAGTTGAATACTCTGGAGGATTCACTCCGCCTTGCCAGGGTTGGAGTGATGCATTTTCCTTTAGGCCCTCTATGCTACCTGAAGAGTATGGTAACTGTTGAACAGTATCCACAATAGCATGGTTCACTGAAGACCCACCCGCACAAGATCGCGCAGAAAAAATTTAGTATGGTGTATTAGTGTCACTGTGGTAAATTTACTGCTGAAGCAACAAAAAAATAAAACAAATGGTGCGCAGACATTCAAAGCACAAATGTGATGAGAACACAATCATGCATGTGCAGACACATCAAACAAAGAAAATTGCACTTGCACACAGAAACTCTTAACATGTGGGTGTCAAGACCACAATTCACTCACATTATATTGGCTCACCCAAATAATGTGGTAAAGTGAAAGTCCACGGTATGATACTTTTCCTTGGCATTAGACTGGCCAACAATGAATACAGGCACATTCATAACTCAAGAAAAGACAAGACCATAAAGCCTTCCCAATCCCACCAGTACGAAATTCACAAAATGAAATATAACTATGCATTAGGAGGTACAAAAAAATGGATATATAACCAAAAAGCATCTTTCCAAATCATCATGACTCCTACTCATTCTTTTAACAAGGGAACTTAAAGTTCTGTCATACCTGAGTTTTCAGCTGCATCACCTGATTTCTCTCTTGCACTGTTCAATGTAGTTTCAGCAAATTTTGTTTCCCTTGAAGAAATTACAATCCCCATTCCATCTTTAAGAGAAGCACCCCCCATATCATCTAATCCTGCAATAGAAGAGGATTCAACTGGTGGCAAATCAATAGAAAGGAGAGGAGAATTTTGATCTGCAAGTATCCCATTCCTAGTTGTCAAATTGGAATTGAGGTTTATTCCTTGTGGTGATTTATCATGCAATAATGGCTCCATTGTTGAAGGATTCAGAGATTCTGTTCCACTTTGGTGAGGCTTAGAATAAGAACCTTCTGGATGTTCTCCAATTTTGACTGTAGTTCTTTCAGCATGTGGCATTACTGAATGATCGCTTCCATTTGAGGATGAAACATTGTTAGGAAAACCTGATGAGGTGTCCTGATTCATTCCACATACTTGAGTGTGGTCCACTGCAGCATTACCTGCAACAGCATATCAACTAAGCATTCCTGTGGTGTGAAAATCCTTGCATTCATATAAGTTTTAACATCTGCACACAACTACCTGATGTACATTGGTATGGTCTCAGCCGGTCTCATTAGGCATGATATGTAATTAACTTTGGCTGGAATCAATTTGTCAATAAATTGCATACTTATAGTAACATTACATGTGAAAGAAACAAGCATAGCAAATTGATAATGCCAAAGGTTCTAAAATAACATTCCTAGAAACAACCTCTTTACATAGAAATGCAAATTTAAATCTCATTTGTAAAGATCAGCATATTGCAACCATAGATAATGTGATCCGGCTTGTTCCAATGTTAAAGTCAATTAAATATAGTATTGCTGGAAATGCCATCTTACTTTAACAGTATCATTGTTGCTAAATCTTGGTAGCAAGACAGCATTTCCAAGTGTAACTAACAATCTCTCTTTCCCCAGTCCCAACTCACAAACATCAACATGTTAAAGTAACAGCAGTAGGCCAGGCTTAAAGTTAATAAGAAACAAGATGCAAAAAATGTTTCCCGTCAAAAAACAAAGAAGCAAGAACTGTAGCCAAACGAGAGTATGAAACCTTTTCCAAACAAGCAGCGTCATGTTTAGAATTTCAGAGCAAGCATTAAAGGCACAGGGAACAATCCTGAACGATATAAAATGTCTCAAGCAAACATCATTGTCCTAATGAGTCAATTGCAGATAAAATAACTGCATTACCTTGCTCGGTGGTTGTTTTCCTCTTATGCGTTGCAAAAATAGATAAGAACCAGTTTGTGTTGGTTGTTGATATCTTCGGAGGAACTTGTTCATTTTCATTCTCAGTGGATGATACCCGAAACAATTTAAAACCATTTCCTGGAAAATTCAACAAAAGAGTTAAACTAGCAGAGCAGATATGGCTCTTGATAGAATGCATAAGTCAAGAACATTGGATTTGGATCCTAAGTCATTGACGAGAGCTTCTTAGTATGATAGCCTCGGTTTAAAAATCCATCCAAAAATGAAGACTGCCCAAACTGGTGGAATCCTGTGCACCAATAAAATGGGGGAAGAAAAGGAAAACAAAGAATAAAGAAAACTACTCTCATACACGAACTCATTATCATCAGCCAAATGGCAGAGCATTTTATACACTCATCATCATTTTTTTTCCTTCAATCAGAAAAGACATATTCACTAAATGATACTTGATACCGTCATGATAAAATCAATATTAAATTGAATCACTGAGAAAGCAAAGACTGCCTAAAAAGCATTACAAAAAGGATACAAATTAGAAGCTACCACGAACGACTTGACTGAGAATCGAAATATCTTAGGATCTGAATCAAGATTTTATCAACCACGTTTCATTTTGAAACAAAGTGAAACAGAAGTTGGAAGCATTAAACAGTAAAGAATTAAACAAAAAAATGTGTACATGTGATATGTAGTTAAAAATAACAAACACAACTTCGACAAGATAAGAAATCACAACCTGAAGAATAAACTATCAGACTAAACTTTGGTGATATGTGCACACATCAACTCGCATAATAAGGACTCTTCTATCTCTCATCATGACCAACTAGTGTTTGATAGGTTGCTAATTAATGTTCATTCTAAGCAATAACATCCATATAAAGGTATATTAAGATATTTGAAGCAGTAACTTCCTAAAAATCATAAGCAGGAAGCACATCAATCACCGTTCTTACAAGCTACCATGCTTAAGATAATAAAAGATTAACATAATGTATATTTTTCAGTGAGCAGAGATCACTACTATACCTGCAGGAATAAAGAAGCTGAAACATGATAAGCATCTGAATACATCTGGTTGTCTATCACCATTGTATTCATCAACTGCAGGTGTTGGGATTTCATTTGAACCAATGTTAGCTATATCATGACTTGGACCATTGGCTGAATCTGCAGAATTGGCATCTGAATAGGTAGAATTGGCATCTGACTGAGAGGGAAGAATTGTGTCAGCTTTTGTGTGTTTTGGTTTATGGGGTGCTTTATGAATCTTTCGTGTTCTTCTACGAAGGATAACCCTTCTGGTTATACAAGAATTACAATTAGGGCAATACAAATCATGTGTATTCTGCTTCTCTAACACCTTCTCAACATCTAATTCTGTCACTTCCTGGTCTGTTTCTTCTATCAAGTCCAGATCTCCAACTACTCTAGTTTCACTGTCAGAGGGTTTTGATTTAATATTGTGTTCTTCAAATGTACCTTCTAAAGGTGTAAGACTTGAACTAGAAAGCCCTTCATTGTCCAAATTTTCCCTTGATTGAAGGTTGACATCTTTGATTAGACTTTTCTGAATCTCAGAATTCTTTATAAGGACTTCCACATCTCCGGGACTTGTCTCAAAAACAGAACATATAACACCACCACATCTCACGTCTGAAACTCCATCAATGGAATCAGCACCTGCATTCATGCAGAAGGCGAGCATTTCATTTGCAGAACATGGATCAATAAACTATATGCACAATTACAATTTCAATACACAAAGATATCTGAAGAATAGCGGAGGATCATGCAAAAGTAGCAAATTCACGATAGTGCAATGGCAAGTGGTAATGTTGGTTATCATCCCGTAATTGATACATCTCATTTATTTATAATAATCTTGAATCTCGTATCTACAGATAGGCAAATTTTGGTAATGAGAAATGATAACATAAAACGAATATCTCACAAAAGTAGCATCCTGTGAGAACATTACGGAATTGGGATCATGCTGCAAATAGGAGGCTGATTAACTTAATTTTATCCTACAATTGTTGGCATGGACTAGAAAAGGCAGCATGCTGGAATATAGTAGAATAGAACCGATAAATCAGAGGACTGAACGGCACTGCGAATATTTAGCAGTTTCACTAACAGTAAGTGGCACTCTCATGCTGAGAAATATTTGGCAGCTACTGACCTTAAGTGTCAAAAACGAAACGTGGTTCCTGTTTATTGAAATTTTCGAAATTTATGAGCATGTGGGAGCACCGAGCACTGTTTATGATTCTGAACATGACCAATCCACGGAGTTCCAACGTAGGAGGTCCAGTTGCAGTAGCATTCCAATTAGATTATTGAATTGAAAAGAAATGGCAATCGATCCAACAATTGAAATCAACAGAAAGAAATCTTGATTTCTATAACTTATTTGTGTGTCCAAGAAGAAGAAGAAGAAGAGGGTTAAGGTATTATTGATTTAAGTAAAATTAAGTGCGAGGGGAGGTCGGATGGATATATTGGAAAAGAAGAGAAATGGTGACAAGATTTAGGAGCAGCATACCTTGGTTTTGGTCAAAGTAAACGCTATCTAGATGGTGGACTCTCTCCTCATCCCCACTGTGTTTATGTGGAGATCCACAGGGAGATGATACTCCTACTTTCGGAGTCTCTGAGTGGTCATTCATGCTGCTGCTGCTGCTGCTGCTGCTGCTGCTAATAAGGCTACTAATCCCATTTCCATTTTCATTACCATTGCCATTACCATCATCGTTGGTAGAGGAAATATTGGCAAGCAGAGTAGTAGTGTCTGCAGCAGTGTTGCTGTGCTGAAACTGCCTGGTTTGCAGAGACAGCACTTCCTCCTCCTCCTCCTCCTCCTCCTCCTCCAACACCAATTTGTGTTCCTGGCGTTCCATTGGTATTTTGTTAGCGAGGGAGTGAGTTGGTGATGCCATTCTACAATTTCTACTTGATACTTTGAGAGAGGGAGAAGTCTCTAAGGTGAGGCTGAGCTATTTTTTCCTTTGTGTCTAACGAGTGCTTGATAGCCACTCGCTGCTTTTAGGCCTTTGCTCTTACTTGTCCAGCCCACAATAAAGGTAGCTTAGTGCTGCTACCTTTATTTCCATTTCAACGAGGAATAATGAAATATTATAATAATTGAAGCTTAATTCATAATGTTTTGAATTTGATTTCTAAATATCATTAATTTGAGTGATTTAAATTTTAGAATTACCCGGTCAGGTTCATCCAAGTTAATATGCGTTAGTTTTTTTTGTCAGACACCGGTCACACAGAAACAAATCTTTTTGAGAAAGTATTTTCACGACCCAACTCTCAAGTGTGAGAAATCCCTCTGAGTTAGATCTCAGACAAATGAGACTGGAAGCTTAGTGAGTTAGGCCGGCAAACACCAAAACCTCATGCCCTTGCTAGAAAAATGACTAAAGGTGCCAATCACTAAAGAGGAATACCCTGAACTAATAAGGGGATGTTTTCATGAACAAATCTCTCCAGATCTTATCTACACCGCTGAAGCTCTGCTCATACGGATAAAGCCCACTCAAAGCTGCCCGGGGAGAAAACTCGGACAAAGTGCTTCGCCTTTAAGCCCTAAAAAGAAAGGTGCTACACTAATTATAGTAACCAGAAGAGGGCTTGGCCCCATATGCTATCTCCAACCAGTGTGTTTGGTATTGCAACAGTGGTTGTAATTTGAAAAAAGTTGTTTTATAAAAATTACTTTTAATTGAAGTTGATTTGAAAAAATAGATGTTTGGTTAAAACTGTGGTTGAAATTGAGATTGAACAAAAAGTAATTTAATGTGTTTGGTTAAGAATGCTTTTGAAATTGAGGTTATAAAATAATTTTAAAAAATATATATTAATATTGATAGTTTTTAATTTAAATATTGTAGATTTAACTATTGCTATTACATCATGAAATAAATAATACTTTATATAAAATATTTTTTATTATTCCATTAAATTATCCACAATTCCATCACGTATGAAATATATCCGACAAGAACTACAATTTTCATAAATTTTTTAAGAGCGCAACAACATCAGATAAAATATAATCAGGAACAAAATTGAGATTGCGATCAAATTCTGTAAATGCGGCGTCATCAAGCGATCTCCATCTAATTTATGTAGTCATTGAATAATGTTTAGCACCAATTTTTCAAATAAAACAAAATTAAAAATAAAAAATATTTTTTTTGTTTTGTTGGGTCAGACCCGGTTCAATGCATTTTTAGCTTTGAACCGGACCGGTCCGGCAGGAACAGTAGCTCCATTTTCTCATTACAAGAAACAGCAAAGAGCTGCTTCTTGTAACCTGCGGCTGTGCCACATTTTAATGGTGGGACCCATAGTAAAAAATTGTGATAGGAAGATTACCAAACGTTAAAAATTGTGGCTGCGGGTGAACCTCACCCGCATCTACAATACCAAATAGCACAGTCTTTTCTCTTACTGTTCATTCACTTTGAAAAATAAAAATTCTCGTTATTTTTTCAAGTTTTGAGATTTGTTGACAATAACATTGTTGAAATTTTACAGTTTTCCCCTTTGTTATTATCTTAAAACAAGTTAGAAGCTTCTTGAAGTCGTTGAATTTTGAGTGTCAATTTTTTTTCTCCCTAACACGTGTGTGTTTTGCAAATGGGTTATCTCATTAGAAACTGGCGGATTTTTTATAATTTCACTATCCATTCTTGGTTATATATATATATATATATATGTGTGTGTGTGTGTGTGTGTAGGCTGAGTTATTTCTCCTAAAACAAACTCAAAACGCAAATCAGCCTGCCTAGCTCATTTTGTTAAGCTCCTAGACCCTTTATTTTTTTATGGTTGTATTTAGGGTGGAGTGGGATCTTATTTTTTAACAACAAAAAAAAAACTAAATGACATATTGTTTGTTTTGTCCAGATTCTGACCACTATGATGAGAATAATAACCAGGGCTTGATGTTTTTTAATCTAAAAACCTGTTTTTCAGTTCATTTTTTGACCCAAAAACACCTACTAAACACTTAAAAAATCATGATAAACCTATCAATTGCTAAAAAAACCAAAATTGAATTGGAAAAAAAATTGAGGCGCTCAAATTTAAAAATTTATATAATTTTTAAAGTTAGAGGACCAAAATATATCTTTCTTGAAACTTTTAACATGACACTCATATTTTGTGCCCTTTTCATTCTAGTCCCTCTTCTTTCAACTTCACCCTTAACTAAAAAATCAGAAATAATTAACCTTCAATTAGGATTAAATTGCATAAAATAAAACTTTGAGAACCAAAATGAAATTGCAAAAATTGCATAGTACCATCATAGTATTTTGTGTGTAAGTGAACAAAGGTGGCTTCTACAGTAAAATACTCAAAGGCGCCTTTTACACTAATTAATTCCTTGCATGCAGTCAAGGAATCCTTTAATACAGTATATTTTATCCACGAAACTGTTTGGCGCTAGGATTGACAATGAATAATTGAAGATACAGTCTATCAGAAAAGTAAATTACTGATCAACCTAAATTTAATAAGATTAAAAAACCCAATAAAACATCTTTATGGGCTCGGGTTACCACTTCCGAGCCCAACTTTTATCAAGATGTATTGGGTTAGAAATGTAGCGGGCGTGCACCCCTACACCCACATAAGCTCGGGCTACCATGTCTGAGCCTAATGTGCTTGGGTTCAACTAGCGTACTTGGATTTATTTTTCAACTTTAATGAGCTCATTCACCTTACCCGGAGCCAACACTTCATTGTAAAAAATTTCAAGACCCCACGTGAGTCTCTCGATATTTTATATTGATGTAATACATATTATTTTGAGTAGAATACAACTCAAAATATCATAGGGATGAAGTGACTCTTCAATCTCTGCTCTCCATAGAAGGACAAGACTTATAAGCTATAAATACCCAATGAATCTTTCAAATTTCAGGTTCACAATCTCTTCATTCTCAACATTTTTTAGCGTATATATTCTCAAAATATATCTATCTAAAATATCATTGTTTTCTCTCTCTAAAAAAATACTTAAGCTTCTA
>Ga0307515_10021130_pt1 | contig 11558 bp, 4 predicted proteins | sample 17_EM_MG_FD_194513 | JGI IMG/M metagenome (GOLD analysis project Ga0307515, IMG submission 194513) | Populus trichocarpa ectomycorrhiza microbial communities from riparian zone in the Pacific Northwest, United States - 17_EM | ecosystem: Host-associated > Plants > Roots > Unclassified | place... | reverse complement strand
TAGTTGTTGGGTTAGAGGAAGAGGAGATGGGAGAGTGAATATTAGTCAAATGATAGAACGATAAATGTCCCCTCAATTCTCATTTAGATGGATTGAGAATGCTAGGATCTAAAGAAATATATGAATTTATTTTATTTTTTTCTTGAGTATACATGTCTAAACAAACAAGAGGATCACGTCCTTCCCCTTGTATTCATCTAACCCTTTACACCTTGGTTAGAACCCAAATTTCCTTTATGGGTGGAAGAAGAGGAGAACTACATGATCTTGGAAAGAGAGATCTCTCTTTCTTCCTGAAGCATACATCTGCATAACTAAATGAAATGAACTTTACACTTTCATGCAAATATATTGTAAATGAAGGCAAACAGAGGTTCATCCAATAATGTCTTAATTGGATTTAGAACAACAATGCTATTGCTATCCATACAACATGATATTTGACACTTGACAGACCACGATCTGCTGGAAGCTAACCCACGTACGTTTAATTCTTTACATTCTTTACAACCGAAGCAGTTGCTGTTCCTGATGCTGGCAGGGGTGCTGGCTTGAGAATGATTTCGACATTATCATGGACTCCTTGTAGCAACAATTCACCCTCGTATGAAAGAACTTTACGCTTCTTTGCCGCTCTTAGTGTACCGACCAGTGCTTCAAATATGTGTGCACACCTATCGACATTAAACAACACCAAAAGTGACCTACAAAGCAAAAAAAAACAGAGTTTATGGTGGGGCAAAATACTCGATGACAAAACAGCATGTTAAGTTATAATTACAGGAATAGAAAATACAGATTCCAACTTCCTAGGTCTAGTTTCTTGTAATTCAAGATCATGCCTGTTCACACAGACTTGTGCATGCTGCATGCACTCAATAGATTTTTCTTAAGTTTGTCTAAGGAAAAAAAGATTGTAGTATCCATTACAAAGTGAAGATACGTGTACTTACAATTTGAACCTTGTCTTGTATGGAGTAATCAATGGAGAATACTGAACTAGTAAGTCGTATGCAATGCATTATGTTTTTACTCGAGTATGGTCAGAAAACCTTCAAGAATCTGACACAGATGTTAGGAATCAGAACACAGAAATGATCCAGATGAGGTATTTTGTTGTTTCTTTTTATTCTTTTTCTCTTTGCTCGAGTGGAGATGTGTGTTCTACTGTGTTTCCATGCAACTGATTTGGTTTTTGTGAAGCATTTTGTCATGTTGAAATGGCTCGATCAATATGAGAAAGGCATACAATGCAAGATTGCAAGGATGCTGGGGACCAGCTCTAGGGCACTCTTTTGTAAATGCTTGATATGAAATTATGAAATAAGCAGTCTTTGCAGCAGAAAGAGTAGATTGGTTGAATGCACAAACAACTGATATGGATCACTTTGTAATATCTGAGTAAATGTTAGTTTTACCTATATCTTTTTTCCCCCCACTCTTTGATTCTGTGACAATAACTTGAAATGCATCAGAAACAGAGTATTTTCCAGGCGCCCAACTAGATCAGAATGTTCGAAAATCCATCCGATTTGAAACATCCTAGATCCTTTAAACTGAAACGGCTATGACACTTGAACAGACGCTTCTTTTCTTGAACTTCTGGATTCAAATGAAAACGAGTTGCAAACGATGTATGAAGATCAATATATATTCCCAAGAATCATTTGACAAAACTGCTTCTGGCATGAAAGGGATCCCTCAAGGGACTCTATAAGCTAAACATTGACCAATAATTGTTCATAACCTGGCTGTTCTTGATCAGAAATGCCGAGGTTATTCAAAGTACTTGAAATGGTGGGGAAAAGATAAGAGAGGCTCGATCTAAAGAACTTCTGCATAAACTCAAATTGTTCTATGTTTTGGCAGCCTGTCACCTGTTGTTCAAGGACCAGGGAATTCTGTGTGTTGGGTTTCCTTGAAACAATAATCTTCGAAGGGCATATAATAATTATGGGAATATACTTAAGTATCAAACCCTTGACCTTTAAATTCAGCATCTTTTATATATGCATTAATGATTTCTGATGGAACAAAATTGCAAACATGAAAGGGAACACGAGTTTGCGGCCGCAGCGAGATGTAGTAATGATTATTTTTTAAAGTATTTTTATTTGAAAATAAATTAAAATAATATTTTTATTTTATTTTTAAAAAATTATTTTTAATGTCAGTAAATCAAAAAAATATTAATTTAAAATAAAAAAATAATATTTTTTTAAAAAAAATATTTTTAAAACTCAAAACCAAACAGTTACTTGCGTATAAAAAATGCATGACAAATCCACCATTGATAGGTACCACGGTGCATCAAGATCGGATCATAGCATTTCCAGACATCATATGCAGAAATTCAAGAACAGAACTGTATGATGACAAACAAATATATTGAGATGTCTGCAATTGTTTTACACGTAAATTTACCTCGTAGGAACCACCAGGTTGGACCTTGCCAAGTCTTTGGGTTTCTTCCTTGAGTCTCTCTGCCTCTTCTTCAACATTCATGGTTTTATCTTCTCATACAGTTCCTAACCATCCAAGTTGTTGGAGGAATGTGTTATGGTTTTATTTGACTCTTCCCCATAAAAAAATAAAGTGCATTAATCATATGCAAAATAACAAAATAAAAAATACCTAAAAATCACTCAATGTCTTTACTGAATTTGATGTTACCGTTCCTTGGGGTAAGGATGGTCTCATTTATTTATTTATTTATTTATTTTTATTTCATTTGAGATAAAAAGATGATCTCATCTTAAACCTATAAAAAATAAAATTGTATGATAGCGGTATTTTTTTTGCTTCAACCATAATGAGTATTTTTTAATTATTTTATGCATAAATTGAAACTAATAAATGCACATCTTAAGCATCATACAAATAAATTATCTTGAATGTTAGTCCATGCATCCATATCCTGACCAGATCCATTACAATATTTGGTATAGTATATCTATTATAGTGTTTGATTAGTGTTTCAAAATAAAAAAAAATAAACAACAAAAATAAAGGAGACAAGACATAATAAGAGATGAAAAAAAATACAATGATGACTATCTATGTATCTTGTTTAGTTGGTGATAGGTAATAGAATAAAATATTAAAAAGTTTATTTTATACTTAATATATATTACTGTCGAACTTACATATTTTAAAAGATAATTAAATATATTTTTTTTAGTTTATATTGAATGTTGAAATTAAATAATCCTAGTTATAAAACTCAGACTAGCCTAACGGGTCGACCTCAAGACTCGAATGATATAGAGCTTTGAACGATCTGGATTTAAGAAAAAATAAAGGAAGAATTGACTCGGTCTAACCCAATAAAAAAACTCGAGTTGATTCATAACCTGGTCATCCCTGGATAAGGCCTGGATAAAAAAAAAAAAAACCCAACTTTTTTTTTGAATTTTTTTGTCATAATGACATCATTTTTATCCTTTTAAATTTTATTTTTTTTGGATTAACCTGGATGGACCCTCCCGGTGCAACCTAGGCCTTGTTCTGAGTCAACTCCTGGATTGAGTTTTAAAACTATAATAATAATCACTTTTATTTTTACATGTCTTAGTTGAATAATTTTGAAACTACAAGTTTTTACACAGATATTTTAGGAATATAAAGTCATAAATATTATCTATAGATATATATCTCTTTAGTTTTGTAAGTACATAAATTCATTTCAAAATTATCTCAGCAATAAATTTATTTTTATATTTCTATCTTTATCTTTTCAACCAAATATATTTTTTTCTATTATCTATGTCATATGATAATAACCAAATGTTTCCATAGTATTAGCAGAAGGAATTTTTTTCACATGTTAGATTTATAAAATGTATGGATTTTTTTTAACTACAAAGAAAAACATGAAAAAAGTAAAAGCAACAAGTAAATGAAAAAAAATAAAGGATTACTATTAGAAATGATATCAACATCAATTATAATATAAATTTTTTAAATAAACTTTTAGGGAGGAAAGAGGGCAAGTGAGATGTAAACCTTTCATTACAATTTTTAATTAGTTTTTTTTATCATTTTTTTAATTAATCTTTTCATCAATTATTTTCACAACTACATCTTTTTACAACTTAAAGCATTCAGGTTATATGATAAAATATTAAAAAAAATATTGATAGAAGTATCCAATTGTGAAAATCATGAAACAGACAAAACATGATTGATAGAATTAATAGAATCTTTTGTTTTGAAACTTAATTGATAAATTTAAGTTTCTTTATCTTCTTTGCCTCCTAAATCCATGCGTCCTAGGAGCCATTAACCCCTGTTGGCACAAAACCACAATTAACACTAATTTCCACGCCTATTTTCCATCCCTAATTTCTTTCATGTATTTTCTTTCTCATATGTATTTTCTTTCTCATATATATTTTCTTCTCTTCAACCAAACAAAATGTGATTTTAATATCTAAATTCTAGGTTTTATTTCCAATTAAAGATCCTAATTTTATTCTATCATTCCATGAAACTTTAGTTTCTCTATATTGGTTTTATTTTACTTTTTGAAAATATTATTTACAAACCCTTTGTTATTATTATTTTTTCTTTCTTAAATCACCATTAAATGAAAAAAGATGCCAAATTCAAATGGGCAAGCAGCAGTAGCACCACCACCAGTCTATAGTATAATAACAACAATATAAATGAATCATATAAAAGCCTAACTAGGAAATAAGGAAGATGAAGATAACAATAACATTTCCAGTTGAGGAGAGGAGTCATTAATAACCCTAACAACTTTCAATTTGAAGATGGTGGTGTTTGAGAGGGTGTAGCAAAAAGTGATATGTATATTGGTACTAATGGTGGTGGTGGAGCTATTATGCTTTAGTTTATGCAAATAATGACTAACTAACTTTGTCTTTTAAGTTTGTGTTTTTTACGTTGCCTCTCTTGACAAATTTAGTTCTTGTGGTTCTTTTGAATATAACTCTTCACTTAAGGTTAGAGTTTTTTTTTTAGATGGAGTTGGCTCGGATCTAGTTTCCCCACTAACTCTCTCGATGTCAAAGAAACTTGACCATGTTGAGTGTAGTTCAAAATGGCTTCAATAATGCTTTTAAAGATCAGGATCAAGATGTTACGATATCTCTATAGTAATTCAAGTATAATTCAAATTAGGGTGCCCTGTCAATGAACTAGGATGTAACATCTTGAATCAGTTCATTGACAGGAGCAACCTGATTCATTCTTTGTAAAGTTGGGTAATACTAGAATTGGATTTGTGGGGTGAAACACCTAACAAATTAAAAGCCATTATTTCTAGATTTGTGCTACATATTCACTAGCAGGTATTTTTTTTTATCTAAGATTATTCTATTGATCTAAAAATTTAGTTATATAATATTGATGTAGGTACTTCTCCTGTAACTTTTGTTTCATCTCATTCCAATCAGTGATAAAAAGTTTATCTCTTTTCTCTAAATAATCTTCAACACTTTCCCAGTCAAGTCAGGCAATATCAATTGCATGTTTTTCATTTTGAGTTTAGTTCAATTTAATGTTCAATCCTAAACATAGGTTTGGAGTCATTAACTTGTCATTGTTAAGCATAATAAAATCAGGAGTATCAAGGTCATTCCATGGGAATTATCTTAAAAGAAGCATTTTTTATTTATTAAAAAGAATGTTTTACTTGGATTTTATATTAATTTTATCTCAAATATTCAAGATGAGAGCAAGTGTTGAATTACATATGAATGCAAACATTGTTGTATTCTTGGGATTCTCCCACTACAACCAAGGATTAAGCACGACTTTTTCATTATCGCTCATCAAAAATCACATACGAATAGCACATAAAATGGTCTCAATCAGGTAATTAAAGTGAAACTTTCTCATTACCGCTCATCAAAAAACACTTACTTTTTTTTTTATTATTAATTTCATTCACTTCTTGCACTCTTATATTATTTGATCTTTCTATTTACATAAAAGTTTTGTATAGCTAAATACCTTGTGGGATGGGATTCAAAGGTGAATCCCCGCCTATCAACTAAGGCTAGTGGGGTTTTCTAAAGTCATTATGCCTCATATCTAGTTTATGTAAACCTATTGGTATCTTTACAAGCATGTTTAAGTACACCATTTTATCACAACTAACTAAATGAACTTCTCAATATATGTAATTCTTTATGTACATGACAACCCCACTTTGATTACTTGTTAATGAGCTTGTGAATTATCACATGTAATTTTGCTACTATACTTTATTTAGGTGTTAACATATTAATTTGGTACATCTAATCTTAGTGTAGTAACTTAGTAAATTGCTTTCTTGTTTGAATACATATGGTTATATAACAAATTTATTAATGGATTTATTGGGCAAATCTTATTTCGATCACTTGATTGGGATCATTTTATACATTGTTCGTACGTGGTTTCTGATGAATGGTAATGGGAAAGTCTTGCTTAATCTTTGGTTATAATGCAAGGAACCTAAAAATCCAACCTCGTTTGCATTCATACGCACTTCAAGACGTGTATTCATCTTAAATATTTGAGACATAATCAACCTAAAATCCAAGTGATAATTTCTTTTTAATGAAATATTTTTTTCTTCCAAGAAAATCCTTATGGAATGGCCTCGGTACTCTTAAATTTATTATACTTAACAGTGGCAATTAATGACTCTAAACCTATGCCTCGAGTCAGGCATTAATTTGAACTTAACTTAAAACTATAACATTGAAAAACAAGCAATTGATACTACCCGACTTTACTAGGAAAGTGTTGAGGACAATTTAGAGAGGTAAACCTCATACCACTTATTAAAATGAGATGAATAAAAAAGTAAAGAAGAATTACCTACCCCAATCTTATAGAACTAAACTTTTAGATAAATTTAACAATCTTAGATAAGAAAATAAGTTTGCTAATAAATATATTGTATGCAATGAAATGTGTCATTAAAGAGGATAAGGCCATAACTCTAAGTAGGTTTTGTAAAGGTCTTTCTACATGGATTTAAGAGTGCAAGACATTAATGAAATTAAAAAGAAATGCTTATAGATTAATACCACAATAAAGCTTAGAATATTATAAAGTCTTTAGTTCAATCTTTATTGAAAATGATTCAAGGAAAAAGAATTTCAAGGACTTATATAACAAAATTGTTCTTCTTATATTATGCTAAAAAAAACAACTCTCCTTTATGAACCTTAAAAGAGGTGTGTGTATATAGGCCTTAACTAAGGTTAAAATATGCTTAGAGGAAACCCCTAAAGTACCTTTGCAAGTTATAGTGTATAAAAGTAAAATATGGTGGCCTTCTAGAGAGGCCGCTGACTATTTCTCATTATTTTGATCATATCTTCCTCTCTACTATGATTTATTTTTCATTGATTACAATCCAATGTTAAAGTAGACTTCACTTTAGGTATAATTTCATCATGTTTGGAATTAAATGACTAAATTATGCTCTTTCAAAGTTGGGGTAAAATTATGTCTTGGACAAATTATGAGTTCCTTTTATTTTTGTCAATTTGGCAAAGAAAATGACTAAATATGAATTTAAGTTAGCTTGTTTATGTTGTAAATTTTGCTTCAATCAGAGATTGGTGGAAAAAAAAATATGATTGAAATTCTAAAACTAGTTTAGCTAGATCTTCAAACTTCTCCTGTGTATTTTTCTTTTGCATCATTTATTACCTTAAGCTCTAATTTTTAGCTTGATTTACCTTAAATATAAAAAAATATAAAAATAATATATTGAGATAAATCTAGAAAAGATAATTAAGGGGTTAAATAGGTTATTATATGCTCACATCACCAATAAACTTCATCTTAACAAATCTCACTCTTATATTTTTGAACAAGTTTAATCAATCAAAAAAGTGATCCATGTCACAAACCTATCTATTAGAAATTCAAGGTTTATGATGATCATCAATAGTGGGGGTCTCAATTTTGTTAGATCTCATAACTTTCTCATTAAAGTTATCATAGTTAGAGTAACCCAATTGGTAGTTATATTGGTGGTGTACATGATGAACTTGTCTATAATGGTTATTGTTGTGATTTTTATCAATTTTAAGGTATCCTAGTTAGAAAATCTCTAAGGGTTCAACTCTTTCAGACAAGTTGGTCACTTGGTCTTCAAGGGTATCATTAAGAGTCAGGTTCATGTTAATTGTAGACTCAGGATTGGATATTATACAACCACCATGCAAATGCATGCAACACTAGCTTAAATATGTCATTGAGATCATAATAGTTTTTGCAAGCAAAAACATAATACAAAAATAAAGCTAATTTTTTTTTAATATGGAGATTAATCAAGACTAGAATACACTAGAAAAATTATAAGCATGCATCATAAGACCTTTAAATGTAAATGATTAATCAAACAAAAAGTCATAACTTTCCACTAGTTTCGACAAAGATCCATAATTAATAAAGAGGACTATATGTTAAATATAAATGAAAAGATTGGTCGATAAGAAAAAATATAACGGATAAAATTGCAAGATGGTTTTATTTTTATTTTATAGGCATAAAAGTACTATTAATGCAACTGTGAATAACAAGTGCAAAACTAAAGAAGTAAAATTCAATGAACTGAAAGATTGAATGATTTACTAACCAAAAGGTATAATGATGATGTAAACCACTTGGATTATGAGAATTGTTATTGATGCAATAGTACTGGCGTGGTGTTATACCAGCTGACTTGTTTGCTACTGTCACTTTTTTTTAATTAAGATAAAAGAAAAAAATTACAAATAAAAAAAATAATTGTTGATTTAGGTAGAAAAGTCATGGTGGAATTTGGCAATCAATCCTTTTTCTCATCTCTCTCAAAACTTGGTGCCTAAAACAACAATGGAGCTGTACAATCAGAATGTTTGTGAAAAAGAAAAACATGTTATAATGGTTGTAGTGAAGAAGTTGTGTGACTGATGTGACAAGTGAGTTGTGGATATGATAGATTTTTGTAGTGTCGTTGCCAAGATTGTTGACTGGTGATGAATTATTGACCTCATGTTTGGGTGGTATTGTGTTGTGTTGGATTTACAACGTCTTAAATTGTTGTGGTGGGTCTTCAACGATGTGTTATGACTATTGTTATGTTGAGGTGATCGGTGTGGGTGGCTGGTTTGGATGAGGGTTAAGTGGTGTGGTTGTTTGTCTGGTTAGGAGGCTGGTGGGTGTTCTGTTGGTGGTTGTGGTGGTTGTTTTACTTGGTAAAAAAGGATGAATAGTGATTCGGGTTTTTTGAGTCATGTCATTGTTGAATTTGTTTTTGGTGATGTATTTCTATTTATTTATTTAATTTTTGTGTAGATCATGTTTATAAAAATTTAAATAACCTTTTTTTATATGGATTGTTTAGTTGCAGGAGCAACTAAAATTTGAAGCTTTGATAGTAAAGTTAATGCAACACAGATATTTGATGAAGAGAACAGAGAAAGAAAAAACTAAGAAGAAAAGGAAAAGGAGCCTAAGAAGAGGAGCAAATTAGGGGACGAAGACCTTTTCTCAATTCATCAAAATTGTTTATAATATAAAAAAAACATAAATAATAAAATCCTAAACAAAACCAACAATTAAGCTCAAAATCCATTAAATAAAATTATCAAACAAAACAATATAAATTAAGTCTTATTAATAAACTCAAATAAAAACATAATAACATGGGCTGAGAAATGCTCAATCCTTCAATCCGGGTTGTATTATCCTCCATCATTTTCATCCATACATGCGTAATCTATGGCAGGGGTACGATGTCCTCGTCAAAAAACCACTCATCGCTTTCTCTAATTTTATCTTCTTGCTTCATGAGCTTTCCCAAGTGTTTTCCGTTGCATCTTTGGCCACTGTCAAGATGCAGCGTAAGAAGGGTCAGTAGTTTACTTCATCCAAGGCTGATTCTTATGAAGGGGCTCAGCTGCTTCTGGCTGCAGTGCAACGCAGGGTTCTGGACAAGATGATAGCATGCTGGAAACTTTGCGAGTGTTGATTCATTTTTTTAATCTACAACACAAGCATCCTTTTTTTAACAGTGTCATTCCAAAAAAAAGGGTGAAAATCCTGTATAAGAAAAACCTTTTTCCTGATGCTTTATGCCGATGTACTCATTGCAGAATCGGTTCAAAGTCCACTCCGATGATGCATCGTGGGCCAGCTGGTCCAAGAACTCTTTGTAATGCATGTGGACTCAAGTGGGCCAACAAGGCGTGGAAATTTCTCGGTGTCCCTGTAATTAAATTTGTGAACTTACTGCAGGTAGAGGCATGATGATTGCAGTTACTGCATCTTGATTAATTTAACTGACATTTGTATCATAACACTACTTAAAATGAGTTCATTGGCATTTATGCCAGGTTATCCATGCAAGTTACTGTCATTTGTCTCAAGTGCCTGACCTGCCTTAATCTTCCTGGACGTTTCTTAATTTGGGCCAAGTTACAATGAATACTGATCCTGGGTATCATGTCTATTCTCGTGCTGTTTGCAGCTTACCATGATGCTAAGTCTTGTCTACAGTATTAGATTCAGGTCTCTGATTGATCAGGTTTCACACTGATGATCTGGTCGAATTGATGCTTAACATCTAATTATTTGTTCTTGATGGACTCCATGCAATTAAATTCATAAATTATACGTGCATGGTAACTCGCTTAGTAAAAATATTCGAGGATCTCAAAAATAATAGGCAGTACTTCATGTTGTCATCTCTCCGGGGAAGTGTGGGGTTTCCAGGGTGTCTTAAGAGACCTTTCAAGGTTTCTGAGCTTGAGTATTCAGGAATCTTCCATGAAAATAGTTGCACAGGCGCTTCCTTGTGAACTATGCACTTTCTTATTCGTTGAAATCCTTCTTCGTTATTGTTTCTTTTATTTCTTTACTATACTCTTCGAATTCAAATCTTGTGTTTTTCTTTTCGATTCTTTAATTATTTATTCCATGTCACTCATGCTGGATGTTAGCTTTCCTTTACAGGGTAGTGGCCACAGACATAGTCTCTCCTTCAAATGGTGATTACTCTGCTGAAATGTGAGATGATATATAGTTGTTTCCCTTGAAGCGATTTCCATTTTCTCTTAGAAAGCAGATGCCAAACAGTCCATCAACTTCTTGTGAAATAACACCCAGCTTCTCTCTGACCAAATTGTACATATATATGAATCAGCACCTTCGATCGTACACACACACTGTTTCTTAATACTTGCTATAGTTGTAACCTGCAAGTCTGTAAGTTGGAATGAAGGCTTATTTGAGTTGAGCGCTTGGAAGTTCTAACATGAAGTTTCGTGATCGGTTCAGAAATATCATAATCGGTTCTGTTCAAACTATGAGCACTGTAAACAGGCAGGCAGTGTTCATTGTATTTGTCTTCCAACAGGGATGGTTATAGCTTGTAGAGATGCGCGCAGTCAACCTGTAAAAGGAAATCAGAAATGAAGAATTCAAATCTGATTTTTTGCTGGAGGCTGATTCGGATCAGGACAGGTGCAGTACTATCTGCGTTCCTAGCGACTCGACTTTCAGCTCTTTGTTACTGGACCAGTGCTTCACCAGCAATTTTT
>Ga0307515_10021128_pt1 | contig 11558 bp, 16 predicted proteins | sample 17_EM_MG_FD_194513 | JGI IMG/M metagenome (GOLD analysis project Ga0307515, IMG submission 194513) | Populus trichocarpa ectomycorrhiza microbial communities from riparian zone in the Pacific Northwest, United States - 17_EM | ecosystem: Host-associated > Plants > Roots > Unclassified | place... | reverse complement strand
TCAACTAAACGCGCTCAAGATGATGCACAAGGACACTCACGAATCATCCTCGGCTTCCTTCAGTCCTGTGATGAAATCCATGTCCTGCAGGTTCTTCATGGGTTCTTTGGTGGAATACCTCGCACAGAAGTACAGGACCGGGAACAAGGCGAGCGGGAGGTAGTTGGTGATAAATATTTCATGATCCCATTTGCCCTTGAGGAAGACGTTCCACCCTGAAAAGACACAGATGAAAAGCGTTGAGAAGGCGCCGTAGTATGCAGCATATGGGTTCAGTTTGGAGGTGAAAGGGAGGGTTGAGCGGTCGAGTCCCTGCGCTCTAAATCCTTTGTAGAAGCGGATGTATGTAAAGCATATGCCAAACCAGGTAATCAGCCTGAGATCAAGCTGTTAGTCGGGCATTCAGATTCAGACCAAAGGCCTCACCCAGCTACACTGGTCATATTAGCGAGCCACCCAAACACTTTACCGCTTCCTGACGAGATTCCCATGTAAGCTAAGCCGGAAAACAGCGAGCAGACGAGAATTGAGGTGAGCGGAAGGCCATTCTTTGTCGTCCGCTTGAAGATTGCTGGAGCTTCGCCTGTGAGAGCCAGCCCATAGAGTGCGCGTGAGCTGGTATACAGATCGGAGCTCGCGGCTGACCAAGCTGACGTCAAAAGGCAGGCATTGATAATCGACGGCAGGGTTGCAATCCCGGCGTTGCTGATTCTATGTAGAAGGGCGTTTAATAGAACTAAATATATCGACAACGTGGAGAGAAAGACCTACGCAATTACGAACGGACTCGCCGCAGCGTTTTTATCAGTCAAGTTCAGTCCGGGGTCATTAGAGGGGACAATGAGGCCAATTACCAAAGTCCCTCCAATGTAGAAGAGGAGGATTCGGATGTATACCCTCCGGATTGCTCTGGGTATATTACGACGAGGGTTCTTGGCTTCGCCTGCTGCGATTGCAACAATTTCGGTACCAATGAAGGAGAATGCCGCTTGCGTCTAGAACCCCTTAGGTGCGTTGCCCTGGATTGGAACGAACAAGCGACTCACCATGACGCTCCACCAGCCAAGGAAGCGGCCCTCTGCTCCCGGGATGCCAGCGAACTATATTGGGCTGCTATCAGTAACTATTAATGCAAATACTCGAGATTCGGGATTAGTTACTTGAACAAATGGGCCTGACACCACACATCAGTCCCTTTTCTCTGTTCGAAATGAAAGTAGGACCGGCCTGGATTGATCCAATACCTGAACCCAAGTCGATCGCGGTTCGGGCCACCTCCGAGGTCGAGTATGACACCCAGGATGATGAGTCCGGTGATAGTGAGTACCTGTAGTTCAACGCTATGAACACGGAATGTCCTTGCCAACGTGTTTCCTGGCCCCTAACCTTGATGGAAGCAAACCAGAATTCACACTCCCCATACACCTTGGCTCCGAATAGGTTGATGACAATCACGACGACCAAACATATCGTCTATACGAACAGCTCATGAACGTATCACCAGGAGACGTAAATGCGGGACGTACAATCCAGAGAGCGTTATTAATCTCCTTGTTCCAGTAGTTAATCAGGATCGCCGCTGCCGACAGTTCAGCAGGTAAAATAATCGTCCTGCACGGGCGCTCTCAAACTGGCACTTTGGCCGGATGTTAGATGACGCAGTCGCACCAATTGTACCAGTAATTCCATCCTATTGCATGTCAACGGCACTCTCGTAGGCGGTTCTGTGGCGACCCACCCATAGCAAACGCGAACGCGCGATTGACAAAACGCGCAGAGAGCTAACAGCGGGCAAAGTTTAATTGGTATCTGTGTCATGGAAGGAAGAAACACATACAGTAATATGACCTAAATTTGGCAGAGAAGGCGAGTCAAAAGCAGAACATTAGAATGGTGGTATTCAAAGGGGACAGCGTACCTCCGGCAACGGGCAGATATGACACCATCTAAACCAAGTAGGTGAGTGTGTGATTTGGTGGTCTCACGAGGTCGACGGCTCACCTCGCCTAGACAGACCATGACTGAATAGCAAATTGAACCCACGATCTAGAGAAAATATCAATCAATAAATGCCACCGTCTCTAGGGGTATGAGACAGCACGATGTAGCCTAGCAGCAAACCGACTGGACCACCGTTCCGGAGACTCCCAGCAGTGCCGAGAAAGAGACCTGTGCCTATGACACCTAGGGGACCCTTAGATGGACGGGTAGAGTAGGGAGAAGTGTGTGGACGAACCGCCAATACTAATCATGGCGATGTGCCTATCCTTCAATTGGCGCTTGAGGTTATGATCGACGACCGTAGCAGCAGCCTCATAGCCACGACCCGTTTCTGTGTGGTTAACAGAGGTGGTTGAGGGCGCTTTCTCCACGCCTGAGGGAGGGACTGTCTTCTCGAAGTCGGACATCTTGACTGGGAGCGAAGCTTGGAACGAGTTGCTCAGCATGTGAGGATTTTATAAAAGGGTTGTGGAGCATGAATATGGATTATTTTTGTCTCATACGTGACAGAAAGAGGATGCCTCTAATGACTGACTTCTCTCCGCCGCTTCTGCCCGCCCTTCTTCTCCCGCCAGCGCAAGAAGTCAAGGAGCAAATGACTTCCTTTGTTACACACCACCGGCAGCCGGAGAAGGAAAGCGTTCCTGGTCCGGGCCGGTGGAGAAGAGTGTTCCGTGCACGCGGACCGAAATTCTGACCGACTTTGACCGACTTTTTGACCGACTTTGACCGCCAACCCGCGGCGCAAACGGAGAGGAGGGAAGAGAGCTGGGAGAGCTGGGAGAGCTGGGAGAGCTGGGAGGGCGTGGCAGGTGTGGCTGAGACGAATTTCAAAGTTTCAAGGCGCTTGGCTTGTGGCTTGACTTGGACCTGCTAACACTAACACTCCGAGCTCGGAAGCCACTTGTCCCCGGAGCTGAGCCCCGCCGCTGGATCGATCGAGACGGTACCAGAAAATAATTAAATAATTAGCTAGAGCATATATTTCATTGCAATATTGCGTCAGGCAACCGAGCAGCCAAGGGTTAAGTCACGCGTCGCCGCCAGTCCAGCCTTCTCCCTTCACCTTCTCGCGTAACTTGCTTCTGCTCTTTTGCTCTCTTGGACCCTGCCATCGTTATCTCCACAGCCGCGGGCATGCCTACCACACTCGTCGCAGTCGCTGCAGAGACTGCCTCGGATCCCCCCTCGGTTTCTGCCCGCCGTCGACTACGCCAGACACTCAATGACGCCCTGACTCTCGCTGCAAAGGCCGTCAAAATGGACGGAGAAGGCGACTTTGCCTCCTCCATGGAGGCATACGAGCAGAGCATCAATCTCCTTGACAAATCCATCGCTCTCATGCGCGAACATGGTTCCCTTGTCACCAAGTCGGTGCCAGGCCGTGACCCAGAACAAGAAATGGCCCAACTCCAGCGAATTGTGCGCTCTATTTCTCCTCTACCGTGCTTCTCTCGCTCACCGTTCGTGTTTCTAGCGCGACAAGTACTCTGCCCGCATTCAAGCCCATAGGCAGGAAATGGGTCAATTCGTACAACTCGCTTCAACACTTCCAGCTCTTTCTCCCCTTTCGGAATACGCTTCCACATATCTCCGAACTAAAATCCCTCGCACCCCGCAATCTCCCCCTGCACCCCCGCCAACTGCCCCACTACCTCCACTTCCCATACCGAAGGACGGTCTGGACTACCCTCTACAATCGGTACCTAAATCTGCCCCTTACTACCTTACCACGAACCCCCACGGTCGCTCGACTTCCTCGCACACAGGCATGCCTTCTCCAGATCCGCCGTACACAGCCTATACGCAAGATCCCATCCCACAACGCAGCAAGATCGCCCTACGAACACACGCGTCCACGCCACATTTACGGATACCCCTCAACGCCCAACCCCCTCCTGGCCTCCCTTTTCCATCCTCTATCGCGGCAATGCGCATCGCCCTACCCCCGCCCCCTTCACAACCACCCCCTTCCCCTCCCAGCACCGTGACCGTAAATACCTCCCCCATAGCGCGATCTCCCAATTCGCCACCTCTCGTCCCAATATCTACTGTTGGTTACAACGCACCTCTGAAGCACCCGAAATCGACCAAACCTTATCCCTTATCGCCATCACTGCCACGTCCCACCACTTCGCCTCCAGCTGTGCGTACCAACTCCACTAATAGAATCGAAGACGCGCTTCCAACCCGTCACGCCAATCAACCTATTCCAGTCGGTACACAAAGACCCGCCGGAACAGCTCCATGGTCTTCCACACAATCCTTTGGTAGCAATGGGACAAGCGACGAATCCTCGGCTCCTTTGACTATGAAATCACCTCGACAACCAGAAAGTCCTACAATCACCGCCGCGCCCAAAAAACCTCCATCTACCAATACCCCAACGTTTCCAGGTTCACTAAATGCTGCTCTCCCAATTATGGTGTTGCCCAAGTTTAAGAAGCCGTCTTTACGACCCAAAACGGCACCTTCTGCAGAGAGATCTCGGTGGAAACGTTCACCATCAGCTGGTAGTCTTACTCCTGTCAGAGCTGCCAACCGTAGCGAAGGCACGCTCTTAATACCGTCGAAACCTGTTCCTCTATCACCGATGAGCCCGCCTTTTGGGGGTGGATTGGGTGGATTGATATCGACCAATCTTCTGTCACCCCCTTTCACGTCGTCTGCCTTATCGTTTTCCACGCCCGGTCTGGGCATGCCTCCTCAAGCCCCAACAGCCGTCCCGCAGCTACCGAATAAAATACCGAATTTCATTGCAACGTACTCTACGGTCCCATCACAAAAAATCGTCGCGCCCAAACCACCGACAGGCCCCAAAGACCCCACTCACCAGTCATTCCACACTCTCCGGCTTGTCCAAGCCTCCCTCGGCACGCCTGTGCCCGCTCCACTTTCGCCCTCGAACCCGTCACAAGCGCAGAGGTACAGACTCCAGGGCGGTGGGTACGTAACGGGTAGCCTCTACGTCCCATGTTCCGTTTGGCACACACCCGAAACCTGGATCTTCATTTCTAATCTGGGGGATAAAGTCAAAGCACTAGAGATAGTGCAGGAGTCCCTCCGAACTGTCCAGGATGCCGCCGTGGCGCTCTTTGGGTCCGCCGCGCGACCGCATGCCCGGAACCCACGAGCGATGGAACGCACAGGGTCGCTGAACGGCCTGCAAATCGTCCCCTCGGACGGCGTCCGTTCCCGTGTTGTGCAGGGGTGGTTATCGGCGCTGGGCGGCCTGCTCGCGACGTTGGGACAGCTCGAGCTGGCAATGGGGAAGAAGCTCGGACTCGGTGAGGGCGTGGGAGGTGGCGCTGGCTCGGTGAGCCGCACGCAGAGGATGAGGAACTGGAGCACACGTGTCGCGCGCAAGTCATTTGGCGTCGCGTCTGGCAAGTCCAGCGGCATGATCGGGGTAGAGTACGTCGAGGCCCTGGGCGCGATGTGCACGGGGGTGCAAATGCTCGACGGGCACGCGTGTGCTGTGGCCCGGCTCACTCCGCAACGTCAAGTAGCTGAGGAGAAAGCCACTCCGGGGACGGATGCTGACCTCTTCGTCGAGGCGCTCGCGCGAGAGTACCAGAGCTTGTCACCTCAGCAGGTTGTGGCTACTCGGGTGGCGTTGGAGAGGATTGCGAGGGCGATGGCGACTATCGTCGTCCCTTTCGTCCTCCGCGATCTCGGCGTACTTATGGAGAGTTCTTTGGACAGTAATGGCGACACGGACTGGATGGGCGCCATGCTGTAATGGAGATTTTCTCGTTTTGGTTCGAGTTGGTGACATTGTTGCTCTCACCCGTGCTTTTCATGGACGGACTTCCCTTTTCATGGGGCTCTTGGATCGCTGATCGTGCATATTGTCTCAATAATGTATGGTGTACTTATGTGGAGGACAGAAACCTCTAGGTGACGACAGTCTTGTATGTGGTACAATAGCTCCACTTGTGGCATAATACAGGTGGTGGTGGCATATATTGTGAGAGGGTCAGTGGAGGATTAGTGAAAGCGAAGACAGGATATATATATACGGTTCCGTTCAGGATGGAGGAGGGGTTGACTTTTTTGCTGGAGAGCCGGCCGAGGACGGAGAACGAACCGCCACAGCCCCCAGACCGAAGTATGATTCAGTTGCAAGCCAAATTTCGGCTAGGACGATGTACCCGAGATTGCTCTTCCAAATAACATCCCAGAAGAGTTTCCAACGAAAGTCGAGATCCTGTGATCGAGGGTCGTTCCACTGATAGGCCAAACAGTAGTCAGTAGACTGGATGAATTCCCTGAGGTTATGAGACTGCCTACCAAGATGCCCACAAGGAGAACAAGGACTGGCCGGCTGAGGGTTACTCCCAAGAAGAGCGCGTTCAAGCGTATGATCCACCGACGGTGGAGCTTGAACTGTCGATGTCGTGCAGTTGTATAAGCCCGATAAAGCGATACCGCTCCGTACGCGAAGAATAGAGGCATGAAGGGTGGCTTCCAGAAACCGTCTAGAGCTACTGGCCACGGTCGAGGGTATGCACGCGTGCTGTAAATGTAGGTGTCAGTGGGTATAGTCGTCGTGTATAAATAGGCTTACTAGCATGCTCCCATGGCACACATCGCGGGAGCACCCAAGAGGACGAGTGCGGCGTCGATCATCAGAGCCGTACCTAAGAAGCGGTGGAGCCTCGGTGACTTCCACCTGAGTTTACTCGTGAACTGAGCAGGCCACAGTAGTAGCCACAACAGTGCTGGACTAGAGTCAGCCATTCGTTTCTTTATCGTAAAGGCTTGCCTACCAGGGATAACGTGGAGTAAGACAGACCGTGTTGAATCCGTCATACGTTCATAGTAGCCCCGCCCTTGGCCATCAATGAATTGGACGAGTGGAGGAAGATGCTCCTCCATACGTGCTATAGACTGGCCATAGAATAACACATAGACCATCCATTTCATGGGGTGAAGAGGGGTGAGGGTGCTTATGACGATGGTGGATATAAATGCAATCCTAGGAATTGCTTGAAATAATCGTATGCCCAGTGGTCCTAGTGCTTCTCGTCGTGCTTGATGGGTCGCCATGCTTGGGATAACAAAATCTGAGTAATGGGTCTCCCTTCTTGCGTCCTAAGTCCCCTTTTATGGTTGGGTCGATGGAGGCTGCCGCACGCACAACCTCGGCCATAGGCATAAGGCAACCCGTGAGCCCATCAATTGTGATTGGATTACGATTACGCTGGAGACGACGGCACACAACTAGGAGAAGCCGATCGTGTGCCTCGAGCACCCGCGCTCACACGTGTCACTACATATCGAACTTAATCCTCCCCACGCAAAAATTTGTCGCACCCACTTCCTTATCTTCCTCCGATGGAGGTTTGTTTCCTCCTGTCGGATGTATGTTATGTGCACGGGAGTTTCTGTCGGTCTGTCGGACTTCCATTGAGTCGATCACCGCTCCAATGGACGGAACAGTCGCTGTACTCGGGCTGTACGCGGCTCAACGTCCCGCGGAAATATATACTAGCGGTATGGGCCCCGCGAAACATAATAGTGTTATGGTGGCAGCCTTGCTTGACTCGCCCCGACTCGTCGATCTGAGTTGGGTCGAGCCATCCTGTCTCAAACCACCCTGTCTCAAACCATCCTGTCTCTCTTTTGATCAGGTTTCTGGAGTGCCAGGTTGGCCGACGACAGGATCGTTTGACCCAAGTCAGACCCGCTCGGTGCTAGGTGGCGCGGTGGAGCGGTACTGTTGCGAAAGGATGGCCCCCGTTCGCTGCTTCATCCGTCTTATTGCTGTCGGGAAGAGGGGGATGGGAAATGACGACTCGTAAAAGTCCGCAACGCCCAGCTTTCTTGGTCCAGTTCTCAAGGTGACGAAGATCAAAGGGGTCGAAACCTCATCTATTGAGCGCCCAGGCTACAAGTAGTTATATACCAGGGTCCAACACAAGGTTCCTGATTGCTTCCTCCTTCTTTTCTCGCATTGGTGGATCGGGACAAATGGGAGTGTTGTTGTCTTTTGCCTTGTCGAACATCACCTGCAGGTTATTCGCAAGTTTGCTGACAAATTTCTCTCTATATCATCATCCCGCTCCAGACTAGATGGAGACAACTGAACAGGGCTGGAAAGAGGCGCCATGGATGCGGGGATGGGGGTAGCTGCGACGGAAGGGTAGATTAATTGTCCGAGTATGAAGCATACAGACACTGTCAACGTCGATGTTGGACGATAAGGGAGTGATTGGCAGAGGAGTGTGTTGGTCGAGAATGAGTGGGCACATAGCATCTATTCAGAGAGAAGTGGTTATAGCCCGAAAATATCAAGTCGCTTCAATTTTATCGGGCCCTGCATAGCTAGACATCACGTTTGTATACAACAAAACTGGGTTAGTGTCATGTTTGTGGTGACGTTGCGCCACCCAGCCTCTCACTAACATTCCTTCGACAAACGACTCAAGAAAAAAAGGTTCAAAGCGCTGCTATTGCACAACGACGAAGCAAGAGAGTAAGGACTAGGGATACATGCCATTCCGGGGGACATTGAGAGGGACCTGTGAAGTATTATTCTGACCATGAGAGCGTCGAAATCCGTGCTAAGGTATGAATGTGGCTCTAGGGCACTAGCGGATCGCGGAGAAAATGTGGTATGACAACGAGAGTAGAGTTGAGTAAGAATGATAGGACGGACGTCATCAAGAGCCCATGGGGACTCGCTCGTGTAGATTCGTCAAGAGCCTTAAAGGGGGCGAGTCGTGTATGATAAGTCGTGTAACCTGGCGTGTTAAGTAACCACGATGGTCTGAACGGCTGGTGGTGCATCTAAGTAAGGTGCAACCATAGCGATGGTGATGATGACGGGGATCATAGCGCACACAAAGGCAAAGGCCCATGCACAACGCTTTGCCCAACATTTCTCGCGTTCAAGTCGGTGCCTTTCGTCGATTTGCGCTTGGTTGGTGAACTTAGCCAGCTTAGATATGCCACTCTCAAGGGAACTTGCGGATATCTGATGCACACCGAGGAAGAGAGTGACGCCACCGAGAGCCCAGAGAAGAGGGAAGACTGAGGGAAATGTTAGACAGCCCAAGAAACGGGGAGCGCGGAAGATAACGTACTGAAGCCAAGCCAAAACAGCCACTTGCAGGACGGGATCCAGTAGGTCCATTTATTGATTTGGGATACCTCTTTCTGGTCGACGGCGTAGCCATCCACTCCGAAAGACCGCTCCTGATGGGATGCACGGGGAGTGTATGGGGGAGCAGGGTCATGGGAGCCAACTCGCGTGGTGGAACTAGTAGTAGTAACAATGACACCATTGAATGGGCGTCTACCCGCGAAGCTCCGTGGAATAGGGAGAGCATGAGCACTAGGGGCATCCAGGGATGGAGGCTTGTTGGCTGCATCAGTCTGGGATTTGATCAGCGTAGGCAGGTTGTTGAGCCTGAAAGCACGTTGGGCAGTCGCAGAGCGGAGGTCCACGTCTTCGAGATCGACGACGCTAGCGTCGTCTGAGAAGGAAGGAGAGATAGGCGATGTCGCTGATGGACGACGGGAGTTAGCACCGATAGAGTTAGGGTCCCACATGTCGCGTAGGTGGCGCCAGTACGCGTCGTCTTGGCCATGCCCAGGGTTGGGTTTAGGGAGACCTGGAGGAAAGGCTGGCTCCGAGCGGTTGACCACCTCAGTAGTTGGGGAAGCTTCTTGAACACGCTACAGCACAGTCATGATAAAGACCAAAAGGTCAAAGTGGAGGGTGGCACGTACCACAGGGATAGCGACAATATTTGAAGATACAGACTTGACGGACGACTTCACAGGCAATGCGGTGGCAGACATGTTACTTGCACGTTATTGGTAATGGCAGAAATTGAAACTCTGAGATTGTTGAGACAATGGGTAGGGTTGGTCACGTAGGCGCTCGAGTGATACAGTCAGTCTAGGGGGTCGAAAGTCTATCGAACAAGGATAAGTGACAAAGGCGATGGTTAGGGCGATTTTTTCGTACTAAAGAGTCGGACAAAGGTGGAGGTCGTTTGGAGGGTCGTGAAGTCACAGCAAGCGCACAGCGAGACGATCGGAAAGGAAGAGTGGCGATAAGAGATCTTCAAGGTGGACGAAATTGGGTGCGAGGGTGTCGTTAACGTGAGGGAGGAGGGAGGGTCAGAGGCGGACGCGGGGAGAGAGGATGTCTGGAGGGACAATACGCGAACGAGTTACTCTATCTTTAAAAGCAATACCTTACTCAGCTCTTTGTGTCTCCACGCCGCCGTTTGCTTTGTACGCCACCAAAGGAAGGTGATCAATTTTCCACCCCTGGACGTACCCACCTTCCGGCATGGCACTTCTCCTTGTGGTATCTGCAAATGAATGACCTCCCATCCCTCCGACCGCTGGATCAAGGCTAGTTTCCTATTTCGGCGGGGGCGGCCTTGACACCTTGTTTTCCGCATTCTCGTTGGGGCAACATTCACAGACATGACTTGACGGGCCCCAACCTAGCGCTCTGGTATGGACAGCTCCACCAGCCGTATCAACAAGCGTTGCGCGCTGCGAGCGACCCACCAGAGCGCCGCCGCCACTAGAATGGCAAGCACAGCCACAACCTCTTTGTTTTTTCTCTGTTTTCGCCCCCTCCATTCCATTCCATTCCAGTTCCTATAATGTTACACTGGTGGTACTGTGCTACCTATGTCACTACCGAAGGATTGTGGAATGCAACTCGTGGCCCCTGATCTAACGAAATAGTCCTGGGCCTCATTTTCGAGAGGATGGTGTAGATGCAACCACCAGCGGTTCGAACAATGATTCGAACAACCGTTGCATCCCGTGGTGTGGAAGTTGAGGTTGCCCCCGATGCTGGAGGAGGCAGCAAAGGTGATGCTCGAACACAACAAGGCCAACTGCAATAATCAACCTGGAAACGCATCTTTATATAATTCTATACAACGCTACGCTTCCCCACCTTCTTCATCGTCGATGTGGCCGACAAATAGATAGATCCCTTGCCTTGCCACTCTCCTGGTCAGTCAGGACGTCTGTCACGCTTCGTGCGCGCTTCCAGTGTATCCGATTCACCCAATCACAAAACGAACGCTGTACAGAAATGTTTCCTCTGGGCGTCTCGATGACGCGCCGACGTGGGATTCGGACCAGGCAGCTTCAAGAGGGCATATAAGCGGCCAGTGTCTGGACTACGACTGCCCTCACAGTACTCACCCTCTCCATGTCCGTCAGAAAACCTCGGCCCGAGCCGCTTGGGCTCTCGCAGTCGCTGGCTGGCTCACGCGTACTCACCATCCTACCGATGATCGCGTTCCCTCTCGCAATCCTGATCAGCGTACCCACAGTCCCTGCTGTGGTATTATGGATGATCGAAGTATTCGTCCGTGGGGGGGACGGAGCTCATCTAAATGAGCTACTTCCTCGTGTTGCGCAAGTAGCGGACGTTCGTGGGTTGGGTCACTTCGAACGGCTTTCATCTAGCAAGTGGGCCAGTACGTCCCACGTCCTCCCCGGTCAGTATCTTGATCCTTGAAAACACCAATGGGTAGCGAATTCTTGACCAAATATTTTGATAGCTA
>Ga0307515_10021127_pt1 | contig 11559 bp, 1 predicted proteins | sample 17_EM_MG_FD_194513 | JGI IMG/M metagenome (GOLD analysis project Ga0307515, IMG submission 194513) | Populus trichocarpa ectomycorrhiza microbial communities from riparian zone in the Pacific Northwest, United States - 17_EM | ecosystem: Host-associated > Plants > Roots > Unclassified | place... | reverse complement strand
TAGTATCTAGCTACTATTTATATTAATCTAAATAAAGTATAGGATACCTATTATAACTATAACCGCCTAATAATAAAATTAAACTAGTCCTTTACTAAGTTCTAGACTTAATTCTTATATCTAGTAGGTAAAGGCTAGGTTCCCCCTAAGAACTACTACTTAGACCTATATAATAAGCTAATGGTCTAACTATAAGAAAATATTATAGTAGCCTTAGACAATCTACTAACCTATTAAAGACTTGTAGCCTAATATTTATTACTAGATTTAGAACTAAAATAAATTAATATTTATTCTAATTAACTAAAGCGGCTCTATTAATAACTATACGCGTAAAAATTAGTTAATCCTACTAGTAATAAGAGACTAAGCGATACTAGTCTTATAGGGTTGGAATGTATAAGTTAAACTATAGATAGGAAAGAGAGTTAAGGTATTAAGATTAGATAACGTACTAGAACTTTATAAAGTTATAGATTAATAGGAGAAGAAAGAGGGAATCCGAGTAGAATATACTATAGTTGCCTTCTTAAACTAGAACGGCCCTACTAAATATAGTATATAAATAGCAAAAAATATAATAAGAGTAATGCTTAAAAACGTCTAACTTCCAATTAAATTTTAGGATAAAGCGGTTAAGGCTAATATATATATAAAATCGCCTTTTAACTGGCCTAATAGTTAATAGTAAAACCACTTACCCTAAATAAGCCTTTTTAGAGTAAAAGCTAAATATTAATTATATTTAAGTATAGGAGAGTAAGTACTATGCCTATACTAACCTAAAGACTCTACCTATAAAAGGCAGATATAATAAGCTAGTACTAAGAGGAAGAGAAGGTATATTTATAGGATACTTAGAGATAATAGATAAGTAATATATGGTATACCGCCTAGACCTTAGATATACTTAGCGAGTAAGCGTTATATATATAGATAAGTTAGTTAAAGGAGGAAAGGTAGACCTATAGATTTGGAACAACGCTAATAGACCGCAAGGTACGCTAAATTATTATATCCTAAGAAAACTAAGAGGTCGCCTACTAAATAAAGTTACTATTAAAAATTATATCCAAACTATAGAGCTACTATAAGTTATAGCTCCTAAACTAATTAAACTATGTATAAGGGTAATAGTTAAAATCCTATCTAGAACTCTAGAAAATAATATACCTATATCTATAGAGGACGAGAACGGGAATATATAAGAGGCGAAGAAGTAACCTAACTCGTACTAGTATAAACAAGAAAGCCCTTTTATAGATATTAATAAAGAAATTACTAAATAGCCTAAATTTAAATAAAACGGAACTGTAAGTAATTAAGCCGAAAACCCCCCTACTTTATACTTCTTTTATAAGAGAAAGAGAGATAGGGGAGATAAGGAGGATAAAGAAAGATAGGCTAAGATTATTAGAGTAATGCTTGCTATAGTCTAGAGCGGAGGAGAGGAATTTAAAGAAAGAGGGTATATATTTACTGTAGCTCTTCTAACCCTATCTCTTTCTATACCTAGTAATTCTATTAGGGACTATATTATAAAAGCTCTTTATACTATTATTATTAACTTACCTAAAGACCTAGAGGCTATAGCACTCCCGGCAAAAGAAGTTAATAGTATTTAAATCCTACGCACGTATAAAGAAGCTGTAAATAATCTAGTCTATAGACTAATATAGCGAGCGGCTATTAAGGAGGAAATTTTATTACTTATCTTATACGGAACTTAGAAGGAGTATATCCTTCTAAAAGAAATAAACCTTATTTTAACTAAATAGGTTTTTATAGTTAAGACGAAGCTTAATAGTACTATTAAATAATTTAAGGTATAGCTTATTATATAAGGATTTAGTTAAGAATATAGTATTAACTATAATAAGACGTTCGCACTAATAGTCCATATAGATACTCTTAGGCTATTTCTTATAATGGTTATAAAAAGGGACTAAGTATGCTGGTAGTTTAATATTAAGAACGCGTTTACGGAATTATACCTCTAAGAGGATATTTATCTTACCATACTAGAGGGAGTTTTAGTTAAGAAAGGAAAAATCCTTAAAGCACTTTAAAGCCTATACGGCCTAAAGCAAGCTAGTTAGGATTAGTATCTACTCCTTAAGAAATTCCTTATTAAGAATAGCTTTATTTAAAGCCTTATGGACCTATATTTATACGTTTACCCTAATAGATAAATCTAGCTCCTTGTTTATATTAATAATATTATAATTATAGCGAAGAATAAATAGTAACTTAACTAGTTCTATAAGGTTCCTTTTTTACGCTTTAATACTAAGAACCTAGAGGAGATTAGTAAGATTTTTAAAGTTAGAGTTATATAAGATAGAGAAAATAAGACTATCTTACTTAACTAGGAGTAGTACCTTAGTATAGTCCTTAATAAGTTTAGAATTATAAAGAGTAAGTATAAGGAGAAGAAGATCCCTATAGCTGATTATAAATCCCTCTAACCTATAACTAAGAATAATAAATAAATTAACGCTTTAGAATATTAATAAGGTATTAGAAGCCTAATATATAGAATAGTTAATAAGACCTAATATTATATTTATCCTAGGCTAACTAGTATAGTATATAAGCGAACTAGCGAAATACTATAGTTAAGGACTTAAGAACCTTATATAATATATACTATTAACTATTAAGTAAAAGCTCCGCTATAGACTAGGGGGAGCTTTAAATAAGAAATTCGCCATATATATAGATATAGATTAGTCTAATAATAAGTTAGATTAAAAGAGTATTTTAGAGAGAGTTTGTATATTCTACGGAGGACTATACTTGTAGGCAGTAAAGAAATAAAGCTATATATATAAAGTAGGGTTAATAGAAGGTATAGATCTTTAGAGACCTTAGGATACTAGAATATATTAATAAGAATAGGCTAATAGTATAGATATACGGAGATAACTAGAGAGCACTTGCGCTAGTTAAGAATCCTTACTTATATAAACGCTCTAAGCATATTAATACCTACTATTACTTTATTTAAGACCTTATAGAGAAGAGAAAGCTATAAATTAATTATATTCTAACTACTAAAATAATTACTAATAGTATAATAAAGCCATTAATATACGTAGTATTTAAGAGATTTAAAAAAATAACTAGGAGTGGTATCTAAGCTATAGTGGTGCTAGGGCATCGCATTCTACTAAGTTCTGCTATATTGTTATATTCTGCCAAGTTCTACCACACTATTATATCCTGCTAAGTTCTGCTAAACTCTACCATACCCTACTAACTAATTAGGATTTTCTATACCCGGTATAGAAAATCGCTATTAGCTTACTTGCTACTAGCGCCTTAGTAACTCTCTTAATATCTTTAGCTATAACCTCTATAACCCTCTTATCTTCTTCTTAGCTTAAATCTTTTTATATACTAAGTAGGAACTATATAGTTACTAGGACTTGTCCTAAGGAGGAGTGTTAGAGAATATATAGAACAAGGTTAAAGACCAGGTTATATGGGAATGTGCTTAGTACGCAAGTCAAGCGAGCATAGGTAAAAGGCCGTCCCCTATCTTGTAGAATAGCTCTTTAGTTAATAACAATAGTGTTATCGCTACTACTTGCTTCTATACCACTATAGGGAGTTCTTAGGTAATTATACTACTACTAGGCATATCCCTTCTAATAAAAATGCCGTAATATAGCTGGCACTTAAAAGTCTATCCTTAAAAGTAATAAATTTTTTAATTTTAATAATATAGCAGTAAGGGTAATATAGAGGGAAGTAATATAGGTAATATAAATATAAGCGTCTCTAATATTTATACAAGATTGACTAGCTAAGATAAGTCTACTGCTTAAATAGTGTCCTGCTTTATAAAGGGTAAGTGTTAGAAGTAAATTATATAATACTATTCCTGTTAAGTAAGGCATTATTAGGGGGTTATTATTAGCTTCTAGTTTTAGTTTATAACTTTATACAAACGCCTTTAAACCCTATACTATTAGGGCTATCTAAAAGCTAAATTGCCTATTTACTTTATCTTAACCTTAGGCCAGGCTTATTAATTATTAATTTATTAAAGTAATAGGAAGTTATAGTGCCTCGATATTAGTTAGTGTATACGCCTTAAAACCCTACTAAAATTGGCCAAAAGTCACCCTTTTTGGCTTAAATTTTTCCACTACTATATTATAATAAATTATATAATTTAATTTATACGTAAATAAATACCATATTTTAAATTGATTTAAATTATTTTAAAAAAAATTTAAAAATTAGGAAGTTATATAGGCTAGAAGTTAAAAGACTTTAATTTTTTTTAAAAATAATTTAAACCAATTTAAAATATAGTATTTATTTACGTATAAATTAAATTATATAATTTATTATAATATAGTAGTAGAAAAAAATTTAAGCCAAAAAGGGTGACTTTTGGCCAATTTTGGTGGGGTTTTGGGACGTATACACAAACTAATGTCGAGCAATTGTATATTAGGCATATCATAGGGCTCTAAGTAAAGCTATATAACTAGATAGGCATTGCTATATAAAGTAACGCTTAACCAGATACCTCTATATCGCCGTCTTAGAATAATTTAAAGAAAGGGGTTAATACTAGCCCTTATTATTTAATATAACTCTTTTATAAAGGCACTGCAAATAGGATATAGATAGGAAAAGATTATACTTCTATTATAGCTGTATTATAGTATATTTATAGTACTGCACTAATATCTCTAAGTTAGTAAATTAGTTTAACTTCTAATATACAGTTGAAGTAGAGCCTACTGTCAGCTCTTCCATTAACTAAGTAGTAGAGAAAAGCAGAATATAAAAAGCCTCTATATTTTTTTAACTAGACCTATATTAAGTACAGTACCCTTTTAAAAAAATCTCTACTTTCTTGTAAAGACACTTAAACTATCAACTATTTTATCTTTTTAATAAAAAACGACTTAGACGCCATATAGAGGATATTATATTATATTAGATTAAAGTGTGCTTTAAATATTAAACCCTTTATAGGATACTGCTAATAGAGTTAAAATATACCGCTTGCTTTTAATCCTAAGAGCTCTAATAAGGCCATTAATACCGTAAGGTAGGTATATAATAGTTACTTCTTATAGTTTTATCTATTTATTAGCTTACTAATATAAATAGAATATTTAGTTAATACTAAAATATAAGAGTGATTTAAAAAATAATAAGGCTAATATAGAAAAAATTATAAAAAAAACTTACCTCACACTAATAAGATAAAGAAGTTATTTTAATATAGTCCGCTTAACAACTTCTTTTAATAAAGCTTATTAACCCCTAGTTTACTTTATTAGGGGCAATAAAACGACTAAGTAACTTAGTTAATTAACTTAACTATAGGCTTAGCTAACTTAATAAAAAAATTAGCAGTCTTAAAAAAAGTAACCACTATATTATAAGTTATTTAGGGAAAGCTAATAATTAGATTAATAACCTAAAAAGTGACTAGAGAGAAATAAGAGATATTATTAAATATTTTCAAACCAAAATCTATACTCTTAAGAGAGGCAGTAATAAAACTTTAGATTATAGAGATAAACGGGTTGTAAAGGCAGATTTTTTTTTTTAGGTATTTAAAAGGAAAAGGGCACGCTTAACTTAAGGATAGGGAAGTCTATAGAATCAAAAAGGAAAATTATTAGCTTAAATGGTACGCTCTTTAGTTATTATATTGTTTACTTATTAAAGGAAATTTATATATTAAATTTAAGCTAAAACTAGCCCTATTCTTTATTGCAAGTATTACTATATTTATATACTTAATTAGTAATAAGTTGGTAGATTTAACTAAACTTAATATCTAAAGTAAGTAAAACCACACTCTCCTATTATATATTTAAGTTTAATTACTCTTTACTAGCGTCTTCTTTACTAGTAAAGGATAAAATATATAATAAAGGACTTAAAATATCTCCAAAACCCTAGTTATAGAGGAATTATATTTATATACAGTTAACTATAACGTATAGATCCAGTATTTGGGCTATAGGAGAAACCGAGAAAGGCCCCTCTAAATTACTTCTTAAACCACTCTAAAAGGTCTAGATAGCCTACCTCTAGAGTATAATAGGTGGGTATAAGCGAACGGCCACAGCACTGCTTAGGAAGGAAGCTAATATCCCCCCTAATAACTATATATTAAAGCTACTATAATATAAAGAGCGTAAAAGGAGCACAACTCTAATATTAAAAAGTATATTAAAACACGCCTAAATAAACTATAGAGGGACCCTAGGATACTCTATAGGAGAATAAACTAGTAATCCTAAAGTAGGGAAGATATATTAGAGAAATAGGTAGAGAAAGTAGAAGAAGAATAGTACTATATTAGAGCCTAGGCCTATATAGAGGAGGAAGGGAGACGCGTAAGAGGCTAGTAAAGATAATAGTAAAAGAGAGAGAGAAGCTAAAGTAGATAAAGTAGAGTTTAAAAGAATACTAGGAAACTATCTACTGTAATATAATACTGGTTAGACTAATACTAGAGAGGCGTATAGGAGTTAAAGGTATAGAGGCTAACTTAGGGAAGAGGAACCTAAGCTATAGTATAGTTAATACTATAGGGGGCAAATACCTAAGGGCTTTAAAAAGGTCTAATAAAGGTAGAAAATATAATAGTAATACTTCTAAGAATAGGAATAATAGGACTAAAAGACTGGCTCTACTAGGTAGGTATTCTAATAGGTAGCCTAAGATATAAATATAGCTAGCTAAGATAGACACTAAAACACGTAATACTATTATACCCCTTACGTACTAACTAAGAAGTAATACTCTTAGTAGCTAGCATAGAGAACTATAATATACTACTCTTAATATAAAAAGGTCTTAAGGCGGTCACCTAGTGGCTTATTAGCTAAAATATACTAGACTAGTTCTAGGTTGTAAAGGAAATAGTAATAGAAGGTAAAGGGGCGAGTAACAGGCGCCCCTTAATAACTCTATAGTAGTAGAGTAAAGTTTACAATACTAGCGCGTCCGTAGGCTTGTTACGGCAGCAGTAGTTCCCAAGGAGGTCAAAAAGTAAGGTAGTAGAGCACTATAGGTGACTTGTAGGCGCTTCGCAGGCGCTATAGGCAAGTTATAAAAGGTAGGGAGATAGATTATAGGATTTTCTTAAATAGAGTTTTCTCCCTACATATATATAAGGAGCAGTCCGCGTGGGCCTAATAGGGATCCAAATTAGACGTTAAGCAATGAACTATTATTATTATTATTTATGTCGGGAATAAGGCACATAGTTGTCACGTGTCGCCGCGGCACTAGCGCGGTGAGGAACCTTAGGTTCCTCACCCTTCCTTATTCTAGAGAATAACAAGCTTTTAACTAACATCACTATACCTACTTAAGTAGTAGTATTGGTGAGTTACCCTATATAACCAACACTAATCAGTGGTTAAACATATAGTTAACTATAGAACAGCAAGGTTATCGACAAAAGAGACAGTCTCGTATAGGGGTGCTATATACGCTTATATGGAATGGATCCCGGCGATACTATGCTACCTTAAACTTGCGGAAAACTAGTAATAGAAGTGTTACTAAGTACTAGGAGATACTAAGTTGCGTCTATTACGCAGAATAACTACGTTTATAAAGATTTGGTTAAGTACTTTAGGTTAGAAGTATTACTAAACCTATGGTCCTAAATTAACGTCCAAAACGCGTTAACTACATCTTAAATTGCCTACCTTTTAATAGTAAACCTATGAGATTTTATAAAACCGAAAACCCTACCTACCTTTAACCTATTATGGCGTTAACCTACCTAAAGAAGTATAAGGAAGATATTAACCCGAAGATATAAAATAAAGATATTAACCCTATAAACGCCGAGCAAAAGGACCTAAACAGATTCTTATTATACCATATAGTATACTATATAGACAGCGAATACAACGACACCATGCTATGGTATTGCATAAAGGAGGACTTTATTAGATGGATAAAGGAAACATGGGCTCTTGCAAACAAGCTTATTGTATAAGACTTCCGTAACTTTCTTTAAGAGAATAGAGTATTTATCCCTATAGATGGAAGCGTTATTAGAGACAATATTTAGGAGCAAGTTATTAATATAAAAGAAGAGCACGAATGGACTCTATAAGAGATTAAGCACTAACTACGCACTATAAAGAAGCTTAACTCACAATAGAATCCGAATGATATACTAATAGAGACACGTTTAAATTCTATTACTCTAGGCATAAGTTCTTATATTCCGTATTTATCGCTTCCATTATTTTTAGCTCCCTAAGACCCACTAATTTAACCCGTAACTTTAATTACTAAATAAGAGTAAGCGCAAGATCCCCTTACTTCGCGATTTAATAACCTTCGAACTCTATTATAGTAAGATTAGGTACTACGCCGTGTTCTATTAAGATCTATATCTCTACTATAGCCTATAAAGCAATCCCCACTTTAATCCCTAATATAATTTTAACGTGGCCTAATACTGCTTAGAGGCACCTTAAAAATACTTATAGAGCTTACGAAGCTCTATTCGGACCAAGAAAAGAGATTTAGCGGGGAACTATATAATATCCTTAATTTAAAGCTGCGTATCTTCTATAACTGTTGCTAGAAGGTTAGACTGGAACCTAACTAATATTATAACGCCTATTCCGTTATGCTTAAAGGCCGCGCTAGTACCTTCTATTATAATTGTTTAGCAGGAAAAGGATATAATTTTAACCAAATAATATATAAAATAAGATGCCACTTTAAAACAGAAGAAAATAAGCAGCAGTATATATTGGAGTAGAGAGAGATTACCTTTCTAAGAATTATTGCTATAAACCCAGGTACCTCTTAACTTAATTACCTTTAAAAGCTCTTTAATTGACTTTAAATAATTTAGCGTGGTTTATCTAAATTATATTAAGAGGACTTTAGCCTACGCAATCAAATTATTAGCGTATGCTAAGGTGTTAAAGAATGTAACCTTACTCTCTTTAATCCTGCAAATACTTATAAAGGAGTATATACTTAATTAAGATCCTTTATTAGCACTGCTCTGTGCTCTTAAGAAGTATAGTAATTTAATACCTAACCCTAACCTACTCTAATTAACCTAGCTGATTAACACGATTATAACTAGACCGACTAAATATATAGTGGCCGCGGTAGGGGATACGACAGAGGGTATAATTAACGTTAACTACAAGGCAATTATAGAGGTTTATTTTGGAGCGATTATTAGAAGAAGTGCTACGTTTATAAGAAGCTAAATTACTAATTAACTAGGCACCCCCTTAATAGACAAAAGGAGGCATATAATAAGTTTCGCTAGAGCGCACGAAATATTAGAAACTAAAAGGTTACTATAGCCTACTTCTAAAGCTTTCTGGTTTAATATAAAGGCGAAGAAGATCTTAAGGGTAAGGTTAATAAGGCTAAATAGCTCCTTATAGATATAGAAATTAAGGACTACTCTCCTAACTAATACTTCACTAAGTATAGTAAGGTAAATAGCACATAAACCGTTGCTGTCCTTAATAACCAATCTACGCTTTATTCTATTATAAAGTTAAATATCTTTAATAAGCTAAAGGAAAGTTCCGCGTTCTCCTTTAACAATAGATACTCGGCGAACGTCTTCTATAGTATTATACCAGATACTAGAGCCATAGGAGTATTAATAGTAGGAGAACCTTAAGTTTAAGCTCTTTAATAGCTTAATAGCTCTGTTTAGATTAACTAATTAACGGCAGGCTAATATATAATTTGCTTTAGCAAGGGTACTATAATCTCTTTTGGCACAATTAAGGTCCAAACCCTATTAGGATATATTACTTTTTATATTATTCCCGCAAATACCCCGTTCCTATTCTGCATCTAAAATATAAATTAATTAGGTATTAAGCTTAATAACCTTAAGAATATACTCATTTAGGGAGATAATTGGGTGCCCATAGTACGCAAGTAAGGTCACCCTTAGTTGCTCCTTTAATAGCTAGAAAGGAGTATTACTTAAAGCTATTTAACTAAGTTAGAGCTACGTTAACTATACCGTCGCTTTAGTTACCTATTAGTTTATAGATTACTTAGGGTTCTTTAGTAAGTAGGTTATAAAGTTAAGGTTAAGACAATTAAGCATCTTATAAAGTACTGCTATTACTACCAAATAAACTAGAAGTCCCCTAGCCGATTTAAGTTTACCCTTAAAGATAACTACAACTTTAACTTCTGTATTATTATTAATATTATATATCTTAGCGGTAAGCCAGTACTTTAAGTTGTTAACTCCTTAACTTTCTTTTAAGCTGTACGCTTTCTAAAGGATATATTAGCTAGAAACGCATAGGATACTCTCTAATTATACTAGATTAATATCTACCTAGGACCCCCTAATTAAGTTATTTACGACGTAAAAAGGAACTTCTTATCTGTAGAGTTTTAGTAATAGGTAAAGGCAATAGAAATCGAGGTTAAGGAAGTCCCTATTAAGGCATATAATAGTGTCGGAAAAGTAAAATAATATTACACGCCATTACGCCAAGTATATAAGATTATTTCTTTAGAACTAGAGGGCGCTAGTAAAGAGCTTATCTTATAGATAGCTATTAAGGCTATTAATAATTCCGCTAGCCTAAATAGGCTCGTACCTACGTTACTAGTCTTTAGCGCCTACCCTTAAATAACTAACAATTCTCTACTATCTCTATCCGTTATATAATAAGCTAAGGCTATTTATAAGGTAATAAAGGAGGTATAACATATTTACGCTACGCGCTAGGTTAATAACGCACTAGAAATAAGAAATGGCCTAAATACCTTAACTACGCTTAATCTGCCACTCCAATCTAAGGTACGCGTATAGCGTAAAAAGGGAGGATAGTTAGGCCTATATAAACTTATTATAATTAACGGTTAAACTTATACTCTTTAGATACCCCATAGACCCACTTAATTCCGCTTAACCGTTGTTAAGCCCTACTATAGGGATAATAGTTTTAAGCCTTTATAGGATACCCTAGAGGATACCCTAAAGAAGAACCATAATTAACGTACTCTAGAAGGCGACTATAATTCTAATATAATTATAGCAGATATGCCGCAACTATAACGCGGCAAAGGTCGCCTAAAAGAATTACAAAATCGCTAATATCTTATTAATTTTAAAGGGCAATTTATTGCCGCCATTAAGAGTAAAGTTAAGTTGTTAATGGCCTTTATAACAGCTAAAGAGAAGGTAGACTTTAAGCTCGCAAAATAACTCTAAAAGGAAGGTCGTATTATAACTCTAAGAGCTCCTTTTTAAGCATCTAATAAGTAGGAGATTAACGGTCTTATTATAAAAGGAGTCTTTAGATTTAAGAAGTATAACCCTACTAAGTTTAATAGAGTTCGCATCTTTAAGTTAAGAATAGTTAATAAGATTAAGGGTAAAGCTACTAATACCCTATTTAAGAAATTAAGGCTTATTATCTAAGGTTACAATAATAATAGTAAGGAGGTAATTCTTACGTAATCTCCTATAATTTAACAAGCTAGTTAGCAAGTTATTATTATATTAGCTCCCTCCTTAATAAAGAA
>Ga0307515_10021126_pt1 | contig 11559 bp, 6 predicted proteins | sample 17_EM_MG_FD_194513 | JGI IMG/M metagenome (GOLD analysis project Ga0307515, IMG submission 194513) | Populus trichocarpa ectomycorrhiza microbial communities from riparian zone in the Pacific Northwest, United States - 17_EM | ecosystem: Host-associated > Plants > Roots > Unclassified | place... | reverse complement strand
AGAAAGGTGGGTGGTGGTGGAAATATTGTTCTTTTAGGAGGAATTCTTCATGTGCGTGGGTTTCTTGGCAAATATTTTGGAGGCTTGTGTTGAGTTTGTGTGTTGCTTTGCTTGTTTTTTATGTTGCTACAAAACCTCCACCACCCAAGATGTCAATCAAGGTACATGATCTTTTTCTCTCTTCTTCTATATCGTAGACGTGTGTTACCATCAAACCAAGTAGGGAATTTTAGAAAAATATAATTACAATTCTTTGCGAACAATTCTAATTTAGTTTTTTGTTTTATTGATCGAACTGGGGTTGATACAGAACAAGCTATTTTACACAATCTAGATAACCTTGTAAAACATGTAATTCCACGTGATAAGAGGATTCCCCAATTTGTCTTAAGCAAAATTTGTATAACGACTTTGATAGTTGATAGGTGGAGACAATTTTAGATGGTATAGTTTTAGTTTTATTTTTCTTTGGATCTTTCGGCCCCCTCTGTTAACAAAAAAAAATAAAAAATACTAGGAGGATTCTAGTTTCAGGCCACTATAATAACGAGCCTTTGAAGCCAGGTACTGCAGAGGCTTAATGGTTAGGACCAACGTGACCTGATTTTTAGGCCTAAAATAGAGGACTGCTCACAAATTCGAAGATCTGGCCCATGACTGAGCACCGTGCTTTCCTCGATAAATTGATGACCCGTTATTAAAGAACTTGACACATCTACAACAGATTCATAAATCTACTGTGGGTTTAAAGTTACAAAAAATTCGATACAGATGGCAGGAATTCGGCAATTTGGACTAGGGGAAGGAGTTGACGGCTCTGGTGTTACGACTAAGATCCTGACTTGCAATTGTTCCATTGATCTATTGATAGAAAACAAGTCCAAGATCTTCGGCCTTCATGTTCAACCTCCAATTTTGGAAATGTCATTCGGTCACCTCCGTTTCGCAATGTCACGTGTAAGCATATCTTACACGATACTATGAACCATTTTTATGAAATTCAATTTCTTCTTGTAGTTATAATACAATGTTTGCTGTGGCTTTTATAACTTGGCAGGGCTCAAAACTATATGCTCAGAGCCATACTTCAACTTTGTTCCAATTGTCTGTGGGAACCAGGAACAAACCGATGTATGGCGCTGGAAGAAATATGCAGGACATGCTAGAATCAGGAAACGGATTGCCGATAGTGATTCAGTTAAGCTTGAGATCAAATTTTCGAGTCGTTTGGAACCTTATCAAGCCTAAATTCCATCACCAAGCTGTATGTCTATTAGTCCTGGATAGTGCATATGATAAGAAGCACCGTACCCAAGCATATAATAGCACCTGCACTATATCTTGATGATCCTGTTTGTAGTGACACAATATTTAAATTTCTTCACGCACTGGAAATGTGAGAGATAAGGAATAGAGACATACAAATTGTAAGAAACTTGTTTGAAAGCATAATGCCATATTTACCGATATGTTTCATATGTAGATATATATAACTGTAACTAATGAAAGATCGAGTGAAATGCAAAGAAAATACGTGGGAGATTATGTGAGCGATAATATTGCTTGAGTTTAGATGCCTACATAGCACTTTGGAAGATTTTTCTCTGCTATATAAACCCAGCTCTTATACTTTAACAAGCTGCAATTTCTAGTCCAGAATTTTTTTTCTGACGTGAAAATGTTAGACAAATTCCAGCGGGCCTAAAACTTGAGTAATATGTGTTTACTAGAACTAAACCTAACTTAATTCATGCCCACTAACCTAAGTAACAAATTCATCAGAGTTAAACTCCCAGAAAGAGTTAAATCAAGATCAGATAATTAAATGCCATAAAGTCATCCTTTTTGTCCTTGTAAAACGCCCGATTGTATGCAAGACATTCTTTTCTGAAGCTCATGACATCTTTTTTTAGTCCAGTTGCAAGACAGGTAAGTCGGGATGGCAACACCAGAAATTAAGACTAATCTGAAACCTCAGTCAAATGCATGCACCTAACATATCTGGTTTGGTATGTCCTCGCCATAAAAGTGGCTACTGTCATCCATCTCCCTCCGAATCTTGCTCATCTGCTCCATGCCAAAAAAAATCTAGACAGACACGAGACGAGATTAGTAATTAAACGAGCTCTTGAGCCTCAACAAGTGGGAGATTATTTATTTGAGTGCTATACACTTATTTATCCAAAGTTGTATGAAAGGAGAGCAATTTCATCCAAACTCAACCTGAACTGACTGAATGAAAAGGAAATTTTTAGAACTAATTGAGTTTTGGGTTGCGTTCAAGTAAAACCCGAAGATAAAAGAAGAACAATTAAGCTTTTTGTCACTACACAATAAAAAGATGAGAGTACCAAAGCATTTCTTCAAAGGTTCCCTTGCCCGTATTAGGATTGAAAGCTATAGACAACTCGCCAAACATGTTATCACAACCCAAACAGACTTCCCATACCTGTATAGGATAAAATGTTATGGACAGGGACCAAACATGTTATCCACCATGTTTTTTTAACTCGATTCACTAGAACCCAATAACCAGCACATATTATAATGCATATTACAACTTCCAAGAAAGTTATTAGGTGTCAATTTTCTATGCTTATGCAAAAACTATAAGAACGACTACTTTTCTCATGGATGGCTATCTTCTGCTAATCATGTTTTCTTAAAGGATATCTACCCCCCTTGTTAATCACTTGTGAGTGTCAATCTTACTAACAACTTGTTTTTTTTTCACTCGCCACGAGGTACATGGGAGGAAAATAAATTATTCTTCATTGTTAAACCACTCTCTATGAGATAAATTGACACGCGATTTATAAATACATTGGATCATTAGACCAACAAGAAATAAAACAATTAAGTTCACACAAGAACAACTCCTACCTTCTTTTCTGTATATTATTTCTCCTCGTGCATCTATTAACTTAATTATTAAAAAGTCTTTTACCTTGATAAGAAACTTGTGTTTACAAGAGAGTATGGAACAACCAAATCCAATTACCCTATTAATTTGTCAACTAGTGGCAAAGTTTAATCACAATGTGAAGCTCATCAACCAGTGATTAGTCAACTCAAAATATAGCCAGAAAAAGCTCTAGGTTGAAGTTTTCACAAATTCATAAGTATTTATTCTCTTTTTCTTAATGGAATCATTGGCCGGACATTGAGCTAGTTTGCATGTACCAATACTAACGAATTACTTCTCCGGTCCAGTAAAAGGCAAACCATCCTCATCAGGATCACGACAAACTGTCTTCTCATGACTTTCCCTAACATCAAAGGAACGGGCACCACAAAAACGCACTGGCAAGTTTTTATATTCAAGCACATTTGTCAGTATCAATTTCGCAAAACATTGGAATTGCATGAATAAAGACAAGACATACCTAATTATTGATAGAAGTGAAAACCAAATCTCATGCAAAGTTGTCTTTAAAAAATTCAATGCTGAAATCTAGCACACAAGAATGAAATTAACCTCTCAGCTTTCCTGCATCCTATAGGTATTGATAAATGAATCTTATGGGGTGAAATGATGAAAATTATCTAGTATCGATCGACTATGGAGTCATGGAGATAAAATATTGATGCTGGAGTATATCAAGTGCACATAAGATATTCTGAAAGCTCCTTTCAATTACTTTTTTATGTTGTCAAAATGGCAGTACTTGTCTAAATCTTTGGAAAAGAATTAATGTCTACATCTTTACCAAATTAATCAAGGATTAGAAAGTTAATTGTTTTAATAACACCACCTTAATTTGAAAAGGATATGCATGTAGAGTTTGTATTTTGATGCAGGGCAATATATTATCAACCAGTCATCAATGACAAAATCACACAGGAAATCTTAATATTCGTTAATTATTACTTAAGACATGTAATTAATGTTTGTTGGCTCTCTTTTAAAGAATATTCGCCCTCAAAATCCTTTTAATTTATAATGAAGCTTCATTGATTTGTTGAAGGAGGAGCAGATATGTCGACGCTTTCATCATATTTAAAAGTATATATAATTAGATAGTGGGCTAATATATATTAGTCCCTCGTTTTGAGAAGAATAATTAAATATTCCACTGTTGCCGTGTTTACTGTTTGTTGACTATCTGAAACCATTAATAGTTTTTTTTTCCTCTGATTAGTTTTTCTTAGAGATTCTAAACATGCATGGTACCTAATACTGGTTCATAACTAGATGATGTGCTCGATCAAACTAGTGCATGCATGGTACCTAATACTAGTTAATTGTTCATAATCAGCCTTCAATACTTGAGTGATTTTAAAAGGCGTTTTCATAATCAGTATTGCTATTGGAGTAGAGCTGTCGATAATTTCACCAGAAGAAGGAATTATATATATTATAGTAAATGGCACTAAAAATTGAGAAGGATGCGAGTGCACTTAATGATTTGTTTTGTAATAATGTGGACCTTGTAATTATTAAGTGGGTGAGAAAACAAGAGATTATAAGAGATGAAAGCATTGACCTGCATGTTAGCTTCCACGGTTCCTAATTAAGTTATAATATCATGTAAAACATGGAAGGAGCAACACTGGTGGACTAGGGCACGCTTCGGCATCACCAAGCAGTATTGACGGCTCATGGTGCTCTGAAATGCTACTACTAGCTAGCTAGTTTATATATATACATGTTAATGAAAGTACATGCAACCATTTCCAATAATTATCAAATTGCTATGTAAGATGGCAACATTTTTCTGACTCCACTCTCTTCTTGTCAGTAATGTCCTTAATTAGTTTACCTGGTGACGAAGCACCACCACCACCACTCCATCTATGCCGAGATTGGAAGCACCATTCACGTCGGACAAACACAATTTGGTGGTGACAATGAACCTCATCTTTTAGGTATTTTTAAGTGGGAAAAGACAGTATAGTTGAATGCTGTAGTATTTATTTCGTCAACTATATATATATATATATAAAAAAAAAAATTGAAGAATAAAGTATACATTGATCGCTATTTGGACCCGATTTCGTTATTTTGTTTATAAAAAAAAAATTGAAGATATACATTGATCGCTTCCTCGATAAGAATCCACATATCCATGCACATTTAAACGGCTTTATTGCATTTATGTCAAGAATAAAGTACAAGATATCTTTGAAAATGAAATAAATAAAACGTAAATGTGAAGTTACCTATAATAAAACTGGAATCTAAAACATTTAATTGAGTTAGTTTTCTTAGCATTATCAGAAACAATTAATTCATTTTATCCCTGTTTTACTTGTTGATGCAATACATAGCGTTAGAGTTTTCAAACTCTAAAAATCACAATGCTAAACTATAAAGAAGAAATTAGAGTTTTTAAAATCTAAGATTACAATCTTATAATTATAGAGAGAATTATAGAAAAATCTCTGATTATTCTGAAAAATATTTATTGCATAAATTCTAATAAAAAAAATAACAAATCAACCGGTTTAGCAAAATAATCCCAAGACTGTGTGAGTAAAATAATTGAGAATCTTCACTCGAATCTCTTATAAAAATAAATATTAATTAAATTTAAACCCGATCTTTTTTTTTATCTAAGAGTATATTTAATATGTTCAGACCTAAATTTTATCTAATTTATAAAATACATTCACAAAACCTTACAGGTGTTGTTGTATGTGAAGAATGTACAAGTTGTAATTATGAAGGGCAAGAAAAGAATCGAAGAAACATCATACCTGACGAGAATCGATATACATTGAGCATCTGGTGGGGTAATGGTGCGTGTGGTTTCCACACGAAAGTTTCCATCTTTTTGACGTAATAATGTAATGAAGATTCATCGCTGACTCCGTGGGTACCTGACTACTTGGTAGAAATCCAGCACCCTTACGTACCGATGCTCTGTTAGATACAGGTTTTGCTTCGAAATGTGGGGCATCTTTCTTCTTCTTCTTTTTTTAAAAAATAAGCACTTGTTCATTTAAAATTAAAAAGAAATTAAGCAAAGAGCATGCGCAATATATATTTCAGGGTGCGTGGGTGAGTGGAATGCATTGATTTGTTAGCGTGGCTTCTCTCCAACTCGATAGTGGAATTCGTCCGCTTTAATTTAATTGTATTTTCGTGGCTTCCACACGAAAGTGTTTTCTAATCTTAATATTTTATTATGGCGAAGCAAATTCCTTTGATGACCAGTTCCTTCTTCATGTATCTAGCAATACACGTATATGTACGGAGTCTATGTCATAGCATTAACACACGTACTTGCCTTAAATTGAATGAAAAAAATCATGCAATATATTTAGAAAGTTAATTAAGAACCATCAGAAACTAAAATTTCTATTGTAATAGAAGAGAAAATTGTTGGAAGTGGCCAGCTGGAAGATCTGGTCATCATACATATACAAATTCAAGTGGGCTTTTGTGGTCCTTGAAAAAAAATGCTTGGGTTGTGGAAGACCTCAAAGCCTTGAGACGATTGGTGGAGATCGATATGGGGTTTATTTATGATACCCACACAAAGTTTTTATTTATGGATTGGTTAGCTGGAACCATATTTCATAGAATTATAACTAAAGCTATGTGGTCTGAAAAACAAACTCTGTGCTCATCGGGGTATCCAGAAAATAGTGAGAGATTGCCACCAAGAATATTTATCTCTCGGACTAGTTGAGTTAAGAAGGCATTTCTATTTGTTCTTTTAAAGCTGAATCGCCAGCAGTAATCTTAACAATATCGTCTCAGATGCTGAGACGAAGATTTTATCTGTCAACAGTCTTAAACACAGAAACGTTGCCAGCTTCTAATTTTGATGATCTCTGAGAACCTGGATATTAGCTAACAATAATTTTGCATAAGTTGTTGTGAGCTCTTCTTTCTTGCCAAATACTTCTGTCGTTATATATATATATATATATATATATTGTTTGTGCTATAATTCAATGCAATAATAATATTTTCTTTTTGGTGTCGGACCCAAGTGCTAATTAATTAGTTTCTTGTGAAGGAACTTGTTCACCCAGGGTCTGTTTGAAATTTAATCGAGAAAAAACTGTAATTTTAACCTGAAAAAATTGATTCATCAAATCTCTAATGTTACAACAACAAAAAAACATTGAAGGATGTGAGTGGGATGGTAGGTGAGAAGCTTGAGATACCCCAAGTCACAAACTCAACACTTCCATCCTCGGACAGCTCCTCCTCCTTAATTTGTGTAATATTAGGAAATATGTAGTTAGAGGAGCCCTAGATTAAGCAAGGGTTGGGTCCAATAGGCGTAAATTAGGTTGAGCCCACTTTGTATGTGCTATTTAGCACGGCTAATCTGAAGGATTAATTTCATGGAATCCCAAGAATTCCTTGAAATCAACAGTGGAGCAATACTGTTCACATCCCGCTCGTTCCCTCTTCTCTCTCGTGGCGTGCATATATAACTAGTAGAGTGGCATCCCATCGTCAAAAGCTCAAGCACAACACTTAAAAAAAAGAAAAAAAAAAGGAATGCACATTAGTTAGCTCATCGTCCTAGCTAGCTATGAGGGCCGACTAGTCATCCTCAAATGTCGTGAAAGAAAAGAATTTCCTATATTATTCTCTTATAGCATATACTAATTTTGTTAAGAAATACATACTGATATTGGGATAAGTTATAATATTAATTTTATTATTAAAGAAATAATAATCATTTAAAAGTTTTCGAGGAATTGGTATATTTATATACCGTAATTATAGATATGGATATAATTACTAGGCTTTTGTTTTCCCTTAATTGATGACCTTTTGGAAAGAAAAAGATAGGTTTGAGTTATAATTCTCTTCTGAATTTCTAGACGTGGTGAGATGTTCTAATTTTTCTTAAAATACTTTTAATATATAGTCAAGATATATATATATATATATGAAATAAGAAGATCAATATAAAAATGGGAAATCGACTACAAAAGGTACACTACACTGTCTTTTCGTGACTTTACTCCTCCTTTTTTTTATCCTTCTCCTCGTGGCTTTTCTGTCAGTGCATTTATGAGACATATAATGAAAAGAGGAATTGGGTAGCTGAATCTCTTTACAAGTTCAAAATCTCTGAAGTTTAAAACAATAATGACTTAAAAAAAAGTTAGAGTTGAAGGTCAAGCAGAAAGAATAAAAATAGTGTGATGCCAAAGACTTTCTACTTTTTAGAGAGAGAAGCTTTGACATCTCTCTAAAACGGACCCCTCTCTCCCTGAAGATTTAAAGTTATTGATCCCTTTTTACAAAGGTTTTGTTTTTGTTTACCTATTGATTTTTTTCCCTTAAGATCATTTGCTGAGATACATGATGAAGAGGAGCACGAATCTCTAGTTCCAAAAGAATACTTGGAGATGGAGTCACCATTTTATCATTAAAAAAAATATATTAACATAAGTTGACAGCTTCGATTTTCCTTTCAATGAAATTTGATACGGCAATTCGTTCGTTCCCCATTTTTATGGCGGTCGGTTATTCTTGGACTCGTAAAATATAAGAAAAAAATTGAAAAAAGAAGCTCGAAGAAGCCGATTAAAAGAGTGTGTGGGTGTGTGTGTGTGTGAGAGAGAGAGAGAGAGAGAGAGAGTGAGAGAGAGAGAGAGTTTTGAAATTTAAATTAATATGAAATAAGAAGGTCAAGATAAAAATGGGAAATCGACAACAGAAAAAACATGGAGAAGATCTACACGCTCTTTACAAGTTCTAGTTTTTTAGGTTTAAAACAGTAACAATCGACTTCAAAGAAAAGTTAGAATGATCAATGATGTGATATTTAAGCAAAAAATCACAGACTATGATATTATGTTCTTCCTTATTATTACTCGGCTTTGCTTATGGTTAAAGGCTATAGAACCTGATTTTCCCTACTCCTCTTCAGATTTGCTAAGATTTGCAGAAGGTCTGATTCGATGGACTAATTCTCAAACTTTAAGTACTGGTGTTACGTGGTCTCCCTCTATGACTAATAGATTCAAATGGAATGTTGACGAATACTCTATCGGAAAGCCTGACCTCTCCGGAATAGGTGGTGTTTTGCGGAATCACCATGGAATACTTCTAGGTATTTTTTCTTTGTCGGTCGGGATCTTAAACTCCAATGTAGTTGAGCTAAGAACAGTCAGTGGCGGAGCCACAATGGAGATTAAGGGGGCAATTGCCCCCTTAATCCTTTTATTTTAAAATATTTTTTATATTAGAATTTTAATAGAATAACTTAACAAGTTTAATTTTTTTTATTAACTACTAATTAATCCAAACTTCTTCTTTTTTGAATTATAGTTCCTGCCTCTCTTTCTTCAACAAATGTTTTTTTCAAGTCCTAAACTATTAATTAGTTAAGTAAGTAACCTTTTATGCTTTATGTTTTAGGTGAGTTTCCTTCATTTTTTTCTATTTATTTCATTGTTTAATTTTAGTTTTATTCCTTAATAATTAGTTATTAAAAATGTTAGAGTTTATGATAATTTATGGTTTTGTTAAATTAATATGTGTATGGATACTATTATATGCATATGAATATGAATTGAAATGAGTTTTGATGAATTAATGTGTATTTTGTTATGAATTTCATATGAAAAATGATGGTGATCAACTTACTAGTGATTAAAAATGAAGTAGTGAACAACTCGAAAAAATATATTAATATATATATTTAACCCATTTATATAAAACAACAAGTCAACAAAGAATTGTTGTCAATAATTTCACTAGTCCCTGGAAGATTTAGAAATAGATGAATAAAAGTTTAATTGTATATATTGAGAAAGAATATCTTTAATGAAATTAAAAAGAAAGTCATTATGAAGTACTTTCAAAATATAAAAACTCGAAAAGAATAATTATAATGTAAATTTGTTATTTTAAAAATATTCTTAAATTAATTTTGCTTGACATGAGTTAGTTCATGCATTTCAAATTGATTTTTCTATATATAACACATGCCTATATAGTATATAATATCAAATATTTGTTAGTAATTTGCCCCCTCATTTAAATTTTTTTGGCTCTGCCACTGAGAGCGGTTGTCAAAGCTATCGAATTATCAGCTTCTAATTGCTTCCTACATCATAAACATATTATTATTGAATCTGATTCTACCAATGTCATTAGCTGGATGAATAATCCTCATAATAGGCCTTGGTTGATAAACTCCTCTTCAGCTAAGAGGCTAGCTTCATGTTTTGATTCAATCACCTATACTCACTCTTACCGTGAAAGTAATCACATGGCAGATCACCTCGCTAAACAAGGAGTGCACAAAATATCTGATTTTTTTGCTTGGCTATGACTCACCTAGATAATTTGTCGGTACTATGTTTATCCTCTGCAGCTTGTGGTATTTTGGGGCAATGTTTTGGTTCCTATGCAGGGAACAGATGGTGGAAAGATGCGGTATTGATTGGCATGATATGTTACTCAAGGGAAGGATCTTCAGAGGTGTTTAGCTGATCTGAAGATTATGTTTCTATATTTAACTAGTTAGTTCAGCGAATTTTCTCTTCTATATAATGTGATGGCATAACACACTTATGTCTTATTTAATCCTATCAGCTTCTTTCAAAAAAAAGAAGAAAAGATTAAAAAAAAACAGTAGGATGAAAGTGTTTTAGAGAGTTCTTTTAACTATAAGTCACATGAATATATAAATTAATACACGAATAAGATTTTATGGTTAAATGAATTATATTTTTTTATATTACCATAGTTTATCGAAAGAAATGATAAAAAAAATATGAATCATTTCCTCTAAATTAAGGTGTCGAAATCATTGCAAGATAATAACAAAAATCGCCTTAACATTTCAAACAAATCAGCACCTCCAACCACGAACAACCCCTAGATCACCATGAATTACAGCCCACCCTCAGGCTTATGAAGAATCCAGCTTTCAAATCATATTATTTTTGGGTTCCTTTTTTCAACTTACCGGTCTCGACAGCATGTGAGGTGCACGAGCAATCACTGTCCAGTTCTGTTTTCTTGAAGGTCATTTCAGAATCCCGAATAATTCTTCATTTATTTTGAATACTTCTAATGAATTATTATTTCTTTTGTGAGTGCGTATTGTGAATTGTATTGTAATTTGATGTGTTGTGTATCCGCGTTGTTGTGTGACGACTCGGATATGAAATTGTAAAGATTTATTTTTGTGATTTAGAACACTTGATAAATAATTATTTGATCTCGGTGCACATTTCATTTGTTGATTTGTGTGAACCTGGTGTGCACTATCCTTTTATATATGATATTGATTTATTTTGTTGTATATTAATTGTTTTGGTTGTCTATAAAATCAATGAGGAATAAATAAATCATCTAGTCGTTGTCGTTGTTTGAAGATGTTGGCACATGAATAATGAAATTGATGCATCATGATTCCACATTCAAAATTATTAAAAATAAATGTCATAATTTTTTTTCTGTAATTTTGTTATGAAATAATAGTTTTATTATTCATGAAGTCAACCTAGTATAAATAAATTATTCGTTTGTTGGTTAAGGATGTTGACAACACGACTCTTTATTGTTTAAAAAAAACAAAAAAAGGTAATTTATTTGATGTGTGGGAATCTATTTTTAGGTAT
>Ga0307515_10021125_pt1 | contig 11560 bp, 8 predicted proteins | sample 17_EM_MG_FD_194513 | JGI IMG/M metagenome (GOLD analysis project Ga0307515, IMG submission 194513) | Populus trichocarpa ectomycorrhiza microbial communities from riparian zone in the Pacific Northwest, United States - 17_EM | ecosystem: Host-associated > Plants > Roots > Unclassified | place... | reverse complement strand
TCAGGGAGCGGGCTCGGCGGTCGGTGATCACCCGGTCGGCGAGGCCGTAGGCGACCGCATCCTGCGCGGACAGCGCCATGCTGCGGTCGGTGTCGGCCCGGATCTTCTCGGTCGGCTGGCCGGTGTGCTCGCTGAGGATCTGATCCATCTCGGCCCGGATCTTGGCCACCTCCTTGGCCTGCACCGCCAGGTCCGGCAGGGTGCCCCGGGCTTGGCTCGACGGCTGGTGCAACGTCACCTTGGCGTGCCGCAGCACCGAGCGCTTGCCCGGCGTACCGGCGGCGAGCAGGACCGCCGCCGCGGACGCCGCCTGCCCCACGCAGATGGTGGCGATGTCGCACCGCACGAAGTGCATGGTGTCGTAGATCGCGGTCAGCGCGCTGAACGAGCCGCCCGGCGAGTTGATGTACAGCCCGATCTCCTGCTCGCCGGTGGATTCGAGATGAATCAGCTGAGCGATAATCACGTTGGCGACGCCGTCATCGATCTCGGTGCCGAGGAAGATGATGCGGTCCGACAGCAGCCGCGAATAGACGTCGAAGGCCCGCTCCCCGTTCGGCGTCTTCTCCACCACGGTGGGAATGGTGTACTGGCTCATCATGCACTCAGCCCCACCATGCGCTGGGCGATGGCCGGACGGACGTCGTCCACGCTGTCCAGGATGTGGTCGATGAGCCCGTACGCGAGAGCCTCCTCGGCGGTGAACCAGCGGTCGCGCCGGCTGTCGCGTTCGACGGTCTCGATCGGCTGCCCGGTGTGCTCCGCGGTCAGCCGCAGCAGCGTGGTGCCGACCCGCTCCAGCTGCTCGGCATAGATCTCGACGTCGGCCGCCGTGCCGCCGAAGCCGGCCGAGCCCTGGTGCATCAGGATCTGCGCGTGCGGCAGGCTGAACCGCTTGCCCGGCGTGCCGGCCGAGAGCAGGAACTGCCCCATGCTGCCGGCCAGCCCCATCGCCAGCGTGCTGACGTCGTTGGGGATCAGCCGCATCGTGTCGTAGATGGCCAGGCCCGCGCTGACCGAGCCGCCGGGAGAATTGATGTACAGGCTGATGACGCCGCGCGGGTCCTCCGCCGACAACAGGAGCAGTTGGCCGCACAGCCGGTTCGCGACCGGATCGTCGACCTCCGTCCCGAGCACGATGATGCGCTGGTGCAGCAGCCGGGTGGCCAACTGATCATCGACTGACCCGGTGCCCAACGGCGTCACCCCGGTGGCTAGTTGCATGACCTCTCCTCGCGCTTGGACCGAACTTCTCGATCCACCATGGGACCGGCGGAGGCCGCGGGCCAAGCAAATCTGCTGTCAGCAGATGGGGTGCGCGCTCGCGGAATGTCCTCCCGCCAACCCGCAGACAATCGATAGTCATCACTCTTATGATGCGTGAAGTCGCTGAGGTAAGCGCATTCCTGAGGAGATCACGATGATGGTTGGACGGTTGACGGCGGCGGCGGTCACGCTCGCCGTGCTAGCGGGAACGCCGGCGTGGGCGGGCGCGGCGACGCAAACCGCGCCGGGCACCGTGACGCGGCCGATCCTGTCCGCGGCGGAGGCGGCGCCATTCGTCCCGGACAACTATCTGGGCTGGTCCGGCGCCTATGCTGCACCGGTGGCGGACCCCTGGCGTCCGCCACCGATCGCGACCCGCCGGCCCGACTTCGTGGTGGGTGCGCGCGGCTTCGAGACCGTGCAGGAGGCGGTGAACGCGGCGTACGAGGCGGGCGGCACCGCCCGGCGCTATATCGCGATCTTCCCCGGCACCTACCCGGGAACGGTCTTCATCCCGGCCGGATCGCCGCCGCTCACCCTCTACGGGGTCGGCCGGGCAAGCGGCGTCCGGCTGGAATTCACGGTGGACGCGACCATCACCCCGGCCGCCTGGGCCGCGCTGGTCAACCCCGACGGCCGGTACGCCGAGGGCGACCCGGCCTGGGAAATGTTCCAGTCCTGCGCGACCCGCACCAGCACCACGGCCGGCCTCTGCGCCACCGTGGTCTGGGCGCAAAGCACCGACCTGCAGCTCAAGGGCCTGACGATCACCAACACGCTGCTAGACACGGTGGACCGCGGCACCCACCAGGCACTCGCGCTGCGCACCGACGCCGACCGCACCCAGTTGGAGGACATGCGCCTGATCAGCCGCCAGGACACGTTCCTGGCCAACGCCAACGACGTGGCACGGATCGCCCGGGTGTCGGTCCGGAACAGCTACATCGAGGGCGACACGGACTTCGTCTTCGGCCGGGCCAGCGCGGTCTTCACGCACACCCGCTTCCACCTGGTGTCGACCCGGAAGGCCTCGGGCGGGGTGATCTTCGCCCCGAACACGGCACCGACCTACCCGTACGGCTTCCTGGTCACCCGGTCGCTGATCACCGCCGACGAGGGCTACCAGGCGGCGCCGACCGGATACCTCGGCCGGGCCTGGGACCAGGGCGCCGGCGCAACCGGCTACCTGCCGGGCATCACCCCGAACGGCCAACTCGTCATCCGCGACAGCATCCTGGGCGTGGGCTTCGCCACGACGACCCCGTGGGCGCCGGCAGCAACCACCGCACGCCCCTTCACGGCCCGCATCGACGCCGGCCGAGACCTCAACGACGTCACCACCAACAGGCTCTGGGAGCACGCGAACCACGGCCCCAGCGCCTGACCTAGGTGGCGGCCGGCGCGGGCGCGGGAAGGTTCACGTTGCCGCCCTCCGGCAGCGGCAGGAACGTCGGGCAGCCCTTCGCGGTCTCGCCGGTCAGGCACTTCTGCATGACCTCGTAGAGGATGTAGCCGTCCGGTCCGAGCACGCTGACCAGCTTACGGATCTGCTTCAGCTTCTCATCGACGGTCGCGTTCTGCTCGATCAACGCCTGGCGCTGGGTGATCGCCACCTGGACCGCGGCCAGCCCGTCGACCAGTTCCTTGCGCGGCGCCGGCTTCTGCAGCGTCAGGTTGAACTGCTGGAAGAACGCCTTGCCGCCGGTGGTCGCCTTGACCGCCGCGCCGAGGTTCGCATTGATCGCCGACTCGAACTGGGCCCGGGTTGCCGGGTCGTTGTACAGCGCCAGCCAGTTGTACTTCTGCGCCTCGGCGGCCAGCGCCTTGTTCAGCGGCTGCCCGATGTAGAACCGGAGCATCTCCAGCCAGGTCTCGGTGGTCTTGCCGTCGTCGTCGAGCACCGGCTGGAACTTCAGGCCGATCTCCTCGTGGAACTCGCGGAGCATCCCGCCGTCGTCGTCGCAGGTCGTGTCCAGGTGGAACGTCAGCCCGCCGGAGACGCTGAGCTCCTGGTTGTCCTTCGACACCACCGTGTACGGCGCCGACTCCGAGTCATCGCTGCCGGTGAAGTCGAAGTTCCGCTGCCCGGACGGATACTTGTAGTACTGCTCGCCCAGGCCGTCCCACGTGCGGTTGTTGTTCTTCACGCACTCCTGGAACGTGGTGCTCGAGAACGCGCCGGCGTCGTAGTGCAGCGCCACCTGGTCGGAATCCGTGCTCACCGTGCTGCAGCCCGCCACCAGCAGCAGCGCACCCACGACCGCGATACCTATGACTCGTCGCAACCCAGCGCCCCCAGACTCAGCCGCACCACTGCTGTACACAATAGATGCAAGCGTCCACAGCCCTCGCCGGACGAAACAACCCTTCGTCCGGCGCGCCGTGCTGGAATTTGAACCGCCGGGGTGGAGTTTCCGTATCGATCCCCGTCGGGCCGGGTGTGCACTGTTGCCGCCCATGCCCTGTTGGGCGGGTCGGGCGGCGAACGGAGGATGGTCGTGACGGCTGGACCGGTCCGGGTTTGCGTCGTCGGCGCCGGGCCGCGCGGGCTGTCCGTGCTGGAGCGGCTCTGCGCCAATGCCGGATCGGCCGCCGTCGAGATTCACCTGGTCGACCCGTATCCGCCGGGGCCCGGCCGGGTGTGGCGGACCACGCAGACCAGGCACCTGCTGATGAACACCGTCGCCTCGCAGGTATCGATCTTCACCGATGACACCGTGGAGATGGCGGGCCCGGTGGCCACCGGGCCGAGCCTGTGGCACTGGGCGCACCGGCTGGTCGGGCCGGGGCTAGCCGAAGTGGACGAGGACTGGGCTCGCCAGGAGGCACTCGGCCTCGGACCGGATTCCTATCCCAGCCGGGCCCTCTACGGCAGGTATCTCCGCTGGGTCTTCCAGCAGGTGGTCGAGCGGGCACCCGCCGGCGTGTCCGTGCATTGCCATCGGGGCCGGGCCGTCCGGATTGCGGACAGCGGGCCCGACCGGGCCCAATGCGTCTGGCTCGACAACGGTACGGCCATCGACGGCGTCGACGCGGTCGTGCTGGCGCAGGGACATCTCCCCACCGTGCCGACCGCGCCGGAGCGTGTCCTGCGCGGTTTCGCCCACCGCAATGGCCTGCGCTACATCCGGCCGACCAATCCGGCGGAGGTGGATCTGTCCTCCGTCGGCCCCGGCGATCGGGTCCTGTTGCGCGGGCTTGGCCTCTGCTTCTTCGACTACGTGGCGCTGCTGACGGTGGGCCGCGGCGGTGTGTTCGAGCGGCACGACGGGCGGCTGCGGTACCGGCCGAGCGGCCTGGAGCCGATGATGTACGCCGGGTCGCGCCGGGGTCTCCCGCACCGGGCCCGCGGGCAGAACCAGAAGGGTGCCTTCGGTCGCCATCTGCCCCGGGTGTTGACCGCCGACGTCGCCCGCCGGTTGCGCGCCGCGGCCGGGGGGATCGATTTCCGGCGCGAGGTGTGGCCGCTGATCGCCAAGGAGACCGAGACCGTCTACTACGCCACGCTGCTGGCCGGCCGGTTGGGCTCCTGCGCGGTCGAGTTGTTCCGGGAGATGTATCTGCCGCTGCCGTGGCGCAGCGCCGCCGAGGCGGATCTCCTGGAGAAGTTCGACGTGCCCCACGCCGCGCGCTGGGATTGGCAGCAGGTCATGAATCCGCTCGCCGGGCGCAGCTTCGCCGACCGGGGTGCGTTCCGGGACTGGCTGCTCGACGACCTGCGGGCGGATGTCGCCGAGGCTCGTCGGGGCAATGTCGGTAGCCCGTTGAAGGCGGCCCTGGACGTCCTGCGCGACCTGCGCAACGAGATCCGGCTGGCGGTCGACCACGGCGGGCTCACCGGTCGTTCGCATCGGGCCGACCTCGACGGCTGGTACACGCCGCTCAACGCGTACCTCTCGATCGGGCCGCCGGCCCGTCGCGTCGAGGAGGCGATCGCGCTGGTCGAGGCGGGCCTGTTGGAGTTCGTGGGCGCGCGGGTCCGGGTCAGCACCGACCCGGTCGGGCGGTCTTTCGTGGTGACGTCGGCGTTCGTCACGGGTGATCGGCTCAGGGTGACCGCCCTGATCGAGGCCCGGATCGACGAGCCGGACCTGCGGCGCACCGCCGACCCGTTGCTCAAGCAGCTGCTCCGGACGGGGCAGGCCCGCCCGCACCGGATCGCCGACGGCCCGGCCGGCTCGTACGAGACGTCGGGCCTGGCGGTGACGACCAGCCCCTATCGGCTGCTCGACGCGGCCGGCGTGCCGCACCCGCGCCGATTTGCCTTCGGCGTGCCGACCGAGTCCGTGCACTGGGTGACCGCCGCCGGCGTACGGCCGGGGGTGGGCTCGGTGAGCCTGTCGGACTCGGACGCCATCGCCCGTCAGGTGCTGCGGCTGAGCCCCGGCGAGCGGTCGGCAGCGGACACTGGGTACGCGCTCGCGGATCAGGCGGTGTGACCGGGATGGCGTCGTTCGACGAGATGGACTCCGGGCTGCTCGCCCCGGGTTGGGTCGGTACCCCGGTGGAGGCGCTGACCACCGACCGGGCGTTCCTGCAGGCGATGCTCGACGTCGAGGTGGCCCTGACCCGCGCCCAGGCCCGCCTCGGCGCGGTACCCGACGCCGTGGTGGACACGATCGCCGCGGTGGCCGTGGCCGACAATTTCGATCTGCGCGAGCTAGCGTGCGCCGCCCGCGCGTCGGCGAATCCGGTGGTCGCCCTGGTCGAGGCGCTGGTGGCCCGGGTCGCCGCGGTCGACCCGCGCGCCGCGGACTTCGTGCACCGCGGCTCCACCAGCCAGGACGTGCTCGACACGGCGTTCATGCTGATCGCCTCCCGGTGCCTGCGGGTGATCGGCGACGATCTCGACCGGGTTGCGGCCGCCGCCGCGGCCCTGGCCGCCGCGCACCGCGACACGCCGATGGCCGGCCGGACCCTGGCCCAGCATGCGGTGCCGGTGACCTTCGGCCTCAAGGCGGCCGGATGGCGCCACGGCGTGTCCCGGGCCACGCGCGGGCTGCGCCGGGTCGCGGACACGGAACTCCTCGTGCAGCTTGGCGGCGCGGCGGGAACGCTGGCCGGCTATCTCGCCTACGTCGACCCGGACGTCGACCCGGTCGACTACGTGCCGCGGCTGCTGGAGGCCTTCGCGGCCGAGGTGGGCCTGGCCGTGCCGGTATTGCCGTGGCACACCGACCGGACCTCGGTGGTCGAGCTGAGCTGGACGTTGGCCACCGCAACGGGCGCGCTGGGGAAGATCGCGATCGATGTCCGCACCCTGTCCCGGACCGAGATCGGCGAGCTTGCCGAGCCGACCGCGGACGGCCGCGGGGGCTCGTCGGCGATGCCGCAGAAGCGCAATCCGGTGCTGTCCGCGCTGATCATCTCGGCGGCGCAGCAGATCGGTCCGCTCGCGGGTGGGCTGTCCCAGGTCATGCTGGCCGACGATGAACGGCCGGCCGGGGCCTGGCACGCGGAGTGGCAACCGCTGCGCGAGTGTCTGCGGTTGGCCGGGGGCGCCGCGCACGCCGCCGCCGAACTCGTCGAGGGGCTGCGGGTCGACCCGCAGCGGATGCGTGACAACCTCGACCTGACGGGCGGGCTGATCGTCGCCGAGCGGGTTGCGGCGGCCCTGACTCCCCTGCTCGGCAAGGCCGCCGCCAAGCGCGTGACGGGCCGGGCCGCCGCGGCTGCCGCCGCCAGCGGACGAACCTTCCCGGAGGAACTCGCCGCGGCCGAGGAACTGGCCGGGCGGGTCTCGGCCGACTCGTTGGCTTCGTTTGTCGACCCCCTGCGCTATCTCGGTGCGGCAGGCACTCTGGTAGATCGGGCCTTGGATAAACGGGGCCACCATCCGGAGTGAGGGACCCTGACATGCCACTGACCCTGTCGAGCCTGGCGGAACCGATCATCTCCGCGCCGATGGCCGGCGGGCCGTCCAGCCCGGAGTTGGTGGCCGCGGTCTCCGACGCCGGCGGGTTGGGGATGCTGGCCGCCGGCTACCGCACGCCGGACCAGGTGGGCGCGCAGATCGCCGCCGTACGCGCGCTGACCACGGCACCCTTCGGCGTGAACGTCTTCCTGCCGACCAGCGGGGTGGTGGACCCGGCCGAGTTGGCGGCGTACGCCGAGGCGTTGCCGGGCAGCCCGCCGACCGCCGGGCCGACCGCCGATGACGACCACTTCGCCGACAAGATCGAGTTGCTGTGCCGCAAGCAGGTACCCCTGGTGTCCTTCGCGTTCGGCACCCCGCCGGCGGCAGCGGTCGAGGAACTTCACCGGGCCGGGACCACAGTGCTGGTCACGGTGACCGACCCGGACGATGCCGAGGCCGCCGCGGCGGTCGGCGCCGATGCCGTGATCGCCCAGGGCGTCGAGGCGGGCGGCCACCGCGGCGGGGTCAGCGACCGACCCGGCGTCGGCGAGTACGGCCTGCTCACCCTGCTGCGCCTGGTGAGCCGGCGCTGCGGCCTGCCGATCGTCGCCGCCGGCGGCCTGGGTGACGGTCCGTCGCTCGCCGCGGCCCTGGTGGCGGGCGCCGTCGCCGGTCAACTGGGCACCGCGTTCCTGCGCTGCCCCGAGGCCGGCACCAATCCGGTGCACCGCGCCGCCATCGGCTCGGCCCGGGACACCACCCTGACCCAGGCCTTCACCGGCCGGCAGGCCCGGGCCCTGGTCAATGAATTCACCGTCCGCTACGCCGGGGTCGCGGTGCCCGAGCACGGCTATCCCGCGGTGCATTACCTCACCGCGGGAATGCGGGCGAAGGCAGTGGTGGACGACGATCCGGAATGGCTGCACCTCTGGGCGGGTCAGGCTCACCGGCTGTCCTCCGCCGACCCGGCGGGTGAGGTGGTCCGCCGATTGGGCGCCGACGCTCGGCAAGCCTTGGCGAACGCCGCTCGGCAAGTATGAAGGACGGTTAACAGAAAAAACGAAACATGGGCGTTGCGTGGCTCTGTAAGAACGCTCAGTTCATCAAACTTTAAGGCATTCCTTCGAACTGAACTCTGCGCGCCTGCGGTCCGTACTGGCGGCTAGGAGGGCAGATCTTGTGGACGCACCAATCGTCGTCAACGAACTGTACGAGGTCGCTCCCGGGCACGAGGCCGACTTCTACAGTTGGGGCACTGCCCTGATTCAGGCCGTCGCACGCGTCGACGGTTATCTCGGCGGGGATGTACGGGACCCGGAATTGGTGGACGGCGAGTGGCAAATTGTGCACCGCTGGGCCGACCGTGACCTGGCCCGGGAATGGGACGCGTCGAAGGTCCGGGCGCGTTGGCTCGAGGCGGCCGCGTCCTTCGCCCGGCCGCGACCGGCCCGGGAACGGCCGCCCCTAGCGCCGGCCGCCCGCGGGGTCGCACCGGTGGAGACGGCACCCGCGGCAGCGCCCACCCCCGCTCCGCCGACTCCACCGCCGAAATGGAAAACGGCCGTGGTCACCTTGACCGCAGTTTTCCCCCCGGTCCTGTTTTTCAACGTGACGCTCATTCCCCGGCTGAGCAATGTCTCCGTCGTGGTGCGCACTCTGGTGCTCTGTATCGGGGTCACGATCGTCGTTACGTGGATCATGATGCCCCGGCTGATGCCCCTCTTCAGAGGGTGGCTGAACCCCGTCAAACCTCGGCGCGGAACCGGCCCGGTCGGCGGCGGCGCAGCCCCTGAGTCGGGCCTGTCGATGCCGGACGAGGAAGACGAGACAACCGAGTCCTTCCCCCGTTTCCGCCCGGCCGCCGAGCCGATCAGCAACCGCAGCGCCCGCAGGACGCGGGCGGAGACCAGCACCATAATCCTTGCCCCGACGGACCCCTATCCGAGGCGAAATCGATGAGAACTCTGCTGGTGGACAACTACGACTCGTACACCTACAACCTGTTCCAGTTGATCGCACAGGTGCAGTCGGACGAGCCGGTCGTGCTACGCAACGACGAGTCTGCCGAGGTCGACCTGGCCGGGTTCGACAATGTCGTGATTTCGCCCGGGCCCGGGGATCCGCGCAATGGTCGGGACTTCGGCATCTCCGCCCGGATCTTGGCGGAGGCGACCATCCCCGTGCTCGGGGTGTGCCTGGGTCATCAGGGCATCGGGGCGGGTGAGCGGGCCGTCCTCGGCCCGGCCCCGACTGCCCGGCACGGCCATCTCGACCGGATCCGGCACAGCGGACGCGGCCTGTTCCGGTCGATACCGCAGCAGTTCACCGCCGTGCGCTATCACTCGCTGGCCGTGCGCGAGCCGCTGCCGGCGACGCTGGAGGCCATCGCCTGGTCGGAGGACGGCGTGCTGATGGGGATGCGGCACCGCACCCGGCCGCTGTGGGGCGTGCAGTTCCACCCCGAATCCATCCTCACCGAGTACGGCGACCGGCTGCTCGCCAACTTCCGCGAACTCACCCGCAAGCACCGCAGGCCGGCCCGGCGGTTGACCCTCGGCTGGGCCGCCCGGGCCACCGCACCGCCGGCCCAGCGCCGAGTGGCAGCCGACCCGAAATACCGGCTGCACAAGCAGACCATCCCCGCTGCGGTAGACGCGGAGTCCGCCTTCGCGCAGCGGTTCGCCGACGCCCGGCACGCGTTCTGGCTCGACAGCTCACGGGTCGGGCCGGGACAGGCACGGTTCTCCTACTTCGGGGACGGCACCGGCCCACTCGCCGAGTTCGTGCGCTACGACGTGCAGGCGGGTGCCGTACAGATCGAGCGCCATGGGCAGTTGTCCGCCCTGGTCGCCGGCAACGTCTTCGACTATCTGCAGCGCGAGTTGGCCCGGCGCCGGGTCGACGACCCCAGCCTGCCGTTCGACTTCACCGGCGGGTACGTGGGCTACTTCGGCTACGAGATGAAGGCCGAGTGCGGCGCGGTCAACCGGCACCGGGCCGCCACGCCGGACGCGAGTTGGCTGTTCGCCGACCGGCTGGTCGTGGTCGATCACCAGGAACAGGTCACCTACCTGCTGTGCCTGGCCGAGGACACCCCGGCCGCGAGCGCCGACGCGGCGGCCTGGCTGCGCCGCACGGCGAGGTTCCTCCGTGCGCTGACGGAGCCCCGGGCCACCGCGCCGGCCGACGTTGCGGCGCCCGGCGACGGCGCGGAGGTCGAGCCCTGGCTGGTCCGGGACCGGGCCCAGTACCTGGCCGACGTGGCCGCCTGCCGGCGCCAACTGACCGCCGGGGAGAGCTACGAGATCTGCCTGACCAACGGCGCGTGGCTGCCGGCCCCGGATGACCCGTTCGAGTACTACCGCACGCTGCGCCACCTCAACCCGGCGCCGTACGCGGCCTTCCTGCGGTTCGAGGATGTCGCCATCGCCAGTTCCAGCCCGGAGCGTTTCCTGAAGGTCACCCGGGACGGCGTGGTGGAGACCAAGCCCATCAAGGGCACGGCACCGCGCAGCGACAACCCGGCCGAGGACGCCCGGCTGCGGGCGTCGCTCGCCGCCGATCCGAAGACCCGCGCCGAGAATCTGATGATCGTCGACCTGCTCCGCAACGACCTCGGACGGGTGTGCGACATCGGCACGGTCACCGTGCCCTCGCTGATGGCCACGGAGAGCTACGCCACGGTCCATCAGTTGGTGTCCACTGTGCGGGGACAACTACGCCCGGGCGTCGACTCCCTCGACGCGATCCGGGCCTGCTTCCCCGGCGGCTCGATGACCGGCGCGCCCAAGCTGCGCACGTTGGAGATCATCGACTCGCTGGAGACCGAGGCGCGCGGCGTGTATTCCGGGGCCCTCGGCTTCCTGTCCTGCAACGGCACCGCCGATCTGAACATCGTCATCCGTACCGCGGTCTTCGTCGGCGACCGGATGCACCTCGGCGCCGGCGGCGCCATCGTGCTCGACTCCGACCCCGCCGCCGAGTACGACGAGATGCTGCTGAAGCTGGCCGCGCAGATGCGGGCGTACGGGCACGGCGCCGGGGTACCGATCCGCGAGACCGCCGAGCCGGGGCCGGCCGCCAGGGGGCTGCGATGAACGTCGCCGCCGATCTCGCCCAGCGGGCCGAGGAGCACGGTTGGTCGGCCGCGCCGGCGTTCCACGACGAGCACCGGACCTGGACCCACGGCGAGGTGCACAATCTGGCCGCCCGGGTCGCGACGGTGCTCGGCGAGTACGGGGTGCGGCCCGGCGACCGGGTGCTGCTGGCGCTGCCGGACAGCATCGGCTGGGTGGCCGCGTTCCTGGCGATCGCCCGGCTCGGCGCGACCGCGGTGCTGGTGAATCCCGCCCTGCCCAAGGCCGACCACGAGTTCATGGCGACCGACTGCGCCGCCGTCCTGTGCCTGACCGGCGCCGAGTTGCGGGACCGCTTCGC
>Ga0307515_10021124_pt1 | contig 11560 bp, 10 predicted proteins | sample 17_EM_MG_FD_194513 | JGI IMG/M metagenome (GOLD analysis project Ga0307515, IMG submission 194513) | Populus trichocarpa ectomycorrhiza microbial communities from riparian zone in the Pacific Northwest, United States - 17_EM | ecosystem: Host-associated > Plants > Roots > Unclassified | place... | reverse complement strand
TTTCAAATTTAAACCCAAAATGACGCTTGAGCATGCAAAACATATCGATCATGGCCTGATGATCCCAGACATGAAAATGAATAGACCAATTCATTTCTTTCAATTTTAGTATTACTTCATTGATTTCACTGTCTGATTTGCCCATTCCATGCTCAGTATGTTTTACAAAATCATAGTAATGCTCATCCTGACTCCACGCAGGTCCGTCCGTATAATCTCTGATAAAATGATCCAACGGAGTAATCGAACGAAGCTCATCGAAGGTATATCGCTTGTCTGGTATAGCCATAAATAATTTTCCACCCGGGCGAAGTACGCGAAGCATATTTTCGATAGTGAAAACAGGATTCTCTGCGTGCTCGATAAAATGATTTCCAATAACGAAATCCTGAGAGGCTGACGGCACCACGTCCAGGGTTTCTCCATTGCCTATCAAATCCACGTTAACCAGCTTAGAAGCAATGGAGGGGAATATCTTTGCGGATTCTTCTTTGGAAATCCGATCGAGGTATTTAACAGTAACTCCTTTTTTAACTTTAAGCGGCAAATCCATCGCACCAATTTCAATACCTTGCCCCTGAAGCGAACCCGCACTGATGCCCCAGCGGTCGAGCTTCGAAAACTTTAATACAAGTTGTTCGTGAATTTTTGATTTAATCTTAAATGCTATACTCATACGGATTCAAATTGATGCGATCGTAAGAAAATTCTGACCAAAGGCCTTTACTACTTCATGATAGTTCTTCATACTCGTCAACTCCTCAGCCAGATCCGGAAAAGTGGCAGCCTGAGTTGCCCGCCATGTTTCACGAATCCGATTGGCCAGCATGACTTCATCCAGTGGATTAAAAAATAAGGTATTGCCGGGCCATTGTTCGCGATGAACACCAATGTCAGACACGATTAACGTTTTACCCAATGCTTTTGCCTCTTCCACGCATGTGCTCCATCCTTCATGCAGCGAAGGCTGCACCATAGCAAGCGCCATGCGGTAAAGGGTTACCTGATGATCACGGGGTATTAATCCTAGTAAATATAACTGATCGCGTATACCATAGGTTGTAATCATTTGTAGCACCTCGTTGGTGAATTCAATTTGCGTTGAATTCACGAGATTACCAGTACATACAAGCGGAATCTTCAATCCTTCTTTACGCAGAAGACCAAGAGCAGCAAAAAGTGTTTTATGATTTTTGGTGGCCCCAAACAAATTAGAAACCATTAAATAGGGACCTTTTATACCATAATGATCACGCACTTGCTCGAAAGAAGTTTTGAAATGCTGCTGATCCATGAATACCGCAAAGGGCATGACATATGTTTTTCCTTTTGCCTCCGGAAAAACAGAAAAACATTCCTGCTCACAATAAGCACTACTGAAGATTACCTTAGGCATTTTTCGCGCAATCTCTCCGATTGTTTTTTCTGCTTGTAACGTAGTCTCTTTATTATGGCCGTCAGGGAAATTCTTATACTGAAAATCGGCTATCCAGGAGCCGACATTCAACCTTCCATTGCAATCGGAAAGTGTTGCGGGATACACATAATCAACCTGCAGTGCTAATAAATAATTTTCAAGCCGGGGATAAATCCGTTTAAAAAATTTACGCTGCAGATACCAGAAGAATCGATTCTTAAACGACCAGGGGGGCAACACTTCATCAATGTTATGAACATGCAGCTTGATATGGTTAAACCGGTCAAGGCCGGAAAAATGTTGATGAGGATGCCGGAACAGATGTACTTCCAAAGGAGTACCCATGCTAACTGCATCTAATGCGTGGATAATATTTACAATGTATTGAATACCTCCCTGCCAGGCAGAATCACCTACGGCCATTAACGCTATTTTTTTTATAGTACGCATCGTTCTCTCACTTCGTTAATTGCTGCAACCAGCCGGATACTTCTGATAAACCCATGGGTAAGGTATATGAAGTTCTGAAACCCAAAGATTGAAGCCTTGATATATCTGCCCGCCAGTTTAAAGGATCGCCCTCCCGTGTTCGTCCGCTAAACGTATACTCAACGGGGCCTTTCAGTGTTTCAATGAAAAGCTGAGCAGCCTGTTGTATGGTTGTTTCTACTCCGCTGGCCACATTATATACCTCGCCCCGCATATTGCCTTTTTCAATAATCAAAGCAATGGCCCTCACAAGATCTTCCACATGTATAAAATCACGGCTTTCCTGACCGGTTCCATGCAACTCTATGACACCGGAAGAATTCACGATCTTATTAAACAGATCCCAGAATAATTGTTTTTTCAAACCTTTTCCGTATACAGAAAACGGTCTGATTACAGCCAGGTTAAGTGCATATAATGAATAATATTCCTTGCACAGTAATTCAGAGATAAGCTTATGCCAACCATAGGGTGATAACGGCATGGAAGCGTCATCTTCATAAACAGGAAGCCGTTGCGGATTCCCATATACGGCAGCACTGGAGATATGTATGTACCGGCAGGAGGGCTGATATTTACGAATCGTATCCAGCACACGAATCGTATCCAGGCTATTGGCTTCAAAATCAATAACAGGATGAGTCATCGAATACATCACATTTCCACTTCCCGAGGCATTGATAACAACTTCAAATGGTTGTTTTGTAAACAACTCCTCCAACTCAGGCGAAAGTCGCGATACCTTCGTATACGTGTATGCTTGCGTTGGCTGTTCAAATAAATCAAGTCCGTAAACAGTATGTCCTTGCGCTATAAAATAAGATACGCAGTGACTGCCAATGAACCCCTCCGATCCTAAAATGAGGATTTTCAAGGTTTAAAAATTATACCCTGCCCGGTAGGGATGTACAAAATAACGACTCCTTTCTCTTTAGCAAATTGATCGAAAGCATGTTTCTGCTCAATGTGTGCCGGAAAACCGTAATCATCTAAAATCATAACACCTCCGGGAACAATTTTATCCCAAAAATAGTTGGCTGCTGCTATTTCTGGTTCAACTACATTCATATCGATTGACAAATAGCAAATCTGTTGGGTTTCGCATTGCACTAACGTGTCCGGCACAGCTCCACGAATCACTTTAACAGGAAAAGTTTTAAAGGTTTTCAGCACCTCCTCATATACGTCTTTGTATTTTCCGAGGTAAGACCCTACACCTGCCTGATGTTCGGCTGCTGTTATCTGGCCTGGCACTAATCCCTGATAGGTGTCGAGTAAGTAAAACGTTTTCTGCAACGAAGAAAAGCCAGTGTACTCAATCACAGCCCTGGAATACGCCCCTGTGTTCACCCCACATTCCACAAAATCACCTTTCAGTTTTTTTACATGATCGGCCAATGTACAAACAATGTAAACCCGCCAGGGCATATTGAAACCCACCCAGGGGCTGGTTGATTCGGCAGCTTGATAGGCAGCTTTAAATCGTGGCTCTTCAATAAAATCGCAGTTGTTGCTAGTGATCACACCATCAGCCTGAAATGTAACAGGGCCTTGAAAGACGGATGGAAGAAATGCAACTCCAGGTTGTATCCTCCGGTAGTTTTTTAAAAACCAGTTTAGTTTAAAAAATTGATTAACGACTCTCTTAGAGAAAAAATTATTCTTCACAGTAATTCATCATTATTATCTATAACATTTATTACGCTATGGCCAATAAGCCCTTCTCTGATCTCTTTGGAAGTAAATGGGCTTCCATCTTCCTTGAAATTCATTCTGAATTTTCCTTGAACAAATCCCTGTTCAGAAGAAAGGGCTTTCATACTTCCTATTTTATTCTTTTTAATAAAATAAGCATTATTTCCATTACTGTTACATCCAACAAAATCGTACCCTTTTATTTCCGCTAGATGACAGAATGCATTTAAAGAAGCCCCCCAGTAATAAGGCTTTGATGATGTCATTACAAAATTCGCACTGTAAGGGATTGAAATTGCCCGATTATCAGAAAAGAAAGAATTATACTCTACAATAACAACAATCGGATCGATTACATTAATTTCATTCCAAACCCAGTAATCATTTCCGTCTATATCTACGCTTAGAATACCGACTTCTTTATGAAAACCTTTATCCAAAAATTCCTTTTGCAAAAGCCCATTTATGTTTTCTTTTGTAATAAATGCATGCTTTGCAAACAATTCATGAGTCCACGTGACAGAATCATTCTGAATAAACTCAACGCACTGTTTAGAGCCATCTAAAACCAACCCACTCCAATTATTATTCAACAACAAAAATCGAGTATTCGATTCTTTGTAATTTTCAACACCAAACTCAATAAAAGTACGGTTAGGAAAATCTATCTTAGATATTAAATATTGAATAATACCATCGTCTCCCCACTGCGAAAAAACCTGAAATTCTACATCTGAAAGTCTTTGAACCACATCAATTTTACTAAGGTTATGCGCCAAAAGCTTACCCATGATCATTTTAGGATTTTTATAATCATTTGTAACCTGATCGTATAAATAATCAATTTTCTTTATTGACGTCAAAAATTTTAATATTCGTTTCATTAATTATAAGTGAAGTGTGATAGAACCTTGAAACAGCCGGAAGAAACCCAACAACCAACCGAATCTTGCGCTACTTTTTTAAAACTATTTTAGTTTTAAGTGTGGTTATTCAACTTTTGCAAAAGAATAACATTTTTATAATTTACAATAGCCCCTGTAGAAAATGAATAAGAAAATCATGCCACCTTGGACTTTATAGAATCTAAAATTGCTTTATAACTGAGCAATTCAATGATTTCATCCTCTCTGAAAGTAATCTTAAATTCATCTTCAAGGGCAACTATAAGATTCATATGCCTCAGCGAAACCCAATTTTGGGTTGTTTCAGGCGATGTATTTTCGTCAATATCATTGACGTCAATTTCAAGAATTTCTCCCATAATCTCTTTGATCCTTTTTTCCATATTAATGAATTGATTTTATTTTAATTGATTTTCTAATAGTTCTTTTAATAGCAACGCGACCTGTTTTGAATCAAGCTGATCATACTCAATATGTTTATTAACCTTGCTAAGAAGCTCATGGGTAGCCTTAATATGATTTATACGCTTTTCAGCACTGATCAATTTCTCAAGATTCTTCTTTAAAGAATCTAAGAAAGCAGCAACTACTTTCCCCTCCGTAACTCTATGATCAAAAGTTACGCTTATGTTAAAAGTGTTATTTTTCAAATCGACACTTGAAACACCCAGTATTGCAGACTGGTTTTTATTGATAAGAGGTTGGAAATAGTGAATTCCCGAGTTAGACAAATCTGTTATCGTAAAAGAAGCGTTACTCAAATCCGACACATCCAAAGCCCCTTTAGAATACGTATCAATCTTATCTTGCAGAATGGTCTCAATTTCTTTGATAGACCGCTTATTGGTATTATACAGTGTAACAACCTTTAACCCCTGATCGATATCAATTGCATAACCAATGTTAATATCATTATACCTGACGATCTCCTCATTAGCATAATAGGCATTTAGGAGAGGGAATTTCTCCAGCAATTTAGAAACCTCTAAAATAATAGTAGGTATTATAGTTAATCTAAAAATAGAATGATTTTTCCGTGCATAATCCAGCAAACCACGGTTATCTACATTGATACTAAAATTACAAGTTAAATCCGCGTTTTGCCCGGAATCTAAATAAGCAATCTCTCGCTTCTTATGAGATGAAATCCTTTCTTTGAGGACATTCATATTTTCTCCAGGAAAAATCTTACTCTTCCCCTGATCCGTTGGATTGTCTCTGGGCCGAGGCTTTAGAACGGAAAGAGATTCTAAGTAGGCTTGAACATCAGCTTTCGTTACAAAATCTGTATTTCCAAAAACCGTTTTTTCGATTCCCAATTCCAGAACTAACTCTAAAGCAGATTTTGAGAATTCCGGTTCAATCGAAATATCAACTTTATTACCGATAGAGGGAGAGATCACTTCTGGCAAATTCAGATCACTCTCGGTATCGTAAACTCTTGCGATCAAATCGCCAACAGGTAATTCATCGGCTTCTTTACAATTATAGCTTATGTAACCATCATATTCCGATTCAATCGAGAAGTCAGCCTTGGATGTTTCAATTGAAGCAATAATATCGCCTTTTTTTATTTTTGCGCCATTCTTAAAATAAATTGAATTAACAATAACGTATTCATCGTTTACATTTTCCTTAGGAACTATAATTTCTTGAAGGAGGCTCATCCTTTTAATTTATTTTTTACTACTTGAAAAATTGAATCAGCGCCAACTAAAATATGTTTTTCCAGACTTGAAGATGATGGAATTGGTACTTGTAAAGAAGAAATACGACAAGTTGTAATTTTAGTATTTGAAGTATCTGATACTTTTGATACTATCTCACTACCCCAACCAGAAAAAGAACTCCCCTCCTCTACTACAAACAAAAATTTTGTTTTCTCTGAGGAGCTAAAAATTTCAAGAAAATCACATTCAATAATTGGATGGATACACGACAAAATAAGTATCTCCCCCAGCAACTCGCACTCAAAAAACAATTTTTCCACAGCTTCGATAACATTAGATGCCATTCCGCCATATGTAACGATTGTAAAATGGGATTTCGCCACCTTCGGCTTAAATTTTACAACAGGGTATTTAGAGATTGTTCTCAGGGTTTCATAATTTTTAATTCTATGTCTTGCTATAAACTTTCCGTAATCCAATTTATTCTCTACAACAAGCACCGGATGATTTTCAGAGGCCACTGATTCATAAATAGCTTTCGGACTGATCAAGACATTAAGGGCAATCACTTTCAAATTATCTATACCAATCACAAACTTATCAAGTGTTTGCGAATGGGTTGGACCATACCCCCTACCTCCGCCCATTGGTGTCCTTATAACAATCGGACACTTTATTTTTTTATTATACATGTGGTAAAACTTGGAGGCATGATTAATCAACTGATCCATGGTTAGGGTGATAAAATCACCAAACATAATTTCAGTAAAAGGCCTGAACCCACCTAAGGCAAGGCCATTTGATATACCAACTATTGAAGCCTCGCTGATGGGTGTCGACAAAACTTGATTAGGATATTTTGCAGACAATTCTTTTGCTACCTTAAATGCACCTCCATAAGGGGATAAAACATCCTCTCCAACGAAGATTAGTTTGGAATCTTTCCTCATTTGCTCTATAAAGAAAGAATTTATTAACGTAACTAATCTTTCATTGATCGTTTCCAATTCAGTCCATTGAACTTTCTCATCATACATTTTCACTTCGCCCAAATAATCAGCCAGTGTAGGTTCATGAAACTCATCGAGCCTTTCAACTATTGAATTTATTTCATTATTTATTTCAGTTAAATACTCTGAGTAAAGAATTGGATTACTTAGCTCAAATTTATTTAATGGGTCTTTGCTTTTGTAGTAATCAACCTCTGCCGCGTCCCGATCGTCATCGCCTTTTGAGTGAGCATTCAAGCGGTAGGTATCTATTAATAAAAAGGCGGGGGCTTTTCTCTCCCGAACAAAATCTATTGAGTCTTTAGCCACTGCCATCAGATCATCTACATTTTCAGTAGAACTATTGAATGATTGTATACCAAACGATTCAGCGCGTGAAATGATAGTTCCTGCAAGCGTATGCGTTATTTTAGTTGATTGGGCATATTGATTATTTTCGCAAACAACTAAAAGAGGAATTTCCCATTTTGAAATAATATTCAGCGTCTCATATACAATTCCCTCACCTAATGTTCCGTCACCAATAAAAACAACTCCAATAGAATTTTTTTTATCCAGCTTTCGAGCTAGCGCAAGGCCTGCAGCTACAGGAACTATCCCCCCTTGTATACCATTAGAATAAAAATCTTTATTGCACAAATGTTGACTACCCCCTATTCCCCCACAAACACCCTCGCGCTTCCCCACAAGTTCTAGTAGTAGTCCTTTAAAATCCTTGGTAAAAGATATGTAATGACCATGGCATCGATGATTAGAGAATATAAAATCTCCTTCTTGAAGCTGATTGGCAATAGAAACAGCAGAAAATTCCTGACCAATGCACGTATGAACAGTTCCATTTATTTTACCATCGCTAAAAAGTTTTAAGAAAGTTTCCTCTATCCTGCGAATCAATAATGCTTCCTTATAAAATTTAGGATCAATCATCTAATTACTCTTTTTCAATATTGCGCAATAATTAATGGTGATCTTCTTTTCCATTATCTCTTCAAAAGGTAAGTCTTCAACAGGCTGAATCCTTTCCTCATCAATTTCCAGCCCACATTCATTAAACATGACTCGTATTTCATCAACGGTCTTGAAGTGATACACATGATCAATTGCCGGACAATTCACACACGTTGAGACAAAAGCCCTTCCATCTTGCGCCAATAAATCGCGAAGCTTGCTAAGCAGGACTTTCGGGAAATTAACATGTTCCAAAACTTCACCCATTGTTATAAAATCAAATGAGTTATTAAGGTCTAGTTTAAGCATATCGATGTTATGATAAACGACATTGCTCGCGTTTGGCCTTAAGTAGTTAATGATTGATCTCGTAATGTCGATCGATGTTTTGCTTATATCCACAGCTGTCGCTAAAGCATCCGGGCTCATGATTTCTAACGCCTTATTTAAAAATAAGCCATGGCCCGGTCCGATTTCAAGGTAATTTTTGATAACCTTTGATCTGCTCTTTAAAGAATCCAAAAGACAGGTATAAATTTCGTAATGCGAAGGCCACAAAAATTGAGAGAGTGCTAAGCCAATCATATACAACTTCATTACCTCTTCATTTTTATAAATGTTATCATTTGCCTGATCTGCATCAGATGAAACCGTGGAATACTTCCCTGTTTTCATAAAGAAGATTTGGCATTTCATCATATCGTTGCAAAGCTTCTGATAAGCCTGCACCGCATATTGCAAATCAATTTTTTGGCTCTCTAAGTAACCTGCATACATTACTGCAAATTCTTCAGCTTCGCTAAAGTAATTTTCATCTCTGGTAAGAAGGTATTGTTCTATTTTCTTTTTTTGAAACGGTGACTTCTTAACTGCCTCAATAAAACGTGAAAAATTCGGATAATTCATAATTGAAATTTTACTATCAAGGTTTTGTTTTCCAAACTATTTTTGCAGGATTCCCGAAAACCTGACTGAATGGCGGTACATCGTTTACAACAACGCTACCTGCCGAAATAATAGATCCTTTACCAATAGTTACACCCATTACAATATGGGCCCCAGCATAAATAGCAACATCATCTTCAATATTGATGGCTTTTGTCGGGATTTTGCCTTTAATCTTCGGATGACTATTTTTTGAAAAATCTTTAAAACCTTTTGCCCTCTCTTCTGCTTCAACTTCATGAGAGAAATCCATAATATTTACCTGATGAGAAATTAAAACATTGTTACCTATTTTAATATTTTCACCTGACCATATTCTGGTATCTGATCCGATGAAGCAGTTACTTCCAATTTCAATCTTACCTCCATAAGGGAAAACGCATAAATTACCCATCAATCTCGACTCCTTCCCTATTAATATTTTGCTTTTATCCTGGCCATTCTCCATAAAAGCATCCTCGGAAATCCATACATCTGAATCGATTACTGCATTTCTATTTAAAAACTCTATTCTTTCTTTATTTCTGATTCGAATCTCTTCATACTTACCTATTAAGTAAATTTGATAGCATAAATATTTTATAATCCGTTTAATCATTTATCCATTTGGGTTTAATTATTACACTCCCATAATTTTGTCCTTCAAATACGGCTAATTCAGTTCCGTTATCGTGTATTTTAATTGGGCAAATATTCTCTAATAATTCATATATTCTAATATCCTTTAACCAGATAGAAAATGAAAAATTGTATTGGTTAGGAGCTATTAACGATGGCGGTAGTTCAACGGATCCGGAATACCTATCACCTTCATAATTCTTAAAATCCAAAACAGATCGAAATATCGTAAAAACAACATTTCCAAATTTATCATTCATAGCTATTCCCACTAACAGATTAGGCATTCTTTCTGTCATCGTAAAATCAATCTTAACAACTACAGTTTCATCAAAAGAAAAATCCGAAGTTGAGTTATTTTGAAGATTTACAGTATTTAACTCATTAAAAAAGTTAGGTTTTTTCTCAGAATTAGATTCTGAAGAGTAGGAATAACCTGAACTGGGAGAACTCGTATTCTGAATATACTCATTTATAACAGAATCAATTGTCCCTATTTTCTCAATCATTCCCTTTTTAAGAAGTATACCTTTATTACACAACTGCGCAATAACTCCCATATTGTGGCTTACGAACAAAACAGTGCGCCCTTCGTTCTTACTCACGTCCTGCATTTTGCCCAGACACTTTTTTTGAAATTGAGCATCGCCTACGGCCAGCACTTCGTCCACAATTAAAATCTCTGGCTCCAGGTGTGCCGCAACCGCGAAGGCCAATCGCACGTACATACCACTGCTGTAGCGCTTTACGGGTGTATCTAAAAATTGCTCTACTTCGGCAAAAGCTACTATCTCATCAAATTTTTTCCTGATATCTGCCCGACTCATTCCTAAGATGGCTCCGTTCAAAAAAATATTTTCGCGCCCGGACAATTCGGGATGAAAACCTGTGCCCACTTCCAGCAAGCTGGCCACCCGCCCCTGTATTTCAATACGGCCACGGGTAGGTTCGGTGATGCGGCTCAATATTTTTAGCAGGGTGGATTTACCTGCTCCGTTTCGGCCTATGATTCCAACACGATCTCCCTGTTGGATATCAAAGCTGACATCGTTCAAAGCATGAAATTCTTCTTTGGTGGTGACGCTGCCTTTTGAAAATGTAAGCAGCTCCTTTGCCCGGCTGGTAATCACATCGCGTAAAGAGGTGTAACGTTCTTTACTCTCATGCGAAATGATAAAGCTCTTGGAGAGGCCTCGTACTTTTATGATGGGTTCAGCCATAGATCAAATATTATCGGCAAAGCTTTTCTCCGTTCTTCTGAAGTACCATATCCCTAAAACAAGAAAGGATGCTGTAACTACTACAGATAAAACAATACCGGGTCCGTACAATTGTTCTTCTCCTAGTATACACCACCGAAAGCCATCAATAACCCCTACCATTGGATTCAGTGAATACCACAACCTCCATTTTTCAGACACAATGCTGCTACTGAAACCCACCGGGGTGATATATAATCCGATTTGTACCACAAATGGAATGATGTACCTGAAATCCCGGTATTTCACATTCAAAGCCGTGATATAAAGCCCGATACCCAGGGAGGCGAGCAGGGCAAGCACTATGAACACGGGCAGAAATAAAATTTTGATATCGGGTACGTACTGATAATAAAAAAACATAACAATCAGGATACCAAACGTTATTAAAAAATCCACCAGGCTTGTCATGATCGAGCTGGCGGGAATAATAAGTCGTGGAAAATAAACCTTCGAAATAAGATTGGTATTACCTATAAGGCTATTACTGGCTTCACTAAGGGCATTGGAGAAGAACTGCCAGGGCAACATACCGGTAAAAACAAGTATGGTATAAGGCACATTACCTGGCGGTTGCAGCTTGGCTACACGATTAAATACAATG
>Ga0307515_10021123_pt1 | contig 11561 bp, 13 predicted proteins | sample 17_EM_MG_FD_194513 | JGI IMG/M metagenome (GOLD analysis project Ga0307515, IMG submission 194513) | Populus trichocarpa ectomycorrhiza microbial communities from riparian zone in the Pacific Northwest, United States - 17_EM | ecosystem: Host-associated > Plants > Roots > Unclassified | place... | reverse complement strand
CTCGATCAGAGCGCGGGCCTCATAGCCTTGGCGCAGCTCGACCAGATCCAGCGGCGCGACCAGGGTGCCGGAGCGCGCGCGGCGGATCACCAGACCCTCCAGCGCCAGACGCCCCAGGGCGTCGCGGACACCGGCCAGGCCCGTCTCGTAGCGCGCCGCCAGCGACTGCTCGTCCAGCCGCGCGCCGGGCGCCAACTCGCCGAGGATCAGGTCCAGCAGGATCCGCTCATAGACCTTGGCCTTCTGCAGGTCCGGCGACCAGTCCTCCAGGCCCGACGAGGAACAGACGTCGAGCACCAGCATCCGTGAACGGGCGTTCTGGACTGGAAAAGGCGGCACCGGCGATGCTCCGTTCAGGTTGAGCGTAACCTGATACGTAGGCTGAAATGTCAGTGGGCGCTAGCAAATCCTCCCCCAGAAGGGGGAGGTGGTCGCGAAGCGACCGGAGGGGGAAGTGGCGCTGAGCCGTTGGTGAGAACTACCCTCTCCGTCGCCTGTGGCGACACCTCTCCCTTCAGGGAGAGGATCAGAACGCCGGCACCACCGCGCCTTCGTACTTCTTCTCCATGAACGCCTTGACGTCAGGGGTCGTCAGGGCGGCGGCCAGCTTCTTGACGCGCGGGTCGTCCTTGTTGTCCAGGCGACCGACCAGATAGTTCACATAGGGGCTCTTGCTGTCCTCGATCAGCAGGGCGTCCTTGGTCGGGTTCAGCTTGGCGTCCAAGGCGTAGTTGGTGTTGATGATCGCCAGGTCGACCTGGTTGAGCACGCGCGGCAGGGTCGCGCCTTCCAGTTCCTTGAACTTCAGGCCCTTGGGGTTGCCGACGATGTCCTTGAGGCTGGACAGGGCGTTGGCCGGGTCCTTCAGGGTGATGACGCCGTTGCGCGACAGCAGCAGCAGGGCCCGGCCCTCAGTGCTGGCGTCATTGGGAATGGCCACGGTCGCGCCTTGCGGAACCTCGGCCACCGACTTGAACTTGGCCGAATACAGACCCATCGGCTCGATATGGACGCCCTTGATCGGCACCAGATGCGTGCCCTTGTCGCGGTTGAAGGTCTCGAGATACGGCAACGTCTCGAAATAGCTGACGTCGATGTGCTTCTCGGCCACCTGGGTGTTGGGCTGGACGTAGTCGTTGAAGACCTTGATCTCGATCTTCAGGCCGTCGGCCGCCAGCTTCGGCTTGATGAACTCCAGCACCTCGGCGTGCGGAATGGCCGTGGCCGCGACGGTCAGGGTGTCGGAGGCGCTCGACGAGGCGGCGGGCTTCTGGCCGCAGGCGGCGAGGGCCAGAGCGGCGAAGCTGAGGGCGACAACCCCGGCAAGGATGGGGGCGCGACGAGCGACCATGAACGTCTCCATAAGGCGATAAATCGAGTAGGGTTTTGCCCGGTTTCGCCCGCCTTATGAAATCAGATTTCCTGATCGGGGGTGCGCCCTCCCCTGTCATCCCGGCCGGAGAGCCGGGACCGCCACGAGCGAAGGCGTTTGCCGTGGTCCCGGATCGGCCCTTCGGACCGTCCGGGATGACAAAGGTGTTTAGAGCGCCGCCTTGTTGGCCAGCAGGAAGTCGCGCACCGAGCCCGGCTCGCGACCGGTCAGCGCCTTCACGGTCGGGGCCAGCAGGGCATGGTAGCCTTGCGAAGCCGCGACATCGAAATCGACCAGCACGTCGGCCAGGAACGGCGGCAGGCCCGCGCCCGTCAGGCCGGCGCGCAGCTGGTCGGCGCTGACGTCGATATGGGCCACCGGACGGCCCGAGGCCTCGGCCAGCAAGGCGGCGAGCTTGTCCTGGGTGACGGCTTCGGGACCGCTGACGTCAAGGATCTGACGACCCGTCGCGGTCAGCAGGACCGCCGCATCGACGCGGGCGCAATCCTCGCGGGTGACATACGACCGGCCCATGCCGCCGGTGGCGGTGAACAGCTGGCCGCTGGCGACGGCTTGGCCCGCGCCCATCAGGATAACCTCGGCATAGAGGTTGTGGCGCAGCAGGGTCCAGTCCAGGCCCGAGGCGATCACCGCCTGCTCGCTCCAGAAGTGGTCATCCAGCACGCCGCCGCTGTCGCGCGGATAGGGCGACGGGCCCGAGGTGTAGGCGATGTGCTTGACGCCGGCCGTGACGGCGGCGGCCACGGCGGCGCGATGCTGGGCGATGCGCTGACCGGGCGCGCCGAGGCTGTCGGTGCTGATCAGCAGCAGGCGTTCGGCGCCGGCGAAGGCGGCGGGCAGCGAGGCGGGGTCGTCGAAGTCGGCCTTGCGGACTTCCACGCCGCGCGCGGCCAGGTCGGCCAGCTTGGACGGATCGCGCGAGGCGGCCACGACATTGGTCGCGCCGGCTTCCAGCAGCAGTTCGACGACGCGACGGCCCAGCTGGCCGCCGGCGCCGGTCACGAGAAGCTTTGAGGAGGAGAAACTCATCGGGGAAAATCCTGGTCTCGAAATGAGACCTGCACTAGATATGGAAGCGCCCCAGCCTCGTGAAGGAGGCAGTTTCGAGGGACTAGGTATCCTCAAGGGAACCACCCATGACCGTTCAAAAGCTGATCGACAGTCTCCAACGCTGGCAGGACTCGGCGATCACGGCCGCCAACTGCCCCGTCCGAGATGTCATCGATCACCTGGGCGACAAGTGGAGCACCCTGTTGATCACGGTGCTGGCCACGGGTCCGCAGCGGTTCAACGCCATCAAGCGCGCGGTGCCGGACATCAGTCAGCGCATGCTGACCCAGACCCTGCGCGACCTGCAGCGCGACGGCCTGATCACCCGCCACGTCTTCCCGACCCAGCCGCCCAGCGTCGAATATCGGCTGTCGGAGATGGGCCAGAGCCTGCTGGAACCGCTGGCGGCGATGATCTTCTGGGCCGAGGCCCATCACCCCGCGATCCAACGGGCGCGCGAGGCCTATGATGGCCAAATCGCCGCTTAGAGCTCGCCGCCTAAGCATCGCTTGACCCTGGAGCCGAACAGGTCGCCTCAGTGGGGATGGCCAAGGAAACCGTCTATATCGTGCAAGCCTACATCGCCGGTCGTGGCAAGGGCTTGAAGGCAGAGCAGCAGATCGGTTGCAAGGACGCCGCCGAAGCCCACCGCAAGGCCGAGCGGCTGGCTCCGCTCCGCGAGGGCGTCGTGGCCTTCGCCGCCTCGGCCGACGTCGAGCTGGGCGACTATGACGAGAACCCCGAAATCCTGTTCAAGGCCGGCCGGCTGCCGTTCCCGTTCGACCAGGCCTGATCCGTTCCCCGGCTATCCTTGAGTTTCTATTGGTCTTCCTGGGCCTTGTGCCCAGGACCCATGGCGTCAAAGCACTCTGAGCCGACGAGCACTCTTGGCCTGTCCGCAGAACCAAAGCCCTGAAAACAGCGCCCGCCTCAAACCATGGGCCCTAGGCACAAGGCCTAGGAAGGCAGGGTTTTACAGGATGCGAAGGCGCTTATTCTTCGTCGTTGGCCGGCTCTTCCGGTCCCTGGATCATCCAGTTGACGACGAAGTCGGGCGTCTCGCCTGACAGGCTGGTCACGCCGGGCGGGGTCGAGGTGATCACCGAGGTCTGAGGCGGCAGGGTGTAGATATCGCCGTCCTGTTCGCCCAGCAGGTCCAGCACGATGCCTTCCTGATCGTTGGCTTCGATCACTACGCCGAAGAACTGCTGGCGCTCGGTCACTTCCCCTTCGTCGTCGAGAAAGGTCAGGCCCAGCATCAGGGTCTTGCCGATCAGCGCCTTGGCGAAGTCCTCGTCCCAGTGTTCGCGGGGTGGAGCGGTGAAGATGGGCGTTTCGTCGGTCATGGGCGTCTTCTAGCGGTGCGAGACCCGGCGCACCACCGTGTCGCCGACCATCTGCAGAACCTGCACCAACACCAGCAGCAGCACCACGGTGACCACCATCACGTCGGTCTGGAAGCGCTGGTAGCCGAACCGGATGGCCAGGTCGCCCAGGCCGCCCGCCCCGACCACGCCGGCCATGGCGGTGTAGGAGACCAGGGCGATGGCGGTGACCGTGGCGGCGGCGATGACGCCCGGCATGGCCTCGGGCAGCAGCGCGCCCAGCACCACTTGCCGACGCTTGGCGCCCATGGCGAAGCTGGCCTCGATCACGCCCTTGTCGACCTCGCGCAAGGCGGTCTCGACCAGGCGGGCGAAGAACGGCGCCGCGCCCACCACGAGCGGCGGGATGGCCCCAGGCACGCCCAGCGAAGTGCCGACCAAGGCCACGGTCAGCGGGATCATCACGATCAGCAGGATCACGAACGGCACCGAGCGCAGGATGTTGACCAGCAACGACAGGGCGCCGTTGGCGGCGCGGTTCTGCAGCATCTGGCCCTTGCCGGTCAGGAACAGGATCACGCCCAGCGGCAGGCCCAGGATGACGGTCAGCACCATCGAGCCGCCCAGCATGGTCAGGGTGTCGAGGGTTGCCTGGGCGATCTCGGACCAGTCGATGTTGGAGACGCTCATCGGCCGTTCTCCCCGACGTGATCAACCCGCACGCCCTCGGCCTGGAACAGGGCGATGGCCGCGTCGACGTCGCCGCCGGTCAGAGCCAGGGTCAGCTGGCCATAAGGCGTCTCGCGCAGGCGGTGGATACGGCCGCCCAGGATCGAATAGTCGACGCCGGTGGCGCGGGCCACCTCGCCCAGCACCGGCTTGTAGGTCGCCTCGCCCCGGAAGGTGAGACGCACCACCCGGCCGGCCAGCATGGCGTCGGCGGCCGGTTCGCCATCGGCTTCGCGGACGAAGCGGCGGGCGGTGTCGCTGGCGGGATGCAGGAACACGTCCTCGACCGCGCCGCTCTCGACTACCCGGCCGGCCTCCAGCACCGCCACCCGGTCGCAGACGCGGCGAACCACGTCCATCTCGTGGGTGATCAGCACGATGGTCAAACCCAGCTCACGATTGAGGTTGGAGACCAGGTCCAGGATCTGCTCGGTGGTCTCGGGATCCAGCGCGCTGGTCGCCTCGTCGCACAGCAGCACCTTGGGGCCCGTCGCCAAGGCCCGGGCAATGCCGACGCGCTGCTTCTGACCGCCCGACAGCTGGGCGGGATATTTGGTTGCGTGATCGGAAAGCCCGACGCGCGCCAGCAGCTCGGCCGTCCGCGCCTTGACCTCGGCGGCGGGCCGACCGGCCAGCTTCAGCGGGAAGGCGACATTGTCGGCCACCGTCTTGGACGACAGCAGGTTGAAGTGCTGGAAGATCATCCCGACCCGGCGGCGAAGGGCGCGTAAGCCTTCGACACCCAGCGCCGCGACGTCGTCGCCATCGACAACGACGCGACCGCCGGTCGGCTTTTCCAGGCCGTTGATCAGGCGGATCAGGGTCGACTTGCCGGCGCCCGAGGCCCCGATCACGCCGAACACCTCGCCGGCCTTCACCGACAGCGACACCTCGCTCAGGGCGGCATTGCCGCCCCCTTTTGCATTTGCTTGGGGGGCATAGGTCTTGGAAACGGCCTCGAAGGCGATCACGTCGTTGCTGGTCCTCTGGTGTCGCGGGCGCGTACCGAGCGCGTCGAAGGCGGGCAGGATTATGCGCGGAAGCGGCGCAGGGGAACGACTATCTGCCGCGATGGGTCGGTTTTAGCCCGGAACGCCCGTCAGGACCTTGTGGATACCGGCCAGCAGGGCGGCGGCGGTGACGGGCTTGGCCACGTGCAGGTCGGCGCCGGCCGCGACGGCCTCTTCCCGGTGATGAGCCATGGCGTTGGCGCTGAGCGCCACGATCGGCGTGCGGCGGCGATCGGCGCGTCCGGCCTCGATGTCGCGAATGGCCTGGATGGCGGTCAGGCCGTCCATCACCGGCATCTGGATGTCCATCAGCACCACGTCGAAGGATCCCGCCCTGAACGCTTCGACAGCCAGGGCGCCGTTCTCGACGATCTTCAGATTGGCCTCGTAGGGGGTGAGGATCAGGTCGACGACCTTCTGGTTGGTCGGATGGTCCTCGGCCAGCAACACCCGCAAGGCGGCCTCGCCGACAAAGAGGGCCAGGTCGCCTTCGACGGGCCCCTGGCCGAGCTCGAGGCTTCGCGCCAGCGGCACGACAGCGCGGAACTGGCTGCCCTGGCCTGGTGTCGAGTCCGCCGTCAGGGTCCCGCCCATCAGGTCGACGATCGCGCGGCTGATCGAAAGGCCCAGGCCCGTGCCGCCAAAAGCGCGGGTGACACTGGCGTCGCCCTGATTGAAGCGCTCGAAAAGCCGGCTGGACGTCGCGACGTCGAAGCCGATCCCCGTATCGCTGACCTTGATCGCCAGTCGCGTCAGGCCGTCGGCCTCCAGAAGCTCAATCCCGACCGCCACCCGTCCCTGGCGCGTGAACTTGATGGCGTTGGACAGCAGGTTGTCCAGCACCTGGCGGATGCGGATATCGTCGCCTTGGAACGTCCCTTCGGCGCCCGGGCCGAAACGCGCCTCGAACCTCAGACCCTGAGCCTCGGCTCTCAGCCGATGCATCTCCAGCGGCCCGCGCAGAGCATGGTTGAGGTCGAAGGCGCGGCTTTGCAGGACCAGCCTTCCCGCCTCGATGCTGGTCACGTCCAGGATGTCCGACACCAGGCGCTCCAGGCTCTCGCCGGAGGTTTGGATCAGGTCGACCATGTCCTTCTGGTCGGGTGTCAGCGCCGTTCCCGACAGCGCCGTCGTCACGCCGATCACCCCGTTCAGCGGCGTGCGGATCTCATGGCTGACATTGGCCAGGAAGTCGCTCTTGGCCTGGTTGGCGGCCTCGGCGGCGGCGCGGGCGGCGGCCATCTCGGCCTCCATCTGCTGCCGGTCGGTGACGTCGCGCGCCACGGCGAAGGTCAGATCGCCCGATCGCCGGGTGCGCCATTCGAAGGTCCGGTAGGCGCCGTCGCGGCGACGGTAGCGGTTGACGAAGCCCAGCACCTCGTCGTCTCGCCCCAGACTGCGCATGGCCTCGCGCGTGGCGTCGACATCGTCCGGATGCACCAACGGCAGGAACGGGCGCCCCTTCAGCTCTTCGAGAGAGTAGCCCAGCGTGTCCTCCCAGCAGCGGCTGAGCTCGACGAACTGGCCGTCCAGGCTGGCGATGCAAAGCATGTCCAACGACACGTCGAAGAAGCTCTTTAGATTGGTCGCTGCTTCCTGCTCGCGCGCCAGGCTCAGCGCCAGCCTGGCGTCGGCGCGATGCCGGCCGATGGCGATGGCCGCCAGATCAGCCGCCGTCTCGATGAAGGCGATGTCCTCGGTCGAGGGCTTGCTGGGCTGGCCCTGATAGATGGCGAAAGTGCCCAGGGCCTCGCCCTCGACGAAGACCGGCTGCGACCAGCACGAGGCCAGGCCCGCCGCCTCGGCTAGATCGCGATAGTCCTCCCACAGCGGATCGGTGGCGATGGTCTCGACGATCACCCTTTGCCGCAGATAGAGCGCCGTGCCGCAGGACCCGGACTTGGGGCCGATCGGGGTGCCGACGATCGCCTGATTATAGGCGTCAGGCAGGCTGGGCGCGGCGCCGTGAGCCAGGCGTTCGCCGGCCTCGTCCAGCAGCAAGATGCTGCACAGGATGTGGGAATCCTGCGCCTCCACGGCCCGTACGATCGCCTCCAACACCTCGGGCAGATCCCGGCCGGCGGCGATAAGGGCCATGATGCGGTTGAAGGCGTCGCGGGACGACCGGTCGACTGGCCAGGCGGGTTGAGGACGATAGGCTTTGACCATCCGACAGTTCACCAACTCGGCGCCAAGGGGGCTAAGCTCACAGTTGCGCTTCCCGGTTCAACGACCAAGACAAATCGTCGAACCGGAAACCCACTCAGGGTTGGCGGACCACCGCCCCGCCCTTCATCACGAACACCGGCTTTTCCAGAACGGTGACGTCGGCCAGCGGATCGCCGCCGACCGCGATCAGGTCGCCATAGCGGCCGACGGCGATCTGGCCGACGTCCTTAGTCTGGCCCAGGGCCTCGGCGGCGGTGACGGTCGCGGCCTGGATCGCCTGCAGCGGCGTCGCGCCATAGCGCACCATCACCGCGAACTGCTTGGCGTTGTCGCCGTGCGGATAGACCCCCGCATCGGTGCCGTAGATCATCTTCACGCCGGCCTTCAGGGCCTTCTTGAAGTTCTGCCGCTGGACCTCGCCAATGTCGCGATCCTTGCGCAGGTTGTCCTCCAGCACGCCGTTCTTCTTGCCCTCGGCCTGGGTGTAGTCGGTGTTGTAGATGTCCATCGAGAAGTAGGTCCCGTGCTGGATCGCCAGCTTGACGCCCTCGTCGTCGACCAGGCTGGCGTGTTCGATGGTGTCGATGCCCGCGCGGATGGCGTCCTTGATCCCCGCCGCGCCGTGGGCGTGGGCGGCGACCTTGATGCCGGCCATGTGGGCCTCGTCGGCCACGGCGGTCATCTCGGCCAGGGTCAGCTGCTGCTGCCCCGGCTCGTCGCCACGCGAGAACACCCCGCCCGTCGCGCAGATCTTGATCACCTGGGCGCCGTACTTCTTCAGCGTCCGCACCACCCTGCGGGCCTCGTCGGGGCTGTCGATGTTGTAGGGGCTCTTCTCGTCCATCGACGGCGGGAAGAAGGTGGAGTCGCAATGGCCGCCCGTCGCGCCGATGGCGTAGGTGGCGGTGACCACGCGCGGTCCGGTCGCGTAGCCGGCGTCGATCGCCTCGCGCAGACCCACGTCGTCGAAGTCGGCCGAGCCGACATTGCGCACCGTGGTGAAGCCGGCCTCCAGCGTTTTCCTGGCGTTGGCGGTCTGGGCCACGCTCCAGAAGCGGTCGCTGAACTGCAGGCTGTTATAGCCGCCGATCTCGGCCAGGCTGTCCAAGTGGACGTGCATGTCGATCAGACCGGGCAGCAGGGTCGCGCCGGACAGGTCGACGATCTGCGCTCCGGCGGGAACGGTCACCTCGCCTTTCTTGCCCACGGCGGTGATGCGGCCGTCGGTGACGATCACCATCGGATTGTCGAGATATTTGCCGGTCGCCACGTCCAGCAGCCGCGCCGCCGACACCGCCTCGATCTTGGCGGCATGAACCGACGTCGCCGCGCCCAGCGCTCCCACGACCGCCAGAGCCTTGATCCCGATCCGCATGCCCGTTCCCCATTCTGATTCAGAACGGCGACGCTAGCATGGGATCACGGGGCGTCGAGCCCCGCTCGGCCGGTGGTCGGCCGGCCTGAGATCAATTGGCCTTGGCCGGCGTCTGGATGCTTTCGAGATAGGCGATGAGGTCCCGGACCTGGCCGGCCTCCAGGGCGATCTGCGGCATCTTCGGGTGCCCGGTCGAGATCCCCTCCGCGAAGGCTTCCTGCAGGTTGGCCACCGGATAGCGCTGCGCCAGCGTGCGGAACGGCGGGGCGGGCGAGACAGGACTGCCTCCCGTGTCGCCCACCGCGTGGCAGGCGGAACACCGCGCCTCGACCAGGGCCTTGCCCCGCGTCACGGGATCGCCGCCGGTCGCGGCCGGCTCGGCGCTGAGCGCGGCTTTGGGCGTCGCGGACGGCGGCGCATGCGCGCACGACGCCGCGCAGAGCGCGCCAACGACCGCCAAAGCCTTGATCCCAATCCGCATGTCCGCTCCTCAAGATGGTTCAAGAAACAACGCTAGCACGCGCTCCAAGGGGCGCCGCCTGCACCCTTGCCGCTCCAGGTCGAAAAATTCAAATACAGGTAGTAATAAAGCTCAAGCTTGAAGGGTCAGGTATCAGACCGTTCCGAGCAAAAATCAGCGCGCTACAGGAGAACATCATGCGGTACGGTGTAGCTTTACTTTCATCCATCTTTCTCGCGGGCCTAACTTCGGCGAGCCTCGCGCAAGAAGCGCCAGCCAGCGCGCCCGCCCAGGCTCAGTCCACCGAGGCGCTCGCCGCCATGGAAGACGGCAATAACTGGATCGGCACCAACAAGCAGAAGCAGGCCGTGGCCCTCGACCCCTCGATCGAGAACCGCTTCAACCTGGCCGTGGGCTATCAACGCACGGGCCGCCTGGCCCAGGCCAAGACCTACTACGAGGACCTGACCCGCGACGGACTTGCCGCGGAACTGCGGGCGACGAATAGCAACCGCGCGTTCAACGTGGCCGACGAATCCGCCTCGCGCCTGATGTACATCGACTGGCGCACGAACGGAGCCACGCGCACCTCTGGCGCGGTCTCGGCGGACGCCGCGTCGTCGAACGTCTCGGCCACGGTCGGCGGCGACTACGAGGTCACCGACGAGCAGGCCCGGGCTCTGGATCGCCGCGCGCGCAAATAGCGCGATTAAGATCGCGAACGTCGCCGCCGACTCAGTTGGCGGCGACGGCGTCCTCGGCCAGCTTCTCCAGCCGCTTGGCCATGGCCTTGGCCTCGACGGGATCGATCGAGAAGCTGCACCAGCCCAGGCCTGGGTCACGCATCGCCACCACCACCGTGCCATCCCGCCCGGGCAGCACGCTCCAGGCCGCATCGGCCACTGGCTGCAGCCGCGCGCCCGGATCCAGGCTCGGCGCCACCGGATCGCTCAAGGCCGCGCGGTGCTTGGCGATATTGCGGACGCATTGGTCGGTCGAGGTCGCGTCGAACACGATCCGCCCGACGACCTTGCCGTCCTTGACCGTCTCGATACGGACGCTTTCGCCATCCGGCGTGTGCCCCACGCTGAGCGTCATTCGATCCATGGCCGAGCCTCGTGTACTGGAACTGGGTCGATCTTGGGCGTTGGTCCGCTGCAACGCAACGGCTTGCCCCTCGACCGCCGTGACCTGAGCGCGTAAGGGCAGATCGGCGTGGGGACATGGCGGAACTGGTAGACGCGCCGGACTTAAAATCCGTTGGAGCAATCCGTGTGGGTTCGAGTCCCACTGTCCCTACCAACACCCTCTCTCAGCCCCCTGATCGTCCGCCGCTGAAACTGTCAGCGACTCGACCTAGATTGGCGGCATGGCCGATGTCGCCTCTTCGCCGACCGAGCGGATCTCCCGGCTGACGCCGCGCGAACGGGAGTGTCTGCGGCTGGTCGGGCGGGGATTCAGCTCCAAGGAGATCGGACGGCAGCTGGCCATCTCGCCGGCCAGCGTCGACGTGCGGGTCAGCAAGGCCTGCGAGCGCCTGGGGGTCTCGACCCGGCGCGAGGCGGCGCGGTTGCTGGCCGCCGTCGAGCCCCCCGCCGGGCATAGCGATTTTCCCGACTATCGATCCTCCCCACTGACATCGACGACCGATCATCGCGCCTCCTCGTCTCGGGGGAGCCAAGACGATGCCCAAGACGACGGACGAGACACGATCGAAGCTGCGGGAGTCGATCCGGGTGGCCCAGTGGCGCCTGAGCGATCTGGAGCGCTTCGCAAAGAGGTTTCCGCCGCTGCCGGAACCGCAGCCCTGCCTGCCGAGGATCACGTGGGACCAATTGGAGCGTCAGCTGATCGACCTTTCGGCCTGTCCTTCGGACGAGGTCAGGGCGCTGCTGGCTCCGCTGAAGTCCGCCGAGGCCGGCAAGCCCGCGGAACTGCTGCTGCGCGAGCTTCTGATCGTGATTTCGATCCTGCTGGACGAAGCCCCCCGCCAAGACGGCGAGGGAGGCTCGATCATGACCTAGGCCCCCTCGCCCAATTGGCCTTGATG
>Ga0307515_10021122_pt1 | contig 11561 bp, 7 predicted proteins | sample 17_EM_MG_FD_194513 | JGI IMG/M metagenome (GOLD analysis project Ga0307515, IMG submission 194513) | Populus trichocarpa ectomycorrhiza microbial communities from riparian zone in the Pacific Northwest, United States - 17_EM | ecosystem: Host-associated > Plants > Roots > Unclassified | place... | reverse complement strand
CCTGCATGTGGCCATCACGGTGGACACCAGCCGGCCGATGATCCAGCACCTGCAGAGTGGTGAGCTGGACCTCGTCATCGGCCGCGTACTGGACAGCGAGTCCGCCGCCCAGCTCAGCTTCGAGCCGCTGACCGACGAGCCCCACGTCCTCATCGTCCGCGCCGGTCATCCGCTGGCCGGCCGCGATGACCTGAGCCTGCAGGAGCTGGCCCGCCAGAGCTGGATCCTGCCGCCTGGCGGCAGCATCCTGCGCGACCGGCTCACCTCGCTCTTCCTGACCGCCGGGCTGGACCAGCCGCAACAGGCCGTGGAGACGCTGTCCCTGCCCGTCGTGACCAGCCTGCTGGTGCAGTCCGACATGGTCGTGGCCCTGCCCGAGGAACTGGTGCGGCCCTATCTGGACGCCGGCCTGCTGACCGTGCTGCCCATCGACCTCGGCCTGCGCATGGACGCCTATGGCATCGTCACGCGGCGCGGCCACCAGCTGTCGCCCGGCGCCGAGTTGATGCTGACCTGCCTACGCGAGGAAGTGGCGCGGCGCGTCGATCGGGTGCGCACCTAGGCACCCTCGCAGTGCGCCGCGTCGGCGGGGCGCGGCGCCATGCGTCACAGAGTGAAACGGTACCCCTTCTGTTGTCGGGATTGACAACAGAATGCGCCGCATTTCTCCACTCTCCCCGGGCCGCCCATCGTGATGGATCTTGACCTCGACACCTTCCTCGCGATTGCAGGGACCCGCCGGCAATGGCTGCAGCGGACGCTACTGACCAGCGGCACCGCGCTCGGCCTGGCCGGATGCGGAGCCGGCGGCAGCGCAACATCTGACCCCCCTGCCGCCACCGGTGCAGAAGCTGGCGCAGGCGCGCCCGGCGGCGCAGCAAGCACTGCCGGCGCAGGCACCACCGGCAGCGCAGCGACCACGGCCGTCACCAAGATGCGGACCGCCTTCACCCACCCCGGCCTGCTGCACACCGAGGCCGACTTCACGCGCATGCGTGCCCAGATCACTGCCGGCCGCGAGCCCTGGGTCGGCGGCTACAAAGCGCTGACCTCCAGCGGTCGCGCGCAGCTGGGGCGCGACCCGCAACCGCTGGCCACCGTGGCGCGCGGCGGGGATGGCGACAACTTCCGGGGCATGGTCGAGGACGTCCATCGCACCTACCAACTCGCCCTGCGCTGGAAGGTGTCTGGCGACAAGACCTACGCTGACCAGGCGGTGCGCTACGTCAACGCCTGGGTCTCGACGATGACGACGCTGACCGGCGACGGCGACCGCTTCCTCTGCGCCGGCATCCAGGGCTACCAATGGGCCAACGCCGCCGAGATCCTGCGCACCTACCCCGGCTGGAGCGCCACCGACGTCGCCGCCTGCCAGCAGTGGCTGGTGAAGCACTTCTATTCGCTGACCAGCAGCTTCCTGAAGGACCACAACGGCTCCAACGTCACCAACCACTGGGCCAACTGGGACATGGTCTGCCTGGCCGCCACGCTGTCCATCGGCGTGTTCAGCGACCGCGCCGACATCTACCAGGAGGCGATCGACTATTTCACCAACGGGCGCGGCAACGGCGCGTTGCAGCACATGGTCTACGCCCGCCACCCCGGCCACGTCGGGCAGTGGCAGGAGAGTGGCCGCGACCAGGGGCATGCGACGCTGAGCGTGGGCATGGCGGGCTACCTCTGCGAGATGGCCTGGAACCAGGGCGACGACCTGTACGGCATGGACGACAACCGCATGTTGGCGGGGGCCGAGTACGTCGCCAAGTCGCAGCTGCGCGACGCTTCCGGTGCGTTCTACACGCAGCCGTTCTACGTCTACAGCAACCGGCAGGGCACGCGCACGGCCGTCTCCGACGGCGGGCGGCCGAACTTCCGCCCCTGCTGGGAGGGGATCTACAACCATTACGTGAAGCGCAAGGGCCTGGCCGCGCCGTGGGTCAGCGCGCTGGCGGCGCAGCTCCGGCCTACGGGCGGCGGCGGGGGAGACGACCTCGGCTTAGGCACACTCACCCACTCGCGCGACGCCGAGGTGTCGCGTGTCGCTCCGAGCGGCGTGCAGGCCATCGTGCTTGGCGGTGCGGCGCAGCTGTCATGGTGGGGCAGCGCAGATGCCGCAGTGCATGCCGTCATGCGCGCGCCCGCAGGCGCCAGCGCCTACACGGAACTCGGCCGCGTGAAAGCGGGCGAGCTGAATACCTGGACGGACACGTCGGTGTCCAGCGGACGCTGGCAATACCAGATCCGGGCGCTGGACGCCGCCGGCGCGGCGCTGTCGACCTCTGCCACCTCGAACGTCGACCTCGGCGTGCCGCTGCTACTTAACCTGCCCCTCGACGAGGGCCAGGGCACGGCGGCGCGCGACGGCAGCGGCCGTGGTCTAAACGCCGTGCTCAAGGGCGGCGCGTCCTGGGGCACCGGCCGCCAGGCCAATCGCCAGGCGTTGGCGCTGGACGGCGCCTCGGGTCATCTCGAGATGCCTGTTGGCCTGCTGGCCGGCGTCGGCGACGTGACGCTGTCGTCCTGGGTATGGTGGAACGGCGTCGGCAATGGCAATGTGCGCGTCTTCGATTTCGGTTCCACCGACATCACCTATCTGGCCCTGCTGCTGAGCCGCGACACCATGCGGATCAGCGTCACCAACACCAGCTATTTCGGCGAGCAAACCGTCTCGACCGGGCCGTTGGCGCAAGGCCGCTGGGTGTACCTGGCCGTCACGCTGCGGGACCGAACCTGCACGCTCTACGTCGACGGCGCGCCGGTGGCCTCGATCACGACGATGGACCTCGCGCCCTACCAGCTCGGCAACACGACACGCAACTGGCTGGGCCGGGCGCAGTACGGCGCAGATCCGTACTTCAACGGCCGGCTGCAGGACTTCCGCATCTACGGCGGTGCGCTGGATGCAGCCGCCGTTCAGGCGCTGGCCAGGGCTTGAGCCTTTCTCACCCGTCGCTGCCTGGGTCTCGCCGCGCGCGTGTCATCCTGAGCGCGCTGTCCAGCGCGTCCATCAGCAGCGCGGGTTGCAAGGGCTTGGTCAGGTAGCGGAAGTAGCCCGCCGCCAGGCTGGACGCGGCGGCGTCGGGCATGGCGTTAGCCGTCAGCGCGATGACGGGGATGTGAGCCGTGCGTGGGTCCAGCTTCAGCAGCGACTGGGCTTCGCGGCCGCTCATCGTCGGCATGTTGTTGTCCATCAGGATGACGTCGGGCCGTTCGGCAAAGGCCATCTCCAGCCCGGCGCGGCCGTCGGTGGCGGACAGCAGGCGCAGGTCGTGACGGCCTCTCAGCAGCTCCTCGACGAGCTTGCGGCTGGCCGGGTTGTCTTCCACATAGAGCACGGTCGCTGGCGGCTCGCCTTCGCGCGGGCCGGCCATGGGAGGCAGGGCGCCCCAGTCCGTCTCGGCGTGCGGCAGCGCCGGCAGCTCGCTGGTGCGCAAGTCCACCCAGAACACGCTGCCCTCGCCGGGTGTGCTGTGGGCGCCGATCTGGCCGCCCATCAGCTCGACGAGACGCTGCGTGACGACCAGGCCTATGCCCGTGCCCTGTTCCGGCCCGGCTTCCTGGCCCAGGCGATTGAAAGGTTGGAACAGGGCCTGAACCTGCTCCGGCTGCAGGCCGCGGCCGGTGTCGCGCACTTCGATGCGCACCTGCTGCGGCTGGGGTGAGCTGCAGCTCACCTGCACCGACCCGCCCGGCCGGTTGTACTTGATCGCATTGCTAACCAGGTTGAGCAGCACCTGCTTGAGCCGCATGCGGTCCGCCAGCGCCACGCAGCCGCCGCTGGGCCTGAACTGCGTGACGATGCCGCGCTGCGCGGCCATGGGCTCGATCATCTGGCGGCAGCCGGCCAGCACCTCGTCCAGCAGCACCGGCTCCAGTGACAGCTCGACATGCCCCGCCTCGATGCGCGCGAGGTTGAGGATCTCGTTGATCAGTGTCAGCAGATGCTTGCCGGCGCCGACGATGTGCTCGACGAACTCGCGCCGCCGCTCCGGCTTGGCCTCGCCCACATCGCCGCCCAGCAACTGGCCGAAGCCGATGATGGCGTTCAGCGGCGTGCGCAGCTCGTGGCTCATGCTGGACAGGAACTCCGACTTGGCCCGGTTGGCCTTCTCGGCGGCGGCCGTCGCCAAGCGCAGGTCTTCGTTGGACGCCTCCAGCTGCGCGGTGCGGTCGCGCACGCGCGCTTCCAGCTCCTCGTTCAGGAGCAGCACCTCCTGCGTGCGCCGTTCGATCTCGCCCAGCATGCCGTTGAAGGAGTCGGCCAGCGTGCCGACCTCGTCCTGCGTCGCCTTGGGTGCGCGGCGCGAATAGTCCTGGCGCTGCATGACGTCCCGCGCCACGTCGCTGATGGCCAGGATGGGCTGCACGACGGCGCGCTGCAGCCGCAGCGACAGCAGCATCGCCACGCCCAGCGCCACCACCGCCACGGCGGCGGCGATGCCGAGATAGCTCAGCACGCGGTCGTAGAGAGCGTACTCGGCGAGCAGATGCACGCTGCCGATCAGGCGCCCGTCCTGCATGATGGCCTGCACCACGACGAGGTCGCCGCCGCTGCGGCGCACGCCCACCGCCTCGACCCGTGGCGGCAACGCCGCATTGCTGGCCGTGGCGACATAGGACGCGAAGCGATCGCCATCGGCGCCATAGAGCGCCGCCGCCCTGATCTTGGGCTGCAGGCGCAGCAGTGCGAGGTTCTCGCTGGCGACCTTGTGGTCATCGAACTCCAGCGCCGGCGCCGTGGAGCGGCCCAGCAGTTCGGCCTGCGTCTGCAGGTCGCTCACCCAGCCCTGGTGATAGGCGCGCAGGTCATAGGCCACCATGGCGCCCAGCGCCACGAACAGGGCCACCAGCGTCGTCAACATCGTGACGGCGAGCATCCTGCGTTGTAGAGAGAGCCTGAACATCTACCTTCCCTCAACCCGACGCGCGACGCCGAGAAGGCGCGCGCTGATCTTGAGCCCGCTTTGCGTGGCCGACGCTAACAGCACATCGAAGCGCACCTTGTCGTCGACCACCACGAAGTTGATCATGCCTGCCGCGCCGCCGGGGTCAAGTTCGGTAACGGTCAGCACCGGCCGGCCGTGCATGGCCGCCATGACCTCGCCCGCCTGGGCCGACATGACACGCGACACGAATATGACGTGCAGCCCCTCCGGCGCCTCGCCGCGCACCAACCGCTTCACCTCCACGGGATGGCCGGCCACCGAGGCGGCCACAGCGGTGCGGCGGAACTCATCCATCACCGCGCTGCTGGCCAGCACGCCGATGCGAAACGGCTCACCCGTCGCGCCCAGGGCCTGGACCGGCCAGTCGACGTAGTTGCCGAACTTGCAGACGAAGGCGGCCTTGACCTGGTATTCGGCATTGCCGTCGTCCTCTGCGGCCCGCGCCACGCCCGCGGCGGCCAGCGCGGCAAGCAGCAGGCTTCGGCGGGTGATTCGGACGGCCGCCATCAGAACCAGCGCATGCGCAGCTGCAGGCCGACGCTGCGGCCATTCTCGGTGCGCGTCTCGACGGAGTCGAACTCGCCGTGGCCGCCGTCCAGCAGGTTGTGCGCGGTCAGCGCGATCTCGACATCAGGGCCCAGCCGCCCGCCCAGGCGCAGGTCCAGCGCCGTGTAGCCCGGCACGGCGGGTGTGCTCAGGGCGCCAACGTGGCGCAGCATGACGTCGAACTCGGCGTCGCGCGGCAGGTTGAAGGCCGCGCGCAGCCGCCACAGCTGGCGCGGCATGGCGCCGTCGGCTGCGGCCACCGAGTCGGCGGTGTCGCGGCTGCCGGGCTTGAGCGCCAGGTGAGGGCGCAGCAGCGTCAGCCCGCCCTGCAGGCGCAGGGTGGGAGTGACCTGCAGCAATCCCCAGGTCTCGATGCCGCTGACGCGTCCGCGCATGCCATTGCCGAAGAAGACCTGCGTGTCGCTCTGCGCCAGCTCCTGGGTGCGCAGGTGGTCGTAGCGGCCGTGGAAGGCGGTGGCTGCCATGCGCAGCAGGGGCAGCGGTTGGCCCCGGTAGCCCAGCTCCAGCACGGTGGCCGTCTCGGCGCGGAAGCCCGCGTTGCCGTAGAGGATGAAGGGCGGCTGGGCCGGGATGTAGGCGTCGTTGTCCAGCCGCGACGGCGCCCGCACGGTGCGCGCGGCCGAGGCCCACCACAGGTGCCCGGGCGAGAGCTTCCAGGCCAGGCGCACATTGGGCAGGAGCTCGGTGCCTGTGTAGTCGTTGCGTTCGGCGCGGGCGCCCAGCGTCAGGCGCAGCGCCTCGGTGAGTGCGATCTCGTCCTGGGCGAACAGGCTGGTCCAGGACTGGCTCAGCCGCTCGGGCAGGAAGGCAAACTCCGGCGCGTTGTGGCCCACCTCGTCGCGCGAGCGGCGGTGGTTGGCGCCGAAGACGACGGTGTGCGCCGCCGCTGGTCGCAGCGTGTATTGCACTTCGAGGTCGGCGATCAGCAGGCGCTCGTCGAAGGTGGGCGGCGTAACGCGGGTGGTGCGGTCCAGGTAGCCCTGCACGCTGACTTCACCGCCGGCCACGGGCTTTTCCCAGCGCGCCAGCAGGTTGGCGCCCGACAGGCGGATGGTGTCCAGCGCAAAGTCGACGCCGGTGACGTTGATGCTGCCGGGCAACGGCTGGCCATGCCGGCCGCGATAGGCGTTGCCCTGCAGCGTGAAGCGGTCGTTGGCTCGACCCCAGTCGGCGCGAAAGCCGCCTTGCAGCAGGTGGCCGGCGTCGTCGACGGCGCTGCCGTCGGCTGTCTTGGTGCTGCCCTGGCCGCTGTGCTTGAGGTACACGCGCATGTCGCCGCCGGCTGCGGCGAAGCCATGCCGCAGCAGCGCGCTGCGCTCCTGGCCGCTGACGGAGGCCGACGCCAGCGTGCCGCGCGTGCCCGCCGCGCTGCGCGTGATGATGTTGATGACGCCGTTGACCGCGTTCACGCCCCACAGCGTGCTGCCCGGGCCGCTGCTGACCTCGATGCGCTCGACGTCCTCCAGCGCCACGTCCTGCGCGTCCCAGAACACGCCGGCGAACAGCGGCGTGTAGACCGAGCGGCCGTCGATGAGCACAAGCAGCTTGTTGGCCGAGTCTGCGTTGAAGCCGCGTGCGCTGATGGCGTAGTCGCCGCGATTGACCTCGGCCACGTGCAGGTTTGGCGCCAGGCGCAACACCTCGGGCAGGCGCGTGAAGCCGCTGCGGCGGATGTCGTCGGCCGTGATGACGTAGAGCGAGGCGGCGGCGTCGGCCAGGCGCTGCTCGCGCTTGGCCACCGACGTGATGGTCAGGCCGCCCAGTTCCTCAAGGCTGAGGCTGACCAGGGCGTCCTGCGCCCGTGCCGAGGCCGTCGCCAGCAGGGCCGACAGCGTGGCAGCCGCCATGCGGCAGTGCCAACTCTGTGACAGACCCATGCACCCTCCCGGCACCATCCGTGGACGCTCGACGATAGCGCAGCGCCGCGCGGCTGAGCGTTAGATCAGGCACGAAAAGCGGGGTTTGCTAACGCTCGTTTGCGCTGGCCGCTGGCCGCTGGCCGCTGGTGGCGGGCAGGTCGGGCTGAACGGGCATCAGCGCCAGCGCCAGGTCCGCACGGAGTCCATTCACCGCTTCTTGATCTTCCAGATCAGCACACAGACGATCAGCGTCGTGCCGATCAGCACATTGCCCACCACGGGAAAGTGCTCCAGCTTGCCGTCGGCGCCCATGGTCACGATGTGGCCCGACACCAGTGCCGCGAAACCGCCGGCCAGCTGCTGCAGCGCCGCGTTGATGGCCGTGAAGGCGCCGCGCTGCTCGGGTGCCGGGATGCCCGTGACGATGACCTGCCAGGGCACCATGCGCGAGAAGATGCCGGCGAACATGACGACGTTGATGACGATCAGTGTCGTCAGCGACGACGGCCCCAGCCGCGTGTAGATCGCCACCATGACGATGGTGATGGCGCTGCCCGTGTAGAACACCGGCAGCGGGCCGAGGCGGTCGCTCAGGCGCCCCACCAGCGGCGCGACGAACATCGTGCTGATGCCGGTGACGAGGTAGACGACGGGCAGGTGGGTCAGGTCTATGCCGACGTTGGCCACCGAGAAGGCGCTGGCGAACGGCATGATCATGAAGCCGCCCGTCGTCAGCAGCGCCGTGATGGCGAAGGCGTGCAGGTGCCTGCCCTTGGCCACTGTGTGCCAGAGGTGGCCGAAGGCGCTGCGGTCGTTCTTGAGCGCCAGGTGGGCGTTGACAGGCTGCATGCGCCAGGCGATCAGCCCGCCGCCGACCACACCAAAGGCGACCAGCGCCAGGAAGGGCGCATGCCAGTCCCAGTTCGTGGCGAGGTACAGGCCGAAGGGCAGGCCCAGCACTTGGCTGGCTGCAAAGCCGCCCTGCAGCAGGCCCATGACGCGGCCGCGCAGTGCGGGCTCGAACAGGTCCGCCGCGATGGCCATGACGATGGAGCCGATGACGCCGCCGAACAGCCCCGTGACGATGCGCGCCAGCAGCAGCGACTCGAAGCTCGTCGCCAGCCCGCACCACAACGTGCCGAGCAGGAAGCCGCTGTAGAAGAACAGCAGCAGCCTCTTGCGGTCGAAGCGGTCGGCGAAGCCGGCGGTCAGCAGGCCGGCCGCACCGGCGCTGAAGGCATAGGCTGAGACGACGAGGCCGAACTGCCCGGTCGTCATGTGCATGGCCGGCATGATCAGCGCGCCCAGCGGCGACATGATCATGAAGTCCAAGATGACGGCGAACTGCAGCAGCGTCAGCAGCGCGGTGGCGAAGCGCTGGTAGGGCGTGAAGGCGGTGGCAATGGCGGGTTTGGCGTCAGGCATCACGCCAGTGTCTGCGAGCTGCCGCCCGAGCGTGGCAGCAGGGCGTAAAGCGACGTAAATCAGCTTCGGGCGCCGGGTTGCCGTCCTACGCCGCGTCGCGCCGGCAACTCACAGGTCCGCGCGCGCGGTGCAGTCACAGTGGGCACATCTCTCCTCGAAGGAAGCACCATGCCTGAAACGGATTGCCCGCCCCGGCCGGCCGTGGACCCGTCGGCCACTGCCGAGATCCTGATCTGCATCGTCGGCACTGCGGAGGCGCTGCAGCGCCACCAGGACGACCTAGCGGTGCTGGCCCGCAGCGACATCAGCCAGATGAGCTGGTGCCTGGACGACGACTTCGGCGAGCCACCTGCTGCGGCCGACTGGGCCGATGGCCTCATCGTGCTGAACTCCGACGTCTGGGCCGCACCCACCGGCTGCGCCCGGCTGCAGGCACTGTTGAAGATGGCCTGGCGCTGCGGCCGCACGGTGGCGCTGTGCGGCGATGCGGTGAATTCGCTCGGCGCACTCGGCTTCCCCGCCGATGTGCCGGCCGAGGCCGAAGGGCTGTTCCTCTGCCCGGAAGGCCCCTGCCGCGCGACGCTTAGCGAGTTCATCGACGCCGTGCACGATCAGCCGCACCGCCGGCGCTGACACCGCTGGTCGACGCTGAGAAGCCGCCCTTGAGGCGGCTTTTCCTTTGCCGAGGGCAATTAACCGCGCTGGTCGCCCTTGGCCGCTGGCTTGGCGGTCGGCTTGGTCGCTGGCTGCGCTGGCGCATCGCGCGGCGCCAGGCTGCAATCCACCGGCGGCAGGTCTTCACCGGGGTCGATGAAGGCCAGCAGCGCGGCCGGCGGGGCCAGCGAACCCAGGGCCAGGGCCGCGAGCGCGCGGCCGCCCAGGCGCTTGCCTTCCAGCGCCACACGCGGGTCGGCCAGCGTGCCTTGCACGCGCAGCGGCGCGCGCAGCGTCAGCGGCGAGAAATCCTTGGGGCTGGCGACCAGGCGCAGGTCCAGCGTTTCCTCCGCCAGGCTGACGCGGCCGTCCAGGTCGATGCGGCTGTCCTTGTTGTCCATGATGGCCGTGCGCGGCCTCAGCACGCCGGCGGCAAAGCGGCCGTCCAGGCGGGCGCAGTTCAGCGGCAGGTTCTTGTCGCCGGTCAGCAGCAGGCCCAGGCCCTGGGCGATGTCCAGGCCCACGGCCTCGGTCAGCAGATGGGAGACGCTGCCGTTCTCCAGCCGCACATGCACCGGGCCGTTCAGGCTGCCCAGCAGCGCCGCCATGCTGTGGCCGCGGCCCTGCACGTCGATCTGGGCCTTGAGCCGGCCGGTCACCGGCGCGGCGGTCAGCAGCTTCACGTCGGGCTTGAGCCAGCGCTCGATGGCCATGCCGTTCACGTCCAGGCTGGCCTGCCACTGCGGCGGCACGAGCCGGGTGTCCACCTTGGCCGAGCCGGTGAGCTTGCCGCCCGCCACGCCGGCATTCAGCTGGCTGAGGGTCAGCACGCCGCCTTCCAGCAGCAGGCTGCCGTTGACGGGCGCCAGCGGTTCGAGTTTGGCGGTGCCGAGGTCGAGCGAGTTCAGCGCCACGGCCACCTTCGCGTCCATCATGTGCAGAGCCGGCAGGTCCAGCGGCCGGTCGGGCAGCACGCGGCCCGGGCGACTGGGCGCGTCATCGGCGCCGACGGCGGGGCCCAGGTCGGCCAGGCGCAGCGGGCCGCCGCGCAGCGTGCCGGTGAGCACGGGGCGGCGCGGCCGGGTGTCGAAGGCGAAGTCGCCACCCAGCCGGCTCTTGCCGATGCGCGCGTTCACTGCGCCGAGCTGCCACAGGCCCGAGGCGTGTTGCAGCCGGCCGCTCAGGTCAAAGGGCGGCGTGCTGGGCAGCGTCATGCCGAAGGGCCGGCCGGCGGCGGCCAGCGAGTTGCCGCGCACCTGCAGCTGGCCATCCAGCGCGCGCGCATCCAGTAGCGACGCGGCCGTGCCGTCGAACAGCAGGCGTTCGCTGCCCTGGCTCAGTGCCACGCGCAGCTTCACCGGCGGCGTGCCGGCGTCGGGCGGCGACAGCAGGGCCAGGCCGGCGCTGGCCTCGGCATTGAGCGCCAGTTGCTGGCCGCGCAATTTGCCCTTGACGTCAGCCTTCCAGCGGCCATCGGCTTCGGTCGCGAAGCGGGCGTCGCCTTGCAGCTGCAGCGGCGCGTCGTCGATCTGGGCGGTGCCGTTCTGGATGATGAGCTGGTCGATCTGCGGCAGGGGGGCGGGTTGGCTGTGGTCGGCGTTGGGCTGCAGCGGCCAGGCCGTGCGGCCGTCGGCGTCGCGCTGCCAGGTCAGCGACAGCGATTGCGCCTGCACCAGGCGCAGCCGCAGCGGCTCGCCGTGGCGCCAGGCCCAGATGTCGCCCCAGCGCCAGGCCAGCACCACGTCATGCGCGTCGGCCAGCGTGTCGCCTGCGGTGCTCACGACACGCAGCTGTGGCGCCTGCAGCTGCGGTTGCCAGAGCAGGTGCAGGCGTGTGTCGGGGTCCACTTTCAAGCCGTAGGGGGTGCGCTGGGCCAGCCGTGGCGCAAGGCCGGGCCAGCCGGCGTGATCGAGCGCAACCACCGTGGCCACGCCGGCCACTGCGAGCACGCCAGCGATGACGAGGCCTGTCTTTTTCATGCCTGTGATGGTCCCCAGTCGCGCCGGCCGTGCGGGTGGGACGGTGGCGGCGGTGGCTGTAGGACTAGTCCACCGAAATGGCGAGGTAGGCAGAACCGTTCCGCTGGACTGTGCTGTCGGTCTGATCCGAC